>PVBE012211615.1_pt1 | contig 22213 bp, 17 predicted proteins | sample 1631181 | NCBI WGS metagenome assembly PVBE01 (sample SAMN08397723, study PRJNA350692) | Marine metagenome, whole genome shotgun sequencing project. | isolation source: water | place: Pacific Ocean | collected 2012-04 | reverse complement strand
GGCGCAGCCGCGATCGGCTGCTGGAGTGCTCGGTCACGCCGGTCTGCGGGACCCTCGCCGGATCTGCGCCGACCTGCCATTCCCAGATGGCGACGATGGGGAAGACGCGCACGAAGAGCAGGTACAGCAGGGCAAACGCGGCGATGGTCCCGCCGCTGACCGTCAGCTCGACGAACCCCGGCACATAGGGCGGCGCCATGGCCCCCGCCAAGCGCGGGTTCTCGAGCGCCGGCACCACGATGTGAAGGCGTTCGAGATACATGCCCACGAGGATCCCCAGCCCCACGAACGACAGCGCGCCCGGCGAACGGCGGACGCGCCGCCACGGCAGCAACGCCAAGGGGATGGCCAGGTTGCAGACCACCATCATCCAGAACATCTTGCCGTGGGTCCCGGCGGTGCGGGCGCCGAGCACCGCGCGCTCGACCTCGGCGCCGCCGTACCAGACCGTCAGCAGCTCCGAGGCGGTGAACCACGCCCAGACCAGCGTGAGGGTGAGCAGGATCTTGGCGAGGGGGTCGAACTGTCGTTCGGTGATGTGCGTCTTCAGCCCGAGGGTGGAGCGCACCAGCGTCATGACGATGATCACGGCTGCGAGGCCCGAATACATCGCTCCCATCACGAACATCGGTCCAAAGATCGTCGAGTGCCAGCCGGGCACGCTGGACAGCCCGAACACGAACGACACGACGGCGTTCACGCTCACCGCGACGCAAAGCACGACCACCGCCATCACGCGGATGGCCGCCTCCAGCAGAGCCTCCTGGCGGTCCGTGCCCTCCCAGCCCAGCGCGACCGCCGCGTACAGCCTCCGCCTCCACCCGCGGGTCCTGTCTCGAAGGGCTGCGGCGTCCGGGATCAGCGGCATCCACAGGTACACGACGCTTCCGATCAGGTAGGTCGTCAGGGCGACCACGTCCCAGACGATCGGTGAACGGAAGTTGGGCCACACGCCCCCGTCCAGGGGCAGCGGCAGGCACCGCCAGAAGTAGGCGGGCCGGCCGGTGTGCAGGATGGCGAACGCCGGCCCGATGAGCATGGCGAACACGGTGATCGCCTCAGCGCAGCGGGTCACCGGCCGCCGCCAGCCGCTCTTCGTCAGCCGGAGCAGGGCGCTGATGAGCGTCCCGCCCTTGCTTACGCCGATCCAGAAGACGTAGTTCGCCAGGTAGATCCCCCACTGGCTCGACTGGTTGAGCCCCGTGACCTGCAGGCCGCGGTCCAGCTGAATCCCGTACGCAAGCCCCGCCACCACCACCCCCGCCGCCGCGGCAGCCAGCGACAGCCACCATCCCCACCCCACCGGCTTGAGCGGGTGGAGGAGCTCGTCGGGTATGTCCGAGGACACCTAGGCCTCGTCCGCCGACGACAGGTAGATCACCTTGGGCTTGGCGGCGGTCTCCTCGAGCTCCCGATAGGCTCGGCCGGAGCGGGCCAGCCGGCTGACCCGGCTGGCGCCGTCGTCCAGATTGCCGAAGACCAGCGCATCCGATGGGCACGACTGGGCGCAGGCCGTGTCGACGTCACCGTCTCGAAGCCCCCGCCCCTCCAAGGCGACCGTCTGCTCGGCGTTTCGGATGCGCTGCACGCAGAACGTGCACTTCTCCATCACGCCCTTGGTCCGCACTGCGACGTCCGTGTTCAGCTGCTCGACCAGCGACCCCTCCCAGTCGGGGTCTAGGAAGTTGAACTTGCGTACGGTCCACGGGCAGTTGCTGGCGCAGTACCGGGTGCCGATGCACTGGGCGTAGACCATGGCGTTGAGCCCGTCATCGGTGTGGTAGGTGGCGTACACCGGACACACCGGCTCGCAAGGCGCCGCCTCGCAGTGCTGGCAGAGGACCGGCACGTGGGTCAGGCGGGGAGACCCGCCGGCGACGCCGGGCTCGGACCAGCGCCGCTCGATCCGGATCCACGCCATGTCGCGGCCCGACTCCGCCGCCACCGGTCCGACCGTCGGCACGTTGTTCTCGGCCGCGCAGGCGGTCACGCACCCCCCACACCCCGTGCACTTGTCGAGGTCGACGACCATCCCCCACCGGGCCCGCCTACCGGTCACGCCACGGCCTCCACCTGCACCGTCGCAGGTCCGGTGGCGGGGAAGAGCCCCAGCGGGTCGGTGGCGCCGCCGGGGTCCTGTCCGACGGGTACGCACACGACGTCGTCCCGCTGACCGGGATGGATCCGGGCGACCAGCGTCAGCGCGCCGGCCGAGGTCGTCAGCCGAACGCGGCTGCCGTCACGGACGCCGGCGCCCGCGGCCGCGGCAGGAGACAGCTCCGCCCACGTGACGCCCAGACCCCCGCTGATGGGCTCCCGGGCCTCGCGCAGCCAAGGTGTATGGGACAGGCGGCCATCGCCGGTGGTCGCCGCCTCGTAGCCGAGGAGCGTGAGGCCCTCCCCTTGGACGGCGGCGTCCGGCACCTCGCTGTCCGGCCCGGCGTCGGGCCCCGGCACATAGACGCCCCCGGTCCCGAGCGCTGCTTCGAACGCCACGCCGCCTGTCGCGAACGTCGCTGCGTGATGGCCGGCCACGAATGTGCGCATCGTGCCCCTGCCCAACACCCCCAGCAGCAGGTCGCCCGCGCCGCGCGTGTCCCACCGCGGCGAGACCACCGGCTGCTGCAACGTCACCCCGGCGGGCCCGTCGGCGCTGCCCCACGCCTCGAGGGTCGTGTGCACCCGAAGCACGAGGTCTGCGGTCGGCGCGTCGGAGTCCCGCTCCACCAGGGCGACGTGGAACCCGGCGCCCTCGAGCCTCGTGCGGCCCAGCGTGACCAGGACGTCGACGCCGCCGTTGTCCAGGTGCCCCTGCAAGTGGCGGATCGCCGCGCCCGGCCCTGCGCGTGGGGTTCCGCCCCCGACGGTCAGGACCTTCCCGGCGGCTCGCAGGCGAACCGCCCACTCCGCCAGGTCTCCGGCGGGTCCGGCGCCGGCCAGGGCGCGCCCAACCGACCGCTCGTCGCCCGCTCTCGCGGAGATCCAATGATCGGCAGCGGCGCCGGTCGCGCCCATGCGCGGCCCCACGTGCACAAGCAGGCCTCGGCGCCCGGGCCGGCTGCGCATCGCTGCGATCGCCTTGGCCCAGCCGACGGGGCTGCGGCCACCCTCGAGCAGGGGGGCGCCCAGGCTGACGATGGCGCCGATCTCGGCGATCTCGGCGTCGCTGGGCGGCGGGGGCGCGTGCGGAGTCTGGAGCGGTCGGTCCACCAGCGGCGGGTGGCCGTCAAGGTGCTCGGTGAACGCCCGGGCCACCGCCCCCAGCGCCCCCGGGAAGCCGGGGCCGACCAGCGCGACGCGCCCCGGGCCCTTGGCGGCGGCGGCCTCGAGCCGCTTGTTGAGCTCCGCCCGGGCCACCTCCCACCTGATCGCGGCCCCGTTGAGAGAGGCGCCGCCTGTCCGATCGGGGTGGTACAGCGCCTGGACCAGGGCCTGGCCGCGCGCGCAGATGCCGCCCTTGCTGACCGGGTGGCCCGGGGCGCCCTCCACCTTCTTCGCCCGGCCGTCGACCACGCGAACGTGGACGCCGCAGCCGGCCTCGCACGCATCGCAGGCGCTGGCGTACCAGACGCTGTGATCCGGCGTGATCTGGCTCGGGGACTGCAGCTGCGAGATCACCTTGTGGACCTGCCGCTCCTTGTCCTTGCACCCGGTCAGGGCCACCGTCCCGGCGGCGCCGGCGAGGGAGGTGCGCAGGAAGGCGCGGCGGCCCATGCCCCGCTTCGGGTCGTCGGGCGGCCGGCTCACTTGTGGCACGCGGTGCAGTCGATGCGAGCGTCTTCCTGCCGGTGGCACTGCACGCAGAAGCGCATCGTGAACCGCTGCACCTGGCGCACCCTGCGCATCTGCTGCACCTGGCCGTGGCAGGTGCCGCAGCTCACCAGCTTGCGGACGTGGGCGCCGTGGTCGAAGCGGACGTGGTCCGGCAGGTCGGTGACCTTGGTCCACGCGATGGGCCGGCGCTCCTCCCAGTGCTGGGTGACCTTGGCCATCTCGGGGGTGGTCCGTTCCTTCTTCACGCCGGCGTGGCAGCCCTCGCACTTGGCGACGGAGGGGTAGTTGGCCTCGGCCGCCTTGGCGACGCGGGTGTGGCAGTGGCGGCAGTCGATCCGCAGGTCGTCGGCGTGCTGCGCGTGGCTGAACGCGATCGGCTGCTCGGGTCCCTGCTCGGGGAGCCCGGCGTTGGATCCGCAGCCCGCCCCGAGCGCAGCGAGGATTGCCAGCGTCAGGGCGATCACGGCGCGCAAGGTATCACGCTGACGGTGATACCGTGCCGGCCGTGCGAGGACGGTCACGAGCTGAGCTTGGCGTGCTCGTCTGCGCGCTCGTGGTGTACGCCGCGTTCGCCGGGCCCCGCCTCGCCGGCCCCTCCCCCCATGATCACTACGCCCGCCAGGCCGACGCCTGGTGCCAGGGGCGCCTCGACCTGCCCGAGGCGCCGCCCCATCGCAACGACTGGGCCTCCTACCGCGAGCTGACCCTGAAGGACGGCGGCGACGTGCGCGGCGTCTGGCGGACACCCCCCCGCCAGGGCGAGGCTCGTCGCTTCGAGACGCTGGACGGCCGCATCCTGCTGCTGACCGGCGAGGGGGTCGCCGCCTCGGAGACCCGCTGGCACGTGTCGTTCCCGCCGCTGCCGGCCCTGCTGATGCTCCCGGCGGTCGCCGCCTTCGGGCCGGGGGTCAACGACGTCGTGTTCACCGTGGTCATCGCGGCGCTCAACGTGCTGCTGATGCTCCGCCTCCTCCGGCGGTACGGCGCCGCCGACGACCTGCTCCTGACCGCCGTCTTCGCGTTTGGGACGGCGCACCTTTGGTGCTCGGTGCTCGGCCAGGTCTGGTTCACCGGGCTCGTCGTCGGGGTGACCTGCGGGCTGCTCTTCCTGCTGGCGGTCGAAGCCGACAGGCCGCTCCTCGCCGGCCTGGCGCTCGCCGCCGCGCTCGCGACGCGACCCCACCTGGCGCTCCTCGGCCTGTACCTGCCCCTGCGCAGGGGCTTCCGGCCCGGTCCGCTCCTCAAGGCGGCCCTCGCGCCCGCGCTGGCGGCCGTCGCCCTGGCGGTTCACAACCAGCTGCGGTTCGACAGCATCTGGGAGTTCGGCCACACCTACCTGGCCGGCGGTGGCATCGAGCGCATCGCTCGCCACGGCCTGTTCAGCCCGCACTTCCTGCCGCGCAACCTCGTCGCCGCGTTCGCGTTGCTGCCGAGCGCGCAGGCCACCCCCCCTTATCTGCAGATCAGCCGGCACGGGATGGCGATCTGGCTGACCACGCCGGTCTTGCTCTGGGCGCTGCCCGGCTCGGGCGGCCCTGCCCCGCGCAGCCGCCTCGCGCTGGCCGTGGCGGCCCTGGCGGTCGCCGTGCCGCCGCTGCTGTACCAGAACACCGGCTGGGTGCAGTTCGGCTACCGCTTTGCGTTGGACTGGACCGCCCCGGCCATCGCTCTCATCGCCCTGTCCGGCCGGCGGCTGGGCCGGGGCTTCCACCTGGCGGCGGCATGGAGCATCACCGTCGCCGCGCTCGGCGCGCTGATCTTCAAGCGATTCCCTGCGCTCTTCGACGATCATCTGCCCCTGTGAGGCGCCCCCTCCCCATCATCGCCATCGCCTTGGCCGCAGGCATCGCCCTCGACCACGCGCTGCGCGCCAACCCGGTGGCGTGGGCGTCGTTGTCCGCGGCGGGCCTCGCCGCCGCGCTCGTCCTGCGCCGCGACCGCGCCCGGCGGATCGGCCTCGTCGGGGGCTTCCTCGCCCTCGGGGCGCTGCTCATGGCGCTGCAGTCGGACCGGCCCCTGGCCGCCGATCACGTCCTGCACCGGGGCGGCCACCCCCACGGCGTGATGATCGAGGGCCACCTGCGCCGCGCCCCGCGACCGGTCGCGGATGGCCGCTGGCGGGCGGAGCTCGACGTCGATCTGCTCGAGGGCCCGCTGGGCGTCGCGCCGGCCTCGGGCGGGGTGCGCGTGACCCTTGGAGGCCGGCCGGACGCCTCCCTGGCTTCCGGTGATCGGGTGCGTCTGCGGAGCCACGTGTCCGCGCCGCTGGGCTACCGCGTGCCCGGCGCACCCGATCGCGCCGCCACCCTGCGTCGGCGGGACGTCGACGCCGTGGCCTGGGTCGAGGACCCGCGGGGGCTGGTGCGCCTGGCCCGCGATGACAGTTGGCCGACCTCCCGGGCGTTCGCCGACCGGATCGCGCAGGTGCGCTCGCTGCTGGACCGCGCCAGCGAACCCGAGGACAGGGACGGCCGTGCGCTCATCGGGGCGCTCGCCCTCGGGGAGGGCGGCGCGCTCCCGCGGGATCTGCGGGCGGCCTTCGACGCCACCGGTGCGTCCCACCTGCTCGCCGTGTCGGGCCTACACCTGGGGATCGTCACGGCCTTGATCTTCCTGCTTCTCCGCTGGCTCCTGGCCCGCTCAGACTGGCTGCTGCTGCGCTCCGACGTGCCGCGGCTGGCCGCCTTGCTGTCCATCCCCGCGGCTTGGGCCTATGCGCTGCTCACCGGAGGGGCGGTGTCCACGCTGAGGGCCGCGGTGATGGCCACCGCCATCCTCGCCGCCCGGTCCCTGGGCCGCAGGGGCGACGCCCTGTCCGGCCTCGGCCTCGCCGCCCTCGCGCTCCTGATCCATCGACCCTTGGCGCTGCTGTCGCCGTCCTTCCAGCTGTCCTTCGCCGCGGCGGCGGGGGTCATCCTGTTCACCCCGCTGCTGGTGGCCCCGTTCAAGCTCGGCCGGTTTGGCACGGCGACCGTGACCCTGCTCGCCGTCTCCGTCGCTGCGTCCTTGGCCACCGCCCCTATCGTGGCCTGGCACTTCCATCGAGCGGCGCCGCTCGGGCCGTTGGCGAACCTGGTCCTCGTGCCACCGGTGGCGTTGGTCCTGCTGCCGCTGGCGGTGGCGATCACCCTGCTCGCGCCTTGGTCCGCCATCGCCACGCCCCTGGCGACGGCCGCCATCGACCTCGCGGGGCTCGTGTCCATCCTGGCGCGGGCCATCGCCGACATCCCCCTGGGCAGCGGCCCGCTCCCGCCGCCCAACGCGTTCGAGATCATCGTGTGGTACCTGGCCGTCGCGCTGGCCTGGGCCGCCGCCAGGAAGGTGCGCCGCACGCCCGGCCTGCTCGCAATCTGCCTGCTGGTCATCTTCGGCAACGCCGCCTGGCACCTGAGCGCTCCCACCCGCTCCCAGGCGCTCGAGGTGGACTTCCTCGACGTCGGCCAAGGCGACTCCACGCTCCTTCGGCTGCCCGGCGGCGGCACGATGCTCGTGGACGCCGGAGGCGCGCGCCCCGGCGCCCCCGATCCGGGCGAGCTGGCGGTCTCCCCGGCCCTGCTCACCCTGCGTGTGCGCGCCCTGGATCTGCTGGTGATCACGCATCCCCACCGGGACCACTGCGGCGGCGTGCGCGCCGTCCTGGCCACCTTCCCTGTCGGCGAGATCTGGACCTCGGGCGAACCCGGTGGCGACCCCGAGTGCGCAGCGGCCCTCGACGATGCGGTCACGGCCGGAGTCCCGGTCCGCCCGGTCGCTGCGGGCTATGCCGCGGATCTCGGCGGAGGCTGCCGCGCGGACGTGCTGCACCCCACGGCGCCCGCCGACGACGACCTCGGCGTCAACGATCGCTCCCTGGTCATCCGCGTCGACTGCGGGGCCGGCATGCGGGTCCTGCTCGCAGGCGACATCGAGGCGGCGGCCGAGCAGCGGCTCGCGGGCCGGGCCGGAGCCCGTGCAGGGGCTTAAGTGCTCAAGGCGCCCCACCACGGGTCGCGGACCTCCAGCACCCAGGCGTTCCTGGATGCCGTCCGCCCGGAGGTCGTCGTGATGAGCGTGGGCCGCCGAAACCGATTCGGTCAGCCGGCCGCTGAGGTGGTCAGCCGCTACATCTCCGCGGGCGCGGACGTCCGGCGCACGGACGTCGAGGGCACGGTGAGCCTGGTTCTGAATCGGAGGCTGCCGCCGGGCCGCTGATCCGGCGCAGGGACGAGGTCAGCCGTCGCCGCCCTCGCGGACCGTGATCGTGACCTTCGTGCCCTCGGTGATCTGGGCGGCCTTGACCTTGGCGAACCCCACGGAGGCGCTCTCGTGCACCTCCTTGACCTTCATCGACGGCCCGCCCGAGATGGCCGCGGTCGCCCCGGCCTTGACCCCGTGCACCTCGCCCTTGTCGAAGGTGATCCGGGTCTTCTTGCCCTCGGCCCAAGGGATCTTGTTGACCACCTTGCCGATGATCACGACGGTCGTGACGCCGACCTCCTCTTCCTCCTCCGCCACCGCCCCGGGCTCCTCCTTGTCCTTCTTCCTGCGGCGCCGCTTGCGGGCCTTGACCTCCGCAACGGGCTCGGGCTCCTCGATCTTCTCGGCCTCGAAGAAGGTCTTGACCGTGTAGGTGGAGCCGTACTTGGAGCTCTGGACCTGGACGAAGTATTTGCCCTCCTCGACCTCCTCCTCGAACTCGTACACCCGCTTGTTGCCGTCGACCCGGGTCCGCCCCAGGGGCTGTCCGAGGTTGTCGATGAACAGGATGGACGCAGCCACCTTGGGGTTGTCGACCGACACCTTGAGCTTCATCCGGCCGTTGCCTGGCACCGGGATGTACTTCCAGTCGGTGTGATCGCCTTTGCCGGCGTCCACGCTGTCGGTGACGGCGCGGCCCACGGGCGAGCGCTTGGCCAGATCGCGCTTGTGGTCGCCGCCGCTGTCCCAGTCCGGGCGTTGGGACTCCACCGCGCAGCCGCACACCAACGTGGCGGCCAGCAGCAACTTCGCAAACGAACGCATGCCGTCTCCTACTTCAGCACCTTGAGCTCGGCCAGCGACCCGTCCGGGATCTGGTCCGAGGGAAAGGACGTCTTGGCCTTGCAGGCCGAACCATACACCTTCACCACCACCAGGGATCCGCCCCGCATGGGCTTGCCCCCGGGCGCCAGCAGCCGCCCGCGCACGCCCTTCTTCACGCCGTCGCCGCGGCCCAGCGCGACCGTCACCTCGGTCTCTCCCGAGCGATTCTCGATGACCCGCGTCACGTCGCCCCGTCGCTTGGCCTTCGCGCCTCCGGGCTCGGGGAACTCATCGTCGAAGCCGCCGCCGCCGCCCTCCATCAGCGGCTCGTCGTCGAAGCCCCCGCCACCGCCGCCGAAGCCGGCCATGGCCGCTGGAGGAGGCGCGGCCACCGGAGGGGGCGGCACCGCCACGGCCACGCCGCCGGTCCCACCCCCGCCTCCGCCGCCTGACGAGTCGCTGCCGCCGGTCTTCTTCTTCTTGTCGTCCTTGCGCTGCAGCTCGACGATCACCGGGATCGGCTCCTGATCGTCGGCGCAACCACCGCCGCCCGTACCGTTGAAGCTGGTCTCCACCGAGTAGACCGAGGCCCCCTCCTCGGCGAGCACCTGCACGAAGTACACGCCCTCGTCGATGGTCTGGCTGATGGTGTCGTTGTTGGTGGAGGGGTTGCGCTCCTTGCGCTCCAGGATCACCCCGAACTTGTCCTGCAGGCTGATCTGGCCCTTGATCTTCGGGTTGTCCCAGTGGACCCGGACCTTGAGGGTCCCGGTCTCCGGCACCTGCAGCAGCTTGAAATCGAGGGGATCCCCGCCTTCGACGTCGAGCTTGTCGGTGACCACGCCGCAGGTCTTGACGGGCTTCGCGCCCCCGCGGTCGCGGTCCTGGTCCTGCACCCCGACGCCGCACCCCGCCAGCACCCCGCCCGCCAAGGCGAAGACATGCAGGTGGATCCAGGGCCTTCGGGGGGTCACGAGAGCGGCCCGGGCGGTATCACGACGGGGACTGACACGTCAATGAGTCCGACGATGGGGGCGCGGCGCCTATTCCCCCAGAATCACAGGGGTAACTGCGTTGACACCCCCAAAAAGCCCGTGCTACCACCCCCAAGCTTAGGTCGGCAGGTACACGTGGGACAGTGACTCCGTATGAGCCAATACGAGGTCATCCGAGACGTCGAGGAGACCATCAAGGAGCTCCTCAAGAAGACGTTCGAGGACGCAGGATTCAAGTCCGTGCACTTCTACGCGGATATTCCGACCACCGAGAAGATCAAGAAGCTCCCAGCGGTGAGCTTCTACCTGTACAACGTGACCACCGACGAGCGGTATCGGGAGCGGGAGCAGTACCTGGTCTCCGAGGCGGGCCCGGACGGAAAAATCCGGGAATATTACAGGGATGCGCCTCTTCCGTTGCACCTGCACTTCGCCCTGAGTACATTCGCCGAGACCCCCCAGGAGGAGCACATCCTCCTGGGGTTCGCCATGAAGATCCTCCTCGAGAGCCCCACCGCGACCGGGGCTGTGATGAAGGGGAACTCGTGGCTGGAGGGCGATCGCTTCTCGATCATGATGAGACACGACACCAGCTTCGACGAGGTCAACGCCCTGTGGCGTGGCATCGGAGAGCATATTCGCCCTACGGCATTTTATTGGGTTCCAATTGCCTTGCGCTCAGAGCGCGTTGTGGGCGAGATCGAACCCGTCGAGTCTCGCGACATTGCGATGGGTCGACGATGAGCAAACGACCCGCAAGCATCGCGGTCCAGGCATAGAGCCGGTTTAGGAGAACCTCATGGCCACTTCGTACCTTTCCCCAGGCGTCTACATTGAAGAGGTCGACCGCGGCACCAAGCCGATCGAGATGGTCGGCACGAGCACGGTCGGCTTCCTCGGCGAGTGCAAGGTCGGGCCCGTCAACGAGCCTGTCCTGTGCACGAACTGGAGCCAATTCACCAAGCATTACGGCGACTTCGCGAACAGCGAGTACCTGGCCCATGCCGTCTACGGCTTCTTCAACAACGGCGGCGGTCGCTGCTTCGTGTTGAACGTCGGGGACTGGGACGAGATCTCCAAGAAGGACGAAAAGGGCAAGAAGGCCCCCGCCTCCAAGGCCGCGCTGTACATCGGCTCGGACAACGGCCCGGGCACGCGCACCGGGCTGAAGGCGTTCGAGGAGGTCGACGAGATCAACATCGTCGTCAGCCCCGGCCAGACCGATCCGGCGATCCAGGACGCCGTCCTGTCGCACTGCGAGAACATGCGCTACCGCTTCGCCATCCTCGACTCGCCCGAGGTGATCGAGAAGGGCGGCGTGGACAAGCTCCCCAAGCCCCGCGACTCCAAGTACGGCGGCTACTACTTCCCGTGGGTCGAGGTCTACGACCCCATCAAGGGCAACGTCTACCAGCCGCCCAGCGGCTACCTGGCTGGCATCTACGCCCGCTCCGACGCCGAGCGCGGCGTGCACAAGGCGCCCGCCAACGAGATCGTGCGCGGGGCCCTCGGCCTGCGCTACACGGTCACCCGCGGCGAGCAGGACATCCTCAACCCGAAGGGGATCAACTGCATCCGTGAGTTCAAGGACCGCGGCATCCGCGTCTGGGGCGCCCGCACGGTCAGCTCGGACGCCTCGTGGCGCTACATCAACGTCCGTCGGCTGTTCAACATGGTCGAGGAGAGCATCGAGCGCGGCACCAAGTGGGTGGTGTTCGAGCCCAATGATCACAAGCTGTGGAAGCGCGTGACGCGCGACATCACGGCGTTCCTGATGCGCGTGTGGCGCACCGGCGCGCTTTTCGGTGAGACCCCGGACCAGGCCTTCTTCGTCAAGTGCGACACTGAGACGAATCCGCCCGAGGTCATTGACGCCGGTCAGATGATTTGCGAGATTGGAATGTGCCCGGTGAAGCCGGCTGAGTTTGTCATCTTCCGGATTGGCCAGATGGCCGCCGGTGGCGATATTTCGGAGTAGTCAAAGCTCCACTTTGTTTCCTTTTTTCGGAGGTTTAGGGCATGGCAGTAGATAACCGTCGTGATCACGACTACGTCGGCCAGTTCAACTTCTCGGTTGAGATCGAGAATGTGACTGTTGGCCGGTTCAAGTCGGTGGATGGGCTGGACTCGGAGACCGAGGTCATCGAGTACCAGGACGGTGACGACCTGATTCTGCGCAAGCGGCCGGGTCGGACCAAGTACAGCAACGTCAACCTCAAGCGTGGTTATGCCGACAAGGGCATGCTGGAGCTCTGGGAGTGGCGCAAGAAGGTCATGGACGGAATGGTCGACCGCCGCAGCGGCTCGGTCGTTCTGCAGAATGACAACGGCGAAGAGGTGGCCCGCTACAACTTCGAGGGCGCTTGGCCCTGCAAGTGGAAGGGTTGGGACCTCGACGGTAAGGGCAGCGACACGGCACTCGAGGAGATCGAGCTCGCCGTGGAGCGCATCTACCGCGCCTAGTCACAACGCGGCGCTTCGGCGTCGCTGAAGAAGAAGTCAGCGAGGGTCGTGGCCGTCTCGCACGGCTACGGCCCTCGTGCGTCTAATCGCCCCGGATCAAGCTCCGGGATAGGGGTGAGATGGCTTTCGAGACCGAGTTTCCCTTCACGTTGCCCAAGGGCTTCGTGGACGCCCAAGGGGTGGTCCACAAGGAAGGCGTGATGCGTCTGGCTACGGCCAAGGACGAGATCGCGCCTCTCCAGGACTACCGGGTGCAGAACAACCGGGCGTACCTGGTGATCATCCTGCTCGCGCGGGTGATCACGAAGCTGGGTACGATGTCCTCGATCAATCCCAGCGTCATCGAGGGGCTGTTCTCCTCGGACCTGGCGTACCTTCAGGAGTTCTACCGGAAGGTCAACGAGGACGGCACCAGCGCGATCGCGGTGAAGTGCCCGGCGTGCAGCCACGAGTTCGAGCACGACATGGGGGCAGGCCTGGGGGGGGCATAATCAGCTACCCCCTGGACAAGCTGTACCAGGAGGTGGCTTACATCGCGTACCACTTTCATTGGCCCCTCGATGGCATCCTCGACATGGAGCATCGGGAGCGTCAGATCTGGATTCGCGAGATCTCTGCAATAAACCGCGAGATCAACTCGTCCCGGCGGTAACGTGGGGCGAATGCACCGGTATGCCTGATGCCTGAGTTCCTGCGACCACCCGGCGTATACGTCGAAAAAGAGGATCGCCCCGACTACAGTCTGGGCATCGCCAAGACCGGCGTGCCGGGCTTCCTGGGCGTCGCGACCAAGGGGCCGGTCAACGAGCCGACCTCGGTGCGCAGCTTCGAACAGTTCCGGGACGTCTTCGGCGAGCGGGTGGTCGGCGCCTACCTGTACGACGCCGTGCGGCTCTTCTTCGACAACGGGGGCGACGAGTGCTTCATCCTGCGGGTCGCCCGCACGGAGAGGCGCAAGGGCGTGGAGGTCGCGGCGATCTCGGGGATCGTCTGCAAGGACCACGGGGGCAAGGACACCCTCGCCATCATGGCCTCGAGCGAGGGGGCGTGGGGTAACGAGGTGGAGGTCGAGGTTGTCGTCCCGACCACACCGCGGGTGCAGACGTTCCTGCTCCAGGACCTGGCCGAGGGCTCGGACACGGCGGTCGTGAAGTCGGCGCGGGGGATCCTGCGGGGCACCGTCCTGCGCATCCACGACGGCGAACGGGAGGAGCACCGGACGGTCATCGAGGTGGCGGGCAAGCGGCTGCGCCTCGACAAGCCGGCTGAGGGCCGGTTCCTGTCTGCGGCGCCGACGTATCTGGACCCGGTCGAGTTCACCGTGACCGCCAAGCGGCGGGACAAGCGGGAGGTGTTCGAGGCGCTGTCGCCGTCGATGCTGTCGGCCCGGTACTACGAGCGGTTCGTCAATCAGACGAGCAAGTGGATCCAGCTGCTGTCGCTGGATTCTCCGAACCCGTTCCCGCTCTCGCTGCCCGTCACGATCGAGCCGACGCGGCTGGTGGGCGGCGCGGACGGCACCGCGGGCCTGTCGCCCGAGGACTTCATCGGCCACAACAACGGGCCGGGAGATCGGACTGGCCTAGGCGCCTTCGAGGCCCTCGACGAGATCGACCTGCTCGCCGCGCCAGACGTGATGTACGCGTATCAGCAGTCCAGCCGGTTCCGCTCGCCGCGGGATGTCGAGGCGGTGCAGGACGCGATGATCACGCATTGCGAGCTGTTCCGGGATCGGTTCGCCGTTCTGGACCTCCTGCCCCGGGCCGGCTTCGAGGACGCCCAGCAGTGGCGCCTCCTCTTCGATTCGTCCTACGCCGGGCTGTACTACCCGTGGGTGGTCACGGACGTGGGTGGCAAGCGCCGGGCCGTTCCGCCCAGCGGCGTCGTCTGCGGGATCATCACGCAGTGCGACCGGCGGGTCGGCGTGCACAAGCCCCCCGCCAACGTCCCCCTCGAGGGCGTCACCGACCTGGCGGTCCAGCTCAACGACGCGCACCTGGCGATGTTGAACAATGACGGGATCAACACGATCCGCGCCCTGCCCAACCGCGGCATTCGGATCTGGGGCGCTCGCACGATCTGCTCCGACCCGCAGTGGAAGTACGTCAACGTGCGGCGCATCTTCACGATGATCGTGCGAAGCATCCGGACCGGGACGCAGTGGACGGTGTTCGAGCCGAACAACTCGGAGCTGTGGGACACGATCTCGCTGAACGTCCGGGAGTTCATGGATCGGTTGCACACCAACGGCTACTTCCAGGGCAAGGCCGCCAGCGACGCGTATTTCGTGAAGTGCGACGCGGAGACCAACCCGCACGAGGCCATCGACGCCGGCCAGCTCGTCATCGAGCTCGGCATCGCCCCGGTCCGCCCGGCCGAGTTCATCACCGCCCGGATCCACCACCAGATGGAGGAGCAGGGCGTAGGCGAGGTCGCGGAGTAGCCTTGCGGCATCAAGTCCCTTGAGGCAGCGGATCCGATCGAAGAGCTGTTTGAGCCTGTCGCCTCGCGAGTCGTTGGTGGCGGCCACCCAGGCGATGCGCCCCTGCAGGTGGGCTCGGAAGTCCGGGTGGGCGTCGCGGTTCTGGGCGGCGGGCCCGGTCTGAATGGCGTTGTGGAGTTGGGCACGCAGGGCGTCGTAGTCGTGGCGGCGGACGTTGGGCCTTTCGTTGACGATGAGGCCGCAGAGGTGCTGCCGGTGGCCTGAGCGCATCACGCGGGTCTTGCGGTAGTTCAGGCGGAAGCCCTCTTCCAGGGCGATTGTCGATCGGGTACCTGCACACGACCTCCTCGGGCATGGACACGCAGCACAGACCGGCCATCTTGCGGGCCACGGACGCCCGATCGTCTCTGGACGCCTTCCTACAGGTCTGCCAGAGGGCAGGTCGCGCCGCTCAGAAGCACGGCCCCGGGTTCGCCTGGGCCTCTGCGGAGTTGCAGGGCGGCGCAGCGTCTGCGGCTGCGTCTGCGTCTGCGTCTGCGTCTGCGTCTGCGTCTGCGTCGTCGTCTGCGTCGTCGTCGGGGCCCGGGTCGGGCGGCTCGTACCGCTCAGGCTCGAAGATGTCGAAGAACGATTCGACGATCAAGGCGTAGTCGCCGATGGGGGAGTCCGGGGTGTCGGCGATGGCCTGCTGGAGCTCGGTGGCGGCGGCCAGGGCCTGGTCGGCGTCGGCCCGGTGGGCGGCTTCGCGTCCGTCGGCGGCGGCCAGCTCGGACTCGAGGGTGGCGATGCGCTCGGTGACGCGCTCTGGGAGGTCCGCGGGGAGGGTGGACACGGTCTGGGCGCCGGGGACCCGTCTGCCGTTGAAGTTGCCGAGCAGGACGACGTCGTAGTTGGCCAGCTCCGTGAGCTGGTCGATGTCGCCGTGCTTGGAGACTGTGCCGGTGAACTCCCGGATTCCGCCCTCGGCGTAGGTCAGGGTCAGCGCCGGCTCGGCCGGGGTGAGCTGGGTGGCCGTGAGGGCCTGAGCGCTGATCTGCGCCGCACCGACATCCCCCTGCCAGTCGTTGGTCACGCGCAGCCGGATCTCGTAGTGGCCGACGCCCTCGTACAGCACGATCTGGAACGACTGGATGCGCGGCGGCCCGTTGGCGGCGCGGACGCGGACCGTGTCGGTCGCCGCCTCGCCGATCTGGGCGCCCCTGGCCGAGCGCATGGTCATCGTCAGGTCGACCCGCTGGCCTGCGAGGTTGCGGGCGCTGGGGCAGGTGCCGGTGAACCGCTTGTTGCCGCTGCGGCGGTTGAAGCTGTGGGTCCGCAGGACGATCCGGCCGCAGCCGAACTCGTCGCGGGCGGCGAGGACCTCGACGTGGTCGACCTCGTTGCCGGCGTCGTCCCCGACGACGACCACGACCTTGTAGCCGACAGTGTTCTTCTGCTTGAGCTTGCTGCGGCGGATGAACGCGGCGTCGGCGGTGGACACGAAGGCCGGCAGGGCGACGGCGGAGATGAGGAGGGTCAGCAGGGCGGTGCGCATAGTGTGGTTCCCGGGTGCGTTCAACGGTGGCTCTCGTCTCCTTTGTCGTCCGCCGGCGTCGATCGGATTGGATCTGGATGCGCTTTTTTCTTGGGGCCTGCGTTGACCTGCCCGCGCAGACCCGTCAGAAACGGGCTGTGGAGGGTGTGACCGACGAGAGCCTGCTGCGGGCGTGGCAGGGGGGCGACGCCGAGGCTGGCGCGCAGCTGTTCGACCGGCACTACGAGGGGCTGTCGCGATTCTTCCGCAACAAGGTCGACGACTCCCGCCGGGACGACATCATCCAGCAGACTTTTATGGCGGTGCCCACCGCGGCGTTCGACGGACGCTCCAGCGTGCGCACGTGGCTGTTCGCCATCGCCTGGCGGCGCCTGGTGGATCACTTCCGCGGGCAGGCCCGGCGCGGCAGGTACGAGCAGGGCGGCGTGGGCGAGATGTCGGTGGTCGACATGGGAGCGACTCCGGAGACCCGCTACGCCCGCAACCAGGAGCGGCGGCTGCTGCTCGAAGGGCTCCGGCGGCTGCCGCTTCAGCAGCAAGTGGTGCTGGAGCTGCACTACTGGGAGGAGATGTCAGGCGCCCGGATCGCCGAGGTCCTCGAGATCCCGGTCGGCACCGCCAAGACCCGGCTGCGCGACGGCCGCCTGCGGCTCACCCGCGTGCTGGAGGAGATCGCCGACTCGGCGGAGGTCCTGAAGTCGACCTTGGACGACCTCGACGGCTGGGCCCGGAGGGCGCGCGACCTCGCCGCCGAGTGACGGCGGCCCGGTGAGCGACGACAACCTGTCCGAGCGGATGGCGGAGCTGGCGTCTGCCGAGGACGCCAACGACGAGCAGCGCCGGCGGGCGATCTTGCGCGGGCGCCATGGGTACGGTGTATCGAGCTCGGGACGACCTGCTTGACCGCCCGGTCGCCATCAAGGTGCTGCGAGGTGGCCGGGACGACCAAGCATCCCAGCGGCTGCTGCGCGAGGCCCGCGGGTTGGCGCGGCTGACCCACCCCAACGTCGTGACGGTGTATGAGGTGGGCGATGTCGACGGTCAGCCGTACGTCGCCATGGAGTACGTGCAGGGGCGGACCTTGGCGGATTGGCAGGAGGGCCGCGACCGCGCCGCCTGCCTGCAGGCCTACCTGGAGGCGGCGCGGGGGCTGGCGGCGGTGCACGGCGCTGGGCTCGTCCACCGGGACTTCAAGCCGGCCAACGTGCTCGTCGGCGACGACGGTCGGGTGCGGGTCGCGGACTTCGGCCTGGTCCGGGCCCACGACGCGGCCGCTGCTCTCCCGGGCGAGTCCCCGGCGCCGACGGGCGACACGGACCTGACCGCCACCGGCGCCATCCTCGGCACCCCCGCGTACATGGCGCCCGAGCAGCTGCTCGGCGGGGTCGCGGACGACCGGAGTGACCAGTTCGCCTTCTGCGTGGCCCTGTTCGAGGGGGTGTCCGGCCGGCGGCCGTACGAGGCGCGGTCCGCGGCGGCGCTGCTCGCCTCCATGCGCGCAGGTCCCGCCTCGATGTCGCACCTGCCTCGGTGGCTCCGAGGGACGCTGGCGCGCGGCCTGTCGCTCCGCCCCGAGGACCGCTGGCCGGACATGGACGCGATCATCGGGGCCCTGTCACCTTCGCGCCGGCGGGGCCGGACGGCGGCGACCGCGGCGGCGGCGCTGCTGGCCGTCGGCATCCTCGGGGTCCGAGCCTGGCAGCCGACGCCGACGCCGACGCCGACGCCGACGCCGACGCCGGGCCGCGACGCGATGACCCAGGTGCGCGCTCGGCTGTCCACCGATCCCACGACCGCCGCCCTGCTGCTGTCCGAGCTCGATCCGCAGACCCCCGGCTGGGATGCCGCCGCCCGAGCGGCCCTGTCCGCTGCGATCACCCGGTCCACGTTCGGGACGGCCCGATCGCTGCACGGGCTCCGCCTCGATCCGACGGGGGGCGTGATCGCAGCCCTAGGCAGCGGCGACGCGCTGCACATCGACGCCGACGGTGAGCGCCCCATGCCACGTCCTGAGTCCGAGGCCGGGCCGGTCAACTTCGCCCCGGACGGCATGGCGCCGGCCCATGACGTCGTGAAGTACGCCCGGGGTGGCGGGTTGCTGGCGCTGGGCCAGCGAGACGGCGTCGTCGTGCTCTGGGATGGTCAGGATCGCCGGGAGCTGCAGGGGCTCGGCGGTCCGCCGCGCACCCTCGTCCTGTCACCAGGCGAGCGGTGGCTGGTGGCGACCACCGGCGGGGTGGGGCAGGCCTGGCGGCTGTCGGACGGGTATGCCCGGTTCGACCTGCCCGGCGGGCTCAACGCGAAATCGCCGGTCTTCGTCGGTCCCGACAAGGTGCTGCTGCTCGACTTCTCGAGGGGCGCGACCTTGTTCGACCTGCAGACCCGGCGATCGACGCCCATCCAGGGGCACACGCGGGAGATCCTGCTGGCCGCCTCGGACGGCGTGAGGCTGACGACGTACGGCCGCTATCGGGAGCTCAAGGAGTGGGACCTGACGGGGGTGGAGGGGACGCTGCTCGGGCGCCACGACGAACGGATCTGGTCCGGGGCCCTGGACTCCACCGGCGAGCGGCTGGCGACAGCGGGCCACGACGGGGTGGTGCGGGTGCTGTCGCTCGACCGGGCCGCCGCCGGGCCGCCACGTGCCTTCACCGGGCACACCTCGCGCAAGATCTACCACGTCGTCTTCAGCCCGGACGGCCGCCAGCTGGCGGCGGGATCGGCCGATGGCACCGCCCGCATCTGGCCGCTGATCGAAGGTGACGGAGAGCCCCGCGTGCTGCCCGGACACGCAGGCTGGGCCTACGCCCTGGCGTTCTCGCCGGACGGCGCGCACCTGGCCACCGGCGATCGGGAGGGCGCGATCCGCCTGTGGCCCGTACAGGGCGACGGGGCGGGCCGCCTGCTGGGCGAGCACCCGGCGCCGGGTGAGCCTCGCCGGGTGCACACCCTGACGTTCACCGCGGATGGCAGTTTTGTCGCCTCCTCCGCCCAGAACGGCAGCGTGATGATCTGGCCCGTCGACCCGAGCGGCGGCGAGCCCGTGGCCCTCCCGCGGCTCGGCCAGGACGCTGCGTTGACCCGGATGGCCTCAGGTCGGCTGCTGACCATCACCGACGAGGGCGTCGCGCGGGAGTGGACGGCCTCCGGAGAGCCCGTCCACGCCTACGTCCACGACAGCCCCGCCACCGGCATCGCGTTGTCCAAGGGCCAGCCCAGGCTCGCCGTCGCATACGCCGACGGCTCCGTGCGCGTCTGGGAGATCGGCAAGCCGGACGCGCCGGCCCTGCAGCTGCCCCGGGGCACCGTGGTCCGCGAGCGGCTGGCCTTTGACGCCTCGGGCGTCCGGCTGGCGGTCGGCGACACCGACGGTCGCATCCTCGTGTTCCGGCTCCCGGAGCCCACCCCCCGGTGGCGCTTCGAGGGCCACTCCGGGGCGATCCGGTTCCTCGCCTTCCACGGCGACGACATCGTCAGCGCCTCGGCCGATGGCACGATCCGCCGCTGGCAGGCCCCCTCCACGCCCGAGGCCATGCGGCAGCTCCTGGCGGCCCGCACCCGCGAGTGTCTGGGTACCGATCAGCGGGTCGAGTGGCTCGGCGAATCCCCCGACCAGGCGAAGCAGGCCCATGCGGTGTGCCGCGCGCGACCGCGCCGTTGATGGCCCGGACTCGGGTGCCTCCCCGCAGCCACCCCGTCCCTTCCACCGTCGACCCGCCGACCGTCCGTCTGCGGAGCGCAGCGGCGGCGGGCCGCGTTGGATCGTCGGCGGCGGAGGCGGTACCCTGTTCCCGCCGGAATGACCCCCTTGGCCGCCGCGCGCGTGTGGGCGGACAGGGAGCGGGTCTGAGAGCGTTTTCAACCGTCCGCCTTCGGGTGGGCGGATAGGTTTCGGCTGGGGCGACCCGAGCGTCCCCCTGGCCCCGCAGTTTCGGGAGTCCGCAATGATCCCAGGCGTAGGTCTGCTCTCGCCGTTCGTGCCTCGTTACGAGGCAGGGGCGCCGTATCCGCTGACAGGGTTCCGGTTCAAGGTCGAGATCAAGGGCGTCGTCCAGGCGCACTTCAGCTCCGTGTCGGGGCTGTCGGTCGAGACCGAGGTCGTCCCGTTCCAGCAAGGTGGCAACAACACGTTCGTCCACCAGCTCAAGGGCCAGACGAAGTACTCCAACATCGTCCTGAAGCGGGGCGTGACCGATTCGGCGGAGTTCTTCGAGTGGATCCGCATGTCGATCAACCAGGAGACGGACAACCCCCCGCGGGTCAACGGCTCCATCGTGGTGTTCGACGACGACGGGACCACGCCGAAGGTCACGTGGGAGTTCGTTCGCGCCTGGCCTTGCAAGTTCGAGGGGCCGTCCCTCGACACCGGCAGCTCAAAGGCCTTGGTCGAGACGCTTGAGTTGGCCCACGAGGGCCTGACGCTCAAGTAGTCGCAGCAGCGTAGCGCCCCCGGTCGAAATGCCTGACGTCTCCGGCTTCGCAGACGCGATCGCTGAGCCCCTCCTGGGGTTCGCCGCGCGGCCGTCCATCGTCGCCCTGGGACCGACGCCGTCGGAGGACTTCGTCGATCGCCTCAACGCCGGCCGGCTCGTGCCGGGCTACGGTCGGGTCAGCGATCCCGAGATGGATCCGGTGACCCTGTACCGGGAGCGCGGACCGGGGCTGTGGCCCGCATGGCGTCCGCAGGAGGTGGTCACGCCCGACCTGGCGCCACCCATCGGCGCCGATCAGGACCTCGACGACGCCTTCGTCCGGCCGGGACACCCGCTCGCTGCGGCCCCGCCCCCGCAGCCGGTCAGGCCGCCCCGGCCGGGGCTGCAGGCCACCACCGCCGCCATCGACCAGGCCTTCATCCACCCGGCTCGCAGGCCCTCGGGCATGCTGGACGTGTCCGGGTTCGTACGAGACGTCCGCAACTACCTGGACGCCCCCGTCGACGAGCGGCCGGAGGACGCGTCGCCCCTGTGGCGCTCCCTGCAGCTGTCGCTGGCGGGCATCGGCGGCGCGCTCGAGGGCGGCGTCGGCCGGCCCACGATGATGCGGCTGCCCGATCCCGGCCGGGAGCTGGTCGCCGCCACGGCGCCGGACAACGTCATCGGCGATCTCGAGCGCCACGTCCTCGACCTGGCACACCACCACGATCTGCCCAGCGCCCAGGACACGCCTCGCTACTTCGGTCCGGGCAAGGTCGCCGTCGAGGTGGCTCGGCGGTTCGTCCGCTCCTCGCAGGGCCGTCGCATGACGGAGACGCTGCTCGCCGGCGGCCCCCGGGTGCACACGCCCGAGCCGCCCCGCGGCACGCTATGGGCGGTCCAGGCGGCGGCCCAGGCGCCCCGCGGCGCGGTGCCCGTGGCCGGCGCGGGGTCTCCGGCGGACGTCGTGGCCGGCTTCGACTACCAGCTGCTCAACGCGATGGATCAGTGGGAGTCCGCCTTCCCAGGCCGCGCGCCGTACAGCACTCCGGTGGGTGCGGGTGGGGGCAACGAGAACCCGGACTTCAAGGACACCGCGCCGGAGATCCCGCGCTGGGATCTGCAGGCGGCGGCCTCCACCGCGGCCTCCATGGCCGGTGGCCCTGTCGACATCAAGGCCGCTCAGATCCTCCAGGAGATGGGGTTGCTGGGCAGCGGCGGCGTCGCCGACTTCAGTCGGGCCATGCAGGCCGGCGCCGGCGGTGAGGGCGGGGGATGGGGCTTTGAGGAGGGCCTGCTCGAGCAAGGTGCCGAGCAGGCATTGTCCATGGCGCTCATCGCGCCGGTCATCCAAGTTGTTCAGGAGGTGTCCCGCCCGCTGCTCAAAGAGCTGCCGGACGGTTCCCCGGGCGCCGGGATCTCCGCCGCCGAAAAGGGTATTGAGGAGGCGGACAGCGAAAAGCTGGAGTACGTCGCCCAACAGATCTTTCAGAGGCTTCGCATGATGATTGACACCGAAAAGGACCGGAGGGGGTACTAGATGGGGCTTCCGACCGTCTGGGCGACCATCGAGGCGCTCGAGGGCGAGCAG
>PVBE011514578.1_pt1 | contig 22215 bp, 17 predicted proteins | sample 1631181 | NCBI WGS metagenome assembly PVBE01 (sample SAMN08397723, study PRJNA350692) | Marine metagenome, whole genome shotgun sequencing project. | isolation source: water | place: Pacific Ocean | collected 2012-04 | reverse complement strand
TCTGGCGAGCGATCGGCACAATGCGAATTTTGGCAATGAGCGATGACTCCGGTGACTGTTCGTCATTGTTGGCTGCGCCGCCCTGCTGCCAGGGGAATGACATCTGGCCGCCGCTCTCAGCGGTAGCGGCGCCTCCCGCCTCAATATCGGAGAATCCTTCGCCGCTCAGCCCCGTGTCCGGCCGAGGAATGGGCTGGGACACACCTGCCGGCGCGAGCAGGGCATTGAGTTCCTCTGAGAGCGAGATTGCGTTGGCGTGCTTCAGTTCGATGATTCTTGGCAAGCCGACATCGGAAGGTTGATCTATGGCATCGACGATGGAGTCGAGGAAGTCGAAGTTCTCCTCGGTCTTTGCGAGGACCAATAGCGCGTTGCGGTCTGGATACGCTTCAAAGCGGTATACACCGCTGACGGCCTCGCCGACATCCGCTCGGCCTGACTGTGACTGTCCGCCCGTGCGGCCGCCCCGGGAGGAGCCGGTCGCAGAACTACCGGAACCCAGGATTTCCTGCAGGAGGTTTCGCACGCGGATGGGGTCGCTGAAGCGAAGGGTATACAACTTGCTCGTGCCAATCGGCCGCGGCAGATCCCACTCCTCGATGATCAGTCGAGCCACTTCCTCCATGACATCCGGCTCGGCTTGCACAGTGACTGAGTTTTGCTGCACGTTGACGGTCAGGCGAAGTTCCACGTTTTCGCCACCGGTCGCGGAGGTCGTGCCGCCGGGCCGTTGCGTCCTGCCTCGCTGCGTGTTTCCACCGGTGGTTCGACCCGCCGTCGTCGACGACTCCTGAAACAGGTCGTAGACATTGTCAGCGATTTCGTTTGCGTCGGCATACTCAAGCCGGAATGTCCGAAGTCGACCGCTTCGCCAGATCCGATCAAGTTGATCGACAAGGTGCTGTACTTGCTGGCAGAGCCCAACATCGCCCAGAATGACAATCTGGTTCGAGACAGGGTCGACGCTCAGGGAACCGTAGTCCGGGAACATGTCGCCGATGCGGTCGCCGATGACCGCTGCTTCGGTTCGTTCCACCGCGAAGACCTTGATGACCAGCGTACCCCGGTCCTGCCGATGCATGACATCGTCATCGACACCGAGAACAGGGATGTCGCCGACATCGTTGAGCATCTGGTCGAGCAGGCCGATGATGATGATGTCAGAGCGCTCAATGACGCCGATGTCATTGAGGCGGAACGCGGTGAACAACATGTCAAGGGCGACGCCTCGATCGACTGGTTCGTCGTTATGCAACGTGATTTTCTTGGTTCGAAGTGCGGTCAGGTTGACCGGCATGACGACCTTGCCGGTCGTTGCCGCGACAAAGTCGAGCGTCTCCTCTACGCTGACATCGTCGAAGGCCAAAATGACCTGTCCGGAAGGCACGGGCCGTTTCGAGGGCCAGCGGACAGTCTCCGGGTCCGCATCTGCCTCGCCTGTGACAACAACGAGATCCTCCATCGGCGGCGCCATGTCTTCGGCAACGAGTTCCTCGGAGACGGCTTGTTCATCGCCTTCCGCGAGCACGATTTCTTCCACCGCTTCATCAAAGACCTCGACATCCTCCTCCTGCGGGGCAGGTGGCGGAGCTGTCGGGATGACTTGCGGGGCCGGCTCTGCGGAGGGTCGCTCTTGAGCGGTCGACCATGTTCCCATCGACAGCGCGATGATCAGTGCCGGAATCATGTTGCAGGAGGTAGATCTCATCTTCAACTCGCACAGTCCTTCTCTCCGCCTCTTCCCAATTGCGGCGGTGAACAGTCAAACGGTGCAGTGGATCAGTTATTCCGCCCGCCGTCGATACGACAGGGAGATACAGCACCCTATCGGACCCTCATCGGCAAACATGGCGGGCGGCCTTGGGTTATTCGACTTCCTCGAAAAACTCCGGAGGCGGGGCGACGGTGGCCTCCGCTGCGAAGAACGGCTCTTCGTGGGTGAAGAGGTCAAGCGGGTACTCCCCATTGCGATATCCCACGATGATCGAAGACGGTTCGCTGGTCGAGATCAGCGAAATGCCGTTCTTCTCCTCGCCCACACGAATCCGGATGACCGAGTCAAAGCCGCTGCCGGTTCCTCTGAACCACGCCTCGTCTCCGATGATGGCGATCAGCGTGGGGCCGCTGTAGACCGCTGGCGGTGGCGGTGGACCGGGATCCTCCGGGGGCGTGGGGGCGGTCGAGGGAATCGGCGGGGGTGGCGGTGGAGGTGCGGCTCGCACCGTCCGGAGAGGTTGGAAGAACGCGGATCTCCCGTTGAACCTCTCAATGTCAACTGATGCGACAGTTGCGTGTTTCTCGATGTACTGCTGCGTCTGCGGATCAATCGGGTCGTTGGACGCGATCTGCAAGACCGGGGCCAAAGCAGCGGCGCCTGCGATCAAGAGATAACAACCACCCACGAGGATTGCCCCGAGACTCCAGCCGAGCGGTCCGCGAAGGCTGCCGGTTGAGATCATCGGCGGCTCCTTCCGCGGTCGCGGGCCAACACCCATGCTTCGAGAGAGAGATTCACCCGAATCATGCGTGGTTCGCTCTTGGTCAATCGCAGGCTGGTGATCGCGTCGATCCAGGGGCTGCTCTCCAGATCGGATACGACCTGCATCACTTCCTCCGGCGCCGCTTCAAACTGCAGGTCGCCGATGATCTGCTCAACACGATGTCCAGCACCAGCGATCCCCGGAAGTGATCCGGCTCGCATCCTGCTTGTCTTGGTGCGATTGAAGTCATCCTTCTTGACATTGTGGGATGCGAGGATCTCGTGCACCGCGTCGGTCAGAGCCTTGGTGCCCGCAGACTTTGAGCGAGGCGATTCGACATCACCAAATGCGGTGACCGCCTGCCGCATGGTCGAGGTCAGAACGATCGCCTGGTCAACATCGGCCACATGCCGCTCCACTTCATCTGCTCTGTTGGCCCATGTTGCTGCAACCGTGGCAATGGACGCATCCCAAGCCATGAAGGCTACGGTCAAAATTGCCGCCCAAAAAGCCCACTGTATTGCTCTGGGCCACGCGGCAACCCGGTTCACAATGTCCTGAAAAACGCCGTCCGCCATCAGGGAATCTCCTTCAGGCGATCCAGCAGCATCCGCTGCTCTCCGCGGAGGCGGACCTTCAATTCGGCATCGCCCCCGCCGAGTCGTTTCAGTGCCTTGGCTCCATCTCGAAGAGCAACCTGCACCTCATCGCGCGACATGACAGCAATCTGATCGGCGGAGAGAGGTTCCGGTGCGCGGATTGGTGCACCACTGGAGCCCCGGTCTTCGCTTCGCGACGCTACTCCGTTTCTGGATCCACCACTCGTACCTCCGCGGGGCGAACGGTCCCCGCTGGCCGTACTTCCACCCGCTCCTGTCCGTGGCCGCTCTGGAAGATCATCTCCGGAGTCCGCGGTGTGTGTTGGATCCTGTGGCGGGGAAGGGCTGCCTGCGACATCATCCGGATGAATGTTGTCTCGGTGCATCGCATAGGTCCAGATGGCGAAATCATCTTCTCTGGCATACCGCGGCCGCTTCAGGGGATCTATGACGCGGGCCCAGAGGCTGAAATCGCGATCGCCGTATGTGCCAGCGCCCTCATAAGAGAACTGAATGTCTCGAAAGACACCCGTTGCCTGCAAGCGAGCCTGCATCTGGGCGATCAGTTCCGCTGCGGGCACGCCATCAGTGTCCAGTGCGCGGCCCCTGACAAGAATTGGTTCGCCCACATCCAGCCGAAGTGAGTCGATATCAATGCCGATCGGCGTGTTGTTGGTGATGTCGGCTGCCAGTTTGGCCATGGGCCACGCCGACTTGGCCAGTTCGCTGTATACCACCTGCCTCTGCCTTGCCTCGACAACCTCGGCATATCGCTGGTCAAGATCACCATTGAGCATGGTGAGAAGGGAGAGCCGCAGACCGGAAAACGCAAGGGGACCAAGTGCGAGCAACACGATGACTGCAGCAGTCAGTCGAAACGCTGTCGTGGGTTGAGACAGAGACTTCGCCCATCGGTCGACGATAGACGGCTTTTCCTCCTCGCGCTGATGGCACATGGTGGTCAACGCGGACAACTCACCACTCGCTGCGATAGCCGCGCCAGCGGCAATACCCCAGTGCTCCCACCATGTGGGATCACTCGGTGCGCCGGGAAGCCGCGACTCGGCGCTCCTGCGAATCTCTTCAGGAAGCAGCAGCAGCGGCCCGCCATGCAGCCTTCCCCGTAGTTGCTCTTGAACCGATGTGATGAGGTCGTCGATAAACGCAGGTGTGTGGCTGTGCGCCGAGGCGGTTTCGGACAGTGTGCGGACAACGCCATCGACAAATACCTCGTCACTGCTCGTGTCTTCCCGGATCGCTCGGAAGGCCGCGCCGTTCGCGTGGCTGAGCGCCAGGGTGACACTTCCATCGGTGGAATCCATCAACAACAGCGGCTCCGCCGGTCGAAGGCCGTCGAGCAACGCGGCGAGCGCCACGACATCCGGAATGATCGATGCCCCTTGCAGGCTCGAGGGCCAGTCATCCATGGTGCCCTCAGGCCAGGCGACGATCAGGCCCGTTCGACTTGTCTCCTCCGGGGCAGCATCGAGGGGTGCCATGGCGCGTCGCCAACGTGGAGTGCCGCCCAGCAGCCTGGCTTCCGCTTGAAGCCGCAGTGCTTCCTCCAGTTGCTCTCCCTGGACATCCGGCAGGAGCGTCGTGCGGCAGACCGTGGCCGAGCCGGGAAGTATCGCGAACAGGTGTCCCGGGGATCGTTCCCCCAGCGTCGCGTCAAGGGCGTCGCCGCTGTCGAGTTCAACGGCGCTCTCAAGCCGCAGGCCTCCGTCGCCACGACGCACGAACAGGCATCGCCAGCGAGAACCGGATCGATGGGCGATGCCGATCAGAGTGTCGTCGGCCGGGATGGCGGGTGTTGAAGTCATGGGCTCCGCTCTTGGGTATCGGGTCTACTGCTCCCGATATTCCAATATCGTCACGGGTACGGTTGAACGATCGACGACGGCAATGATTTCCGTTTCGATCCCACTTGCCGGTGCCCGTCCAGCGACGGCAATCGTAAAAACAGTGCTGCGTGTGTCGAACAAGTCCGTCAAGAAGGCTGCCATGGACGGCTCGTAGCCGGGGAGGGACAGGAAATCGACCGGGCTCGCAATCCCTACCTCACTGGTGGTTCGGAGGTGGACGAGCTCCTCCACCAGCGTGGAGTCTTCGGGAAAGATGCGGTAGAGGATGTCCTGCGAAACTGTGTTGATGTTCATCTTCCCCGGTGGCGGGAGATGAGGTGGATGCAGCGTGGTCTCGGCAAAGACCGCTCGAAGTTGGTCGTCGGTGAGATTGGAAACGCCCTCTGCATCACCCGAAACCGACCGAAGGGGTTGCGTCAGCAGGCTCGACAACTTTGCGTCATCCGCCATGGCAAAGTCGATCAGGGCCATGGCCTGCGCAGGCTCCAGGCCCAGTCGAAGTTGTAGCGACTCCGAATCGATGTTCTTCAGATTGAGACGGAAGAGACCACTTTCGGCGGGGGCGTTGTCGCGGGAAGTTGTTGTCAGCAATGAAGCCCATCCACCTCGCATTTGCCCGTCCGGCTCATCCCAGGGGAGACTTGCTCCTGCATCGTCCTCGTTCGGGTCCAGTTGAAAGTTCAGGTTCCAATCCTCGCCTCGAACATCGTCCGGCATGACGCCGGCGACCAGTTCAAGTTCCGCAATCGATCGGAGCGGACCATTGCGAGGTTCGTAGGCCGTTTCGAGGCTGAGGTAATAGTCCCGTTCCACGCCGAGATCACGCGGCTCATCATCCTCGTCGATCCAATCCTGCAGTGCCTCCATGACGCCAAATGCCAGTTCGTCGATGATCAACAGGAAGATTGTGTTGTCATTGGAATTGATGTTGAACTTACTGTGTTCGTCCATGGGTCCGGCCCAATCCCGACCGTCGGCGTGGTAATGCACGTCCCATGCTCCGACCCCGACATCGCCGGCCGAGACATACTCCATGTCCGTGATCATGGCCCAGGCATCTCCCGGCACCGGTGCGACCGTGTGTTGCGCCATAACTGCAATCGCCGACTCCATGCCGGCGCGGGCAGCCCACCTCGCTTGAATGCGATCGTGGACATTGATACCCAGCAGTGCCTGCCGATGGGCAAAGACCTGAATTGACGAAGTCACCAGCGCGGCGATACCAATGGCCCACAGCGCGATGACGACAACGGATCCTCGCCGCTTCATGGACGACCTCCCGTGCCGGGAATCTCGTGCACATTCCCGTCCGGGTCGGTGATCGTGGTCGGCCCCTTGCCGCCGCTGATACCACCAGGCCCGCCAGCTCCGCCTGAGCCTCCGGAGTCCCCAGAGCCGCCGGAGCCCCCGGAGCCACTGCTGCCACCACCACTCGGCCCCGTGCCGGTGCCACCTGCACCGCCATCGCCACCGGCTTCACCCCCACCGCCAGAACCATCTTCAGACTCGCCATCGCCGCCTGTGGCGCCGCCAAGATCAAGTTCGCCATCGCCTTCTTCGACCTCTTCCTCCTCTTCCTCGGGTTCTTCAAAGAGATCGGCGGGTGGGGCGACGCGGTCAATCGGGACGACCGTCCGCAGATGCACCAGCGAAGGATCACTGCGTTCATCCGCGACATCGCCAATTGCGGCAACCGTAATGCGAACTGCCTGCGGCAGCCCGTCGATGTCCGAATCCCACTGTGAGTACCACGCTTCGCCGTCATAGGCCTCAAGTTGGAGGGAGACCAGACCCTCAGCGATCGGTGTTGCGATACCGCCGCCGGCGGGATTGTCATCCAGAATCGGATCGCGGCGCTTCCAGAGCACTGCGTCAAATTCCTCGCCGTCAATTCTGAACTGTGTTTCGTATTCAAGCCCCTCGCCGTTGAAGTCAATTTCCTTGTTTGCACGCAGATTGCCATTGAAGAGCAGCAGTTCGTCGCGATCGACCGTCATCCGTCCGATCCGTCCGGTGTCATCGACGATGAGCAATCGAGTATCGAAGAGATCGTCGCGGCGCAGTGTTGAAATGACATCGCGGCGCAGCGTCCGAAGTGCGGTATCGGCACGGGAGGTTGCATCAAGTCGATCGCGACTGATCGACTTGGCGGAGCCGAGTTGGGAGAGGCTCGTCGTGACGCCGCCGAGCACGATTGACGCCATGACGCCCGCCACCAGTAGTTCGATGAGCGTGAACCCTCTTCGCATGGTCACGGGACCTCCCGTGATTCGATGATTTCCCAATACCGGGCTTCGCGATCAACCGGCTCTGCGGGCGCTCGGGGCGGCGGTTCCCCGTGGCGCCTCGCTACAAGTGTTTCGACAATGACATGATGGGTGCTGCCACCGGCCTCCCAGAACACGTTGGCCGTTGCGAGGACAGGCAGGAATTCACCTTCATCCGACAGATCGATCTGGAAAGAGAACGCCTCGAAGGGCGGTTCGAATCGACCTTGTGTCTGGTTCAACTTCGGGAACAGGTCTGGTCCGTCGACAAGGACCATGGCGAGTGCTTCATCGGCAAGCCAACTTGCGGTGACTTGATGTTCACCATTGCTTTGACGAGCCAGCGAATGGCTGCTCATCGAAATGACCACGGCCAATCCGACAGCCAGCATCGCCGAGCCGATGATGACATCCATCAGCATCATGCCTCGACGGGGCATCACCATTCCTCCCTGCTCTGGCCCGCTGCATCAAGATCGATCGGCATGAGTACAGATGAGCCGCCGCCATCCAGTTGAAGATGCGGCGCCATGGCGTGGGATGCCAGCGAAACAACGGCTTCCCGTTCTTCCCACACCAGAACGACTTCGATCAACGGCCGCTGTTCGCCGGGCATGGAAGTGACGGGCCACTGTGTCGTGTCCATCAATTCACCGTCGAGGTAGATACCTACGCTGTTCTCGCCCATCCAATCCGGCAGCACCACCGGCTGGGCAAGAGGATCCTCTCGCCAATAGTTGCCGTCATCGTCGGACTCCAGAAGGAGCAGTTCCAACTGTCTTTGCGGGGCGTCGTACCGCAGCCCGCAGGCATTCATGGATGCGCCGCCGCGATGGGCGTACATGAGCACCATGTCCGCTACGCGATCCGCGGTGAGATCGAACTTGCGGTCCTTTGTTCCTGAGAGTCGAGGAATCGCCATCGACGCGAGAATTCCCAGCACCACGATGACGACAATCATCTCCAACAGCGTGAATCCGCGTGGGAGTTGCCTGGAGTCCAGATGTTCGAGCCGCTCATGCATGATGGATTACTGCGTAATGTCCTCACTCGGCCCCTCGCCGCCGGGCTGGCCGTCCTCACCCCAACTGAGAATGTCGAAACTGGCATTGATATCGCCCGGGACGATGATTTCGTACGGGTTCCCCCATGGATCGATGATGTCCTCTGCACGCTCGAGGTATGGCCCGCTTGGTCCGCCACCTTCATCGGGGTTGAGAAGCAGAATCTCCAGGTCGAAGTCATCGCTCGGTGCGCTTGTGCCGGTATCGAGCAGATAGAGGTTGACGCTCTTGGCGATGGTGGCGGCCTTGGCCATGGCGGCGGTTTGCTTTGCCGAACCGACGCGGCTCAGCAGCCGCGGCGCAACGAGCGTCGCAAGGACAGCGATGATCATGACGACGACGATGATCTCCAGCAACGTGAATGCGCGGGCTGCGGGTCGGTGGAGTCGAGAGAGATGAGCAGGACGATTCATGGGTGGTCTCCGGGTCATCGAACAAGCGATTGCAGTTCAAGCAACGGCAGCAGAATGGCGGCGAGTACGAAGGCGGCGATGCCCGCCATGACAATGAGCAATACAGGCGGCAAGGCCTTGGTGAAGATATTGAGGGATGCGTTGACCTGGCGGTCGAAAGATGAGGCTGAGTGCAGGAGCATCTCCTCAAGTCGTCCGGACCGTTCCCCGAGATTGACGACCTGTACAAGCAGCGGGGGAAAGAGCCCGGATTGTTCCAAGGGTTCGGCGAGCGGCCGTCCGCTTGTGACCTGATCCTGTACGCGATCGACTGCCTCGGCCAGTGCGACATTGCCGAGCGTGTCTCGGGTAATCCGAAGGCCCTCGAGGATCGGAAGCCCGGCTGCCGCGAGTGTGCCGAGCGTTCTTGTGAATCTCGCGACCGCGACATCGCGAAGCAATGGTCCCACAAGCGGAAGGCGCAATTTCAGGAGGTCGATGCGAAAACGATTCTCGGGTACGCGAATCCATGCTCGCCAGAGCAGCACGACTGCGCCCAAGCCCACGAGCATCCATGGCCACCATGATTGAATGAAATCGGCGATGCCAAGTACGACGGCAGTCGGCCATGGGATGTTCATCTGCCCCGCCAATGGTTCGATGAGCCGTGGTACCAACACTGTCATGAGCACGACGCCACTGGCCGCGATCAAGGCAGCGATGATGGCGGGATAAATGATGGCGCCCAGAAGTTCGCGCCGCAACTCGATTGATCGGTCGAGAAGGTCGGCCAGTTGATGCAGCACGGTACTCATCTGACCGGAGGCTTCTGCGGCGCGGAGCATGCCGACGATGAGATCGTCAAACGGATTCCCCCAGTCCGCCGCGGCGCGGTAGAGCGACTCACCAGCTTCGACGCGGGTGATGAGGTGGTCGAGGATTGGTGCAGTGGCCGCGGTTGCCTGCCGGCGGATCGTGCGAAGCGCCGTCATGAGCGGCAGTCCGGCCTCTTGCGCAGTCGCAAGTTCCCGAATGAGCGCGGCGGTTTCGGCCCGTGATGCGCGTCGTGTTCCACCGCGCGAAAGCGACACGCTTAGTCGGGCAGTGCCTCGGAGTGCCTCGACCTGTGTTGCAGTCTCGCCGCGGCTGAGGAGTTGCCGCACGACGTCGCCTTGATCGGCAGCGGTCAGGACACCGTTTCTCACTTCCCCGTTCGCGGTCACGCTCTTGAATCGGAATTCCGGCATGGTGGTCAGGGGGTGTCGTCCGTGTCCTGCGTTGCCCGCAGGACTTCACTGATGGTTGTTTCGCCCGCCGCCGCCTTCGCCATACCGTCTTCCCGCATGGTGGTGTGATCGGTGGCGAGAAGTCCGGCGAGTTCCGCAGTCGTGCGGTTTTCCGCAATGGCGGCCCGAAGAGGCGCTGGCACGGAGAACAATTCGAAGAAGCCGAGCCGCCCGCGATATCCCGAGCCGTTGCATTTGTCACAGCCCTCACCTGACCAGGCACGTCCGCCGAACAGCGTTCGTTCCGTATCGCTCAGTCGATGGGAGAGATCCTCAGGCATTGGGTGTTGGTGGCGGCAATCTTCGCAGATGCGGCGACCGAGCCGCTGAGCAAGAACGCCTTCAAGAACCGATGCAACGAGGTATGGCTCTGCGCCCATGTCGATCAGGCGGCCGATGGAACTCACCGCATCATTCGTATGAATCGTCGAGAAGATGAGGTGTCCAGTCAGCGCAGACCGAATGGCGATGTCAGCGGTTTCTCCGTCCCGAATTTCACCAACAAAGATGACATCAGGGTCCTGCCGCAGGATGGAGCGAAGTCCAGTTGCAAAGGTGAGTCCGCGTTTGGGGTTGATGGGGATCTGGTTGATACCCGCGAGTTCATACTCGACAGGATCTTCAATCGTGATGATCTTCTTTCGCGGGCTGTACAACTTTGACAGCGCCGCGTAGAGCGTGGTCGTCTTGCCCGAGCCGGTTGGGCCTGTGACCAGGACAAGGCCGTGCGGTTTGGCGATGAGGCGATCCATGAGGTCGCGATGCGCCTGCCCCATGCCCAGCGATTGCAGGTTGAGCGCCATGGTGCTCTTGTCGAGGATTCGCATGACAACCGACTCGCCATAGAGCGTGGGAACTGTGGAAACACGAATGTCTACCTTTCGTCCCTCGAATCGCAGCGCAATGTGCCCGTCCTGCGGCACATATCGCTCCGCGATGTTCATTCCCGACATGATCTTGATGCGACCGATGAGCGCCGGCTGAAGGTGCTTGGGCGGAGGAGATTGCTCGTTGAGTACGCCGTCGATCCGGTACTTCACCTTGAGTTCGGCTTCAAAGGGCTCGATGTGGACATCGCTCGCACGCGACTGGATTGCCTCAAGGAGCAGCAGATTGACAAGATTGATGAGCGTCGGCTGCTCGGCCATGCGGTGGATGTCATCTGCCTCGATTGCATCGAGATTGTGTTCCAGATCGCGGGCAGATTCCGTTGCATCCCCTGCGAGGCTTTCGGCCATGCGGGCTGCAGTCGTGCCGTAGTACTTTCGCATGAGATCAGAAAAAACACCGCCATCGAGTCCGACGCGTGTAACGGGATGGCCAGCTACGGTCGCGATCTCATCGGCGGCGTCCATGTCCAAGGGGTGAAGCATGCCCAAGGAGAGTCGACCGTCACTGACATCCAGCGGGATGACCCGCAGGCGGACGGCCATTTCGGCGTCCAACAGCCCGGCGATCTCGTCACTGATTTCCGGCAGCGAGTCGATCCAGACAATGCCAAGCTCTTTGCATCGTGCGCGAAGGTCGTCGGCCTCGGTCCGCGGTGACGAGCCACCATCAACCGTCTCGATCGAGGCGGGGTCCAAGTTTGGGCTGGCGGGCGTACCGTTGTCCATGGTTCTCCGGTGTCACATGCTTCAGGATTCGCCGCCGCCACCAGAGAGCCCAGTGTCACCTAGGCCGTCAGGTCGTCCTCCTGGGGTTGGTTTTGAGGGGGGCCTGGGTTTGATGGTGGGCGGAAGGCCGTTGCCGCCGCTGAGCGGCGAGATTTCTCCGTCAGGGCCAACCGGGGGCGTATCGCCGGGCTTGGGCCGCTGCGGGGTTCGTTCACCGCGGGGAAGCCAGCGGCGGGAGCCATCGAGATTTTGGAATTGTTCTGGGCTGAGCAGAGCGCGGAGCATCTCCACATACCGTCGCCCGAGTTCTTCGCGGTCCTTGAACATGTCGCGAGTCGGGTCCTCGAGTTTCCGCGGGGTTCCTCCGTCACGGCGAATTCGGCCGGCCTCTTCGCGTGCCAGTTGCAACTCGGGTTCGTAGCGTCTGGTTTCGCGGAGCAACTGTGCATTGACAGTGCCGAGTTCGCCAAGATAGGCGGCTTCCAGTTGAACAATCTGCGCGTGAAGATCGGCGGAGTAGTCATCATTCTCGGCGGCGGCGCGCAGAATCCGCTCGGCTGGTGTGCGACGGAAGATGCGTGGGTACCCGCGACCAAGCGCCCGCTGCCTGAATGCATTGCCGTCCGCTCCCGAAAGGGATGCTTCAACCACATCGATGTACCGGTCGTTGACATTGCGAACTTCCACCCGTGCGGCGATCAGTTCCTCGAGCATGTCCGGCGAGCGGTCCATTTCGCCGCGCAGGATCTGGTCGAAGAGTTTTTGCGGGTTGCCACGAAGCAATACATCTCTCTTACGCATGGCGATGTTGAGTGCGGCGGCATATTCGGCGAGATGAGGCTCAATGACGGCTTCAGTGCTGGGCGGAAAGTCGCTGTCTCTGAGAATCTTGAAGAGGTCAACCGATTCACCACTCAACCTGCCGCGGTGCATGTTCTTGTCGCGATACAGCTGCTGGGAGAAGAGCGGCCACATGGCTCGTTGTTCGGGCAGAAGGATGGCGTTGACATTGTCGAGCAGTCCATCATCCAGTTGACGCTTTTCCTTCAGCCAATCACCGAGTGCTGTCAGCACTGGCTCCAGCATTGCCTTCTGCGGGTCGGCCCCTTGGGGGATATCGCCTGAGCGAGCCTTTTCCGCGATGGAATTGAGGCGTTCCTGTGTCTGCGCCCAGCCGGTTGCGAAGTCGTCTTCATAGGCATCGAACATTGCCTCCACGATGACTTCCTGCGTTTCGTCGAGGTTGAGACCCTCTGCGAAGAGGACCAGATCTCGGGAGAGGTACTGGGGTCGCATGGCCTCGGCCATGTATTCCATTTGTCCTTGGGCGGGGGTCGCAAGAAACAAGGCGGCGGTGGCCGCAGCGGCGTGCGCTGTGATGATGTGGCGAATCATTGGTGTTGGTGCTCCAATCTTGGTCTTCCTTACCTCTATACGTCCCTGTTCCGCGACCGGTCCAACGCATCATGCGGCGTTTTATGGCGTACTGGCGGGCTTCGGCGAGCCGCCATCTTGGGTCAATCAGGTCGGGAAGGGCTGGTCGTGCGTTGTTCGATGCGTTTCTCGGACGTTGTTTGGACGATTCGATCGACGAAAATCCCCGGTGTGTGTATGTGATCGGGGTCGAGCGTGCCAAGAGGGCAGATTTCCTCGACTTCGGCCACGGTGACGCGGCCAGCGGTGGCGATCATCGGGTTGAAGTTTCGGGCGGTCTTTCGGTACACGAGATTGCCTGATTCATCGGCTTTCCATGCCTTCACCAAGGCAAGATCGGCCACGATGCCTCGCTCGAGGACGAAGGTGTTGCCGTCAAAATCGCGTGTTTCCTTCCCTTCGGCGACGATCGTGCCCACCCCGGTGGCGGTGTAGAACCCGGGAATGCCGGCGCCGCCGGCTCGGAGGCGTTCTGCAAGCGTGCCTTGCGGACAGAATTCGACCTCCAGTTCCCCGGACATGAACTGCCGTTCAAATTCGTCATTTTCGCCGACATAAGAGCTCAGCATCTTCCGAATTTGTCTTGTTTCGAGAAGGAAGCCGAGTCCCCAGTCGTCCACGCCGGCGTTGTTGGAAACGCATGTGAGACCGGTGATGCCACTGTCTCGCAAGGTGAGGATGAGTTGCTCGGGGATGCCACACAGTCCGAAACCGCCGACGGCGATTGTCATGTCGTTCCGCAGGAGCCCCAAAAGGGCGTCTATCGCAGTCTCTACCACCTTTCCCGCCATGACGCCCATGATACGCCACTGGGGTCAGACCCGGGGACATACCCGGGATCAGACCGGGGTCAGACCCCTGTTACGACCGTGGTGTGCGGAAGGGCACGTTGGAGAAGAAGGGCGTGGGCGGGCTAGCCCATGCGAATCCAGCGGAGGAGCTGGCCGAAGCCGGGCGGCCGCCCCTGCATGAGTACACCGATGCGGAAGATACGGGCACAGCCCCAGATCATCACGAATACGGCCCCATATCCAAGCACAAGCGACACAATGATCTGCCACGTCGCCACCGGCTCGGTTGCGGCTGTCACCCTGAGAATCATGACAAAGGGAATGAGCGGTGGCGTGAATCCGGTAATGGTGGCAACCATGCCGTTGGGGTGCTCCGAGAGTACCGGCCACAGCGCCAGCGGCACGATCAACAGCAGCATTGCGGGGCCAATCAAGGACTGTGCATCACGAAGTTCCGTCACTGCGCTTCCAACTGCTGCCATGATCGCCGCAATCATGAAGTAGGCCATGACAAAGTACAAACCGAAGTAGATCAGATGAACGAGCGGGATGAGGTCGAGCATTGCGAATGAAATGATCGCAGCAAATCCCGCTGCGCCATACATGAGCAACATGACCAGGCTGACGCCGGCTTGCCCGAGAATCTTCCCGCCGAGCAGTTGCAGCGGACTGACCGCGCTGAGCAGGACTTCCATGACCTTGTTGCCCTTTTCTTCAATCGTTGTGGTCAACAGGTAGTTGCCGCTTGTGAAGGTAGCGATCCACAGGAGCATCATGAACGCCATCGGGATCATGCGGCGGGCGATCTCGTTGTCAGCCGACGCGCCTCCATCGCTTGCCAGGCGAGTTGTCGAAGATGCAGGTCTGCGAAGAAGCGACCGAATGTCCTCTGGCTCATGCCCGAGTCGGCGAAGCCGAACATCAACGACCGCTCGCGTAGCTGCCGACCGCACCATGTCCGTGTGGTTGGGCGAGAAACTGCTGGAAATGAAGATGTCGATCCCGAGTTCTTCGTCGTTTGACGCCACCGCTTCATCGGGAATGACGACAAGTGCCGCCAGTTCACCGCTCCGCACTTCCTCCTGACGCGACTCAAGTTCTGCGGCATCCACGATCATGATCTCAAGGTCCACATCGGACGCAGGCGGTGCGAGGACCGCCGACGCAACCGGATCATTCGCGAGTTCGGGTGGTAGTTCCGTTCCGGAGGACATGTCCATCTCGAACTGCGAGCCAATCTCCGCTGCCACATCATCAGGTGCGATTACCGCGAGCGTTCCGGTGAGCGCCGACTTGTTTGACTCCATCATGAGCGGCATCACGACGATGAACAGCAACATGATCAGAACTGGCATGATGATTGCGCCGAACAAAAACGCCTTTGTCATGGCCGTATGCCGAAACTCCCGCCATGCATTAGTCAGGACCCTACGCACGGGTCAGTTCCTCGCGCGTTGAGGTCGCAGCCTCAGCCCCACGGCGCCGAAGCACTTCATCAATAAAAATTTCATCGAGCGTGGGGCGAACGACTTGGATACCCCGAACAGGAATCGTCGCGGCAATCTGCTGGAGCACGTCGGCTGCATCGGCGCCATCAGACAACCGGACTTTGACCAGCCCGTCAGCACCAACGCCTTCCACATGCGAAACGCCGTCAATCATGTCCAATTCCACATTGTCGAGGACAGGCTCCAATTCGATTGTTCTTGCATCGAACTGGATGCGAATGTCGTCGATCGGTCCGTCAAGAACCTTGATGCCCTGATCGATCATGATGATCCGGTCGCAAATCCGTTCGGCTTGATGAAGGACATGGGTCGAGAAGAGAATCGTTCTTCCTTCGCGGTGCAGGTCATCGATGATCGACCCCAGCACATTGGCATTGACCGGGTCCAGCCCGGCGAAGGGCTCATCAAGGATGATCAATTCTGGTTCGTGGATGATCGCGACCAGAAACTGCACTTTTTGCTGCATGCCTTTGGACAGTTCCTCGCACTTGCGATTGCGAACATCGGGCAACTCGATTCGCTCCAGCCAGTCATCGACGCGACGCCTCAACCCATGTCCGTGTGCGCCTTTGAGGCGGGCGATGTACTCGACGAATGCTCCGACCTTCATCTTTCGATAAACGCCCCGCTCCTCCGGAAGGTAGCCAATGCGGTCCTTTGCGCGCAGTGCTGTCGTACCCAGCACACTCATCGATCCGCTGTCAGGATGGATGATCGACATGATCATCCGAATTGTCGTGCTCTTGCCTGCCCCATTCGGCCCGAGAAAACCGCACAACGATCCCTCAGGGACGGCGAGGTCCAGATCAATTACGGCCTTCGTCGTGCCGAACGACTTGTTCACGCCATTCAATTGGACAATTACCGTCACGGTTTCTCCGCTTCTTCCTTCAGGTGTTCGACAGCATCAGGCAGGTCGAACCGATCGGCCGGCACCGTGTTGATCTCTACGCGATCAAACGCCAACTCGACTAACGCCCCATCTCGATCGAACACGACAGTATGCAGGAGTTGAAGATCACCGACCGGTCGCCAATCGCGAAAGTACACGGACACGACCGCTTGCCCCGAGGGACTCTTCTCGACTGTCCGCCTTCCGAGCGGTCTGCGCGTCGTTGTGGAAAAAAACGCGGACTCTGCGCGGCCGTCTACGTTATTGATCGCAACCGACCACGCTTGCTCGCCGTCAAATACTTCCTGGCCGATGACCGTCATGTCATCGATACGACCGGGAAGCATCGTGATCCACTCGGCCCAGTTGATCTGGCGGACACGCGAGTCGATCGCCTTGTTGTCGATCAGGTTGTACTGGGGCGTGCCTTTTGCATTGGGCGTTTCCTCCCAGGCTGTCTCGCCATCACTCCCAAAGCGAATTTGTCCAATCCTGAGAAAGGTCTGCGAAGCCAGCACGCGACCGTCACGTCCGGTGGAGAGTTCGATCTCGACGGCGGCCCGTCCGCTCGGAAGCCGCATGACCCCGTGCAGATGGAACGACTCCACTCGCTCGATCGACCGCCTTCCACCCATGGCCTGAATGGCATCTGAGAGCAGGTCCGCTGGCGTGGGCAATGGAGCCTGAACCGCCAGAGCAGCGGTGATTGCGGTGAGGAGGACGGGGGTCATGTCGTGGTCATCCTATCGCGAACAGGGCCCCGGCACGGGCAGAAACGCTACTTCATCCGTTCATCCGGATGAACGGTTGAAGGCTGAAGGTCTCGGCGGTACGCTTTGCCTCGACATGACGCGTACTCTGAAACAAGCGATTCATCGCGGCGGACTGGTGCTTGACGGGGGCATGGGTACCAGCGTCGGCGGTTTGTCGACGGATATCGAGACGGACTTCCTGGGGAGAGAGAACTGCATAGACCTGCTCAGCCGTTCCCGTCCCGATCTGGTCCGCTCCATTCACCTCTCCTTTCTTGACGCGGGCGCAGAGGCCATTGAGACGAATACCTTTGGCGCCAACCGGCTTGTGCTGTCCGAGTTCGACGATGAGGCGGCCTCGTGGGCTTCCGAGTTGAACCAACAGGCGGCGGCAATAGCAAGAGAGGTTGCAGGCCCCGACCGATTCGTACTTGGTTCCATTGGCCCGGGTACGAAACTTGTGTCGCTCGGTCAGACAACCTGGCGGCAGATGCTTGCCTCTTACCGCGAACAGGCCGACGGTTTGCTGATCGGCGGCGTTGACGGGTTCATGATCGAGACTGCGCAAGACCTCCTGCAGGTCAAGTGCGCCATCAATGCCTGCCTCGACGCGATTGCAGAGCGGGGGGGCGACATCGCTGACATTCCCATTCTCGTAAGCGTTACGTTGGAGACAAACGGTGCGATGTTGCTCGGCAGCACACTGCCAGCGATTCTGGCGGCGTTGCGACCGTTTCCGATTGCATCACTTGGCTTGAATTGCGGTACAGGACCCTTTGAGATGTCCGATGCAGTTGCCTGGCTCTCCCGACACTGGGGTCGTCCCATCTCAATCGTTCCAAATGCCGGGCTTCCTGAAATGCGAGATGGACATGCGGTGTTTCCGCTTGGTCCGGCGGAATTTGCCGGTGCGATGCAGGGTTTCGTCGAGAATTGTGGCGTTGAGATCACGGGTGGATGTTGCGGCACCACACCGGCGCACATTGCCGCGCTCCGAGATGCGATTGACGGAACGCCATATCCACCGCGGAACGTCACGCCGCCGCCTGCCGCATGTTCTAGCCTGTATTCGGCGGTCGACTTTCGTCAGGACACCTCGTTGCTGTTGGTTGCAGAGCGAACAAACGCAAACGGCTCGCGGAAATTCAGGCGGCTGTTGGAGGAAGAGGATCGCGAAGGGCTGCTGGGCATGGCTCGTGAAGAATTGACCGGAGGTGCGCACATCCTTGATCTGTGCGTTGATCTGGTCGGTCGGGATGGCGCGGTCGACATGTCGACCATTGCGGCTAAGATTGCGGTTGGCGCGGAAGCGCCAATGATGCTCGATTCGACGGAGGCAGCGACGATCGAAGCCGGTCTGCAGGTTGCGGGTGGGCGGTGTGTAGTCAACTCGCTCAATCTTGAGGACGGCGAACGGCGGTTCGATGAGATTTGCCCACTGCTGCGGCGATATGGTGCGGCATGCGTCGGACTGACGATTGACGAGCGGGGTATGGCTCGCGATGCAGGGAGCAAGCTGGACGTTGCGAAACGAATGCGCGACCTGTTCGTGGACACATGGGGACTCGATGAGCACGATCTCTTCATCGACCCGTTGACCTTCACCATTGCAACGGGCGTCGAGGACGACCGAAGGCTCGGGCAGGAAACACTTCTCGCGATCGAATTACTCTCTCGCGACTTGCCGAACTGCGGCATCATTCTCGGCTTGTCCAACATCAGCTTTGGCCTGCGACCACCTGCACGCCGTGTCCTGAACTCTGTTTTCCTCGACGAAGCGATGCGGCGAGGTTTGACTGCGGCGATCCTGCATGCCTCGAAGATTCTGCCGATGGATCGGGTTCCGCCCGCGCAGTGGGAAGCAGCGGTCTGGCTGATCTTCGATCGCCGGGGAGAGGATCGGCCAGAGGGCATGCCGGATAACTTTGATCCACTGCTCCACTTCATCTCGCTCTTTGAAGGGGTATCAGAGGAACCTGAGGTCGCCACGACCGAAATGTCTTTCGATGAACGCCTTCAATGGCATGTCATCAGTGGAGTGCAGGACGGACTGGAGCAGTCACTCGCTTTGGCGATGGAATCCCAGTCGCCGCTCTCCATCATCAATGACCACCTTCTTGCGGCGATGGCAGTTGTCGGCGAACGTTTTGGCAGCGGCCGCATGCAGTTGCCATTCGTCCTGCAGTCAGCCGAAGTCATGAAGCGTGCAGTTACCTTTCTTGAGCCGCATATCGAGGGCGACGAGTTGTCCAATCGCGGCCGCATAGTGCTCGCTACCGTCGCCGGCGATGTCCACGACATCGGGAAGAACCTGGTCGACATCATTCTCTCCAACAACGGGTTCGAGGTTGTCAATCTCGGCATTCGCCAGCCCATTTCTACCATCGCCGATGCAGCAAGAGAGTGTGGAGCAGATGCAATTGGCATGTCAGGGCTGCTGGTGAAGTCGGTTGGCGTCATGGAAGAGAATCTCAAGTCGCTCAACGAGCGGGGCATCGATATACCCGTGCTGCTCGGTGGCGCGGCACTCTCCAGATACTGGACCGAGTCGACGCTGCGAGACATTTATCGTGGCCCGGTCTACTACGGCCGCGATGCATTTGATGGGCTCCGCTTATGTGACTGCATAGCACGCGATGAATTGAGCACCATTGATTCCGAGATCGACAAACGGCTCGCCAAGCGCGCGGAGGTCGAGCGGACGGTAGCAGCGGCGCGAACCGAGCGTGCCTCCCGCGCAGTCAGCGAGCCAACACCCCGGCCGATTGAAGCCGTCGCCATTCCAGAACCACCGTTTCTCGGTTCCCGATGCCAGGACGGCGTTCCGCTTGACGACATCTACCCATTCATCAATCCGATAGCGCTCTTCCGTGGGCAGTGGGGATTCCGGCGAGGCGGGCTTGCGCCGAACGAATACGCAGCGATACTCCGCGACACGGTCGAACCGCTCTTTGAGCGAATGAAGTGCGAGTGTCTGGAAGACGTCCTGCGACCAGCCGTGGCGTGGGGATGGTGGAAGTGCGCGCGAGACGGTGATGAAGTTGTCATCTTCGATCCGGAGGATGAGGATCGCGAAGTTGAGCGGTTTACCTTCCCGCGGCAGACATCGCGTGCCCGGCGCTGCATCAGTGACTACTTTCGTAGCATCGACGATGCACAACGGGATGTCATCGGGCTCTCCTGTGTGACGATGGGGTCTGAGGTCAGTCGTCGGGCACGCGTCCTGTTCGAAGAGGATCAGTACAGCGAGTACCTGTATCTGCATGGCATGGGTGTCGAGTGTGCCGAGGCGCTGGCCGAGTACTGGCACGCCTGCATGCGAGGGGAGATCGGCATTGACGGCGATGACAAGTCGACGATGAAGGAGATCATTTCGCAGGGGTATCGAGGATCTCGCTATAGCTTCGGGTACCCGGCTTGTCCAAAAATGAGCGATCAGGAAAAACTCTTTGGGCTACTTCGCCCGGATCGCATCGGCTGCACCTTGACGGAGAACTATGAGATTGTTCCCGAGCAGTCCACGAGTGCACTGATTGTTCACCACCCCCGCGCACGGTACTTCAACGCAAACACCTAGACTGTGGTTGTGAGAACCCGCCGTCCGCTGCTCGCTCTGTGTCTCTTCGTACCGGCGCCGACCATTGGCGCTGTGTTCGCGCTCCTCATTCCAGGTACCGCCGAGACACCCCTTGGCGAAAGCATCTGGGCGGTGTCCAAGATCTGGATGGTCCTGTTCCCGGTCATCTGGTATCTGGCGGTCGACCGAGGCACATGGAGTCTCTCGCCGTCGAGCGGGCGAGGCTTGGCGGCGGGGCTGCTCATGTCGATCCCGGTCGCCGCCGCGATATTTGCGGCGTACCTTCTGGTGAAGGACACATTGATTGACCCGGAGGAGGTACGCAGAACAGTCGACGAACTTGGCATCGGAACGCCCGCACGCTTCCTGATCTTCGCCTCCGCCATGTCTTTGGTGAACTCGTTGATCGAGGAATACGCCTGGCGGTGGTTCGTCTTCACCCGGTGTAAAGCGATGATGGGTACTTGGGCGGCTATTCTGACATCAGCAGCGCTGTTCACCGTCCACCACGCCTTCGCGTTGTCGGCATCGGTGCCGCCGGGCGCCAACGCGCTGGCGTGCGCGGGAATATTTGCTGGTGGCATTGCCTGGGCCTGGCTTTACAGCCGGTACCGATCCATCTGGCCGGGCTGGATCTGCCATGTGGCGGCGGACACCGCCGTCATGTGGGTTGTCTGGTCAATCATCTCCGGTTAGTAGCGATGTCCTGATATAGGATGACGCGTATGTATGTGTACGCAATCCTGGCTATAGCCCTCACCTGCACGGCGCCACAGGGCATGCGACTTGTTCCGGGCGGAACATTCATCATGGGTTCGGATGCGCCGGAATCGCGGGCAGATGAGCGCCCAGCCCATCAGGTACAGGTCGATGCATTCTGGATCGATGAGACGGAAGTTACCAACGCGCAGTTCGCTGCATTCGTCGAGGCCACCGGATATGTGACCACGGCCGAGCGACCGATCGATTGGGAACAACTCGCAGCCCAACTTCCCCCAGGAACGCCGAAGTCGCCCGATAGCCAACTTGTCCCGGGGTCCGCAGTCTTTATTCCCCCCGGTCATCCAGTGGATCCCCGCGACTTTCTGCAATGGTGGTCGTGGACACCGGGCGCGAATTGGCAACACCCGGAAGGGCCGGGCAGTTCATTGGAGGGCCGAGAGAACTTTCCGGTCGTGCATGTGTCCTGGGATGACGCATCGGCCTACGCCACATGGGCTGGCAAGCAACTGCCGACCGAGGCTCAGTGGGAGCGTGCCGCCCGTTTCGGCCAAGACGGTGCCCCGCTGACATGGGGCAGTGAACTCACACCAAACGGACGGCACATGGCGAACATCTGGCAGGGAACTTTTCCGAATGAAAATACGGCGGAAGACGGCTTCGTCGGCGTGGCTCCGGTGAAGTCGTTTCCACCAAACGATCTTGGCCTGTTCGACATGGCTGGAAATGTCTGGGAGTGGACCGAAGATCGATATCGCCCCGACACATACCGGCGGCGAGTAGCGGATCTCGCACCCGGCGCCTGCTGCGCAAACCCGGTTGGTCCGATCGACACACTCGACCCGCGAAACCCGTTTGCGGGCGACACGCGCATTCAAAAAGGTGGATCCCATCTCTGCCACGCCAGTTACTGCTCGTCCTACCGGCCAAGCGCCAGAATGGCCACCACCCCCGACAGCAGTCTGGGGCATG
>PVBE012596696.1_pt1 | contig 22217 bp, 23 predicted proteins | sample 1631181 | NCBI WGS metagenome assembly PVBE01 (sample SAMN08397723, study PRJNA350692) | Marine metagenome, whole genome shotgun sequencing project. | isolation source: water | place: Pacific Ocean | collected 2012-04 | reverse complement strand
CTTCCCCCCAACCATGGAGCACGTCATCGACTAACGCTATTCCCTAGACAACTCACGCGCATGGTGCCAACAGCCACCCGCCTCGCCGTAACCACTTGTAGAAAAAGTACTTGGCGATTGTCACTGTAGAAAACGAGTCAGGGCATTCTGCCCCTCGGTATGGGAGGGAATGTTGCGACGCGATTCATCTGTGCTAAACTGAATACTAATTCAATGCGTTGATGACAAACGACTTAAGACCGTTCTTGATCTCTACAAAAGAAGGCGAGTTCTCGCACTCATTCAGTTGGGCGCGTTGTTTTGAGTCGCGCGAACACAGACGCTGTGACGATACTGGTTGACGCTAACAATCCGGTGGTTTGTTGGGTCTGGGCACGCCAGGCGATATTGAGTTGAATACGACAACACACACCATCAATTACCGATAACTCATTCCGTCCGAAATAGTTTTCAGGTTCCGGTGGCGCATGATTGAAGTCAAGCATAAGGATAACGGCAAAGTTCTCTATACGAATGAAGCCGACTCTTTCGCCGAAGCGAAGCTAGACGGCGTGCGATGGGCTGGGGCTGATTTGGTCGATGCCGATTTGTCAGGCCTGGATCTGCAGCGATCCGATCTGCGTGGTGCCGATTTAACCAGGGCGAACCTCGGCGGTGCCAACCTCCAAAGCGCCCTGCTAACCGAAGCCTCGGTCGACAGCGCCATTCTGGTTAAAGCAAATCTAATTGACGCGGTCTGCCAAAACGCATCGTTTCGTGATGCTCGCCTGAACGACGCCAACTTGCGTTATTCGAAGCTGCAGAACTGTGACTTTACGGGTGCCGACTTAAGTGGTACGGATCTGTCCATGACTGACCTCCGCTGCAATCTCAATGATGCCAATCTGAAGAAGTCGGACTTGCGTGGCGCGGATCTGACGGGTGCCAACTTGAACGGCGCTGATCTCTGCGAAGCCAATCTTAATGAGGCTAAGCTTGGGGGAGCGCAGATGCAGCGCACGAAAATGACTGGTGCGATCGGCCCGACAGGCAGACGATTCGGTGCCAAAGTGCCGCCGCCGCCGAAACCTTGGTGGAAGGTCTGGGGCTGACAGCATACGGCCGCGCCAACACGTTTTCTCCGTCGCGTCTTTATGTCTCGATTTTGGTTTGGCGAGTTGGAATCGAAACGGCCCCGCGATGGCCAACTTAAGGGACGATGCCCGCCCCTTGTGTCGGTTGCCGTACGTGACTATCATGGCGGTTTCCCCTTTTGTCAATTGGAGTTACGTAGATGCGCCACGTGTTGTCAGCTGTCGTGCAAAACGTTCCAGGTGTGCTCGCGCACATCTCTGGCATGCTTGCATCACGTGGTTACAACATCGATTCGCTGGCAGTTGGCGAAACGGAGGATCCCGATTTGTCGCGGATGACGTTCGTGGTGGTCGGTGATGATCGCGTGCTCGAACAAGTTCGCAAACAGCTTGAGAAAATCGTCACCGTTGTGAAAGTCGTCGATGTGAGTTCGAAAAACCACGTCGAGCGAGACTTGATGCTGCTGTGCGTCAAAGCCGCACCGGGCCGCAAACGGAGTGAAGTGCGCGAACTGGTGGAGATTTTCCGCGGAAAGATTGTGGATGTCGGACCAGACGAAGTGATGATTGAAATGTCTGGTCGCGAAACCAAAATCGAAGCATTTATTGAACGCATGCGACCTTATGGGATTTCCGAGCTCGTGCGAACTGGCCGAATCGCGATGGTCCGTGGTCGCGGCATGTCCGATTCCATGGCAGTTTCAGAGTTCGCTACTAAGAGCAGCTAAGAACACAAATCGGGATTACGTGAACCGAATCAGGAGTTCAAGATACAAAATGCCCGCCACGATTTACTATGACAATGATGCCGATCTTTCCCTGTTGAAAGACAAGACAATCGCGATTTTGGGCTACGGCTCACAAGGACACGCCCAGGCACAGAACCTGCGCGACAGTGGCTGTAACGTCATTGTTGGTCAGCGACCGGGCAGCCCTAATTACGATCTGGCAGTCTCTCACGGCTTCGAACCGATGCCGATCGACGAAGCCACCAAACGTGGCGACTTGATCAATATACTCTTGCCGGATGAAGTTCAGGGCGACATCTTCAAGGACCACATTCTCAAGAACCTGTCGGAAGGCGACATTCTGATGTGTTCGCATGGCTTCAATCTGCATTTTGGTCAGGTCGAAGCACCCCCCGGTGTTGACACACTGCTGGTCGCCCCGAAGGGACCCGGCCATCTGGTCCGCAGTGAATTCGAAAAGGGTGGTGGCGTTCCGAGTTTGATCGCTGTCGGCAAAGGCGCTTCCGAAGAGACCAAGCAACTTGGCCTGGCCTACGCGAAAGGCATCGGCGGCACACGCGGCGGCGTGATTGAAACCACGATCGCAGAAGAAACCGAAACGGACTTGTTCGGCGAACAGGTCGTGCTTTGCGGCGGTGTAAGTGAGCTTGTCAAGGCCGCATTTGAAACGTTGGTCGACGCCGGCTATCAACCGGAGATGGCATATTTTGAGTGTCTGCACGAACTGAAGCTAATCGTCGATCTGTTTTATCAGGGTGGCCTCAGTTACATGCGGTACAGCGTCTCCAATACGGCCGAGTACGGTGATTATTCGCGTGGCCCGCGGATCATCAACGACGACACTCGAGCGGAGATGAAGAAGATCTTGGAAGAGATTCAAACCGGCAAATTCGCTCGCGAGTGGATCCTGGAAAACCGTGCCGGCGCGCCGGCTTTTAAAGCCATTCGCCGTCGCGACCGATCGCTGCAAATTGAAGACGTCGGTCGTCGCCTGAGAAGCTTGATGTCGTGGATCGACTCCAAGGAAGTCTAAACGTTTTGTCTGCAACTGCTGCCGTGAGGGAGGCCAACATGGGTCACGCTCAGACATTGGACGTCTTTTATTCGTTGCAGCCAGGTGATCGAGTGGAAGTCGAGCACGTGGTCAAAGTCGGCTTTCGCAGTTGGAATACCGAGACGGTCGGCACGGTGTTGAGTACCGAACGGCGTCGTCACAGTCTCCACTACAAACGCAACTTCGACGACAAAGTCTTTAGTGACACCATTCTGCTGAAACGTGACGATGGCGAACTGACGACGGTCACGCTGGACGAGTTCTCAGTGCTCAAAAAACTACCCTCGTCGAGCCCCGCAGACGATCATGAATCAAGAACAAGCTGATCGTCGTCGGTTATTGCGCGGCGTCATGCTGGCTATCTTGGTTTGGGGTAGCCTGCTTTCGGTGGGCGCGTTTCTGTTTGGCACGGGTCCGGACGGACTCGTCACGTTGGCTCCAAGCGTGCCGCGAGGCCTAATTGTCTTCTCCTTCGTCGCCATTTTCTTGGGTGGGTGGGCTTTGCTGCTCCGGCAACGAAGAACACCGTAGTCGAATCGGGCCGTCAGACGTATGATTCTGGCAAGTGCTGATGTTGGTTTTTGCGATCTGATCCTTGGTTCTCGGCAGGAGATTTGCCCATGGCTCGCGGTCCTTCCCATCACATCAACGACGACCAGGATCCGACGATCGAGCCGCAGTCAGCGGATCGGATGTCCATTGGTGAATACCTGATCCGCCGGTTGCAGGACTACGGCGTTGGTGACGTGTTTGGTATCCCTGGCGACTATGTGCTGACGTTTTACGGAATGCTGGAAAAGAGTCCGATCCGGGTGTTCGGTTGCACGCGTGAAGACTGTGCGGGCTTCGCGGCGGACGCCTACGCGCGCGTCAATGGTATGGGCGCTGTCTGTGTAACCTATTGCGTCGGCGGGCTAAGTGTCTGCAATTCTGTTGCCGGTGCCTACGCTGAAAAGTCGCCAGTCGTGGTTATCGCGGGATCACCGGGACTCGGCGAACGTGTCAACAATCCGCTGTTGCACCACAAGGTCCGGGATTTTCGAACACAGTTGGAGGTCTTCGAAAAACTCTGTGTTGCGGGCACTGAATTGACCAATCCATTGACTGCCTTTCATGAGATCGATCGAGTTCTCGACGCCGCAGCGCGGTTCAAGCGACCGGTCTTCATTGAAATACCTCGCGACATGGTGACTGTCGTTCCGCACATCACGCACGCTTTTCAGTATCAGGAAATGGTGAGCGATTCGGACGCCGTGGCTGAAGCCGCCGCCGAAGCGGTTCGGTTGATCACGGCCAGCCAACGGCCAGTCATCATCGCTGGTGTCGAAATCCATCGGTTTGGTCTGCAGGACAAGTTGCTCGCCCTGGCCGAACAAGCGGGAATTCCAATCGTCTCCACTTTGTTGGGGAAAAGTGTGATCCGCGAAACGCACCCGTTGTACGTCGGTCTGTACGAAGGCGCGATGGGCCGGGAGACAGTCACGCAGTTTGTCGAAGAGAGCGATTGTGTCGTCTTGCTGGGAACCTTCATGACCGATTTGAACCTGGGGATCTACACGGCCAACCTCGATCCAGCCAAGTGCATCTACGCCACCAGCGAGAAACTGCGGATCCACCATCATCACTATCACGGTGTGTTGTTAGGCGACTTTATCTCTGAAGTCACGTCGCGCGCTCCGTCGCCGGTGCGGAGACCGATCCCCGCCGCCTTGGAACTGAAACCAAAACCGTTCACGCTCATGCCAGATCAACCGATCACCATCACGCGACTGATGGCCAGGCTGAATGAGCAGATCGACAATGCAACGATTGTCATCGCGGACACGGGTGACGCGCTGTTTGCGGCAACCGAACTGGACACACATGATCGCACGGATTTCATTAGTGCTGCTTATTACACGTCGATGGGATTCTCCGTACCAGCGGCGCTCGGCGCACAAGCCGCGCGACCTGACGATCGAGTCGTTGTCATCTGTGGTGACGGTGCCTTTCAGATGACGGGGATGGAACTTTCCACCATCATTCGACATGGCTTTGCGCCCATCTTGATCGTGTTGGACAATCGCGGATACGGTACCGAACGCATTTTGCACCCTGGTGATTGGCAGTATAACGAGATCCAGCCGTGGCAGTATTGCCGCTTACCTGAAGTGCTGGGCGGAGGCACCGGTTATGAGGTCCGGACCGAAGGTGATCTAGATACCGCACTACGCGCTGCCTGGGACGATCAGACGGCGGCAAGCCTGATTCAAGTGCATCTGGAAATCGGCGACACTAGTCGAGCCTTGGACCGATTGGCCGAACGGCTCGGCGAACGTGTGTGAATAGGTCGAGTGCCGTTCAATCGTCCGATGATCGGCAATACGACAACGCCAGTAAGGCGTATGCCGATACCAGATTTGCGTCGCCTTCCAACCAGCGATCGTTCTCATTCAGCCATGAACCGTCCGGTTGCTGACGCCGCGCCAGCTCCAGGATGAGTTCGGAACGCCAGTCGTGTTCCACATCCTTGGAGTCGGCCAACTTGTCGACCTTCATGGTCGCCAAGGCCTTGGCAAACGTGTGGTAGTAATAGTATAGGCCTGAATCACCGAGGCCTGGATTCGATTTCAACGTGTAGTTTTGTTCGATCCATTTGATGGCTGCTTTGACACGCGGATCTTCGGGGCCAACCCCCGCAAAGATCATGCTCTTCAAGCCGGCATAGGTCATTGATCCGTAGCTGCGCAAACCGCCCGTGGCAGTTGCTCCCGCCTGGCTTGATCCTCCTGCGGCTACGGTGTAGTAGAAACCACCGTCTGGGTTCTTGGCCGCAAAGGCCGTCTCGTTGTGTGCAGTCTCTAAGTTCTGACAGCGAGAAACGAACTTCAAGGCACGTTGTATTGCCTCACTGTCAGCATCGTTGCCTGCGGCATGAAGAGCATCGACCAGGTAACTGGTGTTCGACAAATCGGGCCGCTTGTGCTTGCCATATCCGGAGCCACCATAGGCGACTGAAGACGGATCGTGACCTTCGCTTTCGTCCCACTGGATGCCTTTGACAAAGGCGTCAGCACGTTTCACCAGGTCGTTGTACCGGCCATCTCGATTGGCCTCTTGGAAACACATGATCGCCAGACAGGTCTCGTAGTTGCGGTAGAGCGAACCAGTTTGGTAGATGCCACCATCGTCTTGGACGAAGCCTTTCAGATACGCCAGGCTATCGGCAACCAGCGGATCATTGGGAGACCGGCCATGTCGTAAGAAGGCAGTCGTCACCAACGCCGTCATGCCTGGTCCGGCGAAGGAACTGAAAGAACCATCCGCTGCGCGGCCCTTGGTTGTCAGAAATGCAAACCCCTTTGCGACGGTCTGTTCATACGCCTTCCGCGTCTCGGGGGAGAGATCACCCGCAACGCACGGCTGCAACGAGCCAGTTGCAAAACCTAAGAAGGCCAATCCCGCCACCGTCCGCCAACACGGAAAGTTCATCACAACCACTCCTGCAAGACAGCGATGTGTGCCGTCGCCAGTTCAATTACGGTCAGTCCAAAACTGCCACGATGTCGTCCTCGCTCATCACCAGCAGTTCGTCGTCGTCAACGACGACCTCGCAACCCGCGTAATTTGCAAACAGAATCCGGTCACCTTCCGAAATCTGCGGTTTGGTGCGGCTACCATCCGGCAGCAGTCTGCCGTCACCAACAGACAGTACACGACCCTGTTGAGGCTTTTCTTGGGCCGAATCTGGCAACACGATGCCGCCCTGGGTTTTCTCTTCCGCATGGACTCGCTTTACGACGACTTTGTCGCCCAATGGCACAACTCTCATCAACAACCCCGCTCCGCTGAGAATGGTTCACCGGTACTCCAACGCAGAAACCGGGATGCTTCCTTGGATTTTTGCACGAGCTGTGTCACGGTTCAAGCGTCAACCTGGCTAAGACAGCGGTTCTCGAAATATAAGCTTATACCGACGAGCGTTTTGCGTGGTTAGTCTGGCTGTTTTTATTTCAATTTTCGCGTCGACAGTGCCGATCATAGAAACTGGGTAAAGTTTTCCGATTAAATCAACTGTGCCACAAGAAATAACCCTAAGTGGGGGTTTGAAAGATCGTCGGAGGTCTGAACCATGTCTGCCAAGGAAAGCCGCACCGAGGCCAAGGTGAATGGGACTGTGATGCGGACCGACACACCCCATGCAACCTTGAAAAACTGCCCAAAGACAGTTGATCCGGTTCCCGTCGAGCTTGCGATGGCGGCTGCCGGGCAATCGGCCGAACAGTCCGCTGATCAACTGCAGGCGCAAGCTGGCCAGTTGGCTTCCTATCTTCAGGAAAGGCAACGCGACGTTGACGGGCGCGAAGCGCAGCTCAATGCGCGCGTCGCCCAACTAGAAAACGAGCTGCGCACCGCTAGATTGTGGGTCCGAGAACGGGATCACGAATTCTCCGAAAGGGAACAGGAACTCCAGCAGCGCATCGCTGACCTCGAAGCACGGCTGCAGGCATTGTCGTCCAGCGAACTCACGATTGACGAAGCTCACGAACACCACCGACAGGAGCTCAAGCAGCAAGAGGAGCAGCTCAAAAGGCGCGAACAAAACTTGCGCCAAGGGCAACAGCGGCTGGTGGACGAGACAGAATCACTTGGCATTTCGACGGAGCGCATGCAGCGTCAACGGGCAGAAGTCGAAGAAGCCGCGCGTTTCGAGAAACAGCAACTTGCTCGCGAACGCGAGGCCGCGGACGAACAGCATGGCACGCTGTTGGCCCATCTTGAGCAGAGGAAGCAGGCGTTGGATGAACGAGAGGAACAGCTCGAGCAGCTTGGCAAGCGTGAACCGTCGGCCGAAATCGCCCAGCGATTGGAGCGCCAACACCAAGCCAAAAAGAAGCAGTTGGACGACACTGAATCCATGTTGGCCGAGCATATCAGAGAACTGAGTGACGACCGCCAGCAGTTCGAACAAGAACGCGAGTTGGCCGAGGCGGAGTTGACTGAGCAGCGACAAGTCTTAGCGGAGCGGAAACAACAGGTCGAGGAGCAAGACCGCGCGAGTCGTCAGCACGACGAATCGCGAAGCATGGATGTCGACCGTCGCGGTGCGGCTACCGAGCAAGTCAAGCAAGAGGCGCTCGGGACATTTCGTGAAGCGTTGGAAATGCGAATTCTGGTCGAAGAGCTATGGGCCGAAGTTACCAAGTCGACTCCACCTGCCTTGGTCACGCAAAGACTGAGCCAGTTGCGGGTGCGATTGTCCGATCAATTCCGCCTCGACCGGCAAGACCTTGCTCAGCGGCGGACGGAATTGCATGAGCTTGGGCAACGACTGGAAACTCGCAGCCGTCAATTGCACGAACAACGGGACGAACTGCAAGACTGGATGCAACGACGAGAATCGCAAGTCGAATCGCAGGCCGCGCGGCTGGTCAACCGCGAGCTGGAGTTGGATCAGGAAGCGGGTCGTTTCACAGCGTGTCAACGCGAATGGGCCAGTGAAAAGCGGCATTTTCAGTCGCAAATCCGGCAATTGGGCGGCGAACTCCGCCGCGCTACGATGCAGTCGGTGTAACAAACCTTCGGGTCCAAAGAGCTCGCCGAAATCGAGTGACAGGCTATTCTCCGAGCACCAATTCTCGCACGAAAGTCACTTGCGGTCCGCCACTGCCGCGCACCGACTTTGCGGACAAGAACTCCGCCACGTAGCGTTGGTCAGCTTTCTTTTCGGGGACCTTGAACTTGTCGCCCTTTTGCAGAATCAAGCGTTTGTCGAACATGCCGCCAAAGTTGCGTGTTCCCGCTGCCTGGCATGGGTACCAACGTCCTTCGCCTTGGTCGTCCTCTAAATAGAACTCGGGATAACAATGCCCTTGAATCCAAACGGTGCGAGCCGGAATGCGGTTTGCGCGACACATGGCCACAAACAGCGATGTAAGTTCTTCGCAATCGCCATTCCCATCCTTCAGCGCGGCCAAGGCGCCCTTAAGCTTCCCGTCTTTATATTCGACGTGCTCCCGGACCCAATCGTAGATGGCCTCGGCTTTGGCCCAGGCACCGTTTTTGCCCGCCACAGCCTTTTTGGCCACGTCTTTGATGCGACGGTTGGTTGATTCAATGAATGGACTGCTACCCAGGTAGGGTCGGAAATCGCGCGAGAGGCCTTGGGGGATTCTCAGCAGTGTCACGTCCTCGGGGGCGACGACGATTCGCTTGATCACCTCGAAGGTCACGAAGACATGCGCCTCTTCGCCGGAACGCAAGACCGGAATCGACGCCAATAACTGCTTGACGCCACTTCCGAGCACGCGAAAGTCGACCTTCTTTACTTGGGGTGAGACGTCGGTTAGTTCTTCAACGATCTGAACGGATTGCTCTGGCCAATCCGTGGGAACTGGGACCGTTGCGAACACGCCGGCACAATTCGCATTCGCGGCCCGTACGGAGAAACCAATCTTCCAGCGTTGGGCAATCGACTTGCCGGCGGCGATTTCAGTTGCTGTAGCATCTCTGCCATCAACTCCAGATGCTCCGCCAAACTGTGCGTGAGCTGGTGGGGCGATCAGCAGAAGTATGGCCAATATCAAACAGGCGATCTTCAAGAAATGACTCCCTGGTGTTCCCGCGACAGGTTGGACTGGGCGGGGATTCTCGCGGACTCGAAGAAGCAGCGTTACGCTCTGCTTCTATAGTAATCTGCGAGTCGACCAAGGCACACAAAAAAAGCCTGCCGCGGACAGACGCGTCAGGATCGCACGTTCGTCCGCGGGCAGGCTAGTTGTCAAACAGATCCGGCTTCCAGACTACTCATTGGTGGGAGCGGGGCCAGGTAGTGCCGGCAAATTCGGAACGATGACACCTGCATTGTTTGGTATGACGACTCCCGCATCGTAGCCGCCATAATTTGGTGCGGTTTCATAGGTCGCACAGTCATTGCAAGGATCGCCACGGAAACACCATCGCCGCGGCCAAGCGCCGTTACAGCCGATGGATGTTGCCGCCACCGTTACAATCATCAGAATCATGGTTTTCTTCATCGAGTTATCTCCGCTCTGTCCACGGGAAGCTGTTCTGGATGGAGTCCCTTCCGGGGGCCAAGCAACTCTACATCGTCTTCTGTGATGTGCAAATGCAACAGCTGTTTTTTTTCTTCACGACCTTTTCGGTTTTTCAACGCGCGCCGTGTTGTTTGAATGCTACGATTATTTCAAAGTAGGACGCTTTGGTGGTCCTAACACGTCGGTAATTCGTGCGAACAGAATAATGCGTATTCTTGCTATCATCATGCGCCGCAGCGCGGGGCTGATCCTACTTGCTCTCAGTTCCTATATCTGTCACGAAGTTCGTGCGGACACCAGGCCATCGGAAGAACCCGATTCAGCAATCGGCAACACCTTTCATGGTGAAGCTGAACGAAGACCAATCGACGCTGAGGATCCGGCGACGACGGGCGGCGATATATGGTTGATTAGCACGCGACAGTTGGGCTGTCCGTCGTTCAATGACGAGTCCCCTGTCGACTTGAGAGTCTCCCAGTATTCCGGTTCGGGCAATTGGATCGAATCTGGGCTAGATGAACTGTTAAACGGCGAATCTCGCCAAACGGTCATTTACGTGCATGGCAATCGAGTCGGCTACGATGAAGCGATCATGCGGGCCTGGGACACATTTGGTGTGTTGCAGGCGGACGCCGCCGCTCCGCCGCTGCGGTTGATCATCTGGTCTTGGCCAAGCGATCAGATTCATGGTCAGATTCGTGACGTCCGTTACAAGGCGTCTCGCACCAATTCAGAGGGCCAGTACCTGGCCTGGTTTCTTTCTCAGATGGATGCTGAAACTCGCGTCAGTTTGATTGGCTACAGCTATGGGGCTCGAATCGCGACTGGCGCCGTGCACGTCCTCGGTGGAGGCGCACTTTGCGGCCGGAGCACTCCGCTTGCGTACGCAAGTGGCAACCGACGTCCGATCCAAGTCGTCCTCATCGCGGCCGCGCTGCATAACCACTGGCTGTCGCCGGGTGGATACCATGACCGATTTTCAAGCTCTGCTGATCGGCTACTGGTGATCTATAACTCGTGTGACCCGCTGCTCAAGCGATATCGAATCATCGAAAAGCGGGGCCGCCCGGTGGCCTTGGGCCATTCCGGAGCCTGGGGGCTGGACGATGATCTTGCTGCTCGGACTGAACAACATGACGTCTGTTGCTCTGTGGGCAGAACGCACAGGGAGACGGACTTTTTGTCGTCCACGGAGGTCATCCAGTGGGTGCAGCAACTCGTGCTGTTTCACGCGATGCCGGTGGATGCGATCAGGCGAAGGTCAGAACGTTGAACGTACCCTCTGGTGCGATTCTCCAGGTCATCACGCCAATTTCGCCAAAACCACGGCTTCCCGATTCCGGTCACTGGCGTCACAATGAATGCGCCCGCCAGGGATTGTCCATTCTCGCTATCGTGAGCTGCCCGCATGACCGAACCCGTTGCGATGTTAAACGGCGAATTTATCCCGGCAACGGAACTGACTGTCCCCGTTTACGATGCTGGCTTCATGCAAGGCGTCACGGTCAGTGAGCAAATGCGGACGTTTCACGGCAGCCTATTTCGGCTCGACCGGCATTTGGAGCGGCTCAGCAATTCTCTGGCGATCGTCGGGTTGGAGCACAAGGTGGCGATCGGGCATCTGGCCGAGTGGGCGGTCGAACTGGTCGCGCGGAATCATGCCTTGTTGGAACACGGCGACGATCTGGGCTTGTCGTTATTCGTCACGCCCGGGCCCTATCCAACTCTAGCACCAGCAGGTGTAACTGGGGCAACCATCGGAATGCACACATACCCAATTCCGTTTCATCAGTGGGTTGATCTCTACGATCAAGGTCAGCCGCTTGAGGTCACCGACATCCGACAAGTTCCCGACGCTTGCTGGCCCGTGGAACTGAAGTGCCGCAGTCGGATGCATTACTATCTGGCCGATCTCCACGCGCGGCGGAAAGACCGCGCAGCGCGCGCGCTGTTGCTCGATGCAAGCGGATATGTGGCCGAGGCTTCGACAGCAAATCTTGTAATCTATCGGCGTGACGAAGGTCTCGTGTCGCCGCCGCGCGAGAAGATCTTGCCAGGAGTCAGTGCGGCTATGCTAAAGACGTTGGCTGCCGACGCTAACGTCCCCTTCAATCATCGTGAAGTCACGATTGACGACGTGCTCTCCGCTGACGAAGCCATGCTCAGTAGTACGTCGCCCTGTCTGTTACCTGTACGTTCGTTGAATGGCCAAGAAATTGGCACGGCCGGGCCTGGACCCGTTTTTTGTGATGCCATCGAGCGGTGGAGCGATCGGGTCGGCGTGGCGATTGTCCAGCAGGCTCGCACGTTTGCCAATCGTTGAATAGTCGCTCCGTTCGGGTGGAGGCTCTCCACGACCGTTCAGCTCGCTCGGGCCTTTTGACGTTGCGCGCTCTTTGTACCGCGTTCTTCCCGCTCGACTGATTTTTCGATCTCGTCGTCGAATAGCCCACGTATCTCGAGGCATTACGTCTCTGTGTTCTCGGTTGCGGCCCCGCCTTCGCGGCGGGCGGTGGCATTGGCGCTTTCCTCGACGCGTGCGGGCAAATCGAAAAGGTCAGGCCGGAGGTTGTCTTGTTCGAGGTGTCCGACTTGCCAACCTGAGCTCACCGAGCGAACGACGACTGCGATGCTTCTGTTGAAGTTCCCCTCCATTGTCAACACTTCATGACGCTCCGCGTCGTACGCCAAGAGCATGAACGTGTGGCCCGGCATCCGCACGTAATCGGCGTGAATTGGAGTTTCTTCAGTGATTGTTTTGATGTTACTGCCGTTGCGATAACGCCCGTTGAAAATTCGACCGAGATTCGCTCGGCCATAACTTGCTCCAACGGTGCATGAACCAGTCGCCCAACGATAGTAATCATGACAGTCCATCGAATACTCGCCGCATCGGCTCCAACCGCGCTGAGTGCAGTACCACTCGCGGAACGTCCGCATAACGATATGTTGACGAGCCTTCTCGATTGGGGATTCGCCCGACGTCGCAACATAGTAAGGAGTCGGTACGCGGCCGATTGCGGATTCCGCATCATATTTCGCTGACTTACGATGCAGATTCACAAAGAGTCGGTAAACCGTTCCAGGCTCGACAATCGCCTCGTCCAAGTCGTCGTTTGTCACGTCGATCACGCCGCGAGTGTATTTGTCATCCGAACCGTGTGTGAGTGAAACGGGGTAGTGCAGTATGTGCGTTGTCTCTGGCTTACTCACGTCGGTGAGCTTCACCTCGGCAACCAGTTGCTGCTCGTCATTCTGAAACTCCTCGTCGTGCAACATCAAGAACACTCGTACCTTTTCTGAGAAAGCAACCTCCTCAGACTCGGCCTGATCGTAATCGTAATAGGCCGATAGCTCGCGGTAGTCGGCAGATCCTTCATCCAAAGTGGACGCGACATGCATGTAGCCGGTTGACCGGTAGTTATTTCGGCGCCGTCTTCGAAACGCATCGGCCGAGTCGACAGACAGAAGAACGACACTTGCGATTAACGCGAACGAGATGAGCATTCGACGAGTCATGGAAACAGACATGAATACACCTGATTACTGTTGGTAAGGTTTGGGAAGACTGACTGAGCACGGTCGAGGGAGACCTTGGTGAGACCCGCAGAGGGCTGCTCAGCCATGCGATGCAACAAACGCAGCGCACGATGAGAAGCCTACACGTTGTGAACGGGATTGCAACGGGTACCGGGCGATCAGAAGTTGCACGCGACGAACAAGAGCGGCTTCCACCCATAGGTGCGGCAAGGGAAAAAAAATAGTTATTCCACGAAACGGGCGGCTGTTCGTTCAGACTGACAAAACACTGCTTTTCGTCGGCGAGTGATGCTACAAGACCCGCATTTCGTCGCCAAGAAAGTCGTGTCCCCCCGTTGCCTTGTGAAAATGGGGCTCATACAACTGAAGGCGCCGATAAAGTAGCGATCCTGACTAGGGTGGTTTGGAGACTCTACTGGAATAGGCAAAGAAAAAATGTACGACGCGAACACACTGCGGTCACCTCGTGTGACTGCTCACGACCCCCGCCGACTCTTTTCACTTTTTCCAAGGAGGTATGCTATGCGTTTCTTTCTCGTGGCTGCTGTTGTTTGTGCAGCCTGTTTGACCAGTTCGGCTGTCACGGCTCAGAATCCTGACCAGGCCAAGCCCGATCAAGCAACACCGGACCAAGCGAAGCCGGATCAAGCGAAGCCGGACCAAGCGAAGCCGGACCAAGCGAAGCCGGACCAAGCGAAGCCGGACCAAGCGAAGCCGGACCAAGCGAAGCCAGATCAGGTGAAGCCGGACCAAGCGAAGCCAGATCAGGTGAAGCCGGACCAGGTGAAGCCAGATCAGGTGTCCGACAAGGGCGGCGCTACTCGCAAGAGCCGAACCCGAGGTCGCCGCCGCAGGTAGTGGTTGGCAGTAACATGCCGAAGCTGATTGTCCCGAAGATATCTCCCCGCATCACGCGGGGGATATCTTTTTTCGAACGTACTCGTTGAAACATTCTCCAATCACAAGCGGGGGCACGCCTCGCTTCTCCAAGGTGAACACAATGCACAGGCTTGTTCTCTGCGCCCCACTGGCAATCCTCATCGCAGTCGCGTGCGGATCCCTTCATGCAGCTGAACTTGCGTTTGCCGAAAGCAACGTTGAGGAGCGGCAAATTGGCGAACAGGTAGTCCAAAGTGAAAGGGACGAACAGGAAGCTCTGTACAACTACTATTTCAACGATCAGGGATATCGTTACGAAACCAGACTCGAACATCTGAAGAAGGAAGCCTCGGTTCCCAGCTGGCGAGTGCCATATTCCGCGGCCATTCATCCTGAATCCAGCGGAGGTCTTAGCAGTGTCGGCCGCGGAAGTGTCCGCCGCGGAAGTGTCCGCCCCGTAGGATTATTTGCAGGCCGTGCAAGCCAAGTCGATCGACGGGCAGCTCGTGGATCCTCTGCATTGAGCGCTTACGATAGAGCGTTCAACGGTGGCGAAGATTTGGCGAACGCTTATGAAGTCCGAAGGATCATGGGCACGGACCGAGCTCTTTTCCCATTGCTAAGGATGCGTCGTAACTCAGAGTCTTGGGAAGGCTATTGCAGTGGTTTCACAGCTTCGACGATCAAGCATCCCGAGCCGGTTAACGCGGTGGATGTGGGAGACGTTGGTGGAACCCCGGGCGTCGTGCTGCAACCTTCCGAGATTAAGGCTTTGCTCACCGCGATTTACAACAGAACCAGCGATGACAGTTTCCTGTTTCTGGCACCTCCAAGTGGCAGAGATGGTGGCCCGAACATGGGTACGTTTCACCTGGCTTTGGCCAATTATGTTGGGCAAGCCGGGTGTCCTGTAGGCATCGATAGAACGAAAGGGCGAACATCCTGGAATAACCCGATCTATGCTTACAAAGTCGCATCGATTGGCGATGCCGTCACTAAAGGCGGAGTGCAATACCGCGACGTGGTAACGACCGTTACCTACAGTTTCTACGGCCTGGATTCAACTCGCCAAACCAATCGCGAGACTGGGGAAAGGGTTGGGAACAGGACGCAATCGATGACCTTTCGGTATACACTGGCTTTGGATGACGAAGGAAGAATCATCGGCGGACGGTCGAGAAACGACAGTGGGCATTTTCTCTGGATTCCCTTGTATCCAGTCCAAGGGACTGCAGACGGTTCGGTACCCGGGAATTTGCATCTCGATGTCCGGCAGGTGATCGCTTTGGCAAGAGCATCAGCAATTCCCAAAGTGCAGAAGCTTTACGATGGTGTCACAATTGGCTCGGCGATCGATCCAAAGCTTGAAGACGAGAGCAACTAGCGCGTAGGGAATCGGTATCCGCTCTAGCTCAGCCCTCCACCTGCACTAGAGCCACACGCAGGCCAAGGAAGTCGAAGCGATTGTCGGGCACACTTCGACTACGCGAAGCAGAACGGCAGATGCCGGCAACCACAAGCCAACAGCCGCCGCGTACCACTCGATGCGATGTTGGGATGGTCACTTCGGGATCAACACCCCCTTGAAGCCCTTCTTGATACCAATCGCTACACCACTCCCAGATGTTGCCATGCATGTCACACAGGCCCCAGCTGTTTGGTTTCTTCTTCCCGACTTCCTGGGTCTTGAAGTCGGAGTTGTCTTCGTACCAGGCATAATCGCCTAGCTTCTTTGCGTCGTTGCCGAAGCAGTAAGCGGTCGACCAGTCTGCCCGGCACGCGTATTCCCATTGCGCTTCGGTTGGCAGGCGATACTCCCAGCCCGGTGGCAACTCGCTAAGTTCACGTACGAGCTGAGTGAGCTTCTGACCGAAGCCTGTTGCCTCCTCCCACGAGACCATTTCCACCGGAAGATCAGTTCCAGAAAACTGGCTTGGCGCGGACTCGCAGATCTGTTGCCACTGGCCTTGCGTCACGGGAACTTTCCCCATCCAAAAGCCACGCGAAATCGTTCCGAAGACTTGCTCGACGATATCCTCGCCATCGTATTGCCCGTCTTCATGCGGCGGACTGCCCATGACAAACTTCCCTGGCGGGCACCAGCAGAGCTTCAGTTGCAGCGAACTGTCCATCCGTTCCACGCCGGGTTGGTTTCCGGCAACCATCTCATCAGGCTTTCTGTCTTGGCACATAGCGGTTTCCCACTTAGCGGTCTGCTCGTCTTGCTGAGGCGTATAGCATAACCCGGCCGGAAACGAAATCACAATGCGTGCCGCATTGGAACGGACTGACCCAAGAACACACGCGGCGCCGCCTACTTGGCGTTAATCCACCTGTTATCGGAACAACTTCGTGATGGAAGGGCTTGGCCTGATCGAACTAATTGCCAGACTTCCGAAGGGCTATGTTCCGTAACGCACCTCGATTCCGTTGCACCGAGTCGCGTGCCAACAGCTGGTTGGACGAACGCGGAGTGAGAGTGATGGCGGCATTTGCTGGCTTCTTCTGAGGCTGGTCGATGTTTCGTGCGACTGCCACCAGAAGGAAGAGTGGGTAGGCGAGAAAGAGAAACGCGCCGAGGCCAAAGAGGGTCGCTCGCATGATACTCTCCTGGAAGGACGGCTGACTATGTGAGTCGAGATCCATCTCGAGAGCTGGGCATTCTTATCACACGTCATCGGCTGGCGGTGGCCCGGACTTCGCCCTTTTGACAACCGGATGGACAAGCGGAAGAAGTGTTACATCCTCCTCCGATCCAAACGGCCCATTGCCATGTTGCAGACCTGTCGTTGGGCTCTGGGAGGGGGTGCTAACTGTCTCCATCCAGCCAGCTGTTCGAGCTTGTCAACGTGCCCTAATCCAAAGAATTCGCCATATCGGCGGCAGCCGTGATTACGGGGGCTTCGCGGGTCAATCCCATTCGCCCAAGGTAATCTTCTTCTCAATGATCAAGTTCCCGCGACGAATACCGATCGGCACGGTGCTGCCCGGCGGGTGCTTCGAGATCAAGGCTGTGAGTTGGCTGAAATCGGCCACTTCCTGGCCATCGTAACTGACGATCATGTCGCCCGCTCGGATCTCGGCATTCTCCGCCGCGCTGCCCACGGTTATCGTTCGTATGAACCAATTTGCACCCAAATGACTGGGCGAGATCCCCAAAAAAGCACCATCTCGGCGATCCACTTCCGCGACCATAGCCCTGCGTAATCGATCGGCGCCTGGTTCAGTGACCTTCGTCCCGTAGAGCATGACTTTTTCTAGCTGTTGGCATTTCTTTATATGTTCAAGCCCGTCATTAGTGACCGGAACATACAACAGCTTAACGAAGTGCAGGCGAATCAGTTTGGTCAGATGCACGAGTGTCTGGTCATTGATCTTGACGCGTTTGATCTTCACAATCGAAACGTTGGGCATCTTCTCGACGTGCCGAATCCACTTTGGGTCAACGCGTTTTCCCTCGAATGTGATCTGATCCACATCGATCAGCCATTTCAGCCGTTCGAGATCCTGATCCGTGCCGCGCCAACTGTTGGCGATTCGCAATTCGGCCAAGTCGCTGATGGCTGGCAGCCCGGTTTCCTCGTGTTGTCGTTCCAGCCGCGCCCCCAAGTGCTCGAGCACGTCCAGTGCCCGCTGCTGTCGCAATACAGGTAGTTTGTCTAGTGCATCCTGAGCTCGACGCGCAGCAGCGGTGACGCGCAACTCGGCAACTTTCTCGAGCGCCTTGCGGGCGGCTCTTTCAGTGTCAAAATCGCCTGACACGGCCAACTGTTGCAGGATGCTGGCGGCTCGCATAGATACCTCCAACTCGCGACCGGAAAGAGCCTCGCCAACTGGTCCCACCGCAGCCGCACCGGCTGCCTTCAGCTTGCGCGAGGCGGCGTCGCGCAGGAAAAACTGGTCAGCACCGAGATCCTCGACCCATTGTTTGATCTCGCGGGACGAGGGCGGTTCCTGCCCGAATACCTGACGTTGCTGCCCAGCCGCTGTCAAAGTCCCAGCCAGCGACAGCAACAGCAACAACAACAACGACAACGTGGTGCAGGCGAACCGGGTCAGAAAACTCGAAGCAGATCCAATCATGCCTATTATTGTCGCTTGTTTTCGTTTCTGACGCCAGTCGAAAGACCGAGCGACGGACGGTCAATGAAGACCTAGCTTTCAGCGCGAGTGGCCTTCTCTTAGAATGCCATCTGTCGAGCCCAAGTGCATCCATTCCAACCGTTGGATTGCGGCACTTGGGATCCTGGAGCCCGTGTTTGCCAGTGCCAGTGTTTTCCTCGTCATGCGTGTTCATTGTTCAATCAGATCAGACAGCGTGGCAGCATTGGACGACCCAAGACCAAACCACTTGAGGATCTGGAATGAGAACCCTTGGTATTGCCGTCTATCCTGGCGATGGAATTGGGCCGGAAGTCACTGACGAAGCGGTGCGCATCCTGCAAGCCGTGTCGAAACAGGATGGGTCGTTCGCGCTGAATCTGACGGTGCTCCCGTGGGGCTTCAGCTATTGGGAGCAGCATGGTCATGTCGTACCGAAGGATTTCATTGACGTTTTGCGGCCTTTCGATGCGATTCTCCTGGGTGCCGTCGGCTGGCCGGAGAAGCTGCCCGATCACATCACGTTGGCACCGCTGGTCGAGATTCGTCAGACGTTTGACCAGTACGCCTGTGTCCGACCGGCAAAGCTTCTGCCAGGCGTCAAGAGCGTTCTCGCTGACAAAGGCCCTCAACACATTGACTTTGTCGTGATTCGCGAAAACTCCGAAGGCGAATATGTCAATATTGGCGGTCGCTTCAAGCAGGGGCAGGCCGGCGAGGTCGCAGTGCAAACCGCCTCGCACACTCGCCGTGGCGTCGAACGGATCTTACGGTACGGATTCGCCATGGCCCAACGTCGTCGCCGGCATTTGACGATGATCACGAAGTCGAATGCACAACGATTCTCCTATGTCATGTGGGACGAGATATTCGAAGAGCTCGCACCTGAGTTTCCTGACGTCGAAGTTGATCGGCAACATTGTGACGCCGCAGTGATGAACATGGTGCGCAGGCCCGAACACTTCGACGTGATTGTGGCTTCAAATCTGTTCGGCGACTTGTTGACTGATCTGGGCGGGATTATTGGCGGTGGCCTGGGGCTGGCCCCGAGCACCAATACCAATCCCGATCGGACGGCACCATCGATGTTCGAACCCGTGCACGGTTCGGCGCCCGATATTGCCGGCCAGGGAGTTGCCAATCCAATCGCCGCCATTTTAAGTGCTGCGATGATGTTGGATCATCTGGAGTTGAACGATGCGGCGGAACGAATTCGTCGCGCTGTAGAGCGGACCATGGCCAGTGGATCCCATACAATTGATTTGGGGGGGGCACTGACCACGCGCGAGGCGGCATCCGCCGTGCTTGAACATGTCGAGTCGGGCGTTTAGTGCGAGTCGCACGAACGTGTAGCGTATGCGGCCGCATCTGTTCAGCGTTTCCTTGACGAAACGACGCTGTACTGACTAGATGACCGATCCGGTCTGCACCCAACCATGATGGCCGTCCAGAGCCGTCAACTCGATCGTCTTATCAGTTTCCGATTCCCAATGACGCAGGCGCGCATCCAAACCGCCGGCCACGAGTTGCCGTCCGCAGGGACCGAACCGCGCAGCGACGACTTGCGGTTCGGCAGTCACGACGTGCCGCTGGTGCGGCTCGAAGCGGGCCTTCAACGTCTTGATGCCGGCTTGTTGTATCGTTGACCAATGGTCCATATTTAGGGAACGATCGGATATCTATGGCATTGCTTAACTCAATAATTCCTTGATCGCGCTACAGTCGTCATGCGCGATCGGCAACGGTTGACATTGGTTGTCGTACTCGGGATCAATGCCCAGCACGAGGTCCAACGGCCCGCTTGCGGCCAGATCCTCAGCGATGGCCGCAAACGCCTGGCCGAACTTCGGCACCAAGCTCGCAAGTCCGTTGAAATTATCGCCGTACGGTGGATGTTGTCTTTGGAGTGGGTTTGTTCGGTCAGCGCAGGATCTTTTCGACGACGCGTGTTGTTTAGTCTAAAATGTTGTCGCGCGGGATGAAAGAGGAATTCATCCTCGCGGCACCGCGTGCAACCCGACTTACAGCGAGAACAGACAATGAAACTTCTCCGCCAAACACAACCGACCACGCTGATTACCCGCCGTCAAATGCTCGAAGCAAGCTTTGCCGTGAGCGCAGGAATGGGACTTTGCGAGTTTTCTGCGCGCGTTGGCCACGCAGCACCATCCAAGAAATGGCTCACGATTACAGACATTGAGCGCACCACCGTAAAGCTGCCATATCGTGAAACGTCAGGGCGTAATATGGCCCGCGAGCTGCCGCATTGGGCCTGGACCGAGATCATTGAAGTAACGCTCAAGTCCGATCAGGTCGGTATCGGCGAGACACTGCTATACTACACCTGGGGCGCCACCGGAGATGACGATGTCGCGCGTGCCCGCGGCAAGAACGCCGCCGCAATGATGTGGGACGATACTCTTGGTGCTGGATTGCAAATGGCCCTGTTCGATGCCGTCGCCAAATCGGCCGGGGTGCCGATACACGCGCTCTTGGGCACCAAACAAAATGAAACCACACCGGTCGGTTGGTGGAACATCGATACTTCGGCGGCGGACATGGCGTCTGAATGCCAGGAGGCATATCGGCAGGGCTATCGTGGTTACAAAACCAAGGGTCGCCCGTGGTATGACGTCTGGCAGCAAATCGAAGAAGTTGCCAAGGTCATGCCGGACGATTTTCATTTCGCCATGGATTTTAACGACACCTTGCTCGATGCCGAGCGTGGCATCCCGATCCTCAAAGAGCTGGAGGCAATTGCGCCCAAACACCTGATTTGGGAGACGCCGATATTCCAGAGCGATGTGCCTGGCAATCAAGCCATTCGAAAGACCTGTCGGGGCAAGGTGGCCATGCATTATGGCGACCCCGATCCACTCGTAGCGATTCGCGAAGATGTGTGTGACGGATTCGTTGTCGGTGGTGGTGCGACAAAACTGATGGGAATCGGTCACGTTGCCGAAATGGGTGAAAAGTCGTTTTGGCTCCAACTGGTCGGTACGGGGATTACAGCGGCGTGGTCGTTGCAATTCGGCGGCGTGTTAAGGAATGCGACTTGGCCGGCCGTCAACTGTCACCAGTTGTACCGGCATTCACTACTGGTCGATCCAATTCGCATGGTCGAAGGCGTCGCCGATGTGCCGGACCGACCTGGTATCGGCATTGAACTCGACCGCGATGTAATCGCTCGCTTTCGCGTCGACAAGCCGAAATCGCGCCCCGATCCACCACGCCTGATCGAAACCCGCTGGCCCGATGGGCGCACCATGTATCTGGCAAACACCGAAGTCAACTTCGTGCTCAACGCCGCGCGCAAGGGCGTCACGCCGTACTTCGAAAGGGGCGTCGATACGAGATTGGTCCCCAATGACGGCAGCAAGGTCTGGCGCGAACGATACGAACGCGCGCGGACGGCGCCGTTTATCGTCAAGCAGTGAGTGCCGTAAGCTAGCGCTACGTCCAGTTTTGATTTTGGGGTTGAAGAAGAATGGTCGCCTGGCGAGATAGTCTTGCCATCTGGCGGATCTTTACCCTCGGACGTCTTTGCGTTCGAGCCCTCTGCCGCGGTCGGACCCGTCTTTGCGTTCGAGCCCCCTACGGCGCGCGAATTCCTTTCTGCGCTCGAATTCCTCTTTCTCCTTGGAGTAACCGTTCACGGAGTTACGTTCAATAGGCTTGGGGCCGGTTGATTTTGCCGTTTGGCCCTGATGGATTTGTGAAGAAACGAAAAGAAGTTGCGGTTCTGTTTTCTGCACGTGGCGATGGCTGTCCACATTCTTTCGTG
>PVBE012089661.1_pt1 | contig 22218 bp, 14 predicted proteins | sample 1631181 | NCBI WGS metagenome assembly PVBE01 (sample SAMN08397723, study PRJNA350692) | Marine metagenome, whole genome shotgun sequencing project. | isolation source: water | place: Pacific Ocean | collected 2012-04 | reverse complement strand
CATGCGAGAGTTTTTTTGCGAAATCAATTTCGCAGAGGACGCCTCCTTTCTAAAACACCAATTTTGAAGTACACGCCAAGAAAACTACATTCACAACACGAAAACCACTAATTCACTGCCATACCGAGACTACACCCGTTGCACTTGGACGGCACGGTGTTTGATATCGACGACACACTTGAGGAGTCATTGGCGGCATTTGCAAGATGAGCCGTGTGAAACGTGTGCGCTTCTTGGAGAATGGGTCGCCGGATTCGTGAAGAATCAGGCGAGTTCGACGTTACTCGTCCATAACCTTGAACGCTTCCAGGACTTTCGAGCGATATCGGCTGCCGAACACCAAGATCAACAGTTGGGTCATGATCTGGCGTTCGTCGGCGGTAAGAAACGCTTCTCCGCCTCCCATCTGCGCGATCTCTTCAAACTCGGGGAGTTTGACCGGGCGGCGGCAGGTTACCGTACTGACAATCCCTTTGTCTTGCCGATGGAAATCGGAAGCAATTCGTAGGCATTCGTCATGATCTGAACGGTGCGGTGGTGCGTCACCAAAAACGAGTATCACTTTACGAGCATTGCTGCGAAATTTGTTCTCTCGGACGGCCCATTTCAGTCCTTCCTGTACGGCTTCCGGAGTGTCACCACCGCCATTTGCATCAACGTCGCGCAGATAACTCTGAATGTCCTGCGTATCGTTCGTGAGCGGCAGGCCACGCACTACGTACTCTTCACCGTCGTCTCGATACGTGCAGAGCCCGATGCGCGCCTTGGGCACCATCTTTATGATCGTGTCGCCGATGCGTTTAATCTGCTCTTTGACCTCACGAATCTCGCCTCCCATACTTCCGGTGCTGTCGAAGGTGATGACAATGTCCAGACCGTTGCGTCGCAGGTTTTGCAGCAAGCCATCCCAGCTGCCGCCCGCCATGGATCCTCCTGCGGCGGAAACAGCACCGAAATTGAAGGCGCCGCTCTCTCCACCACTGCTCGACGGCGACGGAACGGTCAACTCAGCAAGCTCGGTCTCCGAGGTCGCGTCGATCGTCGGTTCCACATCCAACGTCTCTTCGGCTTCGGCTTCCGCTGTTTCTTTGGTCGTCTCCTCGGAATCCAATTCCTCGTCATCCGCATCGCCCAAGATCTCCGACGGCAATTCGCCAATCAAGACATCTTCACCGAGTCCTTCGCCGCTGTACGAGTTGTATCCGATCAACGCCAGCACTAGCAGTAGGAACATGTGCACGACGACGGAAACCAGGCCGGAAATGGAGTTCTCCCACCAGTGGGTGGATTCCGCTGTGACGGGCTTGTCGCCGTTTTCTTCCTCGGCGCGAGGCAATCGAATGCTGCCACCGCAATGGGGACATTGTCCGCGCCCGCCCAGTTGATCTTTGGAGATCGTGAATGGTTGTCCGCAATGAATACATGAAAGCTGCATCGAAAAACGCCTCTGCTCCAGCCTGGTCCCGTTACTGCATTCTGAGCTTACGATTCGAGTTATGTCAAGAATTCAAGATCCCAGCGGCTGGTTCGCTGTCTGGCTGGGGCGAGTCGGCTATAATGCGATTTGGCTGATGCAGGCCGGCAGATCATGACCCCAGACACTCTCGAAACACGCGAGCCCCACACCATGAGACAGTCCTTCAATCGTCGTCGATTCATCAAGACCACCGCTGCCGCGTCCACGTTGTGGGCGGTGCCCTACTATATTCCCTCGTCGGCATTTGGCGCCAACGAGACCATTTTGACTGGACACATTGGTGTGGGCGGGCAGGGAAATGGCAATTTACGAAGGTTTTCGAAACACGCCGTGGCGATCTGCGATGTCGACAAGGAGCGTTTGGCGAAAGCCGTCAAGAGCGCCGAATCACGAGGTCGAAGCTGTGTCGGGTATGGAGACTACCGCGAACTGCTCGACCGCAAGGATATCGATGCCGTCGTTGTCTCGACCCCCGACCACTGGCACGCCCTGGCGTCGATTCACGCTTGTCAGGCCGGGAAGGATGTCTATTGCGAAAAGCCGCTAACATTGACAATCGGCGAAGGACGGCAGATGGCGGATGCCGCGCGCGCCAACAAGCGAATCATCCAAACCGGGTCCCAGCAGCGATCGGCCGGAAACTTTCGCAAAGCGTGCGAGCTGGTTCGTTCGGGGAAAATTGGCAAACTGAAAACGGTGTTGGTGGGTATCCCCGGAGCAAATCATCCTGGCGAACCGGGACCAAATTCGGATCCGCCGTCGAGTCTAGACTATGACTTCTGGCTCGGCCCGGCACCGCTGCGGCCCTACAACGTCAAACGGGTACATTACAATTTTCGGTTCTTCTGGGATTACTCGGGTGGCCAAATGACCAATTGGGGTGCCCATCATATCGATATCGCGCATTGGGGTATGGGCATGGATACGAGTGGTCCGCTGAGCGTCGAAGGCACGGGCGTTTTTCATCCCAAGGGCTGGCATGAAGTCACGGAATCTTGCCATATCACTTACAAATACCCAGGCGGTGTGACGATGATCGTTGGCCAGGGGAAGAAAGAGGTTCCCAGCGGAACTACGTTCATCGGCAGTGAAGGTACGATCCACGTCAATCGAGGCAAGTTGAGCAGCACACCGGGTGACATCATCAAGCAGGAATTGGGCACCGACGACGTACATCTTTACAACAGTGCCAATCATCACGCCAACTTCTTGGACTGCATCAAAACACGCAAGCAGCCGATCTGCAATGTCGAAGTTGGCCACCGTTCCGCCACCGCCTGCCATCTGGGAAATCTGGCGGTGCGATTGGGCCGCAAATTGAACTGGGATGCGGAGAAGGAAGATTTTGTTGATGACAAGGAAGCCTCCGCCATCCGAACTCGCCCATATCGCGAACCATACACCGTGTAGAGTTGCTACTCTCGCGACAGATTCAGCGCAAAAAACAACCCACCTCGTTTGTCGTAAACGAAGTGGGTTGCGATTTAGACAAGAGTGCTAGAATCGGGAACTATCGCTGCTCGTTGCAGCCGAGGCCCGAAGTCGTCTCCGAACCTCGTTTCATCCAGTCCGGTGGATCTTGCATAGCCGCCCCCCTTCGTTGGATTCGAAACAAACCGTTGATGATTTTCTTGATGGTTATTCGTTGCGATGGATGTTGTTTAGCAAATCGCTGTCCGGCTTGGCAACAGCACTTCGTGGTTTCTTCCCTCAATCGGCGGAAATGCGGCCTTCCGTGTTGGGGCTGTAATGACTTTTCCGAAAATCCGTCCTGCGGATTCCAAGTTGACGACAGGCCAATAGCCTACCTGGGCGAACCCGTTTATAATTTTCAGCAGAGCACACCCGACCGCTCGGTGCTCCGGCGGTGACCCACCACATTTCCCATTTTGCCCGGAAAGGCCTTCTGATGATTCGCATTTTTGCGTTTGGATTATTTCTTGCTTCCGCCAATCTCGTGATGGCGCAAGCTCCTGCCGAAAAGGCCGAACTTGATCTGAGCACAACTCGGCTCAAAGCCAGCTATGCGATTGGTCTCAGCATCGGCAAGAGCTTGAAGGCCGACGGACTTGAAGTCGATATCACGACATTGGCTGCAGGTCTCCGCGCCAGTCTCGAAGGTAAGGAAGCCAAACTGAGTGCCACACAGATTCGCGAAGCGATCGGAGCGTTTCAGCAGGAAATGCAGGCCAAAGTCGGAGTACGAAAAAAGGTGCAAGGCGAGAAGAACAAGGCGGACGGTAAAGCGTTTCTTGTCAAGAACGGGAAGAAGGATGGAGTCATCACGTTGGCGAGCGGTCTGCAATATCAGGTCCTCAAGAAGGGCAACGGCAAGCGGCCGACGAAGGCAGATCGCGTGAAGACCCACTACCATGGCACACTGCTTGATGGCACCGTGTTTGATAGTTCTGTCGAGCGAAAAGAACCCATCTCTTTTGGCGTCACTGGTGTGATCGCCGGCTGGACCGAGGCGCTTCAACTGATGCAAGTCGGAGACAAATGGCGGTTGTTCGTGCCGTCCGATCTGGCCTACGCCGAGCGTGGCGCAGGCGCGGATATCGGCCCGCACGCGACGTTGATCTTCGAAGTCGAGCTGTTAGGAATCGAATAGGCGAGCCAACGTTGGATCGGCAATTGGAAGCCGTGCGTCGCATCAACCTGTTAACCAAACGAGTCGCAAAGTGGCACGACGGATCTTGTTAGTGGCTGCGCTGATGGGTGCCCTAGGTGTGATACTCGGCGCGTTTGGCGCGCACGGCCTGGAAAGTGCCGTCAAGGATTGGGGGCTCGCGGTTGACGAGCAGATACAGCAACTGACAATCTGGAAAGTCGCGGTTCGGTACCAGATGTACCATGCGCTGGCTTTGCTGGCCACCGGCATTTTGGCGGTTCACAAGCCGACCAAGAGCCTCGTCGTGGCTGGTACCGCATTCACATTGGGAACACTGGTTTTCAGTGGGTGTCTCTATGCGCTGGTGTTGTCCGGCGTCAAGATCTTGGGCGCCGTCGTGCCACTCGGCGGCCTTGGCATGATTGTCGGGTGGCTGGCATTGGCAGTAGCCGTTTGGCGGATGAAGCTGGATTAACAAAGTGACTTTGGCGTCGCCCGTCGAACTGGGATGGAGGTCACTTGCAGGCGGCTTGCTAGAGGAGATATGCGGCAGGCAGTTGGCGACGGGAGGATCGGTTTCAGTTGACAAAAAATCTCCCCTCTCCGCAAGAGGCGGCGAGGGGAGTGCTGTGGGCAGCTGTCAGCCTCTGGAACGCGTGCCGATTCACAGTAGCGGCTTCTCGCCGATTGGACTTGTGAGACAGAACGCCGCCGCCGTTACTCGTCGGTGCAACCTGCACTAGCCGAGACTTCGCAACCTGTCGGCATGTCACACGGCCATCGGCTCGACCTCTTTGGCCAGGCGACGACGCGCAACGTGCAAACGCCGTTTGATCGTGCCCAATGGCGCGTCAAACTCGTCGCTCATCTGCAGCAGCGACTGGCCTCGGACGTAGAACGCCTCCAAGGTCTCCCGGTCCATCGGACGGAGCCGACCCAGGCCAGCGCGGACCTGCGACTTCCGCTCGCTCTGCAAAACGACCGACAATGGCGTCACCGATTCAACGCAGTTCGCTTCCAGCGACTCCGGCTCGGTGGGACGATCTGGTCGACGTCGCACCATCCGGTTGATCGCCATTCGATGTGTGATCGAACGCAACCAGCCGCCAAAGCAAACAGGCTCGCGCAACTGACTCAGCTTTTGCATCACTTGGATGAAAACGTCCTGCGTCAGTTCCTGAGCTTCGTTGAAGTCACCCAATCGGCGCATGCCGATTGCAAAGACAGTTCGCTCGAACCGTTCGAACAAACGGCCGAATGCTTCCTTCTCACCTCGCTGCGCCGCAACGACCAACTCGATGACTTGAGTCTGGTCGAATTCGTTGGAAAAAGTAGCCATGATATGTAATTCTCTCTGGCAAAATTGTTTCGAACACAGGGCAACCTGGGTGGAAACCAATCGGTCTTTGAGCCAAACGCGGAAAGCATGAAGCCGTCAGCCGCTCAAGCCGAGGCGTCCATCGCGCTTTCACATGGAAAACTGATTACCCGTTAGAAATCAGCTCACGTTGTGCATGCAAAAGCCAGCAACCTCGGTTGCCATGGACACCAAAGCGCGGGTCCCATGGCGGCCGTAATCGCGGCAGCCTGGGAACCAATGCCATGTTTTGATCGCCGGCAATGTTCATGCCGTGACGACGAAGAGATGGCGCGCAAATAGAGGCGCAAACGACCTAGGAGGACGCTTTGTAGCTGCATACCCGTGACGTTCATCCGATCAGTGCGATCGCTGGTGACGACGTTTACGTTGGTATTGAAAAAGCTACGCATCGTAACCCTCCTGTGCGCTCGTTCACGCAGACAGAGAGAGACAAGAAACTGTGTTTGGGGACACCCCCGAAACCGTATCGAAATAATACCTCACAAGTCCTTATACAGCAAGCTTTTGCTTGCGAAAAGGCCCAAAGACCGTATGGAAGTGAGTTCCTACAACCTTTGTCAGTCGCTGGCCTAATTGACGGGTTATCGACGAAAAGGTTCACGGTATTTAAAAGAAGAACGCTGGATGAAAGGAATTAGGCCCAAGACCGGTCGTCGCGAATCCCGCCCAACAGCCCGTTGATAGTACTACAAAGCGTCAAAATTGCCGGAACTGCACTGTGTTTCTTCCGGCCTGCTTGCATCAACAGCCTGCTTCAGGCGTAGAACGTCGTGTCAACATTTCGCCGCAGCACTTGCTGGCCCAGGTCGATGGCCTGTTGTTCCGTCCATCCACGGTCAATCACGAACCGCTCGGCGAGGATTTTGGCCAAGATTCGCTTGTACATATTGAATTTTGGCAGGGCGAATTCCAGTTTGTACATATCGCTGTAGTAGCCGATTTGTTTGGTGCGCGGAACAGCTTCCAACCGTGCAGCCGCGTCATGTTCGATGAACGTTGGTGTATTCGAATACCACCAATGTCCGTTGGTCACTACGTTGGGAAAGATCCAGGCATAGCTGGTTAGTTCCTGGTTTGTCACGCTGGCCAGCACCGAGACTGGGAATGTGACCTGCGGAAAGGCGTTAAAGAGTTGCTTGTATTGGATCAGGGACAAGCGGCTATCGTACAAGTCCCGGCCCTGAAAAACGCCATCGGGATAAACACCGCGATTGACACCAATCATCAGGTCGAAGGGGAGTTGGAATTCGGCGCAGAATTCTGCCAGTGTCCAAAAGACGTAATACGACATCGCGCGCTGATCGGCTTCGCTAGCGTCTGTTCCTTTGGCCAAGACTGCTTCTACCGCCGTGCCGGCACGACCGGGCGAAACTCGCGTTGGCTCGAAATCGGGCGGCAACGAGATCGCGCACGCACGCGCTCCCTTGTCCTTGAAATGTTGAAACAGGCCACCGATCGCCGATTGCAGCGACGCTGCATCGCTGACTAAAGATTCGACCGCTTCTTCGAGCCGCTGACGAACATCCGCCCTTCCCAGGTGAAAGACCAAGTCGTCAGTTCTCAAACAGGGCACGTAGACGCTTGTATCGAAACCTTCGAGCGGGTCGTCGAAGTTGTTCGTCAGGAAGACCGCTTCCAACTTGCTCTGCTGCAGCACGCTGGATGCCCAGTCGTCTCCAGCCATTGTCTCGAGCGCCGTGTCGTAAACCGCTTCCCAGTTGTCAGCCGTAATGCGGTCGCCTTCAAAGCCGAAGAAGGCTTGTGCCATTTCTATGAACCAGCTGTATTGGATCGTATTATCTATGGGTCCCAGATCGGCGATCAGCCGGCGACACTTTTCTCTCTCGTCGATTTCAGGATCTTCGATCCTGTCCTTAGGGAGGCCAGCCGAGTGTGCTAATTCAGTGTAGTAGTGATATCCAAGAATATCCGCCAACGTCGCCGATGCCGGGTTCAGCGCATCGATGTGCGTGTGCGGATCAATCAGGACCAAGGCGTGTAATTCGTCAAAGATCCGATTTCGAAGGTCGCTCGACATTAGTGAAACCTCAAACTAGGTCGTCAATGGTGTTGGGGAAGACGCGAACTGCGCGTAAAGCTCTAAGGCGACGGAGCTGTCGTTTTCACGCGGCAGGAACATGCCCCGTATGCGACTACGACGAATAACACCTTTCTCAAGCTGTTCGGTCAAGATCGGGTAGCAGGTCACAAGCTGCCCAGAGGTTCTCTTGATCGTGACGCCGCGATCATCCGATGGGTGCACCATTTCCAGAAAACTGATCTCGTCGCTGTCAAATCGGATCAACACAGTTCCGTCGCTCGTTGCCGAGTCGCCGCTATCGAGAGCAAGCGGTCGAAATGTTCGATCACCGCTGGCGGTCATCGTCAAGACATCGCCAGACGGCAACAGACTGGAGACTGTCAATGCTGGGTGACTATCTGACAGTTCAGTTTGTGCGGACACAATCGCTTCAATTCCAGTCGCTGGCGTTGTTTCGTCGTGTATGACACGCCAATAGATTTGCAGGCCAACGTCAGGCGTCGTGGTAAGCTGGCACGACACAATCATGTCGTCGCCGCGCACGTAATAGTCGGTCGACTTGACCGCTGCCGGATCAACTTGACCAGCACAAACGCCAAGAATGCCGGCAGCGTCGAGCTTCACGTTGTGGCCGTTGATGCACGACGTGAGCGACCCCAGACCGAGATCAGGACGCTCGACATCAATCGTTGCCTCCAGGAACTCCGTCGTCAGCTGCACCGTGGTTCCGCAAAGTCTCCACGCACTTTGGTCGTTCATTATTCTCTGTGTATCTTGCTAGTTGTTGAGATCATCGGGTAACCAAAAAAAACCCCGCCGCTCGCGGCAAGCGAACGGCGGGGCCGGAACAGAGAAGAGGCCGCTATCGCCACATAGGCAGAGTAGAAAGACACCTATAAGGCAGGAGCAATGACGTTTCGGCCTCGACCAAGGGGGCAGGCGTAACTTCTACCGATCATAGCAAGCCCGAATGCCGAGTCCAAGCAATTTTGCATAAAATCAAGGGTGAATCGATGTACCCTACTTGGCGAATGCGTGGGATTCCGTGAAAACCATGTCTGGGATGCTAAAATCACCCGTGGCGGCTTGGCAAACACGGTAATGCGGAGCGGTTTTGATGCGCCAATTCCTAGAGACCTGTGAAAATGCCGCCCGTGCGGGTGGCCAAGTTCTTTTGGATTGGCAAGGGAAAATCATGGCTCGTGAAAAGGGGCCAAAGGACCTGGTGACCGAAGCCGATCTCGCCTCGCAAAAGGTCATTCAGCAGACGCTGTTGAGCGTTTTTCCGGATCATCGCTTCGTCGGTGAAGAGGATGGGCTGGGCAACGAAGACCAACAGTCCCGTCACGATGGCTACTGTTGGATTTGCGATCCGTTGGATGGGACCACCAACTACGTGCATCAGTTGCCGAGTTTTTGCGTCTCAATCGCCCTGCAGCACGACGATGAACTGCTGGTTGGTGTCGTATTCGATCCTACATCCAATGAGTGTTTCTCGGCCGTTTCGGGTGAGGGAGCGTTTCTGAACGGTCAGCCGATTCGTGTGAGCGACTGCACTGAGATGCCGAAAGCCCTGGTGGCCGTCAGCCTGCCGCCGGAGATCGAACGTGACGCGCCCGAGATTGGGCAGTTTCTTGACGTGCTTGTCAGTTCCCAGGCATTACGACGGATGGGCTCGGCTGCATTGAACCTCAGTTATTTGGCGGCGGGTCGTTTGGACGGATATTGGGCGAGTGACACGAAAATCTGGGATGTTGCGGCCGGAGTTCTGTTGGTTCAAGAAGCGGGTGGCGAAGTGTCTGCCTCGCGTGGGGGACAGTTCCAGCTCGGAACCCCCGGACTCTTGGCGGCTTCCACTTGCGAGCTAAGTCAAGAATTGATTGCATTGGTGACATCGACCCGTGGTGGCTGAACGGATGGAAACGGATGGTGCTGAGTCGGATTCTGTCCCGGAAAAGCTTCAATCTTCGGCCAAGTCGGTATAAACTAGATAAAGGCGTTCGATTCTCATCTTTCCCCCTGTCCGTCAATCGACGTGCTGCTCAATGGATGCCGGCCTGCGTATGCGCCATCAGGTGTTCTTTTGCCTTATAACCATTTGGTTGGTCGTGGTTTGCGCTGCGCAGGCGCAAACACCCCCGATTCCCAATAGCGCAGCAGTTGGCGACACATCGTCGCGGCCTGACGTGATCAACGAGTCAGATCTTGAGATCTTTTACATGAAAAGTGAGACGACTGGGGAATTGGTGCCGGTAGCCGGTACGCTTGAGGTTTTTCAAAAGCTTAAGCTCTTGAATAAGCAGTTGATTCCTCATGATCCCGCCCCCGACGTCTACGTGTTTCAAGGTGACATCGGATTCATAGGGACGGCCGATGAGCATGTGGCACAGTTTACCGTCAAGGTGAATATTCGCGTCCGCGAGAACAGTGATGGCGAATCGCTCTCTTGGATCCGTGTCCCTTTGCGTTTGAATCAGACGATTCTCATGCCGGGCCCAAGTCATGTTGGGCCGGGCGAGTTTCACGTATCTTATGAAAATCAGGGCGATGGATACGTGGTTTGGCTTCGTGCCGCGCCGAATTCAGATCATGCTATCACACTAAACATCAAGCTTCCGGTGGTTCGAGTCGCCGGAAAACTGCGCGTGTCCTTGCTGACGCCTCAGAAACCGACCCGGTTACAGTTGGAAGTGCCAGGATCCGACTTGGATGTAACGACCAACGATTCTGAAGTGAACATTCTGACGACCAGCAAGGTTGGCGGGCAGAAAACTCGCATCTCTGTGGAAAATGTTGGTGGTCCGTTTGAAGTAACATGGCGCGAGAAGAACCTCACCGATCCCGTTCTCATATCGACTGCTACGACGCGAACCACGATCAACGGCCAACAAATTGACTATGAAACCAATCTCCGAGTTCAAAGTCACGGCGCGCCGAATCGGACGTTTGATGTTCGTCTTCCCGCAGGCGCTATTCTGAGTCCCGAACCGACTCCCGGCGTCAGTGTCGAAGTTGTGGCTGAGACGGGGCGCAATACGAGACTGGTCCGCGTCACTCGCCAAGACGGAAAGGAAGAACGAGCACTCGAGGTGCGTCTAAAAGCGTTCTCGATTTCACCTGACAAAGTGGTGGCTGGTCAAACTGAAGTGTCTGGCTTCGATGTCGTTGGTGCTGTGCGGCAAACGGGTTCTCTGGATTTGGCCGTGGTGGGCGATTGGACCGTTGATTGGTTTCCCGGCAGTTACGTTCGGCAAGTGCAAGTCAGTGAATCACAACGACAAAACGGAGCGGTAGCGCGATTCGAGTATGACCGCCAGCCGTTCTCATTGAAGGTCGAGGTGCGTGCCCGTGAGTCCCGGATTCGTGTTGAGCCGACCTATTCTCTGCATGTCGAAGCAACGCAGTTGCGACTGATCGCAACCTTGAAGTACACCGCTAGTGGTGCCCGCACTCGTGAATTGCTGATTCAAGCCGACGGCTGGGAAATTAACCGAGTCCTCCCTGCGGATTTGATTGCCGAGACGATCTCGCTGACTGAAACTACGCCGCTAACGATTCCGCTGGCCCGTAACGGAAAACCAATCGCGGAAGATTTCGAGATCCGCATTGAAGCACATCGACCGATCTCCTCTGACGACAAATCATTCAGTGTCGTTCTGCCCCGCACCGTCAATGGTGTTGCGTCCCCTGCGACGGTCGCTGTCTTTCCAGCTGACAACGTTGATTTGACACTTCGCGGCGAGGAGATCAAAGGCTTGATCGCGGAATCGGCACCATCCGATTTGGAACGGCCGAATACGCAGCAACCACCGATTTTTTACGTTGAGGAGCCATCCGAGGAGGCTTCGGTTTTCGCGGGTGATTTCGAAGTGCGCAGTCGAGTCGTTGCTGCCAATGTTGCCAACACGTTGAGGTTTACCGCAAGCACTCTGGCCATCGAACAACGGTTTGAACTCGAAATCTCGTATGAGCCACTTCGGCAAATCAAATTCAACATTCCTGAGGCGACGGTACCGAACGACCAGATTCAGTTCTTTGAATTGATTTCGGAGGACATTACCGCAACCAATGGTGGTTTGCGAGAACGTCCTCTTCCCGTTTTGGGAATCATGCCTACTGAGGACCCCGGAATCGTCGAAGTGACTGTCGACCTGTTAGAGGATCGGATCAAGCCCTGTTCGATCGCGGCGCGTTATACGCTGCCGATCACCCCTGAAGCGACCGACGATTCGTTGCCACTGAAGCTGATTCGCGTCGCTGCTGATCCATCCATAACCATTGGCACCAGCAAACTGCGCCTGGTGGCTACGGAGGAAGTGGAAGTTGAGCTGGTTAGTAGTGGATGGGATATCTTGATCGACGATTTGCTTGACCCGTCTTCGCGCGATCAGCTGTTTCAGACCAGTGGTGGCGTGGCAGAGGTGGACATTGTCGTGCGGCTCGTGCAAACACCGCAACTGGGGGCGACGGTTCTGGAAGAGTTTTGGCTGCAGTCCTACTTGTCCCGGTCGGAGCGACAAGATCGAGCATGCTTTCAACTGAGAACCAATTCGGAAAGAATCCAGGTTAAGATGCCGCCTGGGGCAAGCTTAGTTGATGTTGCGGTACAGGGTAACAAACAACAGAACGCAGAGGCATCAGCTGCGGGTGTCGTGGCGATCGACCTTGATCCCGAGGAGTCCTCCAACGCGTACGCTGTCGAAGTGTGGTATAAGTTTGCGGCGAGGGACGTTCCAGTGGCACGGCTAACGGTCGAGCCACCAACGCTCGTCGGTGTTCCACGCTCGCGACGGATCTATTGGCAGTTGATCTTGCCGTATGACGAACATCTGTTGATCCCACCTCCATCCTTGACGCCTGAATACGTGTGGCGCTGGAATTCGAACCATTGGGGGCGACACACCAATCGGCAACAAGCGGACCTCGAAGCCACAATGAACGCGTCACGGCAGTGGAGTCCGCCTGACCAGTCAGTAAATCAATACCTATTTACATCTGTAGGGCCAATTCTGCCCGTAGAGTTCATTACCGCCAGTCGAGGTAGCTTGACGCTTGTTATGTCCTTGACCGTCTTAGTCGCCGGATTGTGTTTGATCTATTTCTCATGGGCACGCCACCCGGCGTCATTGCTGATCGTTGGAGTGGTGGTGGCATCGTTGGGGTTTGTTTTTCCTGAGCCGACAATTGTTGGTGCTCAAGCCGCTGGGCTGGGAATCGTGTTTGTACTGTTAGCGCGGCTTCTTCACGGCAATGTGGAACGTCGGCGTGCTCCTCCGATCGCCTCAAGTGGAAGCTCGATTTCCGTGGCGGATGCGACGGACGGTCTTGTTGCGCAAGTCGCGCCCGAAAGCAGTTCGCACACCTCAACTACGCTCGCGCCCCCGACGTATCAAGTCCCTATCGTGGATTCCGAAGTGGATTCCAAAGTGGATTCCAAATCATGATGGCTCGGCGACATCAGATCTGGTGCCATGCAGCGATCGGATTCTGGCTGCTTGGCGGCAGTCCAGTTGCAGCACAAATGGACGAGGACGAGCCGGCTGGTGGCTCGCCACCGGTCTATGTGGTTCGCGAGTATTTGCCGAAAGAGAAAGTCCCGTCACGACTCAAAGGGTATATGCCCATCAGGCGTGACGAATTCGAGGACAAGCTAAAAGCAATGATGCGAACTGCGACAGACGATGTCGCAGGCGAAGCGCAGTTGGTTTCCGGTGTCTTCTACGCGAAGTATTTCGACGGCCAGCTTGTTGACGGCAGGGCAGGTTTGGAAGTGGTCAACAAGCATCAAGCAGACAGTGTTCTGTCACTCGCGCCGTGTCGCCTACCAATTCGCCAGCTCCGCTGGTCTGATCTGGATGCACCGAATGTAACCGCCGGCGCGGGGATTGGTGGCAATTATGTCGTGTTTGCTGATCGCTCGTCCCGACTGATCTTCGCTTGGTCGCTGCGAGGCAACGGCTCCAGTACCGTTCCTGATTCACCCGCACCGCTCAAAAACGTGGGTACTGAGTTTTTCATCTCATTGCCGCCGAGTTCCATCAATCAGCTGGTGTTAGACTTGCCAAAAGGCCTCGTGCCGGTGGTCGACGTTGGCGATACTCGTCTTTTGGATAATGGATTTGAGGATCTCGCGGTCGTCCCCGAGACAGTCGACGCCGGATCGGATCGCTGGCTGGTGGCGCTGGGAGGGACACATGAATTCAAGTTGCAGGTCTTGGATGGTGTGGCCGCGACTGCGTCAAACGCTTCCGCGCGTCTGCGTCAGGCGACAACTTACCGCTTGTCGACGTCTGCGATTGAAGTCCATGCGGAGATCTCATTGGCGTTTTTACAAGTCGAGTTACATCGCCTGGTGCTGGAGACTGCCCCGGATCTTCGTGTGGCGAGCGTTCGCATTGGTCAGCACGAGTTGCTGCCGGATCAGATCACGCGTGGTGAAAAGCCGGAGCAGGTCGTACTGACTTTCGACACGCCGCTGCAGGGTTTCGGCCGTACGCTGATCGTCGACGCGCTGTCGCCCTTGGTGATGAACAAACCGATGCGATTGCCGACTCTTCGGCCGTTGGATCTCGACTGGGAACAGGCAACGGCCGTGCTGGAAGTTCCCGACACGCTGATCCTAAAAAAGTTTGTGTGCACCGGCGCCGTAGAGACGAGCGTCGAGTCGCCGTCTGGCATGGCGGGCGGAGAAGTCCATCACTTACAGCTGTACAACCAAGACGCAACGTGCGAAGTCGTGGTGGGGCGTCTATCGACGCAGACTGTCGTCACCAGCGGTTCGGCGATTGCCGTGAGTCCAACCAAGATGACGGCTAATATTGTCGCCGACGTTCATTCGGTGGAGGGCGACGTCTATCTGTTGGATGCGCGGATCAATGCGCCTTGGAAGGTTGATTCTGTCGAGTCGACTCCGACCGACGCGTTGGACGGTACGCCCGCTCGAAGAACACGTGGGCGACGAATTCGCATACAGCTTCGGCAACCGGTGTCTGGCGACAAAAAAGTACGAATTCTGATCAACGCGCGGCGAAGTATGCCAACGGCTGGGACCGATCTGACCGCAGAGGATTTTCGAATTATCGATTTTGGCAATGTGGCTGCGCACCGTCGTTTGGTGTCACTGCGTGCCGAAGCACCATATCACTTGATGGTGGCTGGGAAGCCGCAAACGAATGTCGATTCCGTCGAGTTTAGCGAAACGGATCGGGAACTGTTGGGGCCCTTTACCAGCGGCTTGGTCTATGTTGATGAAGGACAAGACGATTCGTTTCGAGTCAGCCTCACACAAGAGAAGCCCCGGTATTCCGGGAGGATCTCCGTTGAGGCGATGGCGGATTCAGAGGTTCTACGGCAGGCGATACGAATTCGCTGTCAGCCGGAATCATCGCCCGTCTCGAGTCTGCTGGTGCGGCTGTCTCCGTTACCCGACGTTCCATTCACGTGGTCCACCGACGAGCCGGACGGAGTTCTTTCTGCCCGATTGATCAAGACGGCAGACTCACAGGAGACGGCTGCCTGGGAAGTTCATCTGCGCCAGCCACGTACAACACCGTTCCACGTGACGGCGGTCTGCAGTTCGCCACTGATCGACACGACACCGGTCTATCTTGCCACGTTGGTGGAAGCGGTCGATCAAACTGGGACCGTCGCCGTTGGGGCTGTCGACGGGACGACGTTGTCAGTTGATGTCAGCGATCTCACCGCAGTGCCGATCGTCAAACCTCCGGAGGACGAGTATACGTATCAACGAGCTGCATATCGGTATGACCCAACGCGCGACCACGCCGTCACCGTCTCGCGACAATCCGGTCCGCGAGAACCCGTGTTGGCCTGGGCCTGGGCTTGCGAATTGGTATCGCGGTTCGAGACCAACGGTGTGACGAGCCACCGGGTTTGGTTCAAGATCCAGAATAGTGGTCGACCGCAAACAGAAATAACGCTACCTGCCACGGCGACGGTGCATCGAGTTAGTGTGGATGAAACCGAAGTCTCCTATGCTAAATCATCCGGTGGTACTCCGCGGATCACGATTCAGCTGCCGCCCAAGAAACGCTTCCCCTCGGTGCTTGTCGACTACTCGACACACGGGGAACCTCTTCGTGGTTTTACTTCACGGAAAACCGGTTGGCCGCAGATCGACATGTCCTGCTTGAACCGTACCTGGGACATCTGGCTGCCACCTGGAATGTATGCTCGTGAGGATGCACGGTTTGTGAAGAACACCGTGAAGTTTTCGCCGAACTGGGAGGACCGTCTGTTTGGGGCGGCGAATCTCCGCAGCAAAAAACGGCCTTTCAACTTGTTCTCGCTGTCCGACTGGCAGACGATCGGCCAAACCCCATCGCGCGATGCTGCGATGGCGGCTGCAAATTTTGTGCCCGCTCTTACGAAAATCGTGGCCGCCAATGACACGACTGACACCTTGATCGAAACGCTAACGTGGGGGCAGGTTGTTTCGCGCTACGAACGACTTCGCAGCACGGCACCTTCTTCGGACAGACTTGGCAGCTTGCGGATTGATGCCAACGCGTTACGCAGCGAGAATGTGACTGCCGATACCCTGGTTTCAACGACATCGAGGCAGTCGGTCTCGAAGATACTTGCGGAACATAACTTAGCCGTTGTGGCCAGCCCGGATTCGATCTTACTGACGTCGGCCATCCGGCTGGGCGACTTCGATGACGAACTGAGTCCTACGCGTGATCCTAATGTGTTTGTCACACAACGCGACGGGAGTTCATTCGCGGCTGGTCCGGAGGGTGCCGTTTCGTCGCATGTCTGGTCAAATGAGACCGCTATTGGGCCGGAACCCTGGTCGCACGTCGGGCAGGAAAATGCGCAGGAATTTGGTATTGGCTGGCGACACTATCAACTACGCCCTGGCCACCTAGGTTCTGACACCGCGTCTGTCGTTCAGTTTGAAGTCTATCGTCCTGCTGTGTTTCGAGTGATGGGATGGGGCATCTCGTTCGTTATGATCGCTGCGGTCATTTGGTTTTCTACGCGCCGCGTCAAGTCACTGATCCTGATCGTGCTGGCCGCCATCCTCACTTTGTTGGTTCCGATTCAATTCGTCCCTTTGGCTCGGGGCATGATGTGGGGCGGTCTGGCTGGGCTGTTCCTGACGTTCTTACGTGACAAAGCAATCAATACTCCGCCACAGGCCGGACTGCCACGGGTCGCGGTCACTTTGGCCAGGATGACTGTGATTTTGTTAGTCGCACTCGGGGCTTGGCAAGTTTTCGCCGACGACGACGCGAAGAACTCCGCTCCCAACGCCATACAGATCTATCGTGTTCTGTTTCCAGTCGATGAAAAACAAGAACCAGTGGGCGAGTACGTGCACGTCCCAGACGCTCTGTTCAATTCGCTCCATCGGCCCACGGCGGCGAAAAGTACGAGTTTGACCTGGCTGCTCCGCTCAGCCGCCTACGAAACGTCACTAGCGTTACGAAGTGATGCGAATGGACTGGTGGACGCTGAGATCTCGGCGGATTACGAATTGGAGACGTTTCAGATGGGCACGACAGTTGCCCTTCCGCTGGAACGTGACGGTGTACGGTCTCTGACAAGTGTAAAACTCGACGGCCAGATCATCGATCCAGTGTGGAATGCGGCTGGCATGGCCTTGGAGTTCCCTGTCACGCGACCGGGACGTTATCGGCTCGAACTCACGATCGTGCCTGTTCTACGAAACGACACCGAGTCCGAGTCCAGCGGATTCGCCTTGCGCGTTCCTGAATTCGCTGGCGCACGGCTCAAAGTCAGTCCATCCATGCGGATTGAAGGAATCGAGTTGCCATCTGCCGTCGGTGCAATCGATCAGAGCGAGTCGCTTGGTACGATCGACGCGGATCTGGGGCCGACCAATCTTCTGGCGGTTCGTTGGGGTTTGACTTCCAAGACGGCGGAGGAGTCGATTCCGTTGACGGCTGTCGAGCGATTTTGGTTGCGAATCCAACCGAGTTCGGTCGTATTGGAGGGTCAATTCGAGTTTACGGTGCCGCGTGGCGGAATTGAGCAAGTGCGGCTGCTCGTCGATCCGCGTCTCAAGCTTTCGCAACTCATCCCAAGTCAGCCGGCGAATCACGAACCGGAGAGTGGACCGATTCCGTCGATTGTCGTCCGTTTTGACGAGCCCGGTGAAAATCAAGTCTCCGTCTACGCGACTTTTCTGATGACAGACACGAGCGGACTGGGCAACGTCTATCTGCCGCGACTGAGCGCGGTTGCCGACGACAAAGGAAGCGCGACATTCGGACTGTCCGTCGCGCCCGAGCTGGAGGTAGAATTGGTGGCTGATCCACCCCTACAGGCCATCCTTCCGGCCGAGTTTCTGGCGGACTGGAGTGAACCAACGGACGCGCCGCAATTGGCCTACCGTCTTGACGAGCCGACCAGTCGTTGGCACATGACCTCGCGTCCGCGGACGGTACCGCCAGTAACGCAACAGTTGTCAAGCTGGTCCATCGGTTGGACACGCGCTGGACTGCACTATTCGGCAGATGTCGAGCTCGGTGGACGAAACTGTTTTCAGCAGCGATTGCGGGTCCCGCAATCGATCGAGATCCGCAACTTAGAGGTCTTTCGTGGTGCAGAACTGCAGGCTGTACGCTGGACGCGTGCGAACTCAGTTTTGACTGTGTTTTTCCAACAAGCCATCGAGGACCGGTATCGGTTGGTTATCGATGGCGAGGCGCCGACGGCATTTCGCGCGCGAACTACGTTGCCGTTGGTTTCCATGCAGGGCGTCGAGTTTCAATCCAATCGGATGGTTGTTCGACAGCGGCCGGATGTTCTCATCCAGAACTTGAAAGCGAAGGGACTCGTCGATGAGGCGGACGAATTGACCGATGACAGCCTGTCCGATCACGAGAATGGCCGCATTGTCAATTCTTTCTTGGTCCCGTCCGTCACGGACGATGAAACCGAAACGTCGTTGTCCTTCTTGACGAGACGAAACCGGCCACAGATCAGCGGCCGGATAGTGAACTATGTGAGCTTTGGTGAAGACGACGTTTGGTTCACAGACGTTGAGATAGCGCTTGACCTGAAATCTGGAGTCGTTGACGAACTTCGGATAGCTTTGCCGGTTGGTTGGTCCGAGCCGCTGACCCTCACGCCAGAGATCAATCACGAGATCGTGGGTATGGACGCGGATCGAGTATTGGTACTCCGTCCCCACAACTCGAAACGTGATCGGTTTCGCCTGCACATCCGTTGCGAGTCGCAACGCGCGACTGCGGCTTTATCGGAAGTACCACTAGTCAAGATTCTCAATGAGTGTCAAGTGCAGCAGTATCTCGTCCTGCCCGGCAGACGCGGTGAGGAGGTGATATCCTGGGCGACCAGTGGCCTGCAACCGATTCCGAATCTGTCGAATCAGAATTCTCCGTTGCAGGATGTCGATTCGACGTCGTATCGTGTGGAAGGCACGCGCGTCACGGCCGTTGTTCACAATGTGGGCCGGCTCGGTGCCACGTCGCAAGTGCAATTGGCGGACCTCAATGTTGCCTGGAATTATGATCGCACCTGCTACGGTGTTGTGGCATTCGACGTGACGCCGTTGCAGATAACTGAGTGTATTCTGATCGTTCCACCGGGATTGTCGATCGCGCATGTGAAAGTGGCGGGAGTTCCTGTCACCTTGCGATCTGAAAAAGAAAACCGTGTGGGGATTCCGTTAGGTCCCGAGCAACTTCCACAACGGATTGAGGTCGTGTTTTTTGGACAGCTTAGTTCAACTTCCACGATTCCAGGCGAAATGATCGCGGCACCATCATTAGCCAATCTGCCGGTCGAGCAGACGTTGTGGACGATTCATGGTCCCGTGGGAGCACATCTTGACAAGGCCTTGTTGGAACATTCTCTCACCGACTCGGCCCAACAGGCGCGGATTCGAGCCAACTCGGCAACACATGTCTTAGAAATGGCGGAGATGCTCACACCCCCAGTCCCCGAAGTCGGCTTCGAATCGTGGAGACAGACCTGGCAGCGGCGACGGGATCTTGCCACGAGCATCGTGGACGGAACGCGCGATCCTGCCGTCGACGCCGAAACCGAGATTTCTGACTTGGCGGCGCGGAACTTTCAAGAAGCTGGCAATGGCCGCAGACAACCCGTGCGGTTCGCCATGCATGGAGTCTCGTCATCCGTCAACATTCAGTTCTCGCACGATGAGGCGAGTGACCTGGGACAGCGCGCCGGTATTTCAGTGGCCATCGCCGGTCTAGGACTCTTGTTTGGTTTCGTAAGGCGGAAGTTCCGACTTCGTGAATGGATCGAACAATCGTGGCACGCCTTAGGCGTCAGCTTTGGCATCGTGTGGTGGCTGTGGTTTACACCGAGTTTTGTCGGGCTGGTCGTGATGGGACTCTCCTTGGTGGCAGCGCTGTGGCCCGTTCGCAAGTCTCGCCGTGTGCCGCGGGTAGGTGCCTAGATGCTAGCGTGACGCGACATTTTCCTGCGATGGGTTCGTCTGGACGCGCGCTACAGGTTCTGATATTTTGTGCGACCTCGGTCAGGGCTTCGAGATCGAGATCCTTAGTAATCAAGCCACGCGGGACGAACAAGGAGGTAGTCCGGCATGACTGCCCAGAATAAGCAAGAGCTATACGTTCATATTCGCTGGATGATTCGACGGGATATGCTGGATGTCTTGGACATCGAGAATCGCAGCTTCGAGTTTCCCTGGTCCGAGGAGGACTTCATCCGATGTTTGCGGCAACGCAATTGCATCGGCATGGTGGCCGAATACGATGAGCAGGTCGTTGGGTTCATGATTTATGAACTACACAAGACGCGGCTGCACATCTTGAACTTCTCGGTTCATGAAGATTTCCGTCGCCGCAATGTCGGGCACGCGATGGTCAGCAAACTGATCAGCAAGCTGTCGCATCAGCGTCGCAATCGGATTCTCCTGGAGGTTCGCGAAACTAACTTGGGCGCGCAGCTGTTTTTTCGTCGAGCGGGATTTAGCGCGGTTTCCGTACTGCGAGATTTCTACGACGACACGACAGAAGATGCGTATCTAATGCAGTATCGCTACGAGCCGAAGGAAGAAGAGATCGTGGCTCCAAGCAATCGGATTACGCGGCTGGCGGGCTGATCGACAGTGTCAGAAATCCACTCGTGTGACACTTCGCGTAGGCAACGAGACGACGGTGACAGAGTGCGGTCGGGCTCGATAAATCGCTCCAGGATTCAACACGAGAGTGTTGTTCACCATGTGATGCTCGGCTCGATGCGTGTGGCCGTAACAGACTAGATCCCAATCGGTCGATGCGACGGTCGACTCAAACAGTGCGCTATCGTCGCCATGCAGAAAAGCAATTTCAAGTTTGCTCAGCTCCAGTGTCCCAAATCGCCCGTGGCATGTTCCGCCCGCCCGCTCAATTGCCGCGCGCAGTTCGGGCTCGTCGCGATCCACGTTTCCAAAAACAAAGTGCGATGACCATCGGGCAAACAGCTCTGGGATTTCGGTCGAACCGATATCGCCACAGTGGATGACAACGTCGACAGTAAAAGACTGCAGCATCCGCACTGCCTGCAATGTGTTCTCAAGATGTCCGTGGGTATCGCTGACGATGCCAAGGTTCATAATTCAACTATGATGGTTGTAGGCGACCAAGACAGCGATTGGACGTAAGGAGCCTGGTCCGCAGTCAGCATTGGTCGGTACGTCGTTCGAAGGAAAGCTGGAAACGCGGGTGATGCAGCAAGAAAAACTGGCATGGCTGTTCTTTGGCATTGTCGTCTGCGTGCCCGTAGCTTGGATGATCGTGATCTACCGGCGTCAGCACTTTTCGGTAACCCAATTCGGCTTGTGGACGCTGGCCAATATCGTCGTGCGCGTTCTTTGGCGTACCAAGCTGTCATATTTTCCAGATTCGGCCAGGGAATCCGCGGTGATTATCTGCAATCATCGTAGCAGTGTCGATCCATTCTTTCTGCAGGTTTTTGTCGGTCGACCAATGCATTGGATGGTGGCGCGAGAATTCTATGAGCACCACGCTTTTCGCTGGTTCTTAAAACAGACTGAAGCCATTCCGGTCAACCGCGGCGGGGTCGACACAGCCTCGACGAAATCCGCAATTCGTCTCGCTGCGGCGGGCGGCGTAGTAGGAATGTTCCCCGAAGGTCGGATCAACCTGACGGATGAATTCATGTTGCCGGTCCGTCCCGGCGCCTTGACGGTCGCCTTGAAAGCGCGTGTCCCGATTGTGCCGTGTTATATCGAAGGTGCGCCCTACGCTGGTACGGCGTGGAGCCCGTTCTTCCTCACCGCTCGCACACGTGTTACGTTTGGCGAGCCCGTAGATCTCTCGCCGTATTTCGAACAGGATCATGACAAAGTCTGGTCGGGTGCAAAAATGCTGGAAATCGTTGCCAAGATTGCCGAACTTGCCGATGAGCCTCCCGATCAACTCCGCCTGGCCGGAAAGAATTGGAAACCGACCGAACAAGATCTGCAAGCGTTTGCCGAGACACGTCGCAACTGAGGGCAGCTTCCACTCAGGATTGAGCAGACAATAATGTCGATTTGTCATCTCTCTTGCTCTAAAGATTAGCTTCGTTAGAAGAATCTGTGGGTGAAGTTGGGTTCCGGGAGCGCGCCGAGATTGTGATAGAGCGCGGTCTCGTAGGCTTCTTGGGTACGAAATCCGTAGGATTTTCTGGTGATCAGTTTTAGTTTGTTGTTGAATCCT
>PVBE011037591.1_pt1 | contig 22225 bp, 18 predicted proteins | sample 1631181 | NCBI WGS metagenome assembly PVBE01 (sample SAMN08397723, study PRJNA350692) | Marine metagenome, whole genome shotgun sequencing project. | isolation source: water | place: Pacific Ocean | collected 2012-04 | reverse complement strand
GAACGAGATAAACCTGACCTAATTGCGTTTAGTGTTTTCTCACAGTCACGAGAGCAGGATTTTCGCATGGCTGCCGCGATTAAGGAGAGATACGAGCAAACCCCGATTATTTTTGGGGGAATCCACGTAAATATTGATCCCCTAGAGGTTCTGCGCAAGCCCTACATTGACTTTATCTGCCTTGGTGAGGGTGACCAAGCCCTGGTTGAATTAGCTGGCAATTTAAGGGACGGAAAGGGTCCTGAAGGAGTTGGAAATCTTGGTTGGATGAAGAACGGCCAATACATCCAAAATCCTATGCGTCCTGCGCAGCACCTCGACGATGTGTGCGAGTTTCCTGATTGGGATCTGTTTGAGCCCTACCATCTCTACGGCCCCTATCGGGGGAAACTACTCAAGATGGCACTTGTTGAGTTTTCGAGGCAATGTCCCTTCCAGTGCACATACTGCGGCAATATGGTTCTGAAGGACAACTACGAGAAGAGCGGAGTAGATTTTAAGTTCAGGCACAAATCTCCGAAGAAATGGATTGCTGAACTCAAACACATGAAGGAGCATTACGGAATAGAGTTCATCAACATTGTTGATGGTACTTTTGTTGCCCAGAGGAAAGATGTGTTGGCAGAGGTGGCTGAGCTATACGTCCGTGATGTGAATCTCCCGTTCTTCTGTGATGCAACAGTTACGTGTTTTGACAAGAAAGGCAGGAAGGCAGAATTGCTGGAAAAAATGGGCTGCGTGTGTGTCAACATCGGACTGGAGACTGCTGACGAGGAATACCGGAACAAGTACATGGACCGTCCGGGTTCAATGAGTAACGAGCAGATAATCGATGCATTCTTGCAGTGCCGAGATGCGGGTCTAGATACGCGTTCATACAATATTATAGGCTTGCCCTATCAAACTCGTGAGGGCATTATGGACACGGTAGAACTAAACAGAGAATCCAAAGTGGGGTCTCTTTCTCTCTCTATATTTATGCCGTATGAGGGTACACCTCTTCGTGACCTGTGCATCAAAGAAGGCTTGTATGATCCTGATGCTCTTGGTGCTGGAGATGGGGATGGGACCCAGCCTCTCATCAGCAATCCTTATCTTTCTGATGCAGAACTGATGGGACTGTATTACACATATGCCTTGTATGTGTTTTTACCCAAAGACATGTGGCCCATCATTAAGTTAGCTGAATCAGATACTCCGGACGCCGTCGAACTTAGGAATAAATTGGTCGATTTGATGAATGCGAGGACACAAAATCGCTCTGTAGTAGATCTAGGAGTTGAAGATTTCGAAACGAGTATGGGCTAGGTACACTCATCTCCTATTCCTGCTAAGCACAAAGAGGAAGATGAAATAATCCAGCTGATCACCCGCAATACAGCTGGGGTCATCGACACCTGAAAATCTACGAATAGCAAGGTTACTCAGGACTAGTGCAAGAAAATCCTTACTGTGGGTTGAATTGGTTGTTGCGATGATATTTTACCTTGCAGCAATCCCATCACATCACCGAGAGCATATTGAGGGCGGTTTGTTCATTGCCGTTTGCGGGACGGTGATGTCATGAGGTCCATTTGTCATCAGTAGTCTAATCGATTATCCATAACCTCCTCGGAAGCATCGTCTGATGGCGGCGAAAAATTATCTAAGTGTAAGTGGCCCTAGCCATCATTCTGCCCGCTTTGCGGGCAGCGCATTTATTTGCCGAAAACTAGGTTTCTTAAGGAAAGCCTGAATGAAAGAAATACCGACTAGGGGGCATGTCGGGTCGGATTTTGCGATTGGTTTCGATCCGCGTGATAGAGATAAACTCTACCAGATGTGGGGCCAGATCTTCGAGTCCAACCGTTGGAGTGAAGGCACCTTCACAGAAGAGTTTGAAAGCCTTTGGGAGGACTGGAACGAACTGCCATCCGTGGCTTTTGCCAGCTGGGCTGGCGCCGCTCTAGCGTGTCTTGACTACATTGATGTACGGGACAAGATAGTGCTCTGTCCGTCTAACACTTTTATGGCGACCCCACTTTCGGTTCTCAAGGCTGGTGGGAAAGTGCAGTTTGTGGATTGCAACCGACATGATCTTTGTATGTCATACGATGATTTCGTTGCGAAGGCTGAGAAATGGAGGCCAACGGCTGTTTGGCTAGTACATATAGGTGGCCACATTGCCTTTGATGTGAAGAAGATTGCGGCCTATTGTAGAAAGCATCATATTTGGCTACTGGAGGATTGTGCTCATGCTCATGGCGCTCACTGGCACGGGAGAAAACCGGGTGCGTGGGGTGATGCTGGAGTTTACTCTTTCTACGCGACCAAGACCATTTCAACCGGCGAGGGTGGAATGCTGGTTACACGCCATGAGGACTTGGTTCAGCACGCTCGCAAGTACCGGAACTACGGAAAGTTCGATCACATCGTGAAGGGGCTTAATTTCCGCGTGAGCGAGTTTACAGCTGCCATCGGCTGTGTTCAGGTCGCGCGTATGCCGGAGATTGTGGCCTGGAAGCAGGAATATGCCCGCAATGTACTTGATCCGCTCCACCCCAATCGTTTGAAGCTTCCTGATGGGATGGTGTCCGGCTATTACAAGTACATCGTCTTCGACGAAATCGAGCGTTCTACCGGCAGGGTTTACGACCAACCCTGCCATCGTATCATGGTGCACGATGTGGATTTGCCCGACTCAGATTGGGTGACTGAGAATCATTGGTGTGTGCCGATTTACTACCATGGCGCAACTTGTTCTCCCGATGGTAGAACTCTACTTGCTGAGTGATCAACGGATGTGTCGGGTCTGAACAGACCTGCCCGTAGGCAATTGCAATGTATTAGCGGAGGCTAATTGAGATGAGAGCACTAGTGACAGGTGGATCAGGTTTCATTGGATCCCATGTGGTGGACAAGCTACGCGAGCATGGTGTCAGGGTGCGTATCTTTGATACGATTGCCCCGGATTTTGGGACTGATGCTGATTTCTATCAGGGAACCCTGTTGGATTTGGAGGCTTTGGGTGCTGCAATGAGCCGCATCGATGTTGTGTTTCATCTGGCTGCCGTAGCTGATGTCAAGGATGTTTTCGAGAATCCACACTACTCTGAGAACATCAACGTAAGAGGCACGATCAATGTGCTTGAAGCTGCCAGAAGATCAGGAATAAGGCGGGTGATTTATGGTAGCACTACCTGGGTCTACGGTGACGTGACAGAGCAGTATGTGGATGAGCAAACTCCACTCAGTTCTCCATCCCATCTTTATACTGCTACTAAGATCGCTTCAGAATACTATTGTCAGTGTTATGGTAGTCTCTATGGCCTGCCGTATACGGTACTGCGCTATGGCATTCCCTACGGCCCGCGTGCGCGCGACGGGGCTGTGATTCCAATCTTCGTTAGCAAAGCTCTGAACGGTGAACCGCTTACCTTAGCGGGTGATGGCGCTCAATTCAGACAGTTTGTGTATGTCGAGGATCTTGCCGCAGGTAACGTGCTGGCTCTGAAATCGATTGCGGCCAACAAGATATACAATTTGGACGGGACGGAGAAAGTTTCCATCAAACAGATCGCAGAATCGACCCGGAAACTGGTCGGAGAAGTCGAGATTGAATACGTTCCAGGCCGCCCAGGTGATTTTTCCGGAAAAGAGATCTCCAGTGAACTGGCCAGGCGAGAATTAGGATGGGTGCCGAACGTAAACTTTGAAGAAGGCCTCCAGCGTTACATTGAGTGGTTCAAACACCGGAGGGACAAGAATGCCACGGAGTGGGGTCAATTGGATGACTTGTTGAGAGAGGCTGCAGGGTGAAAATCAACAAGTCGGATAAGGCTGCGAGCGGGTTTTTCAGGCGTATTCTGTTCCAGTACAAACGCGGCAAGGGGCACCTTGTCCCCTACGTGTGGAACCGGATCAGATGGCATATCTTTCCAAGGCTCCATTGGGCAGGCTCTTATCCAGATCATGTGGATCTGGAGCTTTCATCGTCTTGTAATATGACTTGTCCAATGTGTTATACCGTTACGGAACGATTCAAACAGTCCGTACCGCATCTCAACATGGATTTCACCTTATTCCAAAAAATCGTGGACGAATTGGCGCTTCATAATGTGTACTCGGTGCGCCTGAGTTGGCGTGGAGAGCCGACACTTAATAAGCATTTCATGGATTGTGTGCGCTATGCTAAGCAGAAGGGGATCAAAGAAGTTGATTCTCTGACAAATGCTCTTAGACTCACTCCCGAAATGTTTGCAGAGTTGGTCGATCTGCAAATGGATTGGCTCACGATTTCGTTTGATGGGACAGGTGAAACTTACGAGAAGATTCGTAAGCCGGCCAAATTTGATGAGATGGTTGCTAAAATTGGTAAATACTCAGAAATAAAGAAAGGGAAGAAGAGCAGCAAACCGGTGATGCGTATTCAGGGAGTTTGGCCCGCTATCTCCGAGAACCCGGAACCATTTTTCGACACTTTTGAGCCAATTGCGGATGAGGTGAGTGTAAACAGCCTGTTGGACTATCTGCATAATGATCAGGATATCCGATATATTCCGAATTTCACCTGTCCGGTGCCTTTTCAGCGCATGGTGATCGGTTCAGATGGCCGCGTGTTTATGTGCATCAACGATGAGTTGGGCCGCGAGCCTGTTGGTGATGTTAATAATCAATCAGTGTATGATGTCTGGAACGGAGAGCCGATGCAGCGAATTCGCAACATTCACATGCAACAGAAAGGGTACGAAACTCTGGAGACGTGCAAAGTTTGCTACCAGCCCCGGGAGATTGTCAAGGTGCCTCATCGCGTGGGCAGCCGAGTCATCTATCTGGACGATCTTGTGGGAAGATCCCAACTCGTGGGCAGCTGAATTCAGTGGTTGTCACCATTCATCAACCAGAGCATCTCCCATGGCTAGGGTTTTTTGACAAGGTTAGACAATCTGACGTTTTAGTTCTACTTGATCATGTTCAATTCAGGAAGAATTACTTTCAAAATCGCAACAGGATTCTTTCGGACAAAGGACCAATGTGGCTGACGGTTCCTGTACTGACGAAGAGCAAGTCAACGCAGCCGATTACGGAAGTCAGGATTGACAACCGCAGCAGCCCACGTTGGAAAGAGAAATGTTGGTCGGGAATATTACAACATTACAGTAAGGCTGATTACTGGAGTAATCACGAGAATTTTCTTGATGATCTGTATGATCACAATTGGGATCGTTTAGTTGATCTAAACGAATCCATCATTCGTTATATTCTCACCTCTCTGTCCCTTGGTGTACGGATAATAAAATCGTCGGAGATGAATGTTAAAGGGTCTAAAGGGGATTTGCTCCTGAGTATTTGCAGGGAGGTCGGCGCTGATATTTATTTATCCGGAGTGTCGGGAAAGAGTTATCTAGATCTTGATGTGTTTTCTGACTCAGGGATCGATGTATGCTTTCAGGAGTTTTATCATCCAATCTACAAGCAGGTTTACGAGCCTTTTTCCCCCCGCTTGTCCGCTATTGACCTATTGTTCAATTGTGGGCCAGATAGCTCCGAAGTGTTAAAAGGAGTGGGGGTGAAAACAATGGATCACATCTTCGAGTAACTAGTCCTGTTCATTCTGGAAATATGAATGTAGATGCAAGTGAAATAAATCCCGTCCTTGTAATTGCCGAGATTGGCGAGTGTTTTAATGGTGATTTGGCAGTTGCTCGGCAACTTATTCAGGTGGCTAGAGACTCTGGATGTGACTATGCCAAATTTCAGACTCTAGATGCAACCAAGGTCTCTAAAGATGATCCTGAGCTAGATTGGTTCCTGAGGATCGCTCTAAGTGAGGAGCAAATAGATACGCTGATCGGGTATGGAGAACAAGTGGGCATTCCCATTCTCTTTACACCTGAAAATAAAGATACCGCTGTTTGGTTACATGAACATGGACTAAATGCCGTCAAGATTGCGAGTTCCAGCTTGGTGGACGATTCCCTCCTTGGTTACGTGAATAGTCGCTTTCAAACCGTGTTTCTATCTACGGGTATGGGTTCGCTTGATGAGATTGATTGCGCAGTGCGCTACCTGGGCGAGGTGCCTCAACTTTATATCCTACACTGCATTTCCGAGTATCCGACTGGGCCTTTACTTGAAAAGAGAGGACTAAAGGCAGTGGCGCCTGAGGACGTACATCTAAACATGATGAACATGTTGATGCAAATGTACCCGCAATATAAAGTGGGTTATTCCGATCATACTCAGGGGGTTTTGGCACCAGTGGCTGCGGTTGCGGCAGGAGCAGTCGTGATAGAGAAGCATATTACAATGGACCGGGAAATGCCAGTCCTCAATTTACATGAGGGCCGGAAATACCTCGGTACAGATCACATCCTTGCATTAGAGCCGGATGAACTTAAGGAGATGGTCAGACAGATTCGCGAGGTAGAGGTCATGCTTGGCTCATGGAGCTGGGAGCGTTCTGCGGGCGAGAATGTTCTTGTGAACTTCCTCAGGCAGAGGTTTCAGAGTTAGGCTGATTTAGATCTCATGGCCTATCTCTCAAATTGGAAAAGTCTTGAATGTGAGCCATTGGTAGCGATGTTTGCCGAAAGTTCGCCTCAAGTGGGCACAGGCCATGTCGTCGAGATGCTCAGTATTGCGCACGTGGCTAGGGGGCAGGGTATCCCGGTTGAACTTTGGGTAAACAGGGGAACGGCGGAAAACCTTATTAGCGAATCTCCCTGCCGCGTAAACGTTATAGACGACTTCTCGGTCAGTAGTTTGCGCGATGTTGCTAGAGGATTGACACGCCATGAGTGTGGCCTTGTAGTAACGAACTTTCGGCGTATTTCTAATTCCCAGATTGAAACGCTTGGCGATAATGGAAGAAGAGTCGCCTGTATAGACGAGCTAGGAAACACCAGACTCGATTGCGACCTCGTCATCAATCCATCTATAGTATCCCGCTATCACAGCTACGCGTCAGATAATCCTGATTTTCGTCTCATTACTGGCCCCGCGTATCTACCACTGGCTGACGATTATAGGGAACTGAACCAGCGGCCACGTTCATTTTCTGGAGGTATCGGAAATGTTGTGGTCGCTATGGGTGGAGTAGATCGGTGTGGATCTACTTTGAAGATTGCCGAAAGCCTTCGCGACTGGCGACCTGGGATCACAAAGCATATTGTATTGGGTGCTAGCTTTATGTATCGGAGTGAGCTTGAAAACATCCTCAGCCAGACCAATCACCTTGATTTCGTTATTTATCAGGATTTGCGTTCTTTGACCAGGTTATTGTTTGAGGGAGATGTTGGCTTTACGGCAGGCGGAAACACGTTGTACGAACTTGCCTGTGTTGGCACCCCTGCACTTGTTTTGTATGAAGATGATCATGAGATGGAGCAGGGCATCGAGTTTCAAAGGAATGGATTTGGTGTTTGCCTCGGTAGAGGAGTAGGAGTAACTAAGAGTCGAATTTGGCGTGAGTTGGACAAATTGGAGGAACCAGATGTTCGAGAGACATGGAGCAGGAAGGGCCGTTCGGTAGTCGATGGGCAAGGTGTAGAGCGTGTGCTAGCGTCTTTGTCGGCGCTGTGTTCAAATGATTCAGCAGTCCAGACCCGTACTCCATAGCGAAGACTTTAAATATATTGCAGGGATTGTTTCCAGTGGCCAAGTCGCCCGAGGGGACATAACTGCATCGTTGGAGAAGAGGTTTTGCAGAGAACTGGGTGTGAGAGCGTGCATTGCTACATCTCACGGTACGGCGGCTTTACATCTTGCGCTGCTTGCTTTGGGTGTTGGAGAGGGAGATGAAGTCATCGTCCCATCATTTGCATGCGCTTCACTACTATATGCAGTTAAGTACACAGGTGCTATACCGGTGCTGGTGGACATTGACTTGGCTACGTGGAATCCCACCGCTGACATTCTTGAAACTCGGATAGGTTCGCGAACGAAGGCTGTAATCGTTACACATTCCTTCGGTTTTCCCGCGGACGTCGATCCCATGCGTCGTTTTGGAGTACCAATTATCGAAGACTGCGCTCAAGCCCTTGGTGCCCGTTACAAAGATAAGCCGGTTGGAAGCTGGGGTGACATATCCGTGTTTTCTTTTTATGCAACCAAGATGATATGTGCGGGTGAGGGTGGCATGATTTGCACCAACGACGATAGGCTGGCGAACATTGTGAGAGATCTCAATAATCCTGACAGGCAATCAGTGTTTCGAGTTCGGTACAACTATAAAATGAGCGATCTTACTGCTGGACTGGCTTTGAGCCAGATTCAGCAGCTGAAGGGATTTGTTGAAAAGCGTCGTAGTATCGCACAGATTTATCGCGGTGCGTTATCTAATTTACCCGTCAAGATGCAGCATGCACTAAGCGACTCCAACCCTGTGTATTATCGTTTCGTCGTTCGATCTGACAGACCGGATGAGACCATGCAAGCGGCCCGCGAGGTAGGTATAGAATGTGACAGGCCAGTCCACATTCCGTTACACCGCAATCTGGAGACAGCAAGTGCGGAAAATTTCAGGAACACGGAAGCTGTGTGGAAGTCAGGGGTGTCGATTCCACTATACCCTGATCTGAGTGATCAGGAGTGTTCACATATCGCTTCAACTTTGCCTTCGCTGTTGAAATCCCCATGAGCTCTTGTTTTGGGTCGATAATTAGGAGTACCATGTCATATTTATTCGCTGGTGTGCAACCATGAAGGTGCTAGTGATTTCCGCACATATGGACGATGAAGTTCTGGGTATGGGCGGTACCATTGCTAAGCACTTAGAGGCGGGAGATGCGGTGACGGTTTGCATCGTATGCAAGAGGGCCTATGAACACAAGTTCGATGACGCCCTTGTGAAGTAGGAGCAAGAATCTACCGGGCGTGCGGCTAACATCATCGGTTATGAAGATGTTCGGTTTCTGAGCTTGCGTGACGAACTGCTTGACGAACGGCTATTGGACGTCATTGTTCCTTTGGAAGAGTGCGTTCTCGATGTGAGACCTTCTGTTGTCTACACACATCACCGGGGTGATGCCAATCAGGATCATCGTGCTGTCTTTCATGCTTCGCTTGTAGCCTGTAGAAGCATCTCCAAATGTAAGGTTCCGAGGCTTCTTTCTTATGAAGTTCTGTCTTCTACTGATACTGCCCCTCCATTCCCAGAGTATGCTTTCCAACCGAACTTCTATGTCCGGATCGATGACTTCTTGGAGCGGAAGATTGAAGCTATGCGGGCATACACAAGGGAGTTGCGCGAGTTTCCGCATCCACGTTCTTTGGAGGGGATTGAAGTGCTAGCAAGAAAGCGAGGGATGGAGATTGGTTTTGTGGCTGCTGAGGCTTTCATGGTTATAAGGGACGAGTGGGCTTGATTGGAGACGGAGCAGCGCTGCAGTGATTCTAGGTATAACGCCGGCTCGTGGCGGCAGTAAAGGCATACACCGGAAAAACACCAGAACTATGTGTGGCAAACCACTTCTGGCGTGGACAATGGAAGCTGCCCGGGATTCACATCTTTTGGATCGTTATGTGGTTTCTACAGAAGATGACGAAATCGCAGGCGTTGCTCGGAAGTGGGATGTGGAAGTGCTTGAACGACCAAAAAAGTTAGCTACCGATGGTGCTACCACACTCAGCGTTTTACGGCATGCCCTCACATGCTTGTCGGCAGACGTAGTCGTCTTGCTTCAGGCGACTTCTCCGATAAGAGATACTGGCCTAATTGATAATTGTGTCCGCAGGTTTCTCGAGACTGATGTGGACTCATTGGCAACCGGTTTCATGTGTAAGTTGGTGGAGTATGGTAAGAATCATTTGAGGCGTCAGGATATTGAAGGGTTCTTTTACGACGATGGGAATGTGTATGTCATCCGAGCAGATTTGCTCAGAGAAGGAGATCGATATGGAAAGCGTATTGAGAGTGTATTGATCGATCGGGAACAGAATATAGAGATTGACGACGAGTTTGATTTCCGGATGGCCGAGCAGATACTGCAAAGGCGACCAGGCAAATCCTCAGATATATCAGTCACATAAGAAAGTTTTTGCGATTGAGTAGAATTAGGTGATTGTTGGCTTGTTTGAGAACTCTGCTGAGCTAAAAGTCCTTCGCTCACGTCCAGACGCTGGCCAAATCACCCTGGTGGCGCTGACCCATGAGGCTGATTTTGCGGCTGATGAGTCAGACGTTGAGTACTACACGATAGAGGATTTATATGATGAGGTCGAGCTCTACCGGGTTACGATGCCTAACTTCGACCACGCGTTCGAACTGTGCGAACTGCTTGATGTTCATCTGGAAAGGGTAATGGGAGCACCACTACCTGGGTTTACTTTTTTCCTGTTGCAACATGATTTACGCTGTATTTTAGACCGGTTCTGGCATCGCACTTGGACTCTAATGCAGTTGACCCAAAGATTCAGTTCCTGCCAGATTATTGGCTTTGCCCCGGCTACAGATGGTTTGAATCCGGCTGATGGCCAGTTACCATCAGCCTCACTATACTCACTGTTGATACCCGCTGTAGCAAAATCTTTGAATACGTCCCTGGAATTGTTACCTAGGGCGAAGACTGTATCTCTGCTCGAAACACAGAGCATGACGTCCGTAGCTCGAGAATTACTTGCTAAGGCCAAGCGAAAATTGTACCGCATGGTCCGGTATAGGGTAGCCCAGAGATTAATTAACACTCTGCTGTGGTTTAGGGCTCAGCTCACTAGCACGGATTACCCGATGCTAGTAACCACCGCGTGGTATCCCGGAGTTCGGGAGACTGTACGGGCATGGACGGGGCGGCATGGTGCCCATCTGAGGATAGTAAGACCTCCAAAATGGAGTAGTGGTCAGAATGGCAAAGCAACCATGATGGAGAATGTGATGGTAGCCGCGTGGCCTGCTGTTGCAGATGCGATCCGCTCTACTGGTTATCTCAACGTGGACGGTGTAGATATCGCGGACTTGACACTAGCACGTTTGTGTTGGCTATGGAATCACCGTGCTGGTGACGCTATCCGTGAGGCGCGCCATATAGCACCAATTTATGAGCGACAATCAAAAGCGGTTCTCTTCACCCAACATCCTGCGAGAGAATCTGAGCTGCCGAACCTGATAGCGGCGCGGGCTACCGGCTGTCCAGTCGTGGCGTACCAACATGGTGCCTACGGGATGGCAGTGCCGGATCGCCATGCGAATGTAATGGAGATCCAACCAAGTGATGTTTTTCTGGTGTATGGTTCAGGAACAGCGAGGGATTTGGCATCTGGCTTCGGTTCTGATCCGCGCCTGTGTCATCGACCATTGCCTAATGTTGGCTCGATTAAACTAGAAGGCATCTGGCGGACTCGTACAACCAGGCCGGATCCCATTTACGATGTATGTTATGTCACAACTTATGGTCACGGGGACGCTCGGTATATGGAGAGGAGCCACCATCCCCCGATTGCACTTGGCAGGCTTGAAAGGAGTTTACTACGGCTGCTGGCTGGACATCCGCAACGCAGCGTTCTCGTTAAGACGGTTAATTTGTATGGACAATACCAATTTATTACTAAGGTTGTGCGGCGTTTAGCACCGACCAACATCAGGATTTTGACAGACGGGCAGTTTTCGGATATGGCTTGGTGCGGGCGCCTCATCGTTATAGAGTCGCCAAGCACAGTACTATTGGAAGCCTGCGCAACTAATCTACCTATTCTCTGTCTAGTCAATTTGGATTGGCTAAATGTTGACTCGCACTGGTTGGACCTATTACAGCGACGCGCGATGGTAGCTACATCGGTGGATGACTTTTTGCGGCAGCTGGATGACATACTAACGGGTTGGCCTCCCCAGGAACTCGATTCAGTGGACGACTCGTTTCTGCTGGAGTATGGTATACACCGGGCTGATGGACGGAGTGCCGAACGAGCGGTTGACGCTCTCGCACAAGTGCTGAACGAGAAAAGGATTGTTCCGGCCAACTACTGATATGAAAATATGCATCTGTACTACACCCATTCGACCTGAGCCAACCACCTTCCCGCCTTTCGGCAGCATGGCAATTATCCAGTCACTGCGCAAGATTGGGGTGTCGGCAGACTTCTACAATATCGATTACTTTCGTCCTAAACATGATGAGGTTAGCCGCTATTTCAGTGAGAACCGCTTCGACATTGTTGGCATTAGTGCGGTAGTCTCGACTGCTTACTCATACACTAAGTACTTGGCAGACCTGATTCGCTCAGTGTCGCCGGAAACAGTGGTTGTATTGGGTGGCAATCTGGCCGCCAGCGCTGAGATCCTATTACGTAAGACCGAAGTTAATTTTTGTGTAGTGGGTGACGGCGAGTTGATTATCCAAGAATTGGTTACTTGTCTCAGCGGGAAATCGTGGACCTATGAGGATATGAAAGATATCAGTGGCATATCTTTTCTTGACGACGATGGACGATTCCAATTTACTGGCTATGGTAAGCCAATGCCAGCAGGTGCCATTGAATGGCCGGAATACTCCATTCTTGAAGCCGATGGTTCCCTGCCGTACTTCGTCGGTGATACGCCCGGCTTTCTTACCGAGTATGGAATCGAATTGCCGGAGCATATGCGTGGAAAACGGTCCGCGACAATCGTCACCACAAAAGGATGCGTTGCTCGGTGTACCTTCTGTCACAGGTGGGAGAAAGGATATCGTATGCAGCCGCTGGATCAGATTGTAGATCACCTGCAACACCTGAAAGATCAATATGATGCGGGTTTTGTTAATATCGGTGACGAGAACTTCGGCTCGAATCGTAAACTCACTAATGAACTAGCTGAGTGTTTAGGTGATATGGGTTTTCTTTGGCGTGCCGGTGGGGTGCGAGCACGAACGGTTGACCTGGAGACATTGAAGCATTGGAAAGCCAATGGCTGCGTCGCTGTGTTTTACGGTATTGAGTCCGGAAGTCAGACCATGTTGGACGTGATGGAGAAGAACACCACGGTGCAGATGAACGTTGATGCGTTGAAGTGGACTGGCGAGGCTGGACTGTTTACGGTGGTTCAACTTGTGTTAGCGATGCCAGGGGAAACCGACGAGACTGTGCTCGAGACGACAGAGTTCCTGAAAACCGTGTCACCTTCTGTCTCCATGCACAAGGGTCTCCCGGGAAGCAGCCAGAGTATAAACTATGCACAGGCACTGCCAGGTACTCCTCTGTATGAGTATGCTCGCGAACATGGATACATTGGCAACAACATTGACGATGAAGAACAGTACCTAATCAAGATTAGTGACACTGATGCTTATGAGTCTGATCATTTCATCAATTACACTCAACAGCCGTTGTTGAAGGTGTGGACCTGGCCGCACATAATGGGTAGTGATACGAATGCAAGCTATTTAGTGAGTGTATACGGAATCACTTTTTCGTTTGCTGAAATTATGTCCGACCTTTTGTTTGGAGTTCTTCTCAAAACATTTGGTCAAAGGATTATGAATTGGGTTGGCATTCGATCAACCCTTAAGCGACGGCTCTCAACGGTTCTGAGCGAAAAGACCGGAAAAGACACGACGGGATATTTCAACCTGCGAAGCTCACTTGCATTATCCCTTTTTCTGAACCCCACTGTGCGAAAATACGCTTATCCGTTGCTTGCCATAGGCGTTGCTATTGAGAATGGGGATTCACCTTTGCATAGCCTTAGGATGATCACCGAGCACTTAGTTTGGAGCATCAAAAGTAGGTTGCGCTCACTACCAGATTTGCCAGAGCGGTCGCTCCGCAAAACCGTGACCATAAAACCTACGGCGGGTGCAAAACCGGAAAGCGATATGATGATCCCCCTCCGGACGGGCAGATAGGCGTGGACAATCGTCTCAATCTCCGAGGTCGCGCGGACTGCCATTTTGCTACACTGTCACTTGTAGTTCTGTTGATGCACGATAGGGATCAACGGTCAGCATACATCTATTAGTAATTGTGTCAGAGTCACCAAACGTATTCGAAAAAGCCAATAGCTTCCTTGAGATCAGGCAAAACGCGCGTGACTATAAGAACGTCTATGAGCGTGTTCGACGGTTGCGGGATGTGATTGATGAGCAGTCACATTCCGATCATCACTTAGGTATCATTCGGCGTGCGTGTGATGAAGTGATAGATGGCTCTTCGCCTGGCGAATCGCGCTTCCAATTACACGATCACGTTACTGAGGAAATAAACCGGCTCTCAGATGAGCATTTGTCCCGATATTTGTTCTACCGTTACCGATACGATATCTTTCCCCCTACACAGCAGCTGGACGATTTCCCACCCTGTTTGCAGATCGAGCCTGCTTCGACATGTAATTATCGGTGTGTTTTTTGCTATCAGACGGACAAAGAGTTTACGAATCCCGCGAATGGCCACATGGGACTGATGAGCATGGATCTCTTCAAGCACGTTGTGGATCAGGCAGAGGGTACGTGTGAGGCCGTAACATTGGCTTCACGAGGTGAGCCGTTGATACATCGACACATCGAAGACATGCTTTCATATGCTGGTGGTAAGTTCCTGGCTCTAAAGATCAACACTAACGCCTGGTTTCTGGATGAGCACAAGTGCCACTCTATCCTGCAAGCGGGTGTGAACACCCTGGTGTTCTCGGCCGATGCGGCTTCGGAGCCTCTATATAGCCAGCTGCGCGTGCGCGGGAAGTTGGACAGGGTGGTTTCTAACATCAGACAGTTCCAGGAGATACGTGCGCGACATTATTCGGACTCAAGGACGATCACCCGCGTGTCCGGTGTAAGGGTTGGCGATGAACAGAATCTGGATGATATGGAGCTGTATTGGGGGGATTTGGTCGATCAGGTTGCGTTCGTCAGGTACAACCCGTGGGAAAACACTTATCAAAGACCTGTCAACGACATTTCTTCTCCCTGTTCTGACCTGTGGCGCAGAATGTTCGTGTGGTGGGATGGTACAGTCAATCCATGCGACGTGGACTATCTCTCCACCCTTGCCGTTGGGGACGCTAATCATGAGGGGCTATCGAAAATATGGGGCGGTGACAAGTACGATGCCCTCCGTGAGGCCCACTTGTCCCAACGGCGTAATAGTATTTCTCCCTGCATGCGCTGCACCCTAGTGTAGAGGGCGTTGCTGTTTTTCAGTTCAGTACCCACTAGTTTTGGTAAATGAATGTCTAAAAAGTGGCCAGAATTAGTTGGTTTGGATAGGTATTCCGGTGGTTTAGGGAAGGCTCTTGCCAGAATGAAGTGCAGCTTCGGTAGATGATAAAGTAGTGCGTATTTTGCTTCTAGGGCCCCGTTTCACAGGTAGGTGGACGGAAGCTAGCCAGACTGCCCTGCAGGCGCTAGGCCATCAAGTCTACAAATTTTATTTTGACCAGTCGCCAAATGAGTTTAGGGCTATTCGCCTGATGTCTATGACTTCTGTATGGTCACAGCCACTGCGCGGTTCAATACATTCGCGGCTCTATAGACGCTGGTTGTCCGTCAAGCATCGTAACCTTACTAGGCTGGCGCGGGACTTTTCTCCGCAACTGATTATCGTGTTGAAGGGTGAGACTATTCCTTTGAATGTGTTGGAGAGACTTCGCTGTGAACTTGGCGTACCAATCGTAACGTGGTGGGTAGATGACCCGTTTCGTTTTCCAGATACCATTGAAACTTATTCATCATATGATCATTTCTTTGTCTTTGATGGGGCTTACTTACCGCGGCTGGAGGATTTAGGGGTTCGGCGATTGACGTTCTTGCCTTGCGCTTGTGACATACACGATTATCGTCAAATGAATCTTTCAGGTGCCGACCGTAGAAGATACTCTTGCGAGGTCGCGTTCGTTGGATGGTTCTACTCGCAGCGCGGCCAATTAGTCACTTCCATGGCGGGCTTGGACGTTGCTGTATGGGGGCCAGGCTGGCAACTACCGGAGGCTAAGCCTGCGTTGCAGGCCGTAGGCGCAAATTCTCATCGAGGTCATAAAATGAATTCCAGAGACGCTGCCAGACTATACAATGTTGCTAAGATTTGCGTCAACAATCACCATGAGCAGAGTGTCTACAATGGTTTAAACATGCGGTCATTTGAAGTGCCGGCATGCGGTGGTTTCCAGTTGGTTGACAACCTCAGGGGTATACATGAGTTGTTCACGCCTGGAGAAGAAGTGGTTTGCTATGAATCGTATGATCAAGCGCGCGAGTTAGCGGATTACTACCTCGAACGCCCAGAAGAGCGGGCGGAGATCGGCCGCCGGGGGCGGGAAAGGGTGCTCAGAGAGCACACGTACAGGCATAGGATGGAGACTCTACTCAAATCTGTAAAAGACCTCCTGTAGTATGAGCAAAAAAAACTGTGTTAGGCGATGCAAATTCAAATAGCGATTTGTCCGCGGAAACTCTGGATGGATTGCCAGTGGGAGTAACTAACGAGCCTTCCGACAACTGGGGTAGCAACAAGTACGATGCCCTCCGTGGGCCTCACTTTTCCCGGCAGCGGAATAGCATCTCGTCCTGCATGCGATGCACCCTCGTGTGAAGATTGTTATGGCTTCCTGGTTGAGAATGTTGTGGCTACTGAAAAACGTGTGACAAAAACGCGGCCGGAATTAGTCGGATTGTGTCGGTATCCAATTCCGCAGACGGGAAGGTATGAGCGTTTGCGGCTGGACAAGAATGAAAATGTTTCCGGTGTTCCTCCGGGAGCAATCAGCGAAATGCTTGCAGGGATATCACCCCATTTTCTTTCGGCGTATCCCGAGCCCGGTCCGCTGTATGAGAAAATCGCTGGCTGGCATGGCCTGAAGGTGGAAAATGTGTTGATCACATCGGGTTCTGAGATGGCCATCCGCTATCTCTTTGAAGCATATCTTGACCGGGGTGACGAGATTCTGTTCCTAAATCCGTCCTTTGCAATGTTCGAGGTCTATGCCGCGCTATGTGGCGCCCGAATTGTGACAGTGGACTTTAAGCAGGATATGACAGTTGACCCAGCGGAGATCCTCGACGGGTTATCATCGCGGACAAAAATCGTTGCAATAGCCAATCCTAACAATCCTACCGGAACTGTCATCCTGGAAGCTGACTTGTGCCGCGTAGTTGAGCGTGCTTCTAGGTTTGACGCTCTCGTGTTGGTAGATGAGGCATACTATCACTTCTACGGAAGCACCATGCTTACTAAGCTTAGCAGTTATGAAAATCTGGTGATTACGCGCTCGTTCTCAAAAGCATGTGGCCTGGCGTCTGTTCGACTAGGCTATGCTCTATCTAATCCATACGTAATAAGCGAGGTCAAGAAGCTTCAGCCTATTAACCACGCTAACGCTTTTGCGCTTAAGTTGGGCGAGTATATCGTAGACCACGAGGAACTGATATGGGACTACGTTGCTCAGGTTGAGGATGGAAGATCCTACTTGACCACCGAAATAGAAAGAATGGGATTTGTATATTCACATAGTTACGGTAACTTTCTATTGATGGATATGAAAGATAAACGAGAAGGATTTATCGCGGAAGCCAAGCGGCGCGGCATTTTGATTGGGACGCAAGTCCGGCTACCTTTTCCCAACAATTACGTGCGTGCGACTGTTGGGCCGTTAGAGGAAATGCGCCAACTGGTTGCTGCTCTGCAGGCCGTGGTTTGAATTTGCAATTGGTTTTTTCCTACGCTGTCATTGGGGTTTCGCAAAGAGACTGTGATTAGTCGTATCAATCGTGCCGTCAGCCGTCGGGTTAGGAGGGTGGCGCATTATGTTTCCGACAAAGGCAGAGTACGTGCATGCGACGTCAGGGGCCACGTGATTCTTCTGGACGTTGAGTCGGCAATCGAGGATTACCGAGCCAATACCTATGAAATAAAAGAGCCTGAGACACTCGAGTGGATTGAGCGTTTTTTTCAGCCAGGTGATGTGATGTATGACGTGGGAGCAAATGTGGGGTTATACTCGCTCTTTGCTGCCAAGCATTTGGGAGACGGTAAAGTGTTTGCCTTCGAACCAGAGGCGCTTAATTACGCCAAACTAAGTAAGAATATTTACTTGAATGGCCTCTCTGGAGTAGTATTGCCTTGCTGCTTCGCTATCACCGACAGATTGGGCTTTGACACCTTCAACCTTAATCCAGAAACCTTCGATACATTTGTAACGGGGAAGGAGTTGGTGGCTGGATCTGCTTTGCATAGTTTTGGTGATACGGAAGACTTCAGGGGCAAGGAGTTTCGACCACTCCATGTTCAAGGAATGTTGGGTGTGCCTATCGATGAACTCTGGCAAAGCTGGGGCATGGATTTCCCCAATCATCTGAAGGTAGATGTGGATGGTCTTGAAGATAAGATCATTACTGGAGCTGCGCAAACTTTGTACGATCAAAGGCTGAAGTCCATATTGATTGAAGTGTCGGGTGAATTAGGGGATGCGGATCCTGTTTTGCGGCGGATAATTCAAGCGGGGTTTACGCGCGTAACCGAAGTTGGTGCTCACTCCAGCGAAATGCTCAAGGGCACGCAGTATGAAGATTGTGTTAACAGTGTCTTCATCCGTGGGGTGTAGTGGCGTCAAACGGTCTACGCTAAATTGAAGCGATGTCAACAACGCAAGCAATTTCGTCTGATAAAGGAATGAAACGCACCGCCAGATATTGCCCAGATACGCTTTTGGAATGCTTTTCTTTTGATGACTCCGAGACAAATCCAACACCATCTCCATGGTCATTCAGAATCAGTTCTGTTGCATGGCCAAGGTCATCACGGTACCCGATGACCGTGACAATGAGGCTGTCTCAATGGTTTGACGTAAGATCAAGAACGCATAGGGGGGTAATAAGGCGGCTGAGTTGGAAAATATCAGCCTGGCTTAGACAGAGAAATCTCACCCTTTTCAGTTTTGAACATGGTGCCTATCCTATGATAGAAGCTGGTATCATATTTCACCATCCAGGAGTATGTATCACATCAGACACGGTAATTGAGTCGGGCGTACATATTTACCGTAATGTGACTTTTGGGATTAAGAATGGGCACTCGCCAGTTATCAGGAAGGGTGCCAAAATCGCTAGTCATTCGATTGTCATAGGCGCAACCGTGATTGGTGAGAGGGCTATCGTTGCGCCTGGTGCGGCAGTTGTAGATTTGGTAGTACCGGATGGCAAGATAGCTGCCGGCGTTCCTGCAAGAATTGTCGGCGATGTGACAGACAAGAACTACTACGCTTTCTGAGTAGGAGCACAGTGACGGAATTAGGAGAAGGTAACGCCGAGGCATAGAGATGAAAGTAATACTTGTTTATCCAAATCTGTTTGGCATGAACATGCTCCCGCCGGCTATAGGCATTCTGAACAGTTGCCTGATCCGAGAAGGGCACACTGTTGGGCTGTTTGACACAACTATTTACCCGGATTTTGGGGCTGGCTTTGATAGCGACAAACAGAAAGAAGAGCAACTTAATGCCCGACCTTACGACGATTCGTTGTTGTGGGAACATTCGCAACAATCTGTACCTGGCGAGGATTTCAGGAAATATGCCCAAAGTTTCTCGCCAGATCTGATCGCCCTATCGCTTACGGAAGACATGTACCCCAACGCGCTAACTTTACTGCGAGCAATCCAGGCGAAGGATCGCCCACCGGTTGTGGCAGGGGGAGTTTTTCCGACTTTTGCACCTGAATTGACGTTGCGTAAATCTGAGGGACTCATAGATTATGTGTTGATTGGCGAGGGTGAAAATAGCTTGCCAGATTTATGTAGAAGATTGGAGTCTGGACAAGATGTGTCTAGTGTTGAGGGCATTTGGTTCCTAAGCAAACACGGCAAGTTACACCAGAGCATGCTGCCCACGCTAATTGACGTCGATGCCATACCGTTGCCAAATTATGATTTCTTTCCAGAGAGTCGCTTCTACCGCCCCATGCAAGGACAACTTTGGAGGATGTTCCCCATCGAAACCCATCGCGGTTGCCCTTATACTTGTGCTTACTGCAATTCTCCTTCGCAGAACAAGATCTACAGTCTTGTGCAGCAGAGGTTTTTCCGCAAAAGGACAATTGAAAGTGTGCGGGAGGAAATCTCACATTGCTTGGAGAGGTACAACGCGAACTCATTCTACTTTTGGGCTGATACCTTTTTAGCATGGAGCGATCGAGAATTTGATGAGTTCTGTGATATGTACGCGCAGTTCAAGCTACCGTTTTGGATCCAAACAAGACCAGAGACCGTTACTGAATACAAATTCCGTCGTCTGAAGGAAGTCGGACTGCTACGGGTTTCATTTGGGGTAGAACATGGTAACCCCGAATTCAGAGATAAGACACTGTCTAGAAAGATTGAAAATGACACAATTGTGAGCAATCTTAATATCCTCTACGATTTAGGAATACCTTTCAGCGTAAACAACATAATGGGTTTCCCTCTAGAGACAAGGGAATTGGCTTTCGACACTATAGAGTTGAACCGAAGCATTAAGTCCGATGGCATGAATGCATATGCCTTTACTCCGTTTCATGGGGTTCCACTGAGATCGACGGCTGAAAGCTTGGGTTACGTGAAGCCTGGAGAGATTGCTCGATCAATTATGAAGCCTACTATGTTGCGGATGCCGCAATGGTCCAAAGAGGAAATAGAAGGTCTACGCAGATGTTTTGTGCTGTATGTGAAACTACCTAAATCGCGATGGCCTGAAGTTCAAGCTGCGGAGAAGCTTACGCCAGAGGGAGGCAAGGTGTGGGAAGGCCTGCGCAAAGAAGTTTTGGAGGAATACATGGAATGGGGCGATCGCGATGAGCAAGATGACCCCGGCGCAATAGAACTTGATGATAATGATGATCTGCGCAAGTCGGTGGGAACTATTTCGGAGACTGACGCCGATGATGCATGTTAGTCATGAGGGCGTACGCTTCAAGTACACTGGGTCACTTCGTTTAACCTTAGGACAGCGTAATTGACTGTTACTGCACTTTTATTGGGCCGTGGCGGAAGCACCGGATTTCCCGGTAAGAACCTTTATCCAGTTCTAGGCCGTCCTCTTGTCGCGTACCCAATGTTAGCAGCCAGCGAAAGCAAGTGTGTGGATCGCTTGTATGTTTCAACGGATTCGGAAGAAATCATGTCTGTAGGACGTCAATATGGGGCCGAGATTATCGTACGCCCTCCGGAGCTCTGTACGCCGACAGCGCTGGGAGAGGACTCGTTCGCGCATGGCTACCGGGTTATTCGTGATCAACTTTCTGAGAAAGGGGAACGCATCGAATTGGTAGTGCTGCTTTTTGCTAATGCAGCAACTATTACCGGCGATCTTATCGATCAAGGGGTAGAGACATTACGTGCTGATCCCAGACTTGACTCGGCAGTCACTGTGTCCCGTTACAACATGTGGAGTCCGCCGCGGGCACGCAGGCTTGGCGACGACGGTTACTTGCATCCCTTTGTCCCGTTTGAGAATTTTGGCGACCCAGCGACCCTAGACTGTGACCGTGATTCCCAGGGTGATGTTTACTTTGCTGACATGGGCGTATCTGTGGTGCGCCCGCACTGTTTGGATAATCTTGAGGAGGGACTGTTACCACAAAAATGGATGGGCCAGCACATAGCTCCTATCGATTCCTGGGGCGGCTGCGATGTGGATTATGAGTGGCAGATACCCGGTGTCGAATATTGGTTACTGCAGCATGGTTACACGCCTGCGCGCAAACTGTGAAGCGATATAGGTAATGCACAAAATCAAGCGCAGTACGGGACTGATTTCATGAAAGTGCTCGTCATGGGGGGTTCTGGTTTTATCGGCAGCCATGTGGCAGATGCTCTAACAGGCGCAGGCTATAGTGTGACAGTTTTCGACCTGCGTCCATCGGATTATCTCCGAGAGGACCAAACCTTTATGCAGGGTAATATGCTAGACCGTGCTCAGGTTGCTGATGCAGTTGCGGGTCATGACATTGTCTACAATTTGGCTGGCATTCCGCACCTGGACGTAGGATTGCACGATCCTGTTGGAACAGTTGAACAGAATATCCTTGGCACTGTAATTTCTTTGGAGGCTTCGCGCGAAGCCGGAATCCAAAGGTATATCTACGCCAGCAGCGTCTACGTTTATAGTGTAGGCGGTTCTTTCTATCGTTGCAGCAAACAAGCCGCCGAGTTGTATGTAGAGGAGTACGAGCGCCTGCATGGGATGGATTTTACCATCCTGCGTTATGGTTCTGTGTACGGTCCGCGTGCTGACGATTACAATTACGTTCGAGTTTTGCTCAAGCAGGCGTTACTTGAACGGCGAATTATTGCTCATGGTGCTGGTGAAAATGAT
>PVBE010060885.1_pt1 | contig 22225 bp, 16 predicted proteins | sample 1631181 | NCBI WGS metagenome assembly PVBE01 (sample SAMN08397723, study PRJNA350692) | Marine metagenome, whole genome shotgun sequencing project. | isolation source: water | place: Pacific Ocean | collected 2012-04 | reverse complement strand
GAGGATTCCCCAATGACCTCATTAACGACCCTGACATTCTGACAGTCCACTATGATTTGCAAAGCCTGCTGAAAGACGTTGAGGAAAATCCTGGCCGGTATGTTCATTTGTCGTTGATCAAATTCGGAGATCGCAAACCGAAGGAGAAAGACAAAGGAGGATCTAAAAAGTCAAATTAACCGGAGCGATGCTCTCTTCATTTTCGAATGATCCTTTTCCCAAGTGTCAGACTGGTTTCAAGATTCTTTCCATACTGATTTTGAGTTTCTTTTGGAACTTGAACACCTTATCCGCCCAACAAAAAAAGCCTGTGAAGATCGTGCGGGCAGATGTTTTGAAATCGGTTGAAAAGCATGGCGTAAGGATGAAAAAGTTGGCCGGCAACGTGATTCTTCGTCAGAAAGATGTCACGATGCATTGCGACAGCGCACTTTTTCATACGGAAAGCAATAGTGTTGATGCCTTTGGACACGTTCACATTGAGCAAGGCGATTCCCTGAACATTTATTCCGACTCACTGAAATACTCAGGTGATGAAAAACAAGCAGCACTTTTTGGAAATGTTAGACTCAAGGATGGACAAGCTAACCTAAAGACCGACAGGTTGGACTACAACCTTGAAACTAAAACAGCTTCGTATTATTCGGGTGCTGAATTATTTGATGGTGAATCAGTATTAACCAGCAAAAGAGGCCATTATCACGAACCAACGGGAATGGCTTTCTTCAAGGACAGCGTTCGACTCAACAATCCGGATTACCAACTGCTGTCCGATACGTTAAATTATCATGTTCGTTCGAAAACAGCCTGGTTTTTTGGACCAACTCAAATTTTCAACAACAAGACTGATATTTATTGTGAAACCGGTTGGTACAACACGAATTCCGGTTTTTCCTCCTTTGGACAAAACACCAAACTGATAAGTGAAGCACAAAAACTTAAGACCGATAGCCTGTATTACGACATGAATTCAGGGTACGGAAAAGTGTTGAAGAAATTTGATTGGACAGATACCTCCCAAAACCTGACTATTCGTGGAACGCACGCCATTTACCATAGGGAAAAGGAATACTTGTTGGCTTCCCAAAGGCCTTTGTTGATCAACTTGATTGAAGGAGATTCGCTGTTTCTTGCTGCCGATACTTTGGAGTCGATCAACGATACAACCTTGAATGCACGGAAATTCCTCGCCTATCATCATGTAAGAATTTTCAAATCCGATCTTCAGGCTGTTTGTGACAGTGCTCATTTTTCTTATTCCGATTCCCTGTTCACACTTTTTGATGAGCCGGTAATATGGAGCGATAACAGCCAATTGACTGGCGACACAATCTGCCTGCAAATGAGGAATAACAAGATCGATAAGGTTATTTTGAAGCAACATGCCTTTATTGTCAATGAGTCGTCAAAAGAATTGTACGATCAGATCAGTGGGCGAACCATCACGGGCTATTTCAAATCTTCTAAAATCGACAACATGAAAGTGGAAGGCAATGGCCAAAGCGTTTATTTCGGGCAGGATGATGAGGGTAGGTATGTTGGGGTAAACAAGGCGGTGTGCAGCGACATGTTCATTCATTTCAAGGAATCGAAAGTGAATAGAATTACATTCCTGGAAAAGCCAGAGGCTTCCTTTATACCGATGCAACAGAGCAAACCGGAAAAGTTAAGGCTCGATGGATTTAAATGGTTAGAGGAGTTGAAACCATTGTCTAAATTTGATTTGAACAGGAAAACAGGAGTAGAGAATGATGTTGAAGAAAAATTGGGTGAATAGCATTTCGTGGACTTTCTGTGTGATTGTTTTGTTGGGTTTCATCTCATGTAAAGAGGAAACTCAAACCACAACAACGCTCAATTTATCTGCAAGAACCACAAACCTATCCGCCATCATCGCCAAGATTGAGAATGGAGAATCCCTTCGAATTGCCTGTTACGGCAACAGCATCACGTTTGGGTATAGTACTTCCGGAAGTGGGCAGGTTGCCCAACCTTATCCCAAAGAGTTGCAGCGTCAACTGCGGTCGCATTTTCAAAACGAAAACGTGACCGTTCTGAATCGCGGGAATAGTGGGTGGACAGCCGAAAATGCACGAGATGATGTACACAATCAGGTGCTCAAACGCAATGTTGACCTGGTAGTGGTGATGTTTGGTATTAACGATTACTACCAGGGCTATAGCACTTCAGTTTTCGAAGAACATCTTTCGGCTTTGGTCGATTCCTTCAAAGAAGACAGCATTGAAGTTTTATTGATGAGTCCAACGCCATTGGCCGAGCGCGAAAGCAATGAAGGTTTGCTTGAATTTTGCCAGGCCATGTAAAACGTGGCTATTCAAAAGGATGTGGCTTTCCTTGATATGCACTACCAGGTGGTGGAATGGTTGGTGAGAAAAGCGGTAAACCCAGATTTGTTGCTTCCTGATGCTATTCACTTTGCAGATTCGCAATATTCCATAATCGCGGATGAATTAATGGAGTTTCTGAAATCTATAGAATAGAAATGTCAGAAAAGAAAACCGAAGATCAATGGAAAGAAGAACTCAATCCCGATCAGTACCATGTACTTCGGGAAAAAGGGACTGAAGCGCCTTTTACCGGCAAGTTCTACTTAAACAAAGAGAAGGGAACCTACGTTTGTGGCGGTTGTGGAGAAGAGCTGTTTTCTTCTGAAACAAAATACGATTCGGGCTGTGGCTGGCCAAGTTTTTTTAAGCCACTTTCCAGGGATAAAATCAAATACGAGTTGGACAAGAGCCATGGTAGGATAAGAACCGAGATCATGTGCGCGAATTGCGATGGGCATTTGGGACACGTTTTTAACGATGGTCCTGGGCCAAAGGGTGAGCGTTATTGCGTTAACTCCCTCTCTCTCGATTTTTCAGATTTGGCCTGAAACAACAAAACCCCATCTGAAATGATGAGGATACATTATAGTAAATACATGTTGACTAAACCGTATGCTCAGGACACTTTTTACGGCTGTGTTCCAGGATGATCTTTACCGAAGTAGGGTGCGGTGATTTCTTTTCACCGTCCAAATAGTTTTTGGCCTCCAGCAGTTGTTCGTACTCTTCTTTCAGTTCGAAATTGATTTCCATTTCTGCAAATAAAGACTGCCTTTCCTCTTGGGAAGCTTCTCCATAGATGACTTTAACGAGTTGGTTGTTCATGGGTAGTTCGTGAAAATTTAGCGTCAAGTTAACAAATGTTAAGAGCTAAACGGGGGTTTTAATGTCTTATTGTACAATCGCCAAAAAAAATGCCGCCACGCTATCAACGTGGCGGCCCCAAATCCTTTAAAATGAAAAAACCCCTAAGTTTTAGGACGTATAGGCTTGTGCGTCCATAAGTTTGCGGAGATTCAGCAAGGCATATCGCATACGTGCCATTACTGTTTCTTCCGTTGTATTTGTAAGCTCTGCAATTTCATTGAAGCTCAATTCTGCGTAATGTCGCATCACAATAACTTCCTTTTGTTCTGCAGGTAATTGATTGATCATTTTTCGTTCATTTCTCTTCACCTCTATTTCTTGCAAGTGCCCTTGCAGGTTATTCTCTGCAAATTTCATGGCATCGAACAATTCGAAACCCTCGCTGTCTGTGATTGAAACTGCTTGCTTTACTCTTGCGGCCTGCTCGTTGCAAAGATCTTTGGCAATTGTCATTACCGCTACAACAAATTCTTGCGTATGGTCAAATTTGCCAGCTTTAATCTTATCAACCATAGCCATAAATGCATCCTGAAAAATTCCTTCTGCTACATACCCATCTTTTACAAACATGAAAATGGCAGTGTAAACTGTGTCTTTGTGTTTCTCAATGAGTTGTTCCAAAGCTTTCTCATTTCCTTCTTCATACTGCTTCAGTAAGATTGTGTCGCTGATTTCCTGTGTCTTCTTCATAATGCTAAAGTTTAAATTGGGTATAGAGTAATTATTCTGAACCCCCACTTTACTAATACCATGCCAAAAAACAAGAACCCATACTGGCAAAGGGTTTTGGGGTCAGTGGACAGAATTGTTCAGGAAGTGTATTATTCGTTGGACAAAAAAGTGTACAGGCATTTGTCATAGAAATTGGTCAGGTAGAACGCTTTACCCTACAAATCGTAAATGGTATAAATTATGTTAATGAAATGGCGAGAAAGGATGAATCTAATCGTAAGTAGGTTCGGTTAAGTATATTCGTACTTCAACTTTCAAAATTGAAATAAAACCGTATGCACATATTTAAGTACTTAATGTTGTCTGTAGCCTTTATGGTGTCAAGCTCTTATCTGCCGGTTAGTGATGAAGAGCGGAATCAGGTGCTGCTTGATTTGATCATGCAGGGAGTTTCTGCGCAGCATTTCAACACCATTAAAGTTGATGACCAGTTTTCGGAGAAAGTATTTGACCTGTATGTAAAACGCATAGATTACAACAAACGGTTTCTTACAAGCTCGGATGTGGTGAAACTAAATGGTTTCAAAACCCAAATTGATGACCAGGTAAACACCAAGAGTTACGAGTTTTTTGACGTGTCGCTTAAAATTTTACTGGATAGAATAAACGAGTCGCAAAGTTATTATCAGGAAATTCTAGAAGAGCCTTTCGATTTCGAAAAAAATGAAACCATTCAATTGGATGCTGAAAAACTGGATTTTGCATCTGATAAAATGGAGTTGAAAGCACGTTGGTATAAGTCGTTGAAGTACCAGGTAATGACACGAATCGCTAACATGGAAGACATTCAAACTTCTGCGGAAGAAAAAGATACAACTGTTGAAGAAATGACATTTGTTGAAATGGAAGAAAAGGCACGGGGAAAAGTTTTGAAGAGTCACAACGATTGGTATCATAGAATGGAAAAGTTGGATCGAGATGATAGATTGGCCGTTTATATTAACGCCATCATGAACGCTATCGATCCTCATACAGCTTATTTCCCACCAAAAGACAAAGAGAACTTCGATATTGCTATGTCTGGCCGGTTGGAAGGAATCGGTGCAACCCTGCAACAGAGAAATGAATACATCAAAGTACAGCGAATCGTACCTGGTAGCGCTTGTTGGAAACAAGGTGAACTGGAAGCTGGAGACTTGATTCTGAAAGTTGCGCAGGGTGCAGATGATCCTGTAGATGTGGTTGATATGCGTTTGGATGAAGCCGTAAAATTGATCAGGGGAAAAAAAGGAACGGAAGTGAGATTGACTGCGAAAAAGCTGGATGGAGAAGTTAAGGTAATTCCGATAATCCGTGATGTAGTGATTTTGGATGAAACCTACGCCAAAAGCGCTTTGATAAATAACAGTGCTTCCAGTGCCAACATCGGGTACATAAAACTGCCAAAGTTCTATGCCGATTTCAATAAAAAGGACGGAAGAAGTTGCTCAAAAGATGTAGCCATTGAAGTTGAAAAACTGAAAACTGAAAATGTGGGTGGAATCATCCTCGACCTTAGAAACAACGGTGGCGGTTCATTACAGGATGTTGTTGACATGGTTGGTTTGTTTATAGAAGATGGTCCGGTGGTTCAAGTTAAAGGCAGGGTTGCGGCACCATACATACTTAGTGATAAGGACTCGAGGGTTCAATATGATGGACCACTGGTGGTGATGGTGAATTCGTTTAGTGCAAGTGCTTCTGAAATTCTGGCTGCAGCTATTCAGGATTATGATCGTGGAATTATCATCGGCAGCAACAGCACTTATGGTAAAGGAACCGTTCAGCGTTTTTTCAATTTGGATCAGTTTGTCGGAAGTTCATTGGATCATCTAAAACCTTTGGGTTCTGTGAAAATGACTACTCAAAAATTCTTTCGAGTAAACGGGGGGGCCACCCAGTTGGAGGGGGTTGAGCCAGACATCGTACTTCCTGATAATTATAAATACATGGATATTGGCGAGAAGGAATTGGAATACCCAATGAGCTGGAGTGAAATTGCAAGTGTAACATACGATCCATGGGCGGCATTGACCAATGAGGTGCGAAGTGTAAAGCAAAGCAGCACTCGAGTGAAATCGAATGCTACTTTTCAACTTGTGGAGCAAAATGCGAAACGCATGAAACAGCAACAGGATGAGTCGGTGAAACCTTTGAATTATACTCAATTTCACAAGGAGAAGAAAAATCGAAAAGCAGAAGCAAAAAAGTATGAGGACATCAAAAAGGAGATAGAAGGTTTTTCCGTCACCGCACTTGAAGAAATGCCTATGGTTTCGAAGGAAGATTCTTCAAGAAATGAAAGAATTAAAGCATGGCATGAAAATGTAGTGAAGGATGCATACCTCAACGAAGCCATGAATGTGATTCGTGATCTGAAATAAATTTTACAGAATGAGTTGAAAAAGGCCTGTTTGAAAGCAGGCCTTTTTTGTTGGATGTCTGCCAAGGTTATAGGCCCTAAAGGTGCGTCAAACATCAATTCCTGTCTGAGATCAAGCAAAATAATCGACCTATATTTGCACTCTTTTTGCAAAAATTTATTAACACATAACCCAAACTTTATGATTAGGCAATCATTGCTAACCCTTCTATGCACAATGCTGGTCTGCATGGCCCTTGCGCAGGACAGGCAAGTTTCAGGTACAATTAACGATATCGATAAAGAACCACTCATCGGAGCCACTGTTCTTGAGCAAAGAACCTCCAACGGAGCTGTTACTGATTTAGATGGTCGTTACATTTTGAAAATCGGTACTGGTGATGTTGTGTTGACCGTTTCTTATGTCGGTTTTACCACACAAACGCTCAATATTCCTGCTGGTACAACCAACGTAACCAGGGACATGGTATTGAAAACGGATGACGTGGGAATAAATGTAGTGACCGTTTCTGCATCGAGAAGAAAAGAAAAGCTGTTGGATGCACCGGCTTCCGTGACTGTAATCAGTGCTGAAAAGATTGAAACTAATGCAGCTTCTACTTTGGTCGATCACCTTGAATACACCCCGGGTGTTGACCGCATTCAAACAGGATTGGTTAGTTCGGATGTTAACCTGCGGGGATTCAACAACATTTTTTCGGGAGCATTGTTAACTATTGTTGATGACAGGATTGCACGTGTTCCTTCGTTGAGGGTGAATGCCTATCAGTTGATTCCTACCAATAACTGGGACATTGAGCGAATCGAGGTAGTTCGTGGCCCTGGTTCAGCATTGTATGGACCAAATGCTGCAGATGGTGTCTTTGCCATGTACACGCGCTCACCACTTTCTATTGAAAACAAGTTTGAAACTACTGTAAGTATGACGTCAGGTTTTCGTGCAAAAAGCGATGAAGCTTTGGTTGATAATGGCAGATCTATGTATATGCCCGAAATCTGGCATGCCGGTAAATTGAGTGAAAAAGTAGGATACAAGATTTCAGGAGCATATTTCAGAGGAAATGAGTTTGAACACTATGATTCTAGGGAGCCAGCAGTTGGTGACACACTTAGATTCGGATCTGTGAAAGACGGAGGTGTTTTCCAGGTTGATTCGACTATCGCATATGAGCCCTTCGATCGTAATTTTGATATCGAAAAATATAACGTTGATGCCCGTTTGGATATTAGGCCAAATGTTAACACGGATATCACATTCAGTGGAGGTTTGGCACAAACATCAAACATTGAGCTTACCGGTTTGGGTGCCGCTCAAGGTAGTGGCTGGAAGTGTTCTTATGCCCAGGCCAAGTTCAGGCACAGGAACCTGTTCGTACAGTATTTCATGAACAAGAGTAATGCAGGAGAAACATATTTAATTCCACAGGTGGCCGGTGCTGAAGGACCGCATGATGTGCAGTTGCTGATCGACAAATCACAGTTGCATGTGGGTCAGATCCAACACAGTATGAGCTTGCTTGAAAATCGTTTTGACTTGATTTATGGAGTGGATGCACTTTTTACAAAACCTGAAACCGAAGGCACCATCAATGGACGATTCGAGGATCAGGATGACATTTTTCAGGTCGGAGGTTATGTTCAGGCAGACATAGAACTATCAAAGAAATTTAACATTATTGGCGCAGCCCGTGCTGATTATCATTCAGAAGTAGATGGAATTTTCTGGTCACCCCGAGCTGCAGCGGTATTCAAGCCAACACCTCGTCATACGTTGCGGGCTACTTACAATCGTGCTTTCAGCCCACCTTCAACGCTTAACCTATCGCTTGATTTGTCTAACGGCTTGATTCCAAACGGAATAAACATTCGGGGAATGGGAAACCCAAACGGATACAATTACATGTATGATGACAATGGCCTTCCAATGTATGGAAGCCCTTATACAAACCAGTGGTATTCGCCTACGGACAATTCAGACAACCCTATCTTTTTTGCCGGTATGGTGGATATAGTGGCAGGAGGACTAAAGGAACAGGCACCCCTTGCATTTCAAAACGCTGTTGGTCCAATTGTGAATGCACTTTTTGCGGGTATTGGTGGTGATACTGGAACAATTGCTCAAGTCAGCAATGTTTTTATTGATTATGTAAAGCTCCTCGAAACGGGTGATGTGGCCGCAAGTAGCTACGACCTCAGTGATATTGTGGATGCGGAAGCAATCGACAATTCCCACATGCAGACTTGGGAACTAGGGTATAAAGGGATAATTAAAGACAGAATCTTCCTGACATGTGATATCTGGGTTAGTAAGAACAGCAATTATGTAAGTCCTTTAACACTTTCCACTGCTAGTGCCATTTTCAATCCGGAAGAGTTGAGAGCAGCCTTGGGGCCTGCTGATTCTACCGGTCTATTATTCAACAATTTGCAACTGTTTGATTTTCTCCTGGTTGGTTTGTTAGATAGCACTGGAACTTACAGCGCGGAACCAAATGGAACAGCTTATGATGAGATTGTAAATATCGTTATGGGTGCAGCCCAAGGCATTCCAAACGGTTCTGTAACCCCTGAAGATGATTTGGTGGGGTACGACATCATTCTTGTTTATCGAAACCTCGGAGATATCTGGTATGGCGGTGCCGATCTTGGATTAACTGTTTTATTGACTGATGACTTGGAGTTTTCAGCAGCTTATTCGTTTGTGAATAAAGACAAATTTGAATTGGAAGGAGCAGCTGGTGGATTCGTTTCTCTCAATGCACCGAAAAACAAAGTATCAGCGGCATTAGCTTATAGAAATGAAAACAGCGGATTGGGTGGAAAATTAGGATTCAGGTGGCAACAAGGATTTGAAGCAAATTCAGCGGTTTATATTGGTGATGTTGAAGCTGCTAGTTTTCTCGATCTCAACTTGTCTTATCAGCTTCCATTTGATGGCACCAAGGTGGTACTTTCAATGGATATAAAAAATATCCTGAATAACAAACATCAGCGTTTCCCGGGTACACCTGAAATTGGTACCATTGCTTTGTGGAAAGCGGCTGTTACATTCTAATTGACTTAATCCGAAATCTAAGTCACAAAGCCTCGGACTTGTTCCGGGGCTTTTTTATTTGGTTGAGTTTATTATGTCCAGCGTATTAAATTTGTACGAAACCAAGTGCCATGTACATAGAACAACTTTATACCAACTGCCTTGCAGAAGCCGCCTACTACATTGAATCAGAAGGCGAATGTGCCATAATAGACCCGTTGCGCGAAACGGAACCATACCTGAAAATGGCAGCAGATCGGGGAACAGAGATCAAATATGTTTTTGAAACACACTTTCATGCCGATTTTGTTTCCGGGCACATCGATTTGGCTCGAAAATCCAATTGTCCCATCGTTTATGGCCCAACCGCACAAACCAACTATGATATCATTACAGCTGAAGATGGCCAGGAATTCAGGTTGGGGAAGTTGACATTCAAGGTTTTGCATACACCCGGTCATACCCCTGAATCAACTTGTTACTTGTTGAAAGATGAAAACGGAAAAGATCATGCAGTTTTTTCGGGTGACACTCTTTTCATTGGCGATGTGGGCCGTCCGGATCTGGCTATAAAAGGGAACGTAACCATGAACGACCTGGCCGGCATGTTGTATGATTCCTTGCAATCTAAAATCATCCCGCTGGCCGATGATGTAATCGTATATCCAGCTCACGGGCCCGGTTCTTCCTGCGGAAAGAATATGAGCAATGAAACATTTTCGAATGTAGGAAATCAAAAGCGGTTAAACTACGCTCTTCAGGATATGACCCGCGATGAATTCATCCATGCTGTTACGGAAGGGATCACACCACCACCCCAATACTTTGCCAAAGATGCCTTGAAGAACAAAACCGGCTACGATTCTTTTGATGCAGTGATGGAACGAAATATGAAAGGACTGGATGTTCATTCATTTAAGACCAAAATGGATGACGGAGCAATTGTTATCGACACCCGAAAACCACAAGTTTTTGCGAAAAGCTTTGTAAAAGGTTCTTTGAGCATCAGTCTCTGTGGATCTTATGCAGTTTGGGTAGGTACTTTGATCGAAGACATGAATCACCCTTTGTTAGTAGTTTGCAAGCCTGGCTCTGAGGAGGAATCAATTAGGCGTTTAGCCCGTGTTGGCTACGAAAATGTGAAAGGCTATTTGCAAGATGGTTTCAATTCGTGGAGCAATGCAGGAATGGAAATCGACCGAATTGAAGATCTGGAAGACAGAGATTCATTTGACCTTGTTAACCAAAAAGAAAAAGTTCTGGATGTAAGGAAACCTGTTGAGTATGAAGCCGGACACGTGGCGAATGCAGAAAACATTCCTTTGAATTATATGCCCACTAACCTGGCTCAATTGTCACGCGATCGGGAGTACATGGTTCATTGTCAAACTGGTTATCGTTCAATGATAGCATGCTCATTGATGAAAAGCCTTGGTTTTCGAAAAGTAAAGAATGTGAAGAACGGAATTGAAGGACTGGAAAATGTCGGTGTGAAAATCATTCAGGAAGAAATGGCAGATTAATGAGTCCTCTTTCAATTTGATTCGCTAAATTTGAAGTTAATACCACTCGCCTTACATAGCTTTTCTGTACTTGAAAAGACTATTTATATTGAAAAATTATATCGTTTAATTAATTGATTTTTAGGTTCTATAGGTGCATGGGATACCAATTTTCATTATCTTTCGCAGCATAGCCTAATTGATACAAAACCTTTAAAATGAAACTTGTGTATAAAATCCTCACCGTTGTTTGCGTATTCCTGTTTTTTGCAGGAAATGGTCAGGCGCAAAACGATTTTGAAACATCGAATACCAATTTGTTCGATTGGGATCAACTACGTTCCGAATTGACTTTGTTACAAGCAGAGGTGAACTCTTATTCGGCCGAAAACCAACGTCAGGGTGGCCAATGCGACAGTATTACTGGTTTGAAAACTGACATCATTAGTTTGCAAACAGTCAACCTCAGTTGGAGTAAAAATCCTCAAGCCGAAAAGTATGTAGTTAGAGGTAAAAAGCTGCCGGTTGGCCAAGTGATTTATGTTGATGTTCCAGCCGGTCAGGATTCGTTGGTAATCTCAGGCATGCAGCCAAATCGCGAGTATTCGTGGCAAGTATTGGCCGTTTGCGATACAGCCCAGAATGTTACCTCAAACTGGTCTGTTCTCGATACGTTCCGGCCAATTTGTATATCTCCGGAAGGTCTTTTTGCTTCAAACATAACTTCAACCACTGTTCGGTTGAATTGGGATCCAATTATCGGTGCTGCACAGTACAAAGTTCGTGGCAGGCCTGTTGGTTCACCTTTCTGGGGCTTTTTTGTGACTTCAGCGATCAACAATTTCTACGATATTACCGGCCTGCAACCAGGTACAACCTTTCAATGGGGTGTTAGAACACACTGCGATGCTTTCGCTAATAGAACTTCCGTTTACTCCGGCAACCAGGTTTTTACAACTACAACTTTCAACCGAATTGCAGCTGAACAACCAGTTGGTGTAGAGCTACAACCAAATCCAACCAAAGGTAAAATTGACCTGCAGGTTCAACATGCCGGTGAAGCCAGCGATTATAAATTAAACGTTGTCTCAATGATCGGAGAGCAAATGTATCTTGAAGTTGGTCATGTAGAAAACGGCATTAACGTACTTAAAATTGATCTATCTGCAGTTGCAAATGGCCTTTACTTCATTCAACTTGAAATTGCCGGGGAAACCCATCTACATAAAGTTGTTAAGCAGTAAGTCAGACTTTCACAGGATAATTTCTGAACGAGGAGTGCTGGTGGCAAATCATTATTTTTGCTGACAGCACTCCTCCTTTTTATACCACATTTTAAAACTTGATTCAATGAAAAAACTTGTCTTTTTTTTAGGGCTCATCGTTTGTACTTTGATGCAGTCTGAAAAAGGAATTGCCCAATTGCCACCCATCGGATTCGACCTTTTTGCAACCGGATTTAGCGATCCACTCTATGTTACGCATGCTGGAGACGGAAGAATCTTTATAGTCGAAATTGCCGGGGTCATTAAGATAATTGATGCTTCGGGCACAACTCTGAGTACCCCATTTCTTGATATTCAATCGAGTGTTGGACTCGGTGGCGAATGCGGTCTTCTTGGCCTTGCTTTTCATCCAAACTATGCCACTAACGGTTATTTCTATGTGAATTATACCACTGGTTGCCCAGGCCTCACCAGGATTTCAAGGTTTACCGTTTCAGCCAATCCGAATGTGGCGACAGCAGGCAGTGAAGTTCAATTGTTGAACATCACCCAGCCTTACTGGAATCACAACGGTGGTTGTATTCAATTTGGTCCAGACGGCTTCTTGTATATTGGCATGGGTGATGGTGGAAGTGGGGGAGATCCACAGAATAACTCTCAAAATACCAGCTCCTTTCTGGGTAAAATGTTAAGGATTGATGTGGATACTGGATCACCCTATGGAATTCCACCAACGAATCCATTTGTAGGAACCTCGACCCTCGATGAGATTTGGGCGATTGGTGTGAGAAACCCCTGGCGTTTCAGCTTTGACCGACTAACCGGGGATTTATATATAGGTGATGTTGGCCAGAATGCCTGGGAAGAAATTGACTTCCAACCAGCCACAAGTTCAGGTGGTGAGAATTATGGTTGGCGGTGCTATGAGGGCAATCATGCCTATAACACGAGCGGTTGTCAGTCTCAATCCAGTTATGTGGCTGCAGTGGCTGAATACCCGCATTCAGGAACTGCGTCAGGATGTTCTGTAACTGGTGGTTACGTTTATCGGGGATCGATGTATCCAGCTTTGCAAGGTTATTATTTCTATGCGGATTATTGTACCGAGGAACTTTGGGCTTTGATTCACAACGGCACATCCTGGGTAAATACCAGTTTGGGTGCACTTGCCCCTGCCAGTCCCACTAGTTTTGGGGAAGATGTGAATGGAGAAGTTTATTTAACCAGTGGAAGTTCAATTTATCGTTTAAAAGATGCCACCCCAGATCCCTGCGGGCACATTACCGCCACTGTTAACGCTGGGGCCGATATGGATGTTTGCCTGGGAACTATGGCTCAATTAGATGCCCAGATTGTAGGGAACGCGCCTTCGATTCCATGTGGCACAAATGCTACCGTTTGTACTGGAACCACACATACTGAGGATGTTGGTTCGTCCAGTAGTGCTCTAACAAACAACCAATCTTATCCTGCCATTTACGGAAACTATTATGAAGGTGCACGGCATCAATTATTGTTTCGTGCGTCCGAGTTGAATGCTGCTGGTGTAGTTGCTGGTACGATTTCACAAATTGCTTTTAATGTATCAGCAGTCAACAACCCAAATCAGTTTGAGAGTTTCACGATAAACATGGGCTGTACTTCCAGCAGCGATATGATTAGCTGGGAATCAGGTCTGAGCAATGTCTATACCCCCAAAACCATAACTATTTCAGCAGGGTTGAATACCTATTTACTGGATCAAACTTTTGATTGGGATGGCGTTTCAAACCTTGTAGTTGATGTTTGCTTTGACAATCCAAACTGGAGCCAAAACAGCCATACTTATTACACCGGAACCAGCTTCACCTCTGTGCTTTATTACCGACAAGACAACACTACAGTGTGTGGTGCCACTTCTACTACAGGCACTTCATCGAATCGACCCAACACGCGCTTCACCATCTGTGACGCTCCACCAGCAACGGTTGCATACGCCTGGACACCTTCCGGATCGCTTAATGATCCAAATGTAGCCAATCCGGTTGCTGCACCAACGGTTACCACTGTGTTTACGGTTACAGCAACATTTGCTGGAGGATGTACGGTTACTGACGATGTAACGCTTACTGTTTTACCGAGCCCAACACTTTCGTTTGTGGTTACGGATGAGAGCAGTGCCGGTGCGGCAGATGGCGCGATTGACCTGACGGTTAGTGGCGGGACAGCACCGTATTCATACCTATGGAATACGGGAGAAACAACCGAGGATATCAATAGTCTTTCAGCTGGCATTTATATGCCCATCGTTACAGATGCAAATGGATGCGAAGAACATGTAAACATCACCGTTGGTGGAGGAGGAAGTCCATGTGTCACAGTCACCAATCTTTGGGTTGCCCCGATTACTATTCAATCTGCGCGATTGAATTGGGATGCAGTTACCGGAGCACACCACTATGTAATTCGTGGCCGTGGAATTGGTTCCGCGAATTGGACAACCATCAATATTCCAAATGGCTCACCTAATTATAAAGATGCCTTCGGTTTGGCCGACAACACAGACTACGAATGGCAAATTCAGACAGTTTGTGATGCTAATGGCACGGTAGTTTCTGCCTGGTCGGTTCTGGATACTTTCAGGGTTGATTGTTACGCGCCTGCCACACATTGGACTTCGAATGAAACTCAAACGTGTGGTCGGTTGAATTGGGATCTGCAACAGGGTGTTGCAGGTTACGAAATTCGCGGAAGGCGAGTTGGAACTGCAAACTGGGTGAGCATTCAGGTCGGTTCTGGCAACAGCACGTTCAATGCTTGCGGTTTACAGCCGGGCTTAACTTATGAATGGACTATTCGGTCGCTTTGTAATGCAATAGCTACCAATGTTTCTACCTGGTTGCCATTAACTCAATTTACCACGCTTTCTGGTTTTGCAAGAAACAGCCAGTTGGAAACAAACAGTTTTGAAAACGAAATTGTCTTTCAATTGATGCCAAATCCTGCCAGCGATGAAGTGAAACTCGAGCTTGCGGGTTTCGAAGACCTGGGGAAGATGGATGTAGTTATAATGGATATTGCTGGTAGAGAGGTTTTGAATATTGAAGGTGTTGAAGCCAGTAATCAGATGATTCGTCTTGATATAGCTGATTTGTCAAACGGAGTTTACCATGTTGGCATTAAAAACGGAACATCCGGCAAATTTGGAAAGCTGGTAGTATCCAAATAGAAAACCTGATAAAGAACAACAGCCCTTCGTTGAAAAGCGAGGGGCTTTTTTATTGAATGTTTTCTGTGCTTTTCGCACTATCCTAAATCATTCATCTTTTCCCATCTTTGCAACATGCCCGAAAGTTTATTGAGCGTTGTTATTCCGGCTTATAACGAGGAAGAGTCATTGCCCAGGTACCTGCCTGAAGTGCTGGCTTTTGTCGAAGCAAACGATATGCAGTTGATCGTGGTGAATGATGGTTCCAGTGACAAAACCACTGAGATACTTGCAGGATTTAATGACAATAGATTTCTTAGTGTTGTTTCACACAAAAAGAACCGTGGATATGGTGGCGCTTTGAAGAGTGGAATTCTGGCATCCAAAACCAAATACACCATCACCATTGATGCTGATGGGCAACATTACCTTGAAGATGTGTTGACCGTTCTGAAGAAGACCCTGGAAACTGATGCTGATATGATTATCGGTAGCCGAAAAGGGTTGAAATCTGCAAGTTGGTATCGGGAAATTGGCAAGCGTCTCATTCGCTGGATTGCCAACATTTTGATGCCGTTGGACATTTATGATATCAACTCCGGGATGAAAATTTACAACACTGCTTTCGCTCAAAAGTATCTGCCGCTTTGCCCCAACTCCATGGCCTTTAGCGATACCATTGCCCTGGTGTTTATCAGCCAACGTCATTTGGTGTTGGAGGAACCCATCAGGATCAAAGAACGCATTGGTGGAGAAAGTACCATCTCAACCCGAACAGCATTTGAAACGGTTTTGGAAATCCTCAATATGGTAGTGCTGTTTAATCCTTTGCGCATCTTTCTGCCTTTGGCGTTGATGAGTGGAGGGTTCGGAATGTTCTGGGGACTATACATCCTATTGGTAAATAACAAGGGAGTCTCGACACTTGCCGTGCTGGCCATCATCACTGGATTGCTCCTCTTTTTCCTGGGATTGTTAGCAGAGCAGATATCATTGATGCGAAAAGCTCAAATTGAAAAGTAGCTCACCTGGATCGAAGCAATTTTCATGAGCGACTCCGATAATTTTCAGCCCAGGAAACGAGCCTATACACGCTTGATGGACCGCTATCGTGGCGACCCATTTTACAGCCCGGTGTTTAACCGCCTGGTCAGAAGTGGGTTGCGATTAAAAGTTCTGGGGGATGAATTCCGGTTGAAACTGGTGAAACGATCTGATGAAGAAATTGATCAGTGGTATAGCGACCATAATGTCTTTTTCGGATTTGCGCTGTATCGTTCAGGGACATTCTTTCTATCCAACTTTCTAAACCACATTTTGGAAGATGCGCAGGTAGAACACGAAGCCAATGTTAACGACTATTGGTACTATAGCCGTGCGCTTCAAAGTGAAGATGCCGCTTTACGATATGTTCAGGAATTTCGAAAAGCCGACCTGGTGCGTTTTGCCAGCGCACAAAACAAAACGGATTATGGGGAGATCAACCCATTCCTGAGAAGGCACTGCAAAGCATTGCAACTCGAGATTCCGAATGCTAAATACTTTCATCTCGTTCGTGATGGACGTGAAGTGGTCCGTTCGATCATGAGCCGTGAAATTTTGGATGTTACCGATCCGCTCGGTCACCTAACCTTTCCCCCTAAAAGCGACCCTTACCGTTCAGAATGGAATGGTATGTCGCGATTCGAAAAGATCTGCTGGATGTGGCAAGCGGATAATCGCTACATAAGGGAAGCGACCGGCCATACCATGCAATTTGAAAAACTCAGGACTGATTATGATTATTTCAACGAAAAGTTATTGGGGTTTTTGGATTTGGAAATTGCCGAGCCTACGTGGTCGGAGTATATGTCGAAAAAGAGAAACTCGACTCCCCGCTACACCTTTCCGCATTGGAATAAGTGGGACGAAAAGCAACGATCTGACTTTGAAAGGATTTGTGGTGAAGAGATGACGGCAAATGGCTATTTTTAGTAATTAAATATAAATCCTTCATGTTGAAACAGCCAAACATATTATTCATCACTTGCGACCAGCTGCGTTGGGACTGGTTAGGTTGTTATGGGCACAAAACAGTTCGAACTCCCAATATTGACATGCTCGCGCGCCTGGGAGGAACTCAGTTTATGAATGCCTATACAGCCGTTCCAAGCTGTATTCCTTCACGTGCCTCAATTGTAAGTGGTTTATCCCAGACATCTCACGGAAGAGTGGGCTATCTCGATGAAGTTGAATTTTCATTTGAGACCACCTTACCGGGTATATTGAAAAAAGCAGGATTTCACACCCAGGGCATCGGGAAAATGCACTTTTATCCAGTACGCAAACTTTGTGGCTTTCACAATGTTGTTTTGCACGATGGTTATTTGGAGGGTGAACGCCTGGCACATAAGAACTACGAACTGGCCGATGATTACCTGCCGTGGCTGAAAAGCAAAGAAGGAGAAGATGCCGATTATTTGCTTCATGGCATTAATGCCAATTCGTGGGTTGCACGTCCATGGCAGTACAAAGAACAAACGCACCCCACAACCTGGGCCGCCACCATGGCAATAGATTTTTTGAGAAGACGCGACCCAACAAAGCCTTTCTTTTTGTGGTTGTCGTTTGTTCGGCCTCATCCGCCTTTCGATCCACCCAAAGTTTATTGGGATATGTATTCGCGTGAAAAATTTGAAGATACTGTGACCGGGTCGTGGGCTGACGTTGACTGTGACATGGTGAAGACTGATGGTATTCGAGGGAGAATTGATCCCGAACATTTGCGGTTGGCCAAAGTAGGTTATGCCGGTTGCATTACGCATATCGATCATCAAATTGGTAGATTGATGGAATATCTCGGAGAGCATGGGGTTAGAGAAAACACCTCTGTTGTCTTTTCTTCTGATCATGGAGAATTGCTGGGCGATCATAACTTTTTCAGAAAGGGATTGCCCTACCAGGGAGCTATCAAAATTCCGGTGATCATAAATTCATGTGAGACTAAAGAACAAATTGCCAAGAATGACTCTTTGGTTGAATTGCGTGATATTTTGCCCACCATTGCCACCTTGGGCGAATGTGAAACACCTGAAAATGTGGATGGCAAAGATTTGACTCCGGCACTTGAAAAACCGGGATGGAGTTGTCGTGATTTTCTTCATGGTGAACACACCTACGGAGACTTTTCATCACAATTTGTACTTGCCGATGGAAAAAAACTCATCTGGTTTCCGGTGAAAAATGAATTCCAGTTTTTCGATTTGGAAACTGATCCAACGGAATTGAATGACATTGCAGGTGAAGCGGATTATGGCAGCCACCTGCAATTATTGATCGAGTCTCTTCAGAACAGGGAAGAGGGTTTTGTGAAAGATGGAAAGCTCAATCCTGAAGCTCTACCAAAACTACTGCTCGAACATGCAAAACCTTAAAGAGGTTTGCGATGCATTTAATCTTCCGGCAGATGTTGCCAACATTAGCAGTCTTGGGTCAGGATTAATTCATCAGACTTACCGGGTTCAACTTGCAGACCACCAAAAATTTGTTCTGCAGGAAATCAATGAAAGGGTGTTTCCTGACGTTGAGGCGCTCATGCACAATCTGAAGATCGTATCGGGGCACTTGGGGCGTTCACAACATCACAGCGAGTTGCAATCTTTTGAAATAGTTGAAACCAGAAAAGGGAACAGCTTTCTGCAAATCGGAGCGCATTATTGGAGAATGCTGACTTTTATCGATCAAACGCAATCTTACGATTCCATACCAAACGGTGATATTGCCAGATCCTGTGGGCAAGCCTTCGGTCGGTTCTTTAGTGCGATGCACTCCCTGGATGCAGCAAGTCTGAAACCAGTTCTTCCCGATTTTCATGACATTTCAAAGTCTTTTGAACAACTGAAACGTGCAGCAAATGGTGACGCTCATAATCGACTGAATGGTACAATCGAAGTATTTAATGGCCTTATGGAATACAGTCACCTGGCTGATGATTTTGCGGCAGCAAACTGGCCAAAACGTGTCGTTCACGGAGATGCCAAGATCAACAACATTTTATTCGATAAGCGAACACGCCAACCCGTGGCTGTGATCGATTTGGACACGGTGATGAAAGGCTATCTGATTTTCGATTTTGGAGATATGGTAAGGACTTTCTGCAATGTTGAGGGTGAGGAATCGAAAACGTATTCGAAGGTTCGGGTTGATCGGGAGATTTTCGAAAACCTTGTTCAGGGATTTGCTGAAGCGACCCACTCTTTTATCCAACAGGATGAGATGGAGAATTTAGTGACCGGTGCTAAAATGATTGTATGGGAGCAGGCTATTCGGTTCTTTTCCGATTACCTGGATGGAGATAGCTATTACCAGGTTCAACATCCGGAGCAAAACCTGGACCGGGCTAAAAACCAACTTTGTCTGTTGAAGGATTTGGTGGATCGGGAAGATGAACTAACTGGAATCGTCAAATCGGACTATTCGGGGCGATACTCTTGACTCTGTGAATCTCAGGGAAACTGTTTCTGACGATTGGTTACACAGAGTAGAGTTGCCCAGAGAAAGGAGAGGTTCACAGAGAAAAACTCAATTCAACCCTTTCTTTTCCCTTGCAAGTTTCAGATTGTTCACCGCGTTTTCGAAATCGGGTTTCAATGCAACAGCCTTTTCGCAAGCGGCTATCGCTTTGGCCCATTGTTCCAACTCTATATGGGCAGAGCATATATTATTATAGGCCAGGTAAGAGTTTGGATCATATTCTAATGCCTTGTTACAGGCATTGATCATCGCTTTATAATCTCCTTCATAATAAAGGTCGAGGCTGAGTGTGATCCACCCATCATGCGATTCCGGCTCCTTCAGCGCCAACATTTCTCCCTTGGTTTTGGGTTTGCTTTTCGCGATTTTAAGGGATTGTCTGGCCTCTTTGCTGTCAGGGAATCGTTGCAGGCATTGCCCGGCAAACTTTTCGAGCGCTTCCCATTTCATCAAATCACTAAGAATCAAGAGCTTCATGGTGATGGCGAAATAATAGCCCGGTTGCTGCTTCAGTATCATATTCATTTGCCGAAGGGCTTCCTGTTTTCTTCCTTTTCCATACAACCACCGGCAATAATAGAAACTCATGCTGGGCTCATTGGGCCGTAATTGTTTACCCAATCTATAATCGGCCTCTACTTCTTTGTCCGGGTAACCCAGGGCCGATTTGCAAATGGCCCTATTAACGTAGATGTACCCATACACCGGCCACAATTCTGCGGCTAATTCATAGCTTCTTAAAGCGGCTTCATTTTCCCCTTTACGCATTTGTGCCAACCCGTAATTCATCCATGCGCGGCCGTTATGTGGACTGATGCGCACTACATATTCCCATAAATCGTACGGAGTTTTCCAAACCTTATTCTTTTGGTGACTCGCCCACGCATTGCCTCCCAAAAGCAGCAAGACACAAATGCCTATAATGGCTTGCCAGTTTTTACTTCCCCTGAAAGTGGATTCATTATTCAATAAAAAGAGGTAAACGAACCAGCCTACAGCCAATACCAGCCCGGCATTTGGAAAGAACACACGGTGGTAATTCATGATTTCTGCCAGTGGAATAATACTGGATGAAGGCACCAGGGCAAACAGGAAAAACAATAACCCAAATGCAAGTGGCCGCAGCCGTTTACGTTGCGAACTTTTCCAGATCACAAATCCGAGGATTAAAAGGAAGCCAGTTCCGAGAAGGAATTTTGCATTCATCAACGACTCAATCTGTTTCCAATCAGTATCGGGACTCAAATCCATCGGTAAAAAGAAAACCTGGAAATAATGCAGGATGACGTAAGGCTGCGAAAGGGCATACCAAACCGGGCTGTTTCCTCCCGGAACCCACGTTTTTGGGGTCATCCAGATGGTGAAATAGAAGGTGGCAAACGAAACAATGAAAACGGGGATAGCCACCATTACCAAACTTTTGAGTTGCCTGGCGTGTTGTCGTTTGAATAAATCGCTAAAGGAACATTGTTCTTCAATTAACCAGATGTAGGCGAGCAAGATGGGTGCAAACATGGCCACTGTTGGCTTCACGAACATGCCGATGAAAACAGGAACCAGGTAGAGGAAGAACTTTCTCGAAACGGCCGAATATTGGTACATCACCAGGGCCAGCACCACAAAAAACGTGGAGAGTGAATCGCTTCGTGCTGAAATGTAGTTGATGGTTTCCGTATGCGCAGCATTCAGACCAAACCATGCCACGCAAAACAGGACCACCCACTTATTCCACCTATGGTCGTGATGGAGCGTGAAAATCTTAATAAAGAAGAGGTACAACAGAAAAAGCAACAACACAAACCAAAAGAACGACTGTACATGAAACCAAAACGGATCGGTTTTACCATCGGCCATCCAGAAATCGAATGCAAACGTGGCCGTCAGCAACGGTCTGTAAGCCCGGTTCATGGGGTTGGTGCTTCGGGTGGTGGGATCGGTAAAAAGCAAGGGCACATTGCTGATGTCCTTCACATAACGGTTGTCCACCAGGGTATGCGAATCATCAAATTGAAAGGAATTGTGGAAGTGATTGGAGTAGGTAAGTGCCAACAGCAATAATGCGCCTACCATGGCTCCTCCGAATAGGGTTTTGTCGTTCATTTCGGGTACAAAAAAAAGAAAGTTTGTGGGGTTTTATAAGCGGGGATGTTACAAATGGTTTTGATGGAATTTGGTTGAGGGCTATCAATCCGTTTTTCGACCAGAGATAAAATCAATAATTTTAACTTATGGATTACAGGAAAGTATTGGAAATAAGGGCGAACAAGCGGTTTGGGAAACCCTGCATAATAGGAACACGAATCAGTGTATATGATGTGTTGAATTGGTTAGCAAACGGAATGAGCCGGGAAGAAATCAAACTGGATTTTGAAGAATTGACTGATGAAATGATAGATGCTTGCCTGGCTTATGCTGCAGATAAAGAAAGAAGATTGATTTCAATATCATGAACCTT
>PVBE012901270.1_pt1 | contig 22227 bp, 19 predicted proteins | sample 1631181 | NCBI WGS metagenome assembly PVBE01 (sample SAMN08397723, study PRJNA350692) | Marine metagenome, whole genome shotgun sequencing project. | isolation source: water | place: Pacific Ocean | collected 2012-04 | reverse complement strand
TCGTTCGCTCCGTCAGGGTGTGCTGGACCCTCTCGTAACGTTCGCGAATCTGGGCTTCGGCTTCGGCGAGTTCGGCTTTGGTCATGCGAGTCTGCGTAATCGGTTTCGCAACTCATGCCAATGAGTTATTTCTTAACAAACTCTTAGTAGGGCTCGGTCAGCATCTTCTCGACGACCTTTTCCTCATCGAGGGCGAAGGCGTCGACGATGCGGCGATAGCGCGTATTCGACAGGTAGGCCGTGCCGTAGAAGCCGACGATGATGCGGTCGGCGTCGAGGTCGTAGTTGACCTTGCCGCGCAGAATCGCGTCGTAGGCGGGGCCGTGATTGGGGAGGTCCACCCGGCCGAACCACTCCACGTGGTCGAGGTCAGGCTGGTCCTGGAAGTGGTGGTAGAACTGATCGTCCTTGAAGGCGAACAGTCCCTCGCGGGGTCCATCGTTCATGTCGCGCACAATAAGCTACGCGCCGTTCGACTTCGAGGGGTCGACGGTGCCCGGGCCGGATGGGCTGCGCGCGGCGCTGCTCGACGAGGTCCAGCGTGCTCGAATGGTGCGCGCGGCGGTGGTGTACCCGCAGGTGACTGAGGCCGCCGTCGAGGTGGCGCGCTCGCTGCTGCTGTCCGGCGAGGATGACGAGGTGGGCGTGGGCCTCCAGATCGTCGACGCGTTGGGCGCCCGGATGCTCGGCCGGATGATGAGCGAGCGGCTCCCGAGCTGGGTCGGGCGCCGACAGCTCGCGCGCTACGCGCTCACGCTGCTCGTTCGCCTGGCTCCGCCCTCCGCGCCCCACCGCCACGCGTCGCTGCGTTGGGCGATGACCGTTCCGGAGCTGCGCCTCATCGCGTGGGCCGCCCTCGGAGACGAAGAGCCTGACGCGACGCTCCCGCACCTCGCGGACCTTCTCACCGAGGCCCCCCATCTCGCGGGGCCGGTCGCCACCCGCTTCGCCATCGTGCATACGGCCCACTGTTTGCGCGCCTCGGAGCAAATCGCCGAGCTCGACGAGGCGACCCGCCGCGCGTTCGCCACCGATCTCGAACGGCAGCTCAAGCGCATCTTCCAGGTGCGGATGTGGGCCGAGTGTCGACGCGTCCTCTTCGGCCACTGACGCACCGGCCGCGACATCACAGACCGGTCAGACCAGTAAGCCGTAGCAAATAAGCTTATTTGCAAACTACAGATTTGCAACGGGCGGCTGCGTGCGCGTCTGATTCACGGTGTTGTGGGTTCGGCACACCACGTGGCGCGGGGGCCCGCGGTTCCTGGTGCCCTGGGTTTCGGCACGGAGGCTGCACAAGGCCGGCCGGCACATACCCGGAGAGACGCCGATGCGATTGCTCGTTGTGCTCGCGCTGCTCGTGCCCGCCGCCGCCGTTGCCGCCACGCCCGTGTGCGTGGATGTGGAGGTGAAGTCGTGGACGGTCCGCGGCGAGGAAGATTCAACGGAGCCGGAAGCAGACGTGCCCGCCGACCCCTACGCCATCGACCCCGCTCGCTACCTCGAGCGCATGGTCCGCTACGAGGTCACGCATGAGCGCGGCTTCGAGGCGGTCGAGCAGGACTGCAAGGAGCGCCTCACGGTCGAGCTCTACGCGCTGCGCTCGGGCTGGACCGTCTTCGGTCGCTACACCGGCTCCGCCCGCGAGGAGAAGATTGACCACGTGCAGCTCGACGAGTTCGTCTCACTCGCGCAGCGCATCTCCAGGGCGCTGCTGCGCGACCGCCCGATCACCGACACGATCACCCGCGAGAACGTCCTACGCGACGACTCCGAGGCGAACCTGCGCACCATCAAAGGCGACGGTCACTTCGTGATGGCCCTCGGCGGCGAGCTGCGCGTCGGTGAGATGCCGACCGTGGCCGAGGAGGGCACCACCGACGAGCTGCGCTTCCTGACGCCGCTCAGCGTGCACCTCGGCTACCGCGGCAAGTACCAGGCGTGGGGCCTCGACGCCTTCGTGCGCGGCTCCATCGGCACCAACAAACGCGCGGAGCGCCGAAACCCCGAGGGTGGCCACATCGACTACGACGGTGGACTCGGCCTCGGCCTCCACTTCCTGCGCTACTTCAACGCGGGCGGGATGACCTCCCTCTACGTCGGCGGCGGCGCCCAGTTCCGGTTGTCGGCCTTCTCCGTCATCAACGCCGAGGCGGACCGCGTGGACGGCGACGACCGCGAGCGCCTGTACGGCGGCGGCCTCGACGCCACGCTGCTGTTCGGCCAGGAGTTCATGCGCGCCAGCTCCGTCCACTTCTTCTGGCAGGTCGAAGCCCACGCGCCGGCGTACAAGTTCGACACCGAGGTGGACGCGGGCGGGCTCGACACGTGGATGCCCGGCGGCCTCGTCCAGATCGGCATGGTCTTTTAGTGGGCCGCCGCAGGAGTTCTGACGTGTTGTGCACCGCCCTCGACGCCGGCTCCGGCGTCACTCTTCCTCGACGTGCCTCTGGCACGCCTTCGTCGTCGTTCCTTGGCGCCAACGCCGATGACGGCACTCCCCACATCAAAACCCCAGCGACGGACCACTGACGATGCGCTTCGCAACGGCGCTCTTGCTGGCGCTGCTCCCCACCGCGTCTTGGGCGCAGGCGACCACGGCCACGTGTGTCGAGGTCATCACGCGCCGCAGCGACGCGGAGGAGCTGCGGCGTCTCGTGGTCGACGAGCTCGACCGCCACGCGACCCACCGCTCGGCGGAGGACGGCTGCCAGTCCTTCATGCGGGTGGAGCTGATCGAGGTGGCCGAGGGCCGCTACCTCACGGGTCGCATCAACGACCAGGTGCCGCACCGTGAGCGCATCGAAGGGGACGACCTCGACGGGGCATTGACCGCGCTGCTCACGGTGGTGCTCCACAACGACCCGGTCCGGCTGCGCGGCCCCCGCAAGGTCGGCTGGTTCCGCCGCGGGCTGCGGGTGCTCAAGTCGGGCCGCACCCTGTGGGGCGTCGAGGCCTACCAGGTTGGCGCCTGGCTCGATGGAGAGGCGGAGAGCCTTCCGGGGCTGGCCCTGCAGGTTCGCCGCGAGGTCACCAATTGGCACCTCGGCGCCCGCATGTCCTACGCGGGACGGCTCGGCGACGACCCGGACCACCTCGTCATGAACCACCACGTGACGGCGCATTTGCAGCTCGCCTGGTTCGCTTCGGAGCTGGCGGACACCTCGTTCTACGCCACGGGGCTCGTCGGCTTGGAGCACCAGCGCTTCGCGGGGCCGGCGCCCGGCTACGGCGAGAACGAGCATGACGAGATCGGCGTCACGGGGCTCGGCGTCGGAGCGCGGCTCGGGGTCGAGTTCTTCCGCACCACGACGGGGCGGCTTGACCTCTTCGCGCAGTTCATCGCGCCTGCGTTCGTGGCCCAGGACGAAGAGGGCGGCGTGGTCGACGCGTGGGTGCCCACGGCGACCTTCGGCGCGGGTCTGCTCTTCTGAGGGACGGGCGCGCTACTCGGCGTCCTCGACGCTGAAGGAGCCCGGGATCGCCTCTGCCCCGGGCTCGAATCGGTACTCGAAGACGCCGGCCGTCTCCGACGTCCAGGTCATGTCGTACTCCTCCTCGACGCCGGTGTTCACCGTGAACAGGGACGAGGCGCCACTGTTCTTCGTGTAGGTGAACGGCGCGGAGCCGATGTTGGGGTTCATGGCCTGGCCGTCGTTGCCTTCTCCGGCGGCGATGATCCAGGTGTCCTCCACCGGCGGATCCCCGTTCTCGACGACGGTCAACGCGAGACCTTCGAGGCTCTCCGGCGCGAGCTCGGCGCCTGCGTCAGAGGTGCCGCCCCCGTCGGTGCCTTCCACGTCGCCGCCGCCGTCGGCCTCGCACGCCCAGAACGGCAGCACTACGAAGAGCGCGATCATCAGTCGCCGAGTCATCAGTTCCCCCGAAATGAACTGCCGTGATTGTGAGCGCTTCGGCGCCCGTGCGCTACTGGCCACCCGCAGAGATGAGGTCGGCGAGGCGGTCGAGCCCCTGCACGAGGGTCGACTCCTCCGGGCCGAAGCTGAACCGGATGTGGTGACGGAAGCGGCTCGGGCGGCCGGCGCGGCGGCGGCCCGGGTTCACGTCGAAGAACTCGCCGGGCACGCAGATGACCTGCCGCTCGAGGGCGGCGCGGAAGAAGGCCATGCCCGTGTTGATCGACTCTGGCAGGTCGCGGACGTCGCCCCAGACGTAGAAGGTGCCGTCCGGCTCGCGGTCGATCTTCACGCCCATCGACTGCAGCCGGCGCATGACCAGGTCACGTTTGCTGCGGAAGGTGCGGCGCAGCGCGCGGGTCTCGGCCAGGCACACGTCGTCTTCGAGCAGCGGGATGGCCGCGCGCTGAAGCGGTCTGGAGCCGCCACCGTCGAGGAAGCTGCCCGCGCTGCCCACGGCCTCGATGACGTCGCGCGGACCGATGGTCCAAGCGACGCGCCATCCGGGGTAGCGCCAGTTCTTCGTGAGCCCGTCGAAGAGGATGACCGGGTCGCGGTCGACGTCCTCGACGAACGCCGCGGCGCTCGCCATCGGGGGACCGTCGCCCAGCAGCTCGTCGTCCCAGATGTAGTGGCTGTAGAACTCGTCGAGCAGCAGCGTGCAATCGAGCCGTCGCGCGAGGGCCACCCAGCCCGCCAGCTCGTCGCCGCCCACCAGCTTCCCGGTCGGGTTGCACGGGTTCGAGAGCAGCAGCGCCGAGAGCCCGCGGCCGGTGATCTCGCGTTGCAGCTCGCGCAGCGAGAAGTCGTAGCCGCGGAACGGGTCGAGCAGGATCGGGATCGGCGAGAACAGCCGGAAGATGCTCAGCAGCTCTTCGTAGGCGGTGTAGTCGGGCAGGAAGTGACCGAGGTTGATGGCGCCCAACGAAGCCGCTGCGCGCGTCAGCGCCGCGCGCCCGCCGGAAGAGATGCACACGTTCTCAGCGGTGTACTGCGACGGCATGCCGCGCCGGTACATCCGGTTGTAATGCGCCGCGACCGCCTCGCGCAGCTCACTGACGCCCGGCACTGGCGCGTACTCGAAGTCGGCCTCGGCGATCGGAATGCCGGTGACCCGCGCGGGCGCGCCGGGGAGGTCGCCCGCCTCGGGCTGACCCTGGCCGAGGTTCGCCCACGAGGCGTCACCACCGGAGTAGCCGTGCTTCTGCGCCTCCGTCATCACGTAGATCACACCCGTCCGCGGGACCGCACGGAACGTGCTGATGGGCCGGTCTTCGACGCGTTCTGTCGTCATGGCGCGGGACGCTAGCAGCCGCCCGCCGTCACGTCACTTCGCGCAGCGGAAGCCGAGGTCGCCCAAAACGGTGTCGGGCGGGACCACCTGCGTGTGGGTCGCGGGCAGCCAGGGGGAGTCGCGGTAGCCCGGTCCGGCGACGACTGCGCCGTCCTTCCCGTCCGTCGCGGTCCACTCGCGCACGTTGCCGGCCATCCCGATGACCCCGTAGTCGCTGGCACCCTGCTCGGCGAAAGCCTCGACCGGGGCGACGTAGCGGTAGGTGTCTCCGGAGCGCCGGTTCATCCGTCCCTTGGCGTAGTCGTTGCCCCACGGATAGCGATGCCCTTCGGGCCCAGCGGCCGCGAGCGCCCATTCGGAGGCGGTCGGCAGCCGGGCCCCACGATGCGCGCAGTACCGCGTGGCCATCTCGCGCGTCACGCCGGTGGCCGGATGCTGGCCGGTGTCCCAACGCCGCTCGAAGAGCGCGCACTTCCCTGCCTCGTGGCACTCGAGGTAGGCCGCCTGGCTCACCTCGGCGCGGTCGATCAGGAAGTCCTCCACCTCGACGGTCTCCTTCCCGATGCTGACCGAAGCCGACGGGATCGCGACCATATGCGAGCCGAGGGGCTCCGGCTCCTCCGGCTCTTCGGGCGCGGGCGGCGCCTCGACGGGCGCCTCGGCCACGGCCTCGGGGACCGGCTCCGTCTCCTTGGTGATCTCCGGCGGCGTCACGCCCGCGTCGTCTTGAAACAACGGCTCCGAGACGGTCGGCGCTGGCTCGGGTACGGCCGCGACGGCCTCGTGGGCAGGCCCCACCTGTGGCGCGATCGCGGTCGGCGTCACCTCGACCCGCGGAGGCGGCGGCGCGGCCGGGACCCGTTGGGCGGCTCGAGCGCCGCGTACCCCGCTTCGCTCGGTGGCGTCCCCCGGGCGCGCGACCCAGCCGACCAACCCCGCGACGAGCAGCACGATGGCGGCGAGCGCCGGCGGCGGGGTCCGGAACGAGCGTGGGAGCACCTCGGTCGGCTCCGCGGGGATGGGGCTGCGATAGGTCGGCAGGTCGGTCACGATCGTCGCCGGGGGGCTGTCGGACGGAGGCAGCACATCCGCCGCCTCCGGCTCGCTCTGCACGACCGGCTCGGCGGCTTCGGCCTCCACTTCGGGCGGGGCGCTGGTGACCTCGGGCGGCGCCACCGGCTGCGGCCCGAAGGTCGCTTCGACCCGGGCCGTCAACGCCCGGAGCTCGGCGCTGCGCGCGCTCCATTGAGCGTGGACACGATCGCAACGCTCTACCGTCTCGGCGTGGGTCTCGAACCACTCGTCGAGGAACCGGAGCCGCTCTGCGAGTCGCTCACGGCGCTCGCGTTGGTGGTCCACCTCCTCTTTGAACTCGACCGTCCGGAGCAGCTGCGGATCGCTCTCGGAGAGCGCGTCCGCCTCGGCGCGGAAGCAGGGCGTGAAGGCGGTGACCACCTCGTCGAGCGTCGCGAAGCCCTCGTCGCACGGACGGGCGGTCCAGCGTGCGAGGCCGAGCAATCGGCGCCGGCGATCGACGTGCTCCCAATGCCAGCGAGGATCGTCGAGGCGGCTCGGGTCGTCGGCCTCCCCGCTGCGCCGCGCGTACGGCGGCAGCTGGCCGGTCAGGCAGGTGAACATCAACCCGGTCAGCGCGCTGACGTCGCTGCGTCTGCGAGCGGTCGTGCCGTTGTCACGCATGCCTTCGATGCGGACCTTCGAGGCGAGGGTCCCGCGCTCGAGCAAGATGTCCTCGGGCGTCAGCTCGCCGTGGGCGCGACCCGCCTCGTGCGCCGCTCTCAGGAGCGCCGCCGCTTCGAGCACGATGGTCAGGGTCTCCAGGTCGGGGAGCGGCTCCCCGGCGCGCTCCAGACGTTGGCGCAGCGTCTCGTTCATGGTGCCTCTCGTTTCCGCAGTCGGTCGCCTGCGCGCAGGAACAACATCGGGTCGTTCGGGCGCCCGTCGACGAGCACCTCGTAGTGAAGATGGTTGCCGGAGCTCCGCCCCGAGGAGCCGAGCAGCCCCACGCGCTGGAGCGACTCGACGCGTTGGCCGATGTGGACGAAGGCCTTGTGCAGATGGCCGTACCGCGTGGTGACGCCGCCACCGTGGTCGATCTCGACCATCGTGCCGTAGCGGCCGCGCCAGCCGGCGTAGACCACCTTGCCGGGGGCCGTGGCCCAGACGGGGTCGCGCAGGGCTCCGGAGACGTCGATCCCGGTGTGACGGGCGCGTCCGCCGCCCAGCGGGTCGCGCCGTAGCCCGAATCCGCTCGCGACCTTCACGCTCGCCACCGGCGCCACCAGCGGCAGCGAGGCGGTCCGCTTCTGGAGATGCTCGATCTTCGTGAGCTGGGCATCCAGCGGATCGCTGGCGGCGATCCGGGTGTGGACCGGCACCGTCGCCGCCATGTCGGGGTCGAGGGCCCGCCCGAACCGTCCGGCCGTGCCCGACGGCTCGCGCAGTTCGAAGTGGAGGTGCGGGTCGCTCTTCTCCACGCCCGTCAATCCGACGCGGCCGATCATCTCGCGCGCTCTGATCTTCCGTCCCTCGCGCACGCTCGGGGCGACACGGTCGAGGTGGAGGTAGCGGCTGACGCGACCGTCCGCGTGCTCGACCTCGACGTACGCCCCGGCACGCGATCCGGCGGACTTGCGGCGACTGTCGCCGTGCGCCTCCCACTTCGGTCGGCGCGACCAGGCCGCTCGGTCCTGGACGTGCAGCACGACGCCGTCGGCGACCGCCCGCACTGGCGTGTCGACCGTGGCCGGGATGTCGATGCCGTCGTGGTGTCGTTTGCCGCGGAACCCGAAGGGACTCATCACCTTCGCGATGCCGGCGATCGGACTGACGAGGCTGACGCGAGCCGGGACGAACGGACCGCCGAGCCCTTGTGAAGCGCCGCCGCCGCGGGCGAGGGCCTCCGCCGGGACGCCGGCTTCTTCGAGGGCGCCCTCGATGGCGTCGATGCTCCGGTCGAGACGCTCCGCCATCTCCTCGCGCACGTCCTCACGCTGCGCCTCGGACTTCTGGAGCGACTGTTCGAGGCGTGCCACCTCGGTGCGTAGCGAGTCCTCCTGCTCGTTGGCGATCCGGCGCGCCTCGTTCGTCAGCGCCAGCATCGCGTCCGCTCGTTGCTCCTGACGAAGCGCCTCGCGCTCGAAGGTGCGCACGTCGCGACGGGCGTCCTGCAGGGCGCGCTCGCTGTCTGCGGCGCGCTCGGTCTGGGTGGCGACGGCGGCCGCCCCCACCGCCAGCGTCAGCGCGGCGGCGACCTGGAGGGCGAGCGGCGTGTGGGCCCAGAGAACGGCCGGCTGTACGCGGTCCGACTCGAGCCCTGGCGGCGGCGTGTCGGTGACCATCGCGGCCACGTGTGCGGCGGGCGGGAGCTCGACCGGCCTCGGCGCGGGCGGCTGCGAGGGGGTTGGCGTCTCGGCCAGGCGGCGCTCTGTGAGCGCGAGCAGAGAGCGCCCCTCGGCGTTCTCCGCGTCGAGGTCGAGCACGGCCCGGACCCACCCGTGCGCGGTCAGCACGCGGCCCGTGTGAGTCAGGTGGATCTCCGCGATGCGCAGAGACAGCGCCTGGCGTTCCGCCGGGTCCGAAGATGCGCAGAGACGGTCCTCGAGGACCTTCACGCATTCGGCCCAATTGCCGGCTTCGCCGTGCAGGTCGGCGAGCAGTTCGAGGGCCGGCGTGTCTTCTGCGTCGGCGCGGAGCAGCGGTCCCAGGGTCTCGACTGCTCGAGCCTGCTCGCCGGCGCGGCGATACAGCGCCGCGAGTTCGAAACGCGCGCGCCTGGCGTGGTCGCCTCTGGCGGTCTCCAGGGTGCGCTCGTGGAGCGCGGCGAGGTCGCCCCATCGACCGTCCGCTCGATAGAGCTGGTCGAGCGCATGGAGGGTCGCGTCTTCGGACGCCTGCATATCGCCTCCCTTGGGAATGCGCCCCTGATGAACGGCGACCCGCCTCAGCGACTGCTTCCCGGGGGGTGTGCAGGGACCCTGATCACATGGCGGCAGCCACCACCAGACCGGCCCAGGCGCCATGTCTGTCGGGATTGACCACCGCCGCGGCGTAGCTGTAGCCGCCGCGCGCCGCGACCTGCACCGGCCCGCTGCCGTAGCGGAGCTCCGCGGCGAGCGTGGCGTCGTGAAAGCCGAGCGCGTCGGTATTGCTGACCGCCGTCCAGGCCGTAGGTGCGAGCACGAACCGGCCGGGGAGGGTGAAGTCGTGACTCACGGCGAGCTGAACGTACGCCGCATCGAGCAAGCCGAAGTCGTACCAGCCGGTCAGGGTGGGGGAGAGCGGGACGTCAAGGCCGACTCCGGCGAAGACCTCCTCGCTGTGCGTGGCCTCATCCGCGCCGTTCGGAAAGGTGTATTGCAGGTAGCCGACCGTGGTCGCGACCGGGCCAAAGGTCGGCGCGAAGGCGACCGTCACGTCGAGCTCGTCCGCCACGTCGTGGTCCTCGCGCTCACTGAGCGCGAACGCGCCCCACATGTTGAGCGAGAGGTCGGCGTATCCAGCTGTCACTGAGGGCTGCAACGAGGGGGCGCCGGCGACCTCGAAGCCGCGCCACACGTAGGTCGAGAACACGCCGACTTCGCCCTCGAGGGACACGTCCGCCCAGGCCGCGGTCGGGACCAGCGCGAGCACACAAATCCACCTCATCTTTCGACTCCTCCGGTGCGTGGTTGGTGCCTGGATGCGGAGCAACCGGCGTACCAACGACGGAGTTCGTCCGGGTGGCGTGCGGTTTCCTACGTGTGTGTCGGATACGTGGCCCTGCGCCTACGTACGCGTGGGATCAAACCATGGAGCCCAGGCCCCCGGCCCCACGCCAGCACCACCGCCCGGACCGAGTCGTCGCCAACCCGCCCGCGCCAACCCGCCCGCGCCAACCCGCCAACCCCACTCGGGCTATGCTCCTCCCGTGGACGACTACGCCATCCGGGCCGCGGTCAAGGCCGACGCAGAGCGACTGGTGCGCTTCCTGCCCGCGAAGCCCGGGCGCAGTGTCGAGCTGCGCGTGGAGGCGATGCGCCATGACCTGCGTGAGCGGGTCTCGGCCGGTGAGCTGCTGATCCTCCTGGCCGAGCACGATGGACACGTCGTCGGTTACGCACGGGCGAGTCACGTAGTGCGTCCGCCGTCGCGCTCGCCGGAGGAGATCCCGTCAGGGTGGTATCTGCTGGGCGTCTACGTGGCGACGGCCCATCGGCGGCGGGGACTCGGGCGTGCGTTCACGGAGCGACGTCTCGCCTGGATCGCCGAGCAGGCCGACGAGGCGCTCTACTTCACCCGGACCGACAACGATGCGTCGCTCGAGCTGCATACGGAGTACGGGTTCAGCGAGGTGGCGCGGGGTGTGAACGCGCCCGGTCAGCCGGTCAGGGCCGACCGTGTCCTGCTGCGGGCGCGCGTGCGCCCTTGACGCGGCCGGAGTCCTTCAAGAAGTCGGCGTAGTGGGCGCGCAGCTCGGCTTCGTCGAACGGGTGGTCGCAGATGGCGGCGACCCGCTGGACGAGGTCGACCTCTTTCGGGTCGAGGTGTCCGTCGCTCACCGCCATGAGCGCCAACAGCTCGAGCACCACCTCGTGGAATTCCTCGTCGCCCACGGCCTGCAGCGACTCGAAGAGGGTCTCCTCCGGGTCGTCGATGGCGCGTAGCAGGGCGTCGCGTTCGGAGTCCTCCTCGGCGAGCTCGTCGAGGGTCCGGCGCAGGAGGTCCCGCTCCTGCTTGTCGATGTGTCCGTCGGCCCCGGCCATCAGCACCATGAGGCTGATGAGCGTGCCGCGCAGCGCCCTCTCTTGCTCGGCGAGGCGGTCGAGCTGGCCGTCGGCGGCCGCCTCGCGAGAGAAGCGAACGCCCGCGTGGCGGCCGAGCTGGCGGGTCATCAGGTAGTTCATCCCACCGCCGACGCCGACGGAGAGCAGCGGGAGCGCGTACTTCACGGCGGTGGCCTGCAGGAAGCGCATGCCCACCGCCCGGAACAGGGCCGTCGCGCCGTCGCGAGTATAGGTGGCCGCGCGCGTGGTGCCCTTCACCTTCAGGACGTTGCCGTAGAGCAGCCCGACGTCGTGCATGTCGTCGTGGTGCAGCTCGTGACCGCGAAGCTCGCCGAGGGTGAAGACCATGTTCACCTGCAGCCGCTCGAGCACCGCGACCTCGGCCAGCACGAGCAGGAACGCGGCCCCGGCCGGCAAACCGAGCGCGACGACCGCGGCGATCCCTGCCGCCGAGACCGCGGCGCCGCCGAGCCCGCCGACCATCGCGGCGCGTCGGGAGCTGCCGGTGACGATGTGCCTTTCGAGCCGGTCGTCGCCGCTGTCCGGGTAGCGCGTACGCCAGCGTTCGAGGGTGTCTCGGCGGGCGCGCTTCTCGATGAAGCGGCCCGCGGAGCGCTGGAGCACAGCTTGAAACCAGCTGCCATCCTTCAGGTGTCCTGGATCGAGCTCGGCGAGCTGTTCCTTCATCTCGGCGAGCTGGGCCTTGAGGCTTTGGTCGCTCATCAGATCAGGTGAGCGACTCGATGGCCTGCTCGAGCCCCGAGACGGTCAACTCGAACATCGGAAACACGCGGCCGATGGCGTCGATCGTGGGGTGGCGCCAGTAGCGGTTGCTGATGGGGTTGAGCCACGTCGAGTGCTGGAAGTGGTCGTCCAGCTTCTTGAGCCAATCGAGCCCGCTCATCTCGTTCTGGTGCCAATAGTCGATGGCGCCGTATTGGGCGGTCAGCTCGTACGGCGCCATGTGGGCGTCGCCAAGGTAGATGACGCGCGTCTCCGGTTGCAGCCAGCGCGTCAGCTCGATGGTCGACATGCCGTCGCGCATGCGGGCGTCCTTGTAGACCGCCTCGTACACGCAATTGTGGAAGTACATCGCGTGGAATTCCCGGAAGTGCGTGGCCTTGTGCGCCGCGCTGAACAGCTTCGAGACGATGTGCGCGAAGGGGTCCATCGAGCCGCCGACGTCCATCAGCAGGAGGACCTTCAGGCGGTTCTCACGCGGTGGGCGAAACTCGATCTCCAGATCGCCGGCGTTACGCGCGGTGGCGTCGATGGTCTGCTCGATGTCGACCTCCGTGCGCTGCCCCTCCCGGCCCAGCCGACGCAGGCGACGTAGCGCCACGCTGAGCTGGCGCGTGTCGAGGATGAGGTCCGCCCGGTAGTCGCGAAAACGGCGGTTGGCCGCGATCTGGATCGCAGACTTGCCACCTCCGCCGCCACCGACGCGGATGCCAGCCGGGTGGGCGCCGCTGTTGCCGAAGGGCGAGGTGCCGCCGGTGCCGACCCAGCGATTGCCGCCGTCGTGGCGCTCGTTCTGCTCCTTGAGGCGCTCCTCGAAGAGCTTCCTCAGCTCGTCGAGGGAGTAGCGCTCGAGCATCTCCAGCTCTTCGGGGCTCAGCTGCGGCACCGGGAGCGGCTGCTGGAGCCACTCGTCGATCGCCTTGCTGAGGGCTTCGGGGACCTCCGCGTCCGCGAAATGGTGCACGAAGCACTGGTCGAAGAGGTCGTAGTGCTTCTCGTGCTTGACCAGCGTGGCGCGCGCGATCGCGTAGAAACGGTGCAGGTCGGCGCAGACCAGGCCCTTCGCCATCGCCTCCATGAAGGTGAGCCACTCGCGGCTGCTCACCGGGATCCCGACCTTCCGAAGCAGGTAGAAGAAGTCGAGGAAGAGCGGCTCGGTGCCGCCCGCCGGAATGGCGCCGGCGTTCATTACCTTCGACCCCGCGCCTTGAAGCGCTTGTACGTCTCGAGGTCCTGCTCCTTCTTGAGCAGCGCCCCGAGGTACGGCAGCCGCTCGGTGAGCACCTCTTCGTCCAGGCCGCCCTTCACGAGCGCGCCGATCCAGTCGACCAGCTCGCTCGTCGACGGCTTCTTGCGAAGGTCGGGCAGGTCGCGCAGCCAGTAGAAGCGCGCGATGGCTTCGTCGACGAGGGTCTGGCGCACCGTGGGGTGGTGCACCTTGACGATGCGCCCCATCAGGTCCCGCTCCGGGAACGCGATGAAGTGGAAGACGCAGCGGCGCAGGAACGCGTCGGGCAGCTCCTTCTCGTTATTGCTCGTGATGACCACCAGCGGGCGGTGCCTGGCGGCGTGCACGTCGCCGGTCTCGAGCACCTCGAAGCTCATGCGGTCGAGCTCGTGGAGGAGGTCGTTGGGGAACTCGAGGTCCGCCTTGTCGACTTCGTCGATCAACACCACGGTCTGGTGCTCAGCGCGGAACGCCTGCCCAAGCGCGCCGAACCGGATGTACTGCCGGATGTCCGAGACGTCGTGGTCGCCGAAGCGGCTGTCGTGCAGGCGCTGGACCGCATCGTACACGTACAGCCCCTCCTGCGCGCGGCTCGTGCTCTTCACATGCCACGTGTGCAGCGGGCGCTCCAGCTGCGCTGCCACCGCCTCGGCCAGCAGCGTCTTCCCGGTGCCGGGCTCGCCCTTGATCAGCAGCGGGCGCTCGAGCGCGAGGGCGACGTTGACCGCCTCCTGCAGCTCGATCGACGCGATGTAGTCCTCGGTGCCGGTGAAGTTGGCGAACAACAGGCGCTCCTGCGGAGTCTCGGAAAGCCGCGAAATGTTGCCAGAAATGGCACCCGACGGTCCACGCAACCTTTCTTCACACAGGCGCAAGGTGCCGTTGATGGAGCGTTCTCATTATAGGAGCACCCCAAGGACGCAACCCCCCCGAAAAGGAGAAGCATCATGCGCCGCAAGCTCACCTTCGCCCTCATCGCCGTCGGCCTGGTCGCCGTCGCCGGTGTCGCATTCGCAGGCCCGTGGAGCCACGGCGGCTTCAACCACGAGCGCGTGAAGAAGTTCGTCGACTGGCGAATCAGCAGCGCGCTCGACGAGGTCGACGCCACACCCCAGCAACGCAAGGTCGTAGGCGCCGAGAAGGACGCGCTCATCGCCGAAGCCGAGGCGATGATGAAGCGCCGCGGTGAAGTGAAGGACGCCTTCATCGGCGCCTGGACCTCCGAGAAGCCGAACCGGGACGCCCTGCACAAGATGGTCGACGACCGCATCGACGAGTGGCGCGCCCTCGCCCACAAGGCGGTCGACTCGGGATTGAAGGTGCACTCGACCTTCGATCCCAGCCAACGCGCAGCCCTCGCCGAGGAGTTCGGCCAGAGCTGCGGCGGTCACTGAGGATGACTGTGTGACGCCGTGGAAGCGGTTACCCTCCCACGCATGGAACCCGAAGCACCGCTGACGGCGCTGCTGGTCGAGGATGACGCGCGCCTCGCGTCCCTCACCGTGCAGTACCTCGAGCGCCAGGGTCTCACGGTCGTGACCGCCAGCGATGGCGACACCGGCCTGAACCTGGCGCTTCGGCACCGCTTCGACGTCGTGCTGCTCGACCTGATGCTGCCCGGTCTGGACGGCATCCAGGTCTGCCAGCGGCTGCGTCAGCACAGCGACGTGCCGGTGATCATGCTGACCGCTCGCGGCGAAGAAGCCGACCGCGTGCTCGGGCCCGAGCTCGGCGCGGACGACTACCTGGCGAAGCCGTTCTCCCCCCGCGAGCTTCTGGCCAGGATTCGCGCGCTGGTTCGTCGGGCACGCGGTCGGGCCGGCCCTTCGGTCGGCCGCGTGGTCGCCATCGGCGGTCTGCACCTCGACCCCGGTGCGCGCCGTGCTTTGCTCGACGATGTCGACCTCGACCTCACGGGCTACGAATTCGATCTGCTCAAGGCGCTCGCCGAGCGGGCTGGCCGGGTGCTCTCGCGTGAGCAGTTGATGGAGCTCGCCCGCGGCAGCGCCGACGAGTCCTTCGACCGCTCCGTGGACGTGCACGTCTCGCGGCTGCGCCAGAAGCTCGGCGACGATCCGCGGGCGCCCCGTTTCATCAAGACCGTGCGCGGCGTCGGCTACCAGCTGCTCGTGCCCAGGTGAGGTCGCGGCTCTTCTGGCGCATCTACCTCTACGGTGCGCTGCTGCTGCTCGTCGTCGCCGCATGCGCCGGCGTCGCGGCGTTCCTCACCCGCCAATACTCGCCCTGGCACGAGACCCCCACCCGCCTCGCCTCGATGCTCGACCGCGAGCTCGGCGCCGAGGCCGCCCAGCCCGCGGCGGTCAAGCCGCACCTCGACGAGCTGAGCTACCTGCTGCACGTGAACCTCGCGCTCTACCGCCCTGACCACACGTTGCTGGTTTCTGCGGGGGACGAGGTCCTCCCGGGCCTGTCGCCGGATGACTACAAGTCGCTCACCGTCGACGGCAGCTGCCACCTGCACGGCCCGTTTCGAGTGGCTTTCCCTGTCGGCGAGGCGGGGGCGTACCTCGTCGTGCGCTGGAAAGGGCACAGGTACGTGCATCGGGGTCTCGCGATCCTGCTCGCCATCCTCGGCGCCCTCGCGTTCGCGGCGTTCCCGGTCGCGCGTGCCCTCGCGCGCCCACTCGAGCGCGTCACCGAGACCGCGCGCAACCTCGGCGCCGGTGATCTGACAGCCCGCACCGGGCTGAAGCGCCGCGATGAGATCGGCGAGCTGGCGCAAGCGGTCGACGAGATGGCCGCCCGGCTGGAACGGCTGATCGCCCACGAGAAGGAGCTGGTCGCCAACGTCTCCCACGAGCTGCGCACGCCGCTCGCCCGCATCCGCGTGGCGGTCGAGCTCGCCGCCGACGACCCCGAGTCCGCGCCGGCGCAGCTGTCGGGGATCGAGGACGACCTGCGCGAGCTCGACGCGCTCATCGAGGACGTGATCACCACCGCCCGGCTCGACATCGGCGAGGGCGGCTACGCGCTGCGCCGCGCTCCCCTCGACTTGCGCGGGGTGCTCGAAGAGGGCGCCCGGCGTTTCCGGGCGCGCCACCCCGGGGTCGAGCTCGAGGTGGACGCGTCGGACGGCTTGCCCGAGATCGAAGGCGACGCGACGTTGCTGGGGCGCGTGGTGCGCAACCTGCTCGCGAACGCCGTCGGACATGGCGCGCCTCCGCTGGAACTCGCCGCGATGACCGAGGTGGACGGCGTGGCCTTCGAGGTGCGTGATCGCGGTCCCGGCGTCGACGAGCCGGCGCGCGTCTTCGACCCCTTCTTCCGCGCCGACCGCTCCCGCACCCGCGCCACCGGCGGCGTGGGGCTCGGACTCACCCTCTGCCAACGGATCGTCGAGGCCCACGGCGGCAGCATCGAGGCGCGCGCTCGGGAGGGCGGCGGCGCGGTGTTCCGCGTAGTGCTACCCTCGCGCGCATGAGCGAAAAGAAGAGCTGGCGCGACATCGACCGGGGCCGCGACAAGAGCGCGCATCGCGACGACCGGGGCTCCTCACGCGGCGGTCCGAAGCAGCGCGTCGAGAGCGCGACGGCTGCGTACAAGCGCAAGCTGTCGAAGTTCTTCGACGAGGGCGTCGTCCCGGAGCATCTCAAGGAGCGATTGGGCAGCGACGAGGCGCCGAGTGAGCGCCAGACCCTGATCCGAGCCATCCGCCAGGCCGAGAGCGGGCGCCCCCTCGTCAAGGCCGTCGACGCGTACCTCGCCAGCTACGAGATGTTCGACGACATGGACCTGCTGCTGCGGGTCCTGGAGCACCCGAAGGACCCCGTCCTGTTGCAGGCGATCGAACAAATTGAGGCGTACGTCGAGTCGGGACAGGCCGTGCCGCGGAAGGATCTCTACCGGCGCCGTCTGGAGGGGCTCGAGTTCAGCTCCTTCGACCCGCGCGTGCAACGTCGGTCGCAAACGCTCGTAGGCAAGCTCAGGTAGATGCCACGGCGGAGGTGCTGCGCCGAATGCGTCGGCCGCGAACATCGATGCCTGCGTTGGTCCTCCTCGACGCACCCCTGGTGCGCCTTCGTCGTCCCGCCTTGGCCTCGGTGACCGCGCCTCGTCGCATGCGGCTCATCACCTCCGCCGTGGTCATCAGAGCAGACCCGAGCGCTTCATGATCTCGGCTTCGTACTCTCCAGCGGTGAGCTGGGCGCGCAGCTCCACCAGCTCGCGGGCCGCGCGCCCGATCGGCGTGCGGAGCGGCATCTTCGCGGCCTCGACGGCGTCGACGATCGCCTGCGCGACCTCTTCAGGATCACCCTTCGGCGCCTGCTCGACCTGCTGCATACGCTCGGCGAGCGCCACGAGATGTGCCTGGTACGGCTCGAGGCGGTCCTGGTCGCCGACCACCTTCTTGGGGGGGCCTTCGTCCCGATAGAACGCCGGCTCGAGGATGGCGACCTCGACGCCGAACCCAGACGCCTCGTAGTGCAGCGCCTCGGCGAAGCACTCCTGGGCCCACGCACCCGCGGAGTAGACGCCCATGAATGGCACCACCGCGCGACCCAGCCCGCTGGTGAGCTGTACGATGCGTCCGTGCCCGGCGCCGCGCATGACGGGCATGACCGCGCGGAATAGCCGCAGCGCACCCACCACGTTGGTGTTGAGCATGGACAGCAACTGGTTCGGACGACACGCTTCGAGCGGTCCCATCACGGTGTACGCCGCGGTGTTGACGAGAACGTCGAGCTCGCCATTCGTCGCGCGCAGCGCCACCCGCAACCCCTCGGCGACGCTGGCGTCGTGGTCCACGTCGAGGCTCACCACGCTCGCCCCGTCGGCGCGCAACAAATCGGCGCGCTCGCGGTGGCGACCCTCCGGCTCCGGCAGGCCCGCCACCACCGTGTGGCCGCGCGCCGAAAGCGCCCGTGCAGCGCGCCAGCCGAAGCTCGTGCTACAGCCGCTGACCAGGACTGACTTGCTGGAATCCCCCATGCCAGGAAGCATACATCGAACCCACGCCTCCGGAGGACAACGCCGTTGAGCCCTCGCGCACGTCGATCCCATGCGAACACGCTTGTTTGCTCCTGCCTGTTTGCGTACGCGGCGACGATGACGGGATGCGGCGGTGCGCGCGCGCCCGCCGTGACGCTGCCGGTCGAGGCGCCGCCAAGAGACGCTGCGAAGCTCGCGGCGGCGGTGGAGGGGTATTACACGGCGCCCGACGTCAAGGGGCTGCGGACCGCGGTGGCTCAGGCCAAGGCCGCGGGCGCTGACACCGCGCTCCACCACGAGATCGCCGCGGATCTCGCGCGGCTCGAGAACCGGCGGGCCGACCACTTGAACCACCTGCTCGCTGCGGTGCACGACCCGGCGGCGGACACCCCGCTCTCGTCGCTGCACGCGCTGGCGGAGCTGAGCTGGACGCTTCCGGAGCGCGCCCGCGTGGAGGCGACGCTCACCGCGCTCATGACGCAACACGCGGACCCGGAGGTGCGCGCCTTCGCCGGGTGGATGCTCGCGCACGCGCTGCACATGCGGGGTGACAACGCAGGGCGCGACGCTGGGCTGGCTCGAGCCGGCTTCCGCCTCGACTTCGCGATCATCGGCACCTGGGGCAACGACCAGGGCAAGGGCTTCGACGCCGAGTTGCCGCCCGAACGCGAGATCGATCTCAATCAGAGCTACCCCGCGAAGCGAACCGAGGCGCGCTGGCGGACCAACTATGTGGTCGACCCTCGCGGCAAGACGAACCTCGGCGCCATCCTCGAGCCGACGAAGTGGCGGGTGGCGTACGCCGCGGCGGCCGTCGAGGTCCGCGAGGCCGGTGACTATGAGCTGCGCGTGAGCTCCGCCGATCCGGTCAAGGTCTGGGTCAACGACGCGCTCGTCTTCGAGGGACGCCGGATCGACACCTGGCTCTTCGACGGGCTGCCTATCCCGGTCAAGCTGCGCGCCGGCGTCAATCGCGTGCTCGTGAAGTCCGCACAGCAGACCGGCAGCTGGTTGCTGGTCGCCCGCATCACCCGCCCAAGGGGCGTCTCGGTCGGCACCGGGGACATCAAGTCGGTGGCCGCCGACACGCCCTACGCGACGAACGGGCCTGCGCCTGGCAAGACCCACACCGAAGGCACCCTGCTCGCTCGGCGGGTGAAACGCCTCGGTGAGGACTCCGCGCGGAGCGCCTATCTGCACGCGGTGTGGGCGGCTGGGAAGGGGCTCGGGGCGCCGGCGGTAGATCTCGCTGAGGCGCTGGTCAAGCGCTGGCCCAAAAGCCTGCGTGGGCGATACCTCCTGGCCGCGGCGCTGTGGAACAACCAGGAGCGCGGGCGAACCGCCGACCTGCTCAACGCGCTGGTCGCCGAGGCGGGCCACGACCTCCCGTTCCTCGCGCTGAAACAGGCGCGCTTCTGGCAGCAGCAGAAACTCGAGGTCAAGGCGCGGGAGCTCCTGGTCACCGTTCGCGAGGCGCATCCGGACCGTCCCGGTGCGATCATCGCGCTGGCCGACATGTTGCGCAGCGAGGGTTGGAACGAGGACCGCTGCCAACTGCTCGAAGAGGCCGACCGGCGCTGGCCGAGCTGGCCCCGAGTGCAGAAGGCGCTGGGCGATTGCTACGAGGAGCTGCGCTTCTATCCGCGGGCCGAGGCGATGTTCGCGCGTCTGCTCGAGGCGCTGCCGGCCGAGCCCGGGTTGCTCGAGAAGCTGCATTGGCAGGCCCAGGGCAACGACGAGTTCAAGCGCGCGGCCGTATTGGCTCGGCGCCTCACGCGCGCCTGGCCCCATCGGCGCACGGCGTGGCAGCGGCTTGGCGAGAAGCTGCGGCGCGACGGAGACCGCGCGGGGGCGCAGGCCGCCTGGAGCAAGCTCATCGAGATCGCCCCCGACTCGGCCGACGGCTACGAGCGCCTCGCGCGCCTCGCAATGCAGGCGGGCGAGCGGGACGAGGCCGTGCGGCTCTGGAAGGAGGCGCTGCAGCGAGACCCGGAGAACGATCGTCTCGCCAACCGGCTCGCGTGGCTCGCGCCCGAGGAGAGGGGGCTGTGGGCGGCGGACGTTCCGGACGAGGCCGACATCGACAAGGCCATCCGCGCTCGCGACTCGTTGAAGGCCGAGAAGGGGACGAACGTCGTCTACCTGCTCGACGACGAGGTCACCTCGCTGGGGGCCGACGGCTCGACATCGAATGTGGTGACGATGGTCGCGCACGCCATCAACCAGCAGGGGCGAGACCAGCTGACGCGGATGCGCGTCCGCGCCGGCGGCCGCTCCCGAATCCTGCACGCGTACGCAGTGGACGCCACCGGTCGTCGCATCGAGGCGTCCTCAATCCGAGGCCGGACGGTCCGGTTCCGCCAGCTGACCACAGGCTCCACGACGGTCCTGCAATACCGCCTCGACGAGCGCCCGGACGGGTATCTCGCGGGTCATATGGCGCGGCAATGGTGGTTCCAGTCGCCCGGCGTGCAGGCGCTCGTGAGCCGCTGGGTGTTGTGGGCGCCGACGGGCACGCCGCTGCTCGAGTACGCCCAGGGCGACGTGAAGCGCGAGCATCGCACCGAGGGTGAGCTCGAACGGACCGTCTGGCTGGCGGAGAACACCGCGCCGGTGGTCCCGGAGCCGGCCATGCCCACCATCCACGAGGTCGCGAGCCACGTGGTCGTCAGCACCGTTCCGGATTGGGAGATGTTCTGGAAGTGGGAGCAGGCCCTTTTGCGCGATGCATTCCGCGAGAGCCCGGAGCTGGTCGAGATCGCCACGAAGCTCTTCGACGGGGCGGCCGATGCGGAAGAGAAGGTCCGGCGCATCCATGCGTATCTGATGACCAACATCCGCTACCAGCAGGACTACGAACGGCGGATCGCGGGGGTGAAGCCGCACGCGGCGCCGGTCGTCGTGGCGCGGCAGTACGGTGACTGCAAGGACAAGGCGGTGCTGTTCATCGCGTTGGCGCGCCTCGCCAAAATCCAGGTGGACTTCGCGCTGGTGCGCACCCGAAACGCGGGACCGGTGCGGCGTGAAGTGCCGATGCAGCAGTTCAACCACGCGATCGTCTACGTGCCCAAACAGGATGGGATCGCCGAGGGTCGCTTCTACGACCCCACCGTCGACGCGCTCGACGTGGACGTGCTGCGACAGGACGACCAGGGCACGTGGTCGCTGGTCTACGACGTTCGTGGGAAGGGCCATAGCTGGCGGCAGATCCCGTACCAGGCGCCCGGCACCGACTACGCGACCTCCGAGGCGCTGCTCGAGCTGACGCGGGAGGGCGGCGCAACCGGTGAGCTCGAGGTCACCGCGCACGGACGGTTGGGCGAGACGCTGCGGCAGAGCGCGCGCAACCCCGAGCGCATGGAGCAGCTGCTCCAGCGCCAGGTCGGCCAGACCTTCGCGGGCGCGAGGATGCTGAAGCACGAGATGTTGCAGGTCAAAGACGTGCGCCGGCCGGCGAAGGTCCGGGTGTCGCTCGAGACGGCGAACCTGGGCCGCCGCGAGGGCAACGAGCTGCGGATGAAGTTGCCGATTGGGTGGTCTCCGCAGCGCTGGTTCACGCTGGCGGAGCGGCGCCATCCGCTCGTGTTGGGGGCGCCGCGCACCTGGAACTGGCGCTTCGAGATGCGCTTGCCCGAAGGCGGGCGCGTCAAGCGCGTCCCGGAGGACCGCTCGGTGGAGTCGGAGTGCCTCGCGCTGCGGCGGACCGTGAAGGTCGTCGGCGACAAGGTGGTCGGCCAGCAGACCGTCGAGGTGCGCTGCGAACGCATCCCTCCCGAGGGATACGCCGCCCATCGCGAGGGGGCCGAGCGCATGCTGAAGCTGCTCGAAGAAGAGCTCGTCGTCGACGTCGGGCGCAAACGCTCCGGACGGTCAACCGCCTCGCGTTGAGCGCCATGTAAGGGTTGGGATAATGTTCCCGCCTGGCGCGCTCCCTAGCCTCAGATCGATAGACCAACAGGGAGCTGTCGATGCGAGCGCTACTGAACCCCGTCTTGATCTGGCTGTGTGTGGCCCCGCTGTGCCTCGCGGCGTGCGACGACGACTCGGGCGGCTCGGATCCGACCACGGACATGGGAATGGGGGAGGGTGAAGGCGAAGGGGAGGGCGAGGGCGAGGGTGAAGGTGAAGGCGAGGGTGAAGGTGAAGGCGAGGGTGAAGGTGAAGGCGAGGGTGAAGGTGAAGGCGAGGGGGAAGGCGAGGGCGAGGGCGAGGGGGCAGGTGAAGGCGAGGGGGAAGGTGAAGGCGAGGGTGAAGGTGAAGGCGAAGGGGAGGGCGAGGGCGAGGGTGAAGGTGAAGGCGAGGGTGAAGGTGAAG
>PVBE012140446.1_pt1 | contig 22228 bp, 21 predicted proteins | sample 1631181 | NCBI WGS metagenome assembly PVBE01 (sample SAMN08397723, study PRJNA350692) | Marine metagenome, whole genome shotgun sequencing project. | isolation source: water | place: Pacific Ocean | collected 2012-04 | reverse complement strand
CTTGAAAAAAGACCTTTATCTGCTGAAGAAGTGGATGGAGTGTTTGGAAGTATTTTAACTGAAATTCGCCAGCTCGGTGAAAGGGAAATAGCCTCGCGCCAGCTTGGTGAAATCGTTATGCGAAATTTAAAAAGAGTTGATCAGGTTGCTTACGTAAGGTTTGCGTCTGTGTATCGTGACTTCCAAGATATTAAAGAGTTTGCAGACGAAATATCTTCTTTATCTAAAGAAAAGCCGAAAAGAACAAAAAAGAAAAAATGAAAGACCTAGACTTTATGGCTAGAGCCATTGAGCTTGCAAAAAAGGGTCAACTCAACGTTCAGCCAAACCCTATGGTTGGTTGTGTAATTGTAAAAAACAATAAAATAATTGGTGAGGGATGGCATAAGGAATATGGCAAAGATCATGCTGAAATAAATGCCATAAAAAACTGTAAGAAAAAATTTGGCGCTAAAAAAGCTCTTAAACTTATTGCTGGATCAAATGTCTATGTAAACCTTGAGCCATGCTCAATTGAAAAAAATACCCCTCCATGCTCGAATGCTTTGATTGAATATCAGATTAAAAAGTTTTTCTGCGGAACCCTTGACCCAAATCCAAAAATTAATGGGCGAGGAATTAAATTACTTAAAAAAGCTGGTATTAAAACAAACATTGGCCTGCTTAAAGATGAGTGCAAAGAATTGAACCGGGTTTTTTTTACCAATCAAAGAAAGCGTCGTCCCTACATCATCCTTAAAAGTGCCCAGTCACTTGATGGAAAAATTGCCCTTAAAAGTGGAGAAAGTAACTGGATCACAAATCCTGAGTCACGTAAAAATAGTCATCACATTCGATCAAGAGTTAAAGGGATTCTAGTGGGAAGAAATACGGCTGAACAAGATAACCCTTCGCTTACAGTTAGATTGACTAAGAATGAACTAGGTTTGCGTAAGAGTGAAGCGATTGAGCAGCCAGTAAAAATTATCCTTGGTAGTCTCAAGAAATCAAAAAAAGTTAGCAAAATTTTTGCTGGTAATTCAAAAATTATTATTGGATCTAAGCAATCAGCCAAAAAGTCTAAAAATGTAGAGTATTTAGAATACAAGAAGAAAAATTTCCTAGAGGAATTCCTGCAAGATCTTTTGGATAGAAATATATCTAGTATTTTAGTTGAGGGTGGTCAGAAAACTTTAAATGCATTTATTGTTAATAATTTATTTGATGAATTGGTGCTATATACTGCGCCCATGTTTTTAGGCAAAGGAAGTAAAGATGCTTTGAGTGTTAATTCTCCTGATGCCATAAGAACATCAATAAAATTAAAGATGGTTAGACTGGAAAGATTTAAAGAGGATATCAAGACAACTTACTACAATAAGAATCTTTAATTGTTTTTAAGCATTTAATACCTATATATAAGAGAAATGGAATTTAATACAACAGAAGAAATCATTCAGGATATCGCAGCTGGCAATATGGTCATTTTGCTAGATGATGAAGATAGAGAAAATGAAGGAGATTTAGTTTGTGCCGCCGAGCTTGTTAATGATAAAAAAATCAATTTTATGATTAGCAAAGCAAAAGGTTTAGTATGTTTGCCGTTATCTCCTCAAAAATGTGATCAGCTGAATCTCCCTATGATGACCAATAATAATCGAGCTAAACATGGAACTGGGTTTACTGTTTCTATTGAGGCTGCTGAAGGAATCTCTACAGGCATTTCTGCTGAAGATAGAGCTAGAACCATAATCGCAGCAGCAAAAAAAAATGCTAAAGCAGGAGATATAGTTCAGCCAGGTCATATTTTTCCATTAAGAGCCTTTGAAGGAGGAGTCTTGAGTCGTGCAGGTCATACAGAAGCTGCATGTGATTTAGCAAGACTGGCAGGTCTTGAGGAAGCTGGTGTTATATGCGAAATCATGAATGATGATGGAAGTATGGCTCGAAGAGATGATTTGATAGAGTTTGCCTCAGTCCATGAAATGAAAATTGGGACAATAGCTGATTTGATACATTATCGAACTCTCAAGGAGAAGTCAGTACATCTTGAATATTCAAAATCTATAGAAATACATGGTCATCAATTCGAGCTCTCTGCATGGAGAGATAGCATCTTTAATAATCTCCATTTGGCTTTTGTCAAAGGTGATCTTGCCTCATCTGATTCCCCTCTTGTTCGGGTTCACGTTCCTAATACATTGCATGACTTAATTGGTATTGAAGAATTTGGCAAAAGACTTAAGCTAGAAAAAGCTCTGAAAAGAATTGGTAAAGAAGAATGCGGTGTTTTACTTTTAATTGGTAATTATCAAGACGCTGACGAGGTCATGAATGATCTTATGGGGGCAAAATCATCTGTTAAGCCTGAAACAAAGACTGTGGGTATAGGATCACAAATTCTTAAAGAGCTTGGATTGCAACAAATTAAATTGCTTGGAACACCAGTGAAATATCCATCCTTGTCTGGATTTGATCTTGAGGTCACGGGGTTTGAACAATGAGCAAAGATGGATTCTCATACTCATCAAAAAAATTGATGTTAACAAAAAAATTACTATAGTGGCATCAAAATGGAATGCTGAGCTCGTCGATGAATTGTTGGACTCTGGAAGATCCCATCTAGAAGAACTTGGTTTCACCAACATAAAAACTGTAAATGTTCCTGGTGCTTGGGAGCTGGTTCATGCAGCTCAAAAAGAATTGGCTGATGCAGATGGAGTCATTGCATATGGAGTAGTAATTAGGGGAGAAACTACACATTACGAACTCATATCTGAGTCAGCAGCTCAGGGATTAATGCAAGTTAGTGTGAATGCAAATAAACCCATTGGCTTTGGCTTGATTGCTGCTGAAAATTTATCTCAAGCTCAAGAACGGACTGATTCATCAAAATTAAACAAAGGCAAAGAAATTGCACAATCACTTGTTGAAATGCTCAGCTGAAGATGTCTAAAAACCTAGGGAAGTACAAACAAGAACTTCAAACGCGAGAGTGCTTAGTTCAAGCAATCTATCAATACATATTTCATGAATCAAATTTAAACTCTCTTATAGATCAATTCCTAAAAGAAAATACACCCAAAAAGATAAGCTTCAATTACTTCAAACAAAGATTAGAAAATATTTTTGAGCAATCAGACGACTTAAAAGAAATCACAAGAGACCTAAAGAATAATGAAGGTGAGAGTCTAGAGATTATAGATGAAGCCATTTTGTGGCTTGGAATAGTTGAGATGCGCGCTAATGAACTACCCCATCCTGTAGTTATAGATGAGTGTATTCGTCTCGCAAAGAAATTTTCAAATCCAAATTCTTATAAGTTTGTAAATGCCAAGCTAGATGATTGGTTAAAAACAAACCAGGCGGGCTAGCTTAGGAAGGGTAGTTAACGTAAATCGGGCTTGACCAAGCTCTATTTTCTGCAGGTGCAAGACAGTCTCCTCTATTCTCATGAACCCCCACTCTGCATATTTCAGTTTTGATACATTTACCATTTTCATCAAATTCACATCCCAATGGATCAGCTGAAAGTTTTAGCGAAGGCTCTTCAATAGCCCTAACATAATAAACAGCATCTCTTCGACCAATTGAGAATTGCTCATCTTTAAATGAAACCTTGCAACTAGTACTATTACAAGGGAATGTTTTCCATACATCTTCTACAAGCCCTTCAACTGGTTCATCTTCATATTGTTGAGGCAAAATCCTAATAACTTCGATTCGTGAAATAAGTCTTCTTTCATTACTAGGGTTATAACATTCTGAATTACAAATCTTCTCTAGTCGCTCTTGTGTTAATCCATTATCACTGTAGTCCGGACACCCAGGCTTTTGCTTAAGAGAGCCTGCTGCTTTTACGGTGAATACTGGCGATTCATTACTATCAACTTCTGAACCCATTGATAAAGATTCAGATTGAGTTTCTGCATCAAACCATAAAAGAATTCTTGGTCCTGAGGTTGCATAAACTTCCTTTCTTTCCAATGCATCCCAAATTGATTCCCTCTTTCTGGATGTTGAGTGAGCGGCAACCAAGCCCCCAGACATGAAATATGCACTTTGTCTTTCAGCATCCGCGGCTATATTTAAATCCATAATACTGGTCAGGTTACCCAAATCAACATAAGACGGTTCTAATTTACCCTTGGGACGCCTTAGATCACTCATTTTTTCATACAATGGATCATTGAAACCATTAGCTTCGGTATTAAAAAGTCGATCAATTTCTTTATATCCAGTACCTGGTCGAGCGCCATGATTATCGCTTGAACCAATAAACCCAAACTTAAACCGTTGTGGATTTTCTTTATCGGTAAAATCACTTAGTGCTAAAACATACTGTGCAGATCCCAGGGGTCTGTAGTTAAAAGACGGCAAAAAACAGTCGTTACATTGTCCAGCATTTAAAAAATCATCTGGGTTTGTTTCATTCACTGCAGCATATCCTGTTGCACCCATTTGAGCAGCAAATAATTTTGTTTGATCAACCAAATACTCACAGGTTTGATCGTCCATCCCAGAGATTTGACATCTTTGAGCCATGATATTGCCTGCTTGTTGACAGGTTGGTAAAAAATCTTTGGTTTCATCAGGACAAAAAAGCTCAACGTTTAAATCAACATCTGAATCATTCCAAGCTCTGTATTCTTCAGAGTTGCCATGACCAGAATATATCTCAAATAAAAATTGAGATTCATCGTCCTTAAAATCTTTTAATTGTTTTTTCCAATCTGATGTTGGTGGAGTATAAAATCCCCAAGTGGTGCCATGAGGAATGACCATGTAAGGCGTCTCCCAATCTTTCAATTTCTGAAATAAAATATTTGGATTAGTTGCCTCCTCGTAACAATTTACAGGGAGATCTCTAGTATTAACTCCTTCAGGGCATATAGGAGTTGCCTGGATTTCATCAAAAAATTTGTCAAATGCAAAAAACCTGTCTCTATTTTTAAAATCTAAAGTTGCAGGTAAAGCAGACATGGTCCAAGGTAAGCCCAGTCTCATTACTAATGGAGCCACTCCTCCCGAGCCAATAGCTCTTGGCGGCACCAAAGCATCATCCGTTTCTAAAAAAATAACATTTTTATGCCCATAATGATTTTCAGGATTCGGATCAACTTGAGTCCACTCCCATCCCAAGAAACTAACTAAATCATCTGTCCCTTCTGATAAATTATTACATTGTTGAATGCTTTTTTTGGTATCTAACCATTTCCTTGGAGTGCTGGCCTCAGCATGATCGTTGATAGACCAGAAATCTAAAGCTGAACAAAATCTTGCGTAATCACATGCGTCTGCTAATGGCGAAGCTCCTTTACCATTCATGAAAGGTAGAGACCACATAAATGCATCTGTTGAATAGGTTGTATGAACATGCAGATCACCAAATAGGATTTGCTTTTCATCCAAAACCTCTAATTCTGATTTCACAACATTAATTCTATTAGCTCTATCTTCAAGCGCTTTTGCTGGAAGAACTTTTCCCTCTATTACTCCTGGTCCATCTAATGTTCCAAAGAGTTTCAAAACAGCACCACTAAAAAAAATACCCACAGTAAAAATAAAAAGCAGAACGAGTGAAGTTAGAAGGTTTCTCATATCTCTCCAGAATTGATAAAGCTAATCTCTATAAATTGTTTGATCTCTTGATGGTCCTACCGAAACTATGCCAATTGGACAATCCAAAGTCTCTTCAATAAATAGTATATAGTCCTGAGCAGCTTTAGGTAAATCATCAAAAGACTTAGCATTAGATGTATCCTGCTTCCAACCAGAGAATGTTTTATAAATTGGTTCCTGATTTTTATCATAGTCAATGCAGACTTGGATTTCTTCAAATCCATCTAGAACGTCTAATTTTGTGATGCAGAGATTGGTAACAGAGTTAATAAAAACAATAGTTTCTAAGGCTTTCAAGTCTAACCACCCACATCTCCTTGGACGGCCAGTTGTTGCACCAACTTCATGCCCAACCTTTGCCAGTTGTTCTGCATTAGAATCAAATAACTCAGTCGCAAAAGGCCCCTCACCAACACGAGTGGTATATGCCTTGGTAATACCTAAAATAGAATCAATATGTCGTGGACCCACACCCAACCCCGAAGATAAACCGCCTGCAGTTGTGCTGGAAGATGTGACATATGGATAGGTTCCATGATCAATGTCTAACATAGATCCCTGCGCACCTTCAAAAAGAATCTTCTTGCCCTGTTTTACCCAAAGCATCAAAAGGTCCTGGGTTTTGCAATGATATTCATTGTAAAGATCTATGTTACTAGTCAATTCTTCCAAAACATCCTCAAAGTTTATAGGTTGAGCATTGTATAAATTCTGTAAAATTTGATTGTGATAATTAACCAATGTCGATAATTTTATTTTAAGCTCTTCAAGATTTTTTAAATCTCCAAAACGTACTGCGCGTCTGGCAATCTTATCTTCATATGCTGGGCCAATCCCTCGACCGGTTGTCCCAATACCCTCTTCTTTATCTCGAACCTGGTCAATTGCTATATGAGTAGGCAAGATTAATGAGCAATCTTCACTGACATAAAAACGGTCTTTAAAGTTAATATCGCTCTCTTGCAATTCTTGAATTTCTTTGGCCAAAGCTGGAAGAGATAAAACAAGACCATTACCCAAGACACAATGAACTGAAGGATGAAGAATGCCGGATGGAACTAAGTGAAGGACTTTTTGCTCACCATCAACTTTGAGTGTATGCCCTGCGTTATGGCCACCTTGAAAACGGCATACCGCTTCTGAACTTTCAGCCAAAGCATCTACAATCTTTCCTTTACCTTCATCACCCCATTGCAAGCCCAAGATAAGGGTGTTATTGCTCATAGGATGTTAATTATTGCCTTTTGACTTATTCAAGTATTTAAAGAAATCAGACTTAGGATCAATAAGTAAAACATCTGATTTATTATTAAAAGTCGCATCATAAGCTCTCATACTTCGAGTAAACTCATAAAATTCTGGATCTCTAGAGAATGATTCTGCATAGATTGCTGCAGCTGTAGCATCACCTTCTCCTCGGATTTGTTCAGAAGTTTTGTAGGCTTCTGCAAGAATAATAACTCTTTCTTTGTCTGCAGTGGACCGGATTTCATTAGAAAGTTCATTTCCTTCAGCTCGTAATTCCTCAGCTAACCTATTTCTCTCTGAGCGCATTCTTTCATATACAGAGTTACTTAGTTCAGGCGGCAAATCAATTCTTTTAACTCTAAAATCAATGATCTCTATACCTAGATCAGATACAGAATTCCCTAAATTTTTTCTCATGTCGCTCATCAACTGGTCTCTTTCACCTGAAACTAATTCAGTTACTGTTCTTCGACCAAATTGATTTTTGAGCTCAAATGCGGTTCTTTGTCCAAGCAAATTATTTAGGTTAATAAAACTTCCGCTAGTAGCATCATAAAAAGTTCTGACATTCGTAATTCGATATTTTACAAACGAGTCAACAATAAGATATTTACTTTCTACTGTTAGTATTCTATTTGGCTCTTCATCGAGAGTTTGCAGTCTTGAGTCATATTTTTTTACATTCTGGATAATGGGTAATTTAAAATTTAAGCCAGTTGGAAGATCCGATTTAATGGCTTCACCAAATTGAAAAACGATTCCATCTTCTTTTTCATCAATAACAAATAAGCTGTTAAGTATTAATGCAAGTATAAGTCCTGCAAGAACCAAGAGATTCATTCCTTTAGTCATTAGTCTTCCTCCTGTGGTCTGTTTTGCTCAAGAATTTTATCTAATGGAAGGTACATCAAATTATTGCCTCCCTCGACATCCATCAATACTTTTGTCGAATTGCTATAAAGGCCTTGTAAAGCATCTAGATAAAGTCTGTCTCGAGTCACTTTTGGCGCTTTTTGATACTCCGCTAATAATTTATCGAAACGAACAGCTTCGCCTTCTGCATTAGCCACGACCTCTTCTCTGTATGCTTCAGCAGCCTGAATTCTAGCAAATGCTTGTCCTCTAGCCTCTGGAACAATCGAAAGTCCATATCTATCAGCTTCATTTTGTAATTTTTCTTTATCCTCTCTTGCTGCAACAACATCATCAAAAGAAGCTTTTACAGCTGAAGGTGGATCAGTTTTTTCTATATTGATCTGTTGCACTACAAGCCCAGTTGCATATAAATCTAAATAACTTTGGAGTCTTGAATTGACATCTTGAGCAATCTTTTCACGACCGGTTGTAAGCGTTTCCTCGAGGGTATTATCTCCAACAACATGTCGCAAAGAACTTTCTGTAGCTTCTCTTAGACTGCTTTCTGGATCGCGGACATTTAAAACAAAGTTTTTTAGGTTTTTAATTCTATATTGGACAGAAATTGTTACATCAACCAGGTTTTCATCCTTGGTAAGCATGTTTGCTGTTTGTGAATAACGTCTGGTTAAGGCAACATTTTCGACATATCTTTCATCGATTCCGGCTAGCATAAAGTTTAAACCTTCACCCGTTTCTGAATGATATTCACCAAACCTTAAGACGACCGCTCTTTCTGGAGAGTCTAGCTGGTAAATAGACATGCTTGCATAAATAACTAACAACCCAAAAAACCCATACAAAAAAGTTTTCTTGGTTGGAAAATTAAATCCGTTTCCACCAGAAGATCCATTAGATCCCGAACCTTGTTTTCCGAACATTACAGAAAACTTTTTTATTAAGTCATCAAACGATACTTCGTCTTGATCTTTTCTGCCCCAAGGGTCTTGATTGTTTTGATTATCCCAATTCACTTAGATACCTATAATTATAAAGTTTAATTATAAATTTATTTGGGGGTAAATCCTAAGAATTAAACGATTTCAAGCAAATTAAGTTGCTTTTTTAGTTGCTCCGTAGCTTCTTCCCCTTCATGAAGATCAAAATAGATCAAATTTTCCCATCCTCTCATCCAAGTACACTGTCTTTTAGCGAATTGTCGTGTAGCAAAAAGAGACTTTTCAAATAATTTAGACTTTTCTAACTTGCCCTCAACTACTTGCCATCCTTGTCTATAATTTATTGCTTTCATTGCAGGATGTTCAGCAGAAATATCAAAAATATTTTGAATATGAGCTATTTCCTCAAGCAATTTATCTCCAACCAATGCCTCTTGTCTAGACTCTATTCTTTCATGAAGCTTTGCCCTTTCTTCTGGAAAAATCCCAAATTCTATTAATGTATGTTTTTCTTTTAATTCGCTAGTCTGCTCAGATAAAAAATTTTCATTCAAGCTCCTACCTGTTGAAGTGATAATCTCAATTGCTCTTATAATTCTTTGAGAGTCATGAGAATCAATATTCTTTGCTGCGTTAGGATCAAGCCTCTTTAGATCTGCATGCAGGGCATCCACCCCATCTGTAAGAATTTTTTTCTCTAACTCATCACGCAAAAGCCTATCAGCTGAGGGAAGAGTGCTAATTCCTGTTTTTAAAAGATTGAAATACATCATACTGCCGCCAACCATTAATGGAATCTTATCTCTAGCATGAATGTTATCAATCAACTTCATGGCTGCATCATAAAAATCTGCAACGGAAAATATAGAATCTAAAGAAACATGATTAACCAAATGATGAGGATGTTTTTTTAAGATTGCATTTGAAGGTTTAGCAGATCCAACATTGCATTCCTTATAAACCATGACAGAGTCTACGCTTATGATTTCCAATGCTTCAAATTGATTTTGCCAGTTAATGGCCCAGTCAGTCTTCCCAGATGCGGTTGGACCTAGGAGGAATATTATGGGTTTTTTGCTCAGTTTCAAATACTTTTAAATTGCGTCTTGATCAGTCTCGCCTGTCCTAATTCTGATGACTTGATCGAGCGTAGAGACAAAAATTTTTCCATCTCCAATTTTTCCAGTGCTTGCACTTTTTGTAATTGCATCTATGACCTCATCAATCTGATCAATTGATACAGCAATTTCTACTTTGATTTTTGGTAAGAAATCAATTACATATTCAGCCCCTCGATATAATTCAGTATGGCCTTTCTGCCTTCCAAAACCTTTTACCTCGGTAATTGTCATGCCAGTAATGCCAATCAAATCAAGTGATTGACGAACTTCCTCTAACTTAAATGGCTTAATAATAGCTGTAATAAGTTTCAATTTTTCTCTCCTAATTGCCTAATTATATAAGATGCTTGAACCTCTGTTGAGCCTTTATTTCTCTCCACAACATCCTTGGCTCGATGCGCATATTGCTTGGCAGCTTCTAAATCCCCAATAAAAAGCTCCATCGATGCTAACAATTCATCTTCACTAATTACCTTGATACATGCATTATCATTTAGAAATTGCTGAACAATGTCTTCAAAATTAAATGTATGAGGGCCTATGATAATTGGAGACCCTAAAGCAGCTGGTTCAATTAAATTATGTCCTCCTCTTGGTACTAAACTACCTCCAACAAAAGACATTAATGCAGATGCATAAAAACTTGGTAGAAAGCCCGTACTATCAATGATGCAAACATCATAATCTTCTGAGTCTAAATCTGAATATAGTTTTACACCAAACCCCATGATAGCTGCTTGCTTGGCTATATCTCCAGCTCGCTCTGTATGCCTCGGACAAAGAAATAACTTTATATCCTTTTTAACCTGGAGCCTCTTGTATGCATTGAGCATTATTTCTTCTTCTCCTAGATGAGTGCTGGCTCCTAAAATAAAAGGGGCAATTTCAATTGGATTAGTGTTTATGTTAGAAATATCAAATTTAACTGAGCCCACTACCTCAATACAATTCTCTTCAATGCCAAGCTTTAAAAAACGCTCCTTATGTTTTCTGGTTTGAACAAAAGAATAAGTGATTTTTTTTAATATGTCTTTTAAAAGCCATGATGATATCGAATATGCTTGATAAGACTTGTGGCTAAGCCTGCCATTAACTAAATAAAGAGGAATATTTTTATGAAATGCACGTGAAATCATTGATGGCCATATTTCTGTCTCAAATATTAAAATGGCGTCAGGCTTATAAAAATTTAAAAATCTATTGATAAATAAAACAAAGTCCCAGGGAGCGTAATTAATCACTATTTCAGGAAATATTTCCCTTGCTCTTCTTAAGCCTGTGGGTGTTGTAGTCGTTATTACAATATCAAAGTGCTCAGCTAGTTTATTAATCAATGATTGTGATCCCATTACTTCACCTAAACTAACAGCATGAAACCAAATAATTTTTTTATTTTTTTGCCTAAGGTTACTCAAGCTATATCCAAGCCTATTAACAAAGTGCTTTGTGTAATCTGAATCAGTTAAGCTCTTGAAAAAGATCCGTAATGCAAATACTGGGATGAGTATTAAAATTAAAAGATTGTAAATTGCCAACTTCATATCAAAGGTATATTTAAATTAATGTAATAATACATTCTTTAATTTTTATGTACTCATAATATTGATCAGGTTAATGATGACATTATGGCAAGGTCTTTGCCATCTACCAACTTCATGGCATCCAGCAATAGGAAAAGTTTGTGGCAAGCTCCTATTTATGATTGCTACGGGTAGGAAAAAAATTGCACAAGCAAATATTGAAGCATGTTTGCCAAATCTATCAAAAGCGGAGCAGCAAAAACTTTTGCAGAATAATTTTATGCACTTGGGAAGATCTTTGATTGAAACAGGCATAGCTTGGTTTTGGTCAGATAAAAAAATACAAAGCAAGGTGGATTATGATGTAATTGGATTAGATCTTTTATCTGCCAATGATTCTAATAATGGTAACTTAATCATTTTTAAGCACTCCCAACACCTAGAATTGGACGCCCGTCTTTTGGCCATGAATGCTGCAGTATTTGGTGTAAGCAGAACACATAATTCCGCTTCAATGAATAAAATTCAAGATAAGGGGCGGCTTTCAAGCATGAAAGATACTGCAGATAAAAATAATCCACGCAAATTCATGAAATGGCTTAAAGCTGGAAAGAACGTTATGTATTCAATAGATCAGGATTATGGATGGGATCATTCTGTTAAATTAAGATTTTTTAATCAAGAGGCTGCTACGATTACCACAACTAAAAAGATTATTGATACTACTAATTCAAATTTATTGTTTATAAATTCATATTATAAAAATAATAAATTGATTCTTAAGATAGAATTAATTGATCATGCGGGACTAGATTCAATAGAGTTGGCTCAAAAAATTAATGACTTGATGGAAGAAAAAATTCTTCAACATCCAGCTGAGTATCTTTGGATGCATAGAAGATTTAAATCCACGCTAGGAAAAAACTTTTATAAGTAATATGAACTTTGAACAATTAAATAATCTTAAAGGATTCATGCCCAGTCATGAGGGCTTAGCATTAACAAAATGGGCAGAGGAATTTTCTCATTATGGACCTGCACTAGAAATTGGTACCTTTGGCGCCAAGTCTACTTTATACATTGCAGCTGGGAGTTCAATTCTTAATCAGCTTGTTTATACAATAGATCATCATTCTGGTTCAGAGGAACACCAACTAGGTGAAGAGTATTTTGATCCAGAAATTTATGATGAAAAATTAGGTCGAGTTAATACAGTGCCTTTAATGCAATCGAACCTTCAGCAATTTGATGAAAGTAAATGGATAGTCCCAATTCTTGCAAACGCAAATTCTGTTGCCCCTTCATGGGGCATAGAATTAGGGCTCTTGTTTATTGACGGTAGTCATACTGAAATATCGGCAATGAATGATTATGACAATTGGAGCTCTAAACTCCACTCCAAAGGAGCATTGGTAATTCATGATATTTATGAAAAACCAGAAGATGGTGGTCAAGCGCCATATCTTATCTATCAAAAAGCTTTGGAAGAAGGTTTTCAACTTTACGAGCGAGTTGATACGATTGTATGTCTAACTAAGACTTAAATTGTTGTTTGGTAAATAGATTGGCTCCAGGGGTGAGTTGATAGTTTGCATCGGCAGCGAGGATGCATGCCGCTGAAGTCCATGAAGGTGTTTCTTCGGGCCAGTAAATATTTTCATGAAATTGCCAACCCATATAAGGTATTCCCTCTCTATCAACTATAGCAATAGCATTATGAAGCAGCTCTAATGCAATTTTGTCTTCTCCAATTTTTTTATATGCAATCGAGCATTCGCTAGTCTCTGCAACAGTTATCCACGGCTCATCTGAGACACATTTAATTCCAAGGCCTTTGATCCAAAAAGAACCTTCGATGTTAGTTATCAAAGAGGCGATTCTTTGTTTGGAGTTAACTCCCCCCAGAATTGGATAATACCAGTCCATTGAAAACCTACTTCGGTCTTTCTTTAAATCAAAAATTTTAGATGGGTGTTCAAGCGCAGTTATTAATTTTGAATGTGCAGCCCTCCATTCTGATTCAAGACTCTGGCACTCCAAAATTTGGCAAATCGCTATAGCACACTCAAGACTTTTTGCGATGGAGCTACATCCAGTCAAAAGATAATCTTCATCAATTTTTTGAAACTCATCTATATTCCATGCAATGGCTCCATTGTTATGTTGAAGAGAGAGAGAAAATAAAATACCTTTTTTGACTGGCTCCCAAAATGTTTGAAGAAAATTAATATCATTATTAAGCAAATAGAAATGCCATACAGCCACAGCAATGTATGAGGCGTAATTGGTCTGTTTGTTGGTCTCTAATGGCTCTTCATCTTGATAAAGGTTATACCAACTGCCATCTTCATTTTGATTAGCAGCCATCCAATGAAGGCCTTTGAGAGCTTGATCATAATAACCTAAAGTAGTCAGGCCCATGACGGCCTCAAGATGATCCCAGGGATCATGTGAGCCATCTTGATTAGAGGGGATGGCTCCAGAAAGAAATTGAGTCTGGTCTAAAAACTTGCCTAGATTGCTTAGTCCATTGAGAGAACTGGGATCAATGTGAGATATATTCGGAAACTTTTTCATTTCTTTTCAAAATAGAATGCAATGCTTTTTCCAAAAATAGGATTAAGAATTTTTTCAAAATTATTCAGCCATGCTGGGCTTTGAAGAATTTGATATTCAAGAAATTTTTTATAAATCTTCACAAAGTAATTTGAATCTTGATTTTTCCAAAAAAGACATCGAAGCCACCAATAGGCGCTATGCAGACCATGAAATCTTTCAGCATGATCATACTTAAATCCATGATCTTCTATCTCATTAATCACTTGACGTTTTTTAAAAATTCTTACATGGCCGCCAGGCATATTTTGATAGCCAGATGAGAGAGACCAGCAAATTTTTTCAGGCCAATACGAGGGAACACTGGGTAAAAATTTGCCTTCAGGTTTTAAAACTCTGTAAATTTCATCAACTGCAGCATGGTAATCATCAAGATGCTCTAGCACCTCTGAACAAATAACAAGATCAAAAGTATTATCATCGAATGGCAATCTGTATACAGAGCCTTGCAGAAAAACCGTAGAACCAGAATTAAGTTCTTTAAAAAACTCCAAACCTTCCTTACATTTATTTAACGAAGGAATATCCTGGTCCAGTCCGACACAATGGACTTCTGAATATTCATGCAAAGATCCAAATATATGACGCCCCTCTCCACACCCTACATCTAAAACTTTTGAGCGAGGCTTAAGAGCTATCTTATGAAGGCTAAAAGTTAACATTGGAATTCATCTATCGTTTTATAAATTAAATTTTCGTATAACTTTGCAATTTTTTTCCAATTAAAGTTCTCTATTATATGCATTCTGCCAGCATCTGCTCTCAATTGGCTTTTTGTAGGGTTGGTAAAAATGTTCCTAATAGCTAGCTCTATTGCATCTGTGCTTTCTGCTGGAATCAGTTCAGCAAAAGACTGGGTTATTTCTGGAATAGATGCAACATTGGTTGCTATAAGGGGTATTGCACAAGACATAGCTTCCCCAATAGGAAACCCAAAACCTTCATATAGAGAGCTCACTATAGCAATATTGCTTTTAGCATATTCAACAACTATCTCATATCTAGTAAGGTTTGATCTGTATAAAATATTTTGATCGATCTGCAATCTTTTGATTAATCTCTCCGTATGACCACCGGGTCTTGGTGCGCCAATAATCACTAATTTTAATCCTGGATAATCTTCTTTTAATCTGGCAACAGCATGTAAAGTAAAATCTAGGCCTTTAAGCGGAACATCTGCACTGGCTGTTGTAATAATTTGTTCTGGAACTCTTTTAATGTTTTGCATGGGAGCAAAACCTTCATGATCTATGCCATTGGGTATTACTGAAATATTTTTCTCAAGCACACCAAAATCTTTAGTAATATCTTTTTTTGAATTATGTGATGGGGTAGAAATAACCTTTAATTTGAGGGATACTTTTTTCTGCATTTTTAAGAAAGAAAACCATCTCCATTTAGATATTTTTTGGATCATACCTTTAGAAAATTTAAAATCGTAACGATAATCTTTTGTAATAGGGTGATGAATAATCTCAATTAAGGGTATATTTTTTTGAACCTCTATCATTCCATAACTAAGAGATTGATTATCAATAACAACATCATATGAAGATTCATTGAGAAGATTTTGCGCCCTATTACCAAACGTCTTCAATTCTGGAAACCCTCCAAACAGTGCTGAAATAAATTCATACCAATCATCTGCAGACTTATTCTTTTTTTCTGAAAAAATTTTTAGCCTGTCTTGAAAATTAAAAGTACTAAATAAATTTAAACCTGGAGATTTAATTAACTTAATGCTGTTTTTAAGATTTGGATATGGCGGTCCTGAAATAACGTCTACATTATGACCTAAATCATGCAAAGCCTTAGATAACTCAAATACAAATATACCTTGGCCACCTCCAAAAGGTGCACTTCGATAGCTACAAATAGCAATGTTTAATCTTTGATTCAATTTTTGTGAGGACTAAATTGACGTTAACCAGTGTGAATAACTTTTATCACAACCATAAACTATGTCGGAATAATTGGTTTGAAGTTGTTCAGTGATTGGTCCAATTGAGCCGCTGCCTATTTTTGATCCATCAACAGTTGTTATGGGGGTGATCTCAACAGCTGTTCCTGAATAAAAAGCCTCGTCTGAGGATATTAAATCATTGAAAGTTAAATTCTTCTCTTCTACAGTTAATTGAAGATTTTTAGCAATAGTGATGACACTTTGTCTGGTAATTCCATTCAAACAATAATCTGTTGTAGGCGTCATTAACTTTGAGTTCTTAACTATAAACAAGTTTTCACCGCTACCCTCTGAGATAAAACCATTTTTATCCAGCAATATTGCCTCTTCCGCACCTCTAGAAATTGCGTCATTAACTGCCATGATTGAATTAACATAAGTACCAATAATTTTATTGTTTGAATATAAGGGATTGTCATATTGCTGAAATGGAGATTTAACAACTGAGATGCCATTCCGCTTTGCATCTGGATCCATATATGATGGCCATTCCCAACATGCAATAGCAACATTTACCGAAAGCGAATCTTGAGATCTTAGGCCCATTGATTCACTTCCCAAGAAGACAATCGGACGAATATAGCCCTCCTGAAGATTATTTTTAACCATTGCTGCTCTTTGGGCCTGGCATAATTCATCAATTGAATATGGAATTGTGATATTAATTTTTGATGCTGCATCAAATAATCTTTTGGTATGATCATCTAGCCTAAAGATCGCGCCACCATCTGAAGTTTCATAGGCACGAACACCCTCAAAAACCCCCATACCATAATGAAGTGTGTTGGATAAAAGATGAATATTTGTTTCATTGAATGGCTGAAAACTTCCATTAAGCCAGATAAATTTTGAGTCAGTATTAAGAAACATGTTGTGTATGGTTTTAAGTCTCAGTTATTATGACAAAACAACTCAGATAATGAAATTAAAATTCCTATGATTGATGAATCCATATTCAGAGAATATGACATTAGAGGAATTGTTCCCTCTCAACTAAATGAAACTTCCATTAGTCTCATCTCCAATGCAATTGCTAAAAAATGCAACGTTGAAAATATTAATGAACTAGCTCTTGGTAGAGATGGAAGGCTATCTGGAGAAAAGATATTAAGTCTTCTTTCAAAAGAACTCCAATCTCTTGGAATCAATGTTGTGAATGTTGGGATAGTTACCAGCCCCCTGCTTTATTTCGCGGCTAAACAATTGCCTTCAAAGTCTGGAATCATGATTACTGGAAGCCATAATCCAAAAAACTATAATGGTTTTAAAATAGTAATTAATGATTCTCCCATTTCAGGTATTGAAATCTTAAATTTGCTCTCCAATAAACCAATCAACAAAATAAATACTGGCAAAGAAATCTTTAAGAAAAATTTAATGGATGAGTACATCCAAGAAGTATTATCACAAAGATTGGAAAAGCCAAAAAAACTTAAAGTTGTTATAGATTGTGGTAATGGTTCAGCTGGTGAAATTGCACCTAAACTAATGCGTTCATTAGGTTATGAAGTGATTGAGCTTTATTGTGAGATTGATGGCAACTTTCCGAATCATCACCCCGATCCTGGAAAAATGGAAAACCTTCAAGATTTAATTAAGGCAGTAACAGAGAATTCTGCTGATGCAGGGATAGCGTTTGATGGAGATGGAGATAGACTGGGCGTTGTGACTGAAGAAGGGGATATTATTTTTCCTGATCAGCTCATGATGATCTTTGCGAAAGATGTCTTAAAAAATTATCCTGGCAAAGAAATAGTTTTTGATGTGAAGTGCACAAATTTGCTTAGTGAAATTATTAATGAAGCTGGTGGCATTCCATTAATGTCTCCTACAGGTCATTTTCATATAAAAAATGCTCTTAAAAAAACTAATGCGCCACTGGCCGGTGAAATGAGTGGTCACATTTTTTTTAATGATCAATGGTATGGTTTTGATGATGGTCACTACTCTGCTTTTAGGTTATTAGAAATTATGAAAAAATTAGATATGCCACTCTCTTCTATGTTGAATCAACTGCCCAAAGCTCACTCCACACCTGAATTAAATTTAAATGTTAAAGAAGAGAAAAAATTTAGAGTAGTTGAAGATTTCGTTAATAAAGCTAAATTTAAAGGGGGCTCAAAAGTTACTATTGATGGTCTTAGGGTAGATTTTGAAGATGGATGGGGTTTAATAAGAGCGTCTAATACTACCCCAAAACTTGTTCTAAGGTTTGAGGCTAAGACCCCCTCAAGACTAAAGGAGATAAAAAATATGTTTCTTAATCAATTAAAATTAATTGATGAAACAATTCACATTGATATAAGCTAAAGTTATGTCAAAAGATAGAAAACAAATTATTCTTCAGAGCCTGGCAAAACTCTTAGAAGAAAGAGATGCCACTAAAGTAACTACAGCAGTACTTGCTTCAGAGAGCGGCATTACTGAGGCAGCTTTATATAGACATTTTCCAAGCAAAAGATCGATTTTTTTAGAATTATTTACATTTTGTGATCAAACAATTTTTCATAAAGTTGGAGAAATCAAGAAAGATTCTGAGATATACCCAGAAGAAAAAGTAAGATTGATATTCTTTTTTTACTCAATTTTTTTAGAAAAAAATAAAGGTTTTGCTCGAATATTATCTCGTGAAGCATTGGGCCCGAGTGAACAAAATGTAATAGAGTCTGTAAATCAATTCTATGAAAGATTGGAGCTCTCAATAAAACAATTATTATCTTCAAAAAAAGATTCTTTGAAGCTAACTGCAGGTCAAAGTGCTCATCTCATTACTTCAATCATGGAAGGTATGATCTCAAGATTTATTAGAAATAAATTTAAAGAAACGCCTAGCAGTTATATTGAAAATTATTGGGCTCTTATTTCAAGTAGTATTTTTAAGAGCTAGATGTCTTCATCTAAAAAAAGTTCAAAATAGGAATTCTTGCTATTTTCATTAACTGGTCTGCCCGTTTCACGATCAACCCGCACATAAGACAGGTCCCTTGGAATCTTCCAATCCTCTTCAGGCAGATTTATAAGAGCAGTCTTCATAAAATCAACCCAAGCAGGCAAAGCAATGCTTGATCCAAATTCATTATCTCCCAGTGAAGAGAAATCATCTGTCCCAACCCAAACTGTTGTGGCCAAATTGTTATGAAAACCTGAGAACCAAGTGCTAATTGCATCATTTGTTGTGCCAGTTTTTCCAGCAATGTCGCTTCGATCTAAAACTTGGGTCTTTCTTCTATTGCTACCCCTTGAAAGAGACTCTCTCAATATATCTTTTGTAATAAAAGTTACTCTGGGATCAATTGGTTCTATAGATTCCTTTTGAATCGGTGGTAATAAATAAAAAGGTTTAATCTCCTCTGTTAACTCTGTTTGAAACCATGGAAAAGCATCAATATTTCTTTTCTTATTTTTTATTTGAGGGTTTTCAAAGATAGTTTTTCCATTTCTATCGACTATCCTTTCTATAAAAAATAAGTCTTTAGGGTCCTTGGGATTAGTCAAGATACTATATGCTCTTACCATCTCAGCTGGAGAAAAGCTTGATGATCCAAGAGCCAACGACAAATCCGGGGCCAATCTAGATGCGGGGAAGCCAAACCTTGATAAAAAATTTTGAGTAAGCGTAATTCCCATTTCTCTTAGCAACTTAATCGAAACTAAGTTCACTGATTGAACTAAGGCTTCTCTAAGTCTGATAGGCCCATAAAATTTACCTGTATAATTTTCAGGTCTCCAACTGCTCTCAAGGTTAGAGTCCTCAAAAATAATCGGTGCATCATTGATTTTATCTGATGCCTTGTAACCATTTGCAAAAGCAGAAGCATAAATAAATGGCTTAAAGCTAGACCCTGCTTGGGGATATGATTGTTTGACCCTATCAAAATTACTTTTTGAGAAATTTAATCCGCCGATATAAGTCTTAATTGCTCCAGTTGATGGCTCAGTTGAAATGAATGCCACCTCAGCGTCCGGCACTTGATCAAGATAATAATTTCCATTTATCTCAGATAGATACACCAAATCCCCCAAACGTAGAATATCGTAAAAGTTTTGAGGGCGTGGTCCTAATTTATTAATATTAATTCTTGGTCTGGCCCACTTATATGAATCATCCCAAAATAAACTCTCTAATTGAAAGAAATTATTAAGGTATATAATTCTTTCAGGCTTTACATCGATGACTATTCCGCCTGAATGCTTATCTAAATATACAAGCTCTTCAAAAAAATCTCTAATTACTGATACGTATAGTTGTCTCATGCCTAACTCATCTAAAGTCTTGGATTCTTGATATAAAATATCTAAATTTCCATCTTGCAACTCTGTAAATACTGAGTCAGGAATTTTTGATAAAAGATTTATAGGCTCCCTCCAGCCATGGCGTTTATCATAGGCATATAAATTTTTTGTAACGCTCTCAAGGGCAGCCGTTTGAAGTGAAGAATCTATTGTGGTGATAACTGAAAGCCCTTCTTTATAAACAGATAAGCCATATCTCTCGATCATTGCTTGTCTTGTGATTTCAGCAATATATCTTCCATCCAATGAAAAGCTTGAATCCAGTTGCGTTAAGTTGATTGGCTCAGACTTCGCCAGTAAAAACTGCGCCCTCCCAATATATCCAAGGTTATACATTCTCCCTAAAATCCAGTTACGCCTAATAATTGATCTATCAGGAGAACGAATAGGGTTTATTCTTGAAGGAAGCTGAGCTGAAGATGCAATTAATGCAGATTCAGCAAGAGTCAACTCATTGATAGATTTAGAAAAATATTTATTTGCTGCAGCTTCCACGCCATATGATCGATTGCCTAAAAAAATAGTATTTAGGTATAAAGAAAATATCTCCTCTTTACTTGCAGAACTTTCAAGCTCAAAGGCTAGATAAATTTCTTTTATCTTTCGAATAATCTTTTGCTCACGCGATAATAGGTATCCCCTAACAACCTGCATTGTAATAGTCCCGCCCCCACTAACAATTTCACCCGATTGAATCATTTGGTAGAAAGCTCTAATTAAGGATGGAATCCTAATGCCGCTATGCTCAAAAAATTTATCATCTTCAGCTGCTAGAAAAGCATTTTTAAGATTTTGTGGGATTTCCTTGTATTCAATAGTCCTTCTTTTTTGATCGCCAAACTCTCCAATTAAAACTCCATCAGAAGTTAAAACTTTTAGGGGTATTTGTAATGTATCTTCATCAACTAAATTGATTTCAGGAAGGCTGGGCTTAACAAGGAGGTATCCTGCTCCAATAGTAAATATTGATGCAAGGGTACCCGCAAGTGCTGCAAGTAATGCCCAATTTATTAATCTAACAAACATACAAATTAAATAATTATGTTTTCAATGGTAACTCTAAAATATTTTGATACATGAATTAGAATTATTTTACTCCTATAAATGATAGAATCAGCAATCTAAAAAAACGAAGTATGAATATTTTTATAGTTGGGCCAATGGGCTCTGGAAAAACCACTGTCGGAAAGATTGTGGCAGGGGAACTATTTCTTGATTTTCATGATACTGATGTAAAGATTGAGGAAAGCACAGGGGTCACAATAGATTGGATTTTTGATATTGAAGGTGAAGCAGGTTTCAGGAAGAGAGAGACTGCCACATTAAAAGATATGGTTGCATTGAATTCAATTGTCCTTGCTACAGGCGGCGGCATTGTGATTGAGGAAGAAAATAGAGAGCTGTTAGCCTCAAGAGGCACTGTTTTCTACCTTCATACCCCATTAAATATTCAAGTTGAAAGAACAACTAGAGATAAAGATAGGCCATTATTAAAAGATAAAGATCCTGAAAAAGTCCTAGCAGATCTTCAAAAATCAAGACAATCTCTATACGAGGAAGTGTCTGATCATATAATTGATACTGAGAATAAAAGCGGCTCTGAGGTTGCAAACGAACTAGTGAAACTAGTTAAAAATTATGGCTAAAGAGCTATTTGCAGGTCAGAAAAATAATAAATACAAAATTGTAATTAGCAAAGAGGCTATTTCTAAAAAAAACCTTTCTCCTCTCCTTAAGCAACATAAAAAAACTCTTATTATTTCAGATGACGGAGTTCCACAAAAGATAGTCAAAAAAGTTACTGGGGTTTGCGCACCATCAACCAAAGTTTTTAAATTTATTCTCAAGCATGGAGAAAATGCTAAATCAGTTCAAAACTTTCAAAAAATACTAAATTATTTAGCAGATAATAATTTTGACAGAGCAGATTTAATAGTCGCTGTCGGTGGCGGAGTGGTTGGAGATATCTCAGGTTATGTTGCTAGCTCATACCTAAGAGGTATTGAATTTATACAAATCCCTACAACACTTCTCTCACAAGTAGATTCTTCT
>PVBE011820482.1_pt1 | contig 22229 bp, 17 predicted proteins | sample 1631181 | NCBI WGS metagenome assembly PVBE01 (sample SAMN08397723, study PRJNA350692) | Marine metagenome, whole genome shotgun sequencing project. | isolation source: water | place: Pacific Ocean | collected 2012-04 | reverse complement strand
TAAACTCCTGACTTGACTCAACGGGACTCCCTTTCGTGATGCTTTGCCGGCTCACGGAAGGGAGTTTTCCACATCAATTTCCGAAAAAGTCAAACTTGGGGAGTCCCCCAGCGGAGCTGGGGGGTTTCCTGACTTGGCTAACTAGGGAGGTAGTTGAGATGAGCAAGCACGACGAGGCGATGGCCGCGATAATTGGTGAGGCCATGCCGGATCATCATCTCGCAGGTCCAGCCGTCGCTGCACATCACTCCCGAGGTCTGGCGCAGCATCGCCCTACGCTGACATGGCCAGGGGTCTCGGGTGCCGCGTCCCTCCCTTGAGTTCGAGGGAGATGCGGGCCCGGTGCTGCGCCTGCCGTCGGAGCCCCGTCGTCGTTGCCGCCGCCGCTCTCCATCGACTCGCAGTGAGTGTTCTAAGAACCCGTCGTCCGGGCGTGTTCGCGGAGCGCGGGGACGACGTCGCCGAGGAGCCGGTCGATCACCGGGCCCGGGTCGGCAGCGGCGGTGGCCGGGCTGAACACGAAGTGGCGGGCGCCGGCGTCGTAGAAGGCCATCAGCTTGGCGAGGACCTCGCCAGCAGTGCCGGCGGCGGCCACGCTGTCGACCATGGCGCGGAAGTCCTGGTCGTAGGTCCCGCCCATCGAGCGGGCCGCCTGCTCGCGCGCCGCGTCGCCATCGGGGTCGATGTTCAGGAACACCCAGACGTACCAGCCGAACTCGTCGAGGTCCCGGCCGCGCTCCGCGGCGACGGCGCGGACGGTCTCGACGGACGCGGCGTAGCGGCGGGGCGAGTAGAGGTACGGGATCCAGCCGTCGCCCAGGGTCGCGGCCCGACGCATGGCCGCCTCGGACCGGCCGGCGACGACGATCGGCGGGCCGCCGGGCTGGGCGGGTGAAGGGTGGATGCGGACGTCCTGCATGGCGTAGTAGCGGCCGTCGTGTGTGATCTCCTCCGCTGTCCAGAGCCGTCGGATCAGCGGGATCATCTCGTTGGCACGCCGACCGCGCTCCTCGATCGGCACCTGGCAGGCTCGGAACTCCTGGGGGTACTCGCCGCCGACACCGACGCCGAGGATCAGGCGGCCGCCGGTCGCCCGGTCGAGATCGGCGGTCTGTTTGGCGATCAGCGCCGGGGGATACAGGGGCAGCAGGAGGATGGACGTACCGACCCGGACACGCTCGGTCAGCGCGGCGATGCGCGCCAGGCCCATCATCGCCTCGGGACTGGGGTTGCGCGACACCACGTGTCCCCCGACCCAGAGCGAGTCGATCGGCAGGGCCTCGAGCTCGGGGATCGTCCGTTCGCCGCCGCTCGGGACGAGTCCGACCTGGAGGGTGTCGGCAGATGTCGCCATCAGACCAGGACCTCCAAGAGAGCCGCTCGTTGATCGAGTGACAGACCGAGTAGGTGCTCGAGCGCGTAGGCGTTGTCCTGCCCCATGAGCGGACCGTGGCGGGTGATCGCACAGTCGAGGTCCGAGAACAACCACGGCGCGCGCAGCACACGGGTCCGGCCGATCTCGGGATGTTCGACCTCGACGAACATGCCCCGTGCCACGAGGTGCGGGTCCGTGGCCAGTGCTTCGTTCGTCATCACCGCCATGGCCGGGACCCCGGCGGCCTGCAACGTCTCGGACGCCTCTCGGGCGGGACGCTCGCGGGTCCACGCCGCGATCGCAGCGTCGATGTCGGAAGCTGCGGCCCGGCGGTGTTCGGAGCTGCGGTGGAGCGTCGCCCAGTCTGCGCCTTCGAGGATGGTGCAGAGCGCCTGCCACTCGCCGTCGCTTCCCACGGCCACGGCCACCCACTCGTCATCGCCCTTTGCCGGGTAGACGTCGTGAGGCGCCATGTCGCGGTGCGTGTTGCCGACGCGAGGTTCCCATGCCACACCGAGCTCGTGCGCGAGCAGCGCGTCGGGTGCGCTCGCGATCACCACCTCGCGGGACGCGACGTCGACGTGCTGGCCCTCGCCGGTCCGCGCCCGGTGGAGCAGGGCGGCGAGGACGGCCACGGCGAGCGCATTCGCGCTGCGGTAGTCGGTCGACTCACCGACTTCCGTGGGAGGACCGTCGGGGTAGCCGGTCTGGTGCGACAGCCCGCCCGTGGCCCCGAAGATGCTGGCGAGGCCCGCCGCCATCGCCTCCGGCCCCGTCGAGCCGTTGGCCGACGAGGAGACGACGACCAGCCCGGGGTGCCGCTCGAGGAGCGATGCCGCGTCGAGCCCGAAGCGCGCCATCACCCCCGGTCGGAAGTTGTCGATCACGACGTCGGCCCAGGGGACGAGGCCGTGGACGAGTTCGCGACCCTCGGACGTGGTGAGGTCGACCTGGAACGAGCGCTTGTTGCAGTTCAGCTCGTTGAAGTTCGGCGACTGGTCGATGCCGCCGTAGTCGGCGAAAAAGCCCCGACGCGCCGGGTCGGGACGGCGGGTCGACTCGACCTTGACGACTTCGGCACCCAGCAGGGCCAGGAGCAGGGTGGCGTAGGGCCCGGCCGCCGCCCAGGTGAAGTCGAGTACCCGGACCCCCTCGAGCGCGCGCCCCGGTTCGAGCTCCGGCTTGCGCACTGCCGGCTCGCGGAACCCATTGGCCGAGCCGAGCGCGGGCGCCGGGCGAACGACGACCGGAGTGCGGGACAACTGGTAGGGAGCACCCGGGACGCGGAGGCTGCCGCCGCGGCCGTCGTCGATCTTCTGGAAGAAGCCACGGTGTGAGAGCTGCTCGGACACGAGGATGTCGGCCGGGGCCGCGTACGCGCCCACCGGGCAACCGAGCGCGGCGAGAACGGCGACGACGTCGACCTTCGCCCGCGCCCGGCACCATGCGGCGAGCGCTGCGCCGGTTGCCCCCGGGTCGGCCGCCCGGGCCTCGGCCGTGGCGAACTGCGGATCGGCGAGCTCGCCCGCCGCGGGCGATGCGGCGAGCGCGTCCATCTGACGGTCGGTGATGCCGACGAGCTGCACCCAGCCGTCGCAACACTCCATCATCCCGGCGAACCCGTAGCGGTTGCCCTCGCGGCGCAGCCGGACGCCGTCGTTGCTGAACCGGCTGAGCCGCGTGCGGTTGAGGGTCAGCTGCGACTCCTGGGCTGACACGTCGATCCGCTGGCCCCGACCGGTGCGGAGGCGGTCGTAGCAGGCGGCGAGGACCGCGACGGCGGTGTTCCATCCCGCGTCGGATGCGGCGATGTCGCCACCGATCTGGAGCGGGGGTCGGTCGGGGAAGAGCTTCCAGCCGAGCCCGCTCGGGAGGATCGATCCCTCTCCACCCGCGTGGAACTCGATGAGGTGGTGGGCCCGGAAGTGCTCGTAGGGTCCGCTGGATCCGAAGGGCCGGACTGCGGCGAGGATGCAGGTCTCGGACAGCGGGCCGACGGAGTCGAGGCGCCGGGCGTCGTGGTCGGTGACAACGACGTCGGCCGTCGCAACGAGCTTGCGGAGGCGATCGATGCCAGCAGGTCCGTCGTCCAGGCCGACGCTCGCCTTCCCGGTGCCGAGGTACAGGAATCGGCCACCCGGCTCGTCGGGCTCCGCGTCAGCCCGCCTCGGTGCCCACCTCCGGGATGCATGGCCGGACCGGGGTTCCACCATCACCACGTCTGCGCCGAGATCTGAGAGCACCTTCGTGCAGAACGCGGCCGCCGGACCGTCGGCCAGTTCGAGAACCCGCCACCCCACGAGCGCCATGTCTCCCCCTTGATCGCCTTGCCTTCCACACGATAGGTCGCTGTCCCGTCTGGTCGCCAGCGCGCCCCGCCTGGATGCACTGGAATTCTGCGCAATGACGAAATCCGATCGCGTGCCTACTACGCCGGTCTGGACGAGTTGACAGGTCGGGCGCTCGTCGTGATGGAGGACGTCGTCGGCAATGGCGGGCGCTTCCTCGATGCCCACCAGCCCTACTCGCTCGAGGTGACCCGGGACAGCCTGGGCCAGTTCGCGCGTCTCCACGCCGCCACCTGGGGCGACCCGATCCCGGCCGGGTGCGCGGATGCGGATGCGGATGCGGATGCGGATGCCCCCGGACACAAGCATTTGGTCTTCGAAGAAGGACTTCAGAGTGCCTGGCTGTACGAGACGCTCAGGCCGCACGTCGACGAGCTCGTCGTCGCCGGAATCACGACGAGCCGAGGGCCGAAGAGCGACAAGCACGATGCCTATGGCTTGGCCGAGAAGCTCCGTGGCGGAAACCTCGACAAGCAAGTCTTCAAGGCACCTCGTCAGTTTACGCGCTTGCGCGAGCTCTCGCGTATTCACATGACGCTCGTCGGAGATGTCGTGCGAGCACAAGCTCGGATCAAGAGCGTGTACCGTTCGCGTGGCGTCCTGGTAACGGGCGTGGATGTCTACAGCGCCCGCCGCCGAGAGGAGTGGCAGCGGCAGCTGTCCCCCGGCTCACAGACCCGAGCAACGCGACTCTACGCTCATCTCGACTTCTTGCTGGAGCAAAAGAAGCAGGCGGAAACCGACCTCCTTCGAGAAGCCAAGAAGCATCGGATCGTGAAGATCTTGGAAACTGCACCGGGCTTCGGCCCGATCCGTGCCGCGCGACTGGTTCCGATCGTGATTACACCCCATCGCTTCCGCACGAAGCGACAGTTCTGGAGCTACTCCGGCCTCGGCATCGTGACCCGATCGAGTTCGGACTGGATCCAGACGGCCGATGGGGCCTGGATCAAGGGACGTGTGCCCCAGACACGAGGCCTCTCTCGCCATCACAATCACTTCTTGAAGAGCATCTTCAAGGGGAGCTGCGACCGATCAGGGAGCAGCGAGTACGACGACGGAGATCACACAACGCAACAAGGACCCCATTCATGCTCGCTACGAGCGGCTCCTCGACGGCGGCTAAAGCCGACGCTCGCGAAGCTGAGCTTGGCTCGCATGATTGCAGCCACCGTGCTGTGCATGTGGAAGAACGAGGAGGAGTACGACCCCGGACGAGCCGGGCTGGCTACCCAGACACTCGAAGGCTAGTCGATCGCTCGTTTGGGGGAGTGAATGAGAAAGCAATCTGTCGAAGACGCATCCGCGAAGAGTGTTCGCATGCCACGCATTGCGTGGCCGCGGGGTGAGCATCCATGAATTTCCTGTCCAACGACATCCGATCGAAAGGTCCCACGGATAAGCTATGCCCCTCCGAAGAACCAAAAGAAGCGATGGCCGACAAAGGCCCAGATGGAAGGATGGTTCCCACACGAACGTGGAGAACACAGACGCCGAACAATCGCGATGCCCTGGACTTGCCTTCAAACTCAATCTTCTAAACGAGCCGTTCAAAAGAGTTCGACCGATGCTCGGACCGAACCACGAACGCAATGTCTCGACTCGAGACCGTCCAGCCAGAACGGGAGCAGACGCCCGGATCGAAGAATCTGAGGCGATAGGGGAAGTGTGTCTTGCGCTCCGACCCTATGGAAGGAAATTCAAGGCGCACTTTCGGTATAGCCGAGATCGAACATTCTGTCGATTGGGCTCGGGATGGAGCAATCCCATCCGGCAGCGAGGAACTTGGAGAGAATCGCCCGTGGGGCTGATTCCAATTTCCACTGTGAGGCGGTTCGCCGTACAATGCTTGTTACGGCGGGGTGATGCGAATGCCCTGAATCGTCAGCAAGAAGTGTTACCAGGAAACGGAAGTGGATCACAGCGCCTTCCCTCCTATACGCTCCGAGAAGCCAACTCTGGGGCAAGATTGGGCGTCGGTTCTTCGTTCAGGCGTCCCGCGCATAGCGTCCCGTCTTGCTCGGCTCGCAAAGTTTGGATCACTCTTCATCGGGGCTATCTTTCTCAATATCGAGACGAGCCACGCCCTCGTCGAGAGCTGCTGTAGTGAGTGCGTCATCGTCGCTGTCGATCTGAATTCTGATGAGCCGGGCTTTCAAACGGCCATCGATGTGGACGCTGGAACCCGTTGGCTGCGCGGTGTGAGCGTCTGGATCTACGCGCCCAGCGGACCCGTCCCGGTCCACTCTATCGGCTATCTCGGTGGATTGAACCGAGGGCTCGCCTTTGGTCACACGCCCTTCGAAGAGGAACACGGCGGTCATGTGGTTGCGATCACCGCCACGGCCCTCGACCCACTGGTGGATGGCAACTCGGTGTTCGTCAACAACGGGATCGAGAAGCTCTTCGAGGGACCGGAAGTCCAATACTTCGAAACCGGCGACTTTGGTGCGGGATCCGGATTGATCGCTGTAGACCCGATCGCGCCGGTGCTGACGGTTGATATCGAGTTTGCCAACGCCGCCGCAGGCGATCGCTTTCACTTCTACTTGGGCGACAAGACCGCCGAGTGGCAAGCGGGAGCCTATGGCGCCTTTTCGAGCGGAGATGTCAATACTCTCGAATCTGGGGGCGACGCGTGCCCAGACCGGACGAGTACACTGGCCGGGCTCGATTCGGACATCGCTGTGCCGGTGCCGCCTGCGCTATATCGCGTCGACTACGTCGACGGCCATAGCGGGAGCGGCGGTGCGGTCGTCCGAGTTGTGAACCAGGTTTCGGCACTTCGCGGATGGTCGCTCGTCACGTTGCTAATCCTGCTCACGATAGCGACCGTACGCATTCTTTACCAACGCCGCGTGTGACTCCGAGAGACCTACCGCCCGCTGCGTGTGGGTTCTCAATATCCGTCGGCCGCCGCTGATCCGGCACTCTGCGTAGAGCGGATCCCAGTCGCGTCGTCGTTGGTGCTTCTCTTGGTGCTTCTCGAAGGACTTCTACAGCCACGGTTTGCCACGCTTTGCCAAGTTAGGTGCGCCCAGAAGCGCCTGAGGGCCCCTCAGTATTGCTCCACACAGCTTCCTAAACCGACGCTTCCTGCGGGCAGCGGCCTGAGTCGCAGGAGAGCAGCCTTGTACGGTCCAGAGGACCGACTAGCGCGCCATGCTGTCAATTGTCCGCACGGTTCAGCGGACCGACCATCCGTCCCGAATTCATCGGGGAATCAATCCTCTGGAATTCCTCGGGCTGGCTACAGGTCCGACAAGCCGCATTGTGAAAAGTGGGGGGAGCGGGACCCTGCTCATCACGCTCGCCGCATTCGTGGCTCCCATGGGCGGGCATGGTCTGATGGTGACTTGCTCTATGGTCTAAGCAATGGCTCGACCTCGACAACTCCTGAGATGGTTAGGCGGAATCGCGTTCGTTCTGGCATGTCTCGCATTCGGCCTTCGTTTCCTCGACGGGCCGTTGTTCGTCCTGCACGGAGGCCCGTTCAGGTCGGGTGACTATGTCGGCTACGCCGACGTTGACTGGCAATCACTTGATGGTCTTCGTGAGATGGAACTTGAACTCGCTGGAACCGGGCGTTCGCTCCTCCTTTGGTTCTCGGTGACCGACGGTTGTCCATACATCTCGTGTGGGTTTGGCTGCGACGAGGGTTTCCTGACGCGCTGGCCCCGTCAAGTTGAGCAGGACCCGCGCGTTGTTGTGCGTCTCGATGGTATGCGCATTCGGGCGCGAGCCGAGCAAGTTCCGCACGGCTCGGAAGAGCATGATGTTGCTCGTGCTGACCGTCAAGCGAAGTTCAGTGCTGGAGAGGATTCGAGAGCGCGAGCCGAGCTCGGCGCTCACAACGCAATTGTGAAGCTAGGCTCTGAGCTTTCCGACGACGAGGCCGCGGGCCCGTCCAGCCGTCTGTTCCGAATCGTCCCGCCCTGAACCGGAGGTGGCCTCGGTCTGTCCTCAATGCGCGTCCGCCTGATTCTCCTCCGCCCATCTGCCGATCACTTTCAGCAGTTCGGCGCAACTTCCCCAACGCCGGCAGCGAGTATTCGACGTGCGGAGGAACCACCGGAAATACCTTGCGCCGGACCAGACCCCACTGCTCGAGATTCCGGAGCGTTTGGGTCAGCATCTTCTTCGAAATGCCAGGGAGACGACGGGCTGGATCGCGGGGTCATTGTGGGCCTTCGGACGATGTGTGGACCAGGGCGGGCACCCACGTTTCCCCCATGAAATCCGAGACTTGCCGCGTCGGACAGTCAATCTCGATCCAATCGTTTTTCGTTCGTGGGAACTTCCAGGTACCTATGACACTTGTAGGTAACTACTTGACCGATCGGCACAGACAAGTATATGACAGCAGAACGATGTCGATGCCATCCGCGAGGCCGGCAGAGGTCGCTCAGCTCGCACACCGGCGCTCCCGCGCCAATCCTGATGCGCCGTTTCGGAGCACCATGAAGGTTGACGTACCGATTCGATGTTCTTGCGGCGCCCTGAGTGGCGTCGCGCGCGGTGTTTCTCCCAAGAACGGCAGTCGTGTGGTGTGTTACTGCGATGACTGTCAATCTTTCGCACACTTTCTCGGTCGAGCGGACGAGATCCTCGACGCGCACGCCGGCACCGACGTCTTCTCGACGACCCTGGCTCATCTCGAGATCACCGAGGGCGGAGACCAGATCGCGTGCGTGCGACTCGAGGCAGACGGGATGTTCCGCTGGTACGCCGGCTGTTGCCGAACCCCCATCGGAAACACGTTTCCCTCTCCGAAGTCGCCGTTCATCAGTGTCGTCCATAGCTGCATGGATCACGCCTCCGACGTCCGATCTCGAGACGAAGCGCTCGGGCCCATTCGAATCCGCGCCAACGGACGCTTCGCGAAAGGCGATCTTTCGACGCTCGATGCCCACCCGCGCATCCCCATGTCAATGTTCCCGCTCGTCGCGAAGTTGTTCTTTGCGAAGCTGCGGGGCGAGTATTCGCCTTCGCCGTTCTTCGACGACGAGACGGGAGAGTTTCGCGTCGTGCCCCAGGTGCTCAGCGAGTCGGAGCTGCGTCAGGTCAGGAGTACGGGAAGCGAGGACGCTCGTTGAGTCGGAAAACAGTCCGGATCTTCAACGTGAAGGCACCGTCTGATCGGGCGCTCCAGAAGTGTTGGTCCTCGATCCAGATCGAGAAGCCGCGGGCCGCGAGCACGCGAACGAAGGAGGCCACGACACATGAACGAGCGGGAAGGCTTCAATACGAAGGTGATCGCGGAGTTCCGAGCGAATGGCGGGAAGGTCGCCCTGTTCGGGGACCAGCCGCTGGTGATCCTGCACACGATCGGGGCCCGAACGGGATAGGTTCGCGAGATCCCGCTCGCCGTGGGCGTCGAAGGGGACGTGCTGCTGGTCTTTGCGAACGACGGAGGGGCCCCCAGACACCCGGCCTGGTACTTCAATCTGAAGGCTCATTCCCGAATCGATGTCGAGATGGGAACCGAGCGCTTCCAGGCGGATGTCGTCGAGCTTTCCGATGCCGACGCCCAGCAGAAGCGCGACGTCGTCGCGCGCACCGAGCCGCAGTTCGCGGAATCGGTGGCGACGGCGGCACCGCGGGCGATTCCGGTGTTCTCGATCATCCGGGTCGACTGAGACGCGGTCCTCGAGAATCGATCGAAGCATATCGGGAGCCCCGTCGAGCTCGCTGCGATTCCGCGTTCGCCCGCTCGCGCTCTCGTGGCGTTTCATCGGATCGGTGAGCTATCAAGGTCGGGCGTGCGCTTCAGCCTCGATTGCGGTGGGGAGCCCAGGGACAGACAATCAGGCCATGACGCTGTTCGAGTACCTGTCCGTTGCTGCTTCCATCCTTCTTTCCCTGGGGATGGTCCACATTCTGAGTAGGATCAAGGACGTCCTCGAGCGTGGCCGGAGCTATTGGATCCACTCCGTTCACGTCGCTCTCATTCTCCTCCTTCATCCAGTCTACTGGTGGATGTTCTGGGGCTATAGGGACGTTTCGTGGACTCTCCCGTTCTTTCTCATGGCGCTCGTTCCTCCCAGCCTGATTTGTGTACTCGCTACGTCACTCGTTCCGGCCGACTCAACGGCGATTGAGTCGTGGTGAGAACACTACTTCCGAATCCACAGGATCTTTTTCGGGCTCTACGCCGGATTCATTCTTACCGTCGCCACGCAGAGTGTGCTGCTTCGTGGTGACCCGATCCTAGGCGTTGGACGCGCATTTCAAAGCATCGTTTTCGGAACGTTGATTCTTGCGACGCTCTCGAGCCGTGTGTGGGTGCATGCAGCGGTCGCGTTCGTCTTGATCGCGGTGACTGTCGTTACTTCGGCAACGACTCTGCTCTCGCCTGCCACGTCTACGGGTCTGCCCTAGCTCGCCGGGAGCACGTCGCCGTCTACTCGCGCGGCTGAACCTGCCAAAAGCGTATTGCCACATCGTTGGGCGGGGGAGAGCGGCCGTACTTGGTAGAGGTGCCTTGGCGAATGCGCGCGATCAGAGCCGCATCGGTGATCGGGGCGAGCTCCACTTCGTAGACTCGATCGCCGATGCCCAGGCGCACTTCCGGGTCGTCGTCGACCCAGCCCGGCCAGTGCTTCGTTTCGGGATCGCTAGCGCCGACGAAGAGATTCCCGTCGAGCGACCCACAGGCGATGGTGACTGAGTGCGGAAGGAAGTAGGGGGTGCGGACTTCGATCGCGATTTCCGGGTGATCGTCCGTGAAGGACCAATCCGAGGGCGTCGGCGTGACCTCTCCCGGAAGCCGCATTCCGGGCCGTCTATCCTGCGGACCGAAGCAGCCGGCTAGACTGACAGCGATTGTAATCGCCATACAGATACGCGTGAGGGTCATATCGACGCCTCCGGATTGCGTTATGAGACCCGTTCTGCGGCGCTACTTCCAGGCCATGCAGCTGGGCTCCTGTCTCGCAGACTACATGCCCTTTGAACTTCTCGCAGTGCTCCTCCGCGACCTTCTACGAATACGCCTTGTCTCACTTTGCCAAGTTGGGTTCGCCGAGAAGCGCCTGAGAGCGCCTCGCGACCCGATTCTGCTGCTTCCCAAACCGTGCGTCGAGGCTTCCCCGCGCCATGTCGGCAACAGTCCGAAAGTCGCTCCGGTGGATCTCGACGAGGTCTCCTGTGGCTGCGACACGGGACAGGACGCCCGCGGAAGTTCTTACGAACTGAGCCCGAGCGAATGCGCCGAGAGAGGGGTCTTTCATCTGGGATGGTTCAGCGGATGGGTGTGGGAGGGTGGGTGGCCGAAAATGCCCGCTGCCTTCAGGGCGTTGCCACGGCAGCGGTTGGAGGTCAGAATGTCGCGGATTGCAGCAGCGCGGATCTCCCAATGCAGGCTGCCCCGGGGTCCTGGAGCAGAGCAGGAAAAGGATGAATGAATGCGTGAAGGTCTTACCTGGATCACCCTCTTCGGTCTCGTGCTCGTCCACGTCGCCTGTAGGACTCCCAGCGACCAGCAGCTCTATCCGGGTCCGGCGCGTCCGAATTCCGCGCTTGGCGTGGTGAGCGTGAGCCACGCGCTCGACGTGGTCCGAGTCGACGACCAGGAGTTCTTCAGTCTCTTCCAGCCCGATGAGGTCAAAGAGCTGAGGCTGCTACCGGGAATGCATCGCATCACCGTGCAGTTTTCCGGAGCCTACGGGACGCCGGACGAGGACGAAGAGATCGTCCGCGCCGCCGAGCAGGTGATCGAGTTCGAGCTGGCGGCCGGTAAGCACTATCGCGTCGAGACCGCGGAGCCAACCGGTCTGCTGGCTGCCAAGGCCTATGCGCGCAAGGGGCCCGATCTGTGGCTCGTCGATCACTCCAGCGAGCAGCGCATCGATCTTCGTTCCAACGATGCTGGCTTCTTCTGGCCGGTGACGCAGCTCGCGAGAGCCGAAGCAGTGCAGGGCGATGCGTCGGTCGTCGCCGCAACGGGTGCGGCCCCCGCTGTGGGCTCGGCACCCGAGAAGAGCCTCATCCTCGAGGAGTTCGAACGCTGGTGGGCACGGGCCGACCGGGCCGACCGCGCGCGCTTCCTGGAGCAGATCCGTTCCGAGACGCCTTGAGGGCCCCGGCTCGGATCCCGTCGAATGGGCCCAGCATGGCGATCGGGAGGCCGCCGCCCCTCCATTCCGATCGCCCACTCCCTGCTGAGCTTGGCTGCGGCACCAGGTGGAGCCGCTCGAGAAGAACGCCGGCGGGCGTGACGCCCGCCGCGGGTCAGGCCGACCGCAGCTCGAATCCGTCGTAGCCCTTGCTGGCGACCTCGTCGCAGCGCGTTTTGTAATCGATCATGCCGGCGACGTAGGGCATGAAGACGCGCTTCTTGCCGGGGATGTTCGCGCCCACGTACCAGGAGTTCGCCTTCACGAACAGCGTCATGTCCGCCGCGGCGTTGACGTGATCCACCCAGGCGTCTTCGGCATCGGGCTTCGCCTCGATGCGGGTCAGGCCGCCGGCGCGCATGTACTCGATGCAGTCGGAGATCCAATCGACGTGCTGCTCGATCGCCACCGGCATATTGGTCAGCACTGAGGGACTTCCGGGACCCGTGACGGTGAACATGTTCGGGAAACCGGCGACCTGCAAGCCGAGGTAGGCGAGCGGACCCCCTTCCCACTTCTCGGCCAGGGACTGGCCTCCGGTGCCGCGGATGTCGATCTTGAGCAGCGCGCCCGTCATGGCGTCGAAGCCGGTCGCGAAGATGATGATGTCGAACTCGTACTCCGCATCGGCGGTCCGCAGACCGTGCGGTGTGATCGCGACGATGGGCGAGTTGCCGACATCGACCAGGCTCACGTTGTCCCGGTTGTAGGCCTCGTAGTAGCCCGTGTCGATCGGCGGGCGTTTCGTGCCGTAGGGATGGTCGGTCGGCGTCAGGCTCTCCGCGATGACGGGGTCATTCACGACCTCACGAATCTTCTTGCGAAAGAACTCAGCGACCAGCTCATTGGTCTCTTCGTTGGTGAGCAGGTCGTTGAAGGAGCCCCACAGGAACCTGAAGCCCCCTATCTGCCAGAGTTCTTCGAGGAGCGCCTGCTGCTCTTCGGGGGAGAAGTCCTGGGCCGATTTCTCGGTCGGGCTGTACGGGAAGCCGCCGCGCGATTCGCGTGTGAGGCGGCGAAGCTCGCGGTAGTTCGCCTTGACCTCCGCCTGTCCCTCTGGCGTGAGCAACGCGTTGCGCGCCGGAAGGCTGTAGTTGGGCGTGCGCTGGAAGACCGTCAGGTGATCGGCCTGCTCCGCGACCACCGGCGTGACCTGGATGCCGGTCGACCCCGTGCCGATGAGTCCGACTCGCTTGCCGGCAAAATCGACTGGCTCGTGGGGCCATTCGCCGGTGTGGTACCACTCGCCCTCGAACTGATCGAGGCCCTCGAAATCGGGGAGGTTCGTGGCCGATAGACAGCCGACGGCGCTGATCAGGAACTGCGCGGAGATCTGCTCGCCGCCATCGGTGCGGATCTGCCAGCGATTGCTGGCCTCGTCAAAGACGGCCTCGGTGATCCGGGTGCTGAACGAGATGTCGCGCCGCATGTCGAAACGGTCGGCCACGTGGTTCAGGTAGCGCAGGATCTCCGGCTGTTCGGGGTACTTGCTAGTCCACTCCCACTCCTGTTCGAGCTCCTCGGAGAACGAGTAGGAGTAGTAGTAGCTCTCGGAGTCACAGCGGGATCCCGGGTAGCGGTTCCAGTACCAGGTACCGCCGACGCCGTCTGCGGACTCACAGATGCGTACGTCCAGGCCGAGAACGTCGCGCAGTCGATATAGCGCGTACAGACCAGAGAACCCGGCGCCTATGATGACCGCGTCGAGTTCGTGGGGACCTGCTTGCTGGCTGGACATGGAAATAGCCTCCTCGGCTGCGATCCCAGCTCGGGACCGGGGGATCGGGGGAACGGGCGCTTCAAACAGCCCGCCGAGTATACTCAACGGGGGTGTTGGTGCAGGATCAGCAAACGCGGTACCGGCCGACCACTCGAGCGATCTTCTTCCGGCACGAGTCGACCATTCGGGACTGACTCCGCGCTCGTCATCCGAACTCGCAGAAAGCTGAGACGCTGATCTTTCGACATCCTGAATTGGATGGCGGAGATGTGCCGCCGCAGTAGGCATCATGAACAATGCGGGTTGAGGTCGTGGGCCTCGGGGAGCCAGTGCTGAGTCTTTCTATTCATGCAACACGCATCAGCGCCGGCATGGGATGGTCCTCTCGAGCCGCGCGCGGTTCGCGCCTCTATAGCGTGGCCCCGCAGGCAACGCTGAAATCGGGTCAATATGTCTCACTCGAGGTCGACTCGTCAGAAGACTACTTTGGCGGTGGTGTCGAGAAGGCAGCCTGAAATGACTAGCCGCGTCCTTGCCCCCACTCTGGCAGTCGACGTTGATGATGGGGCAGTTCATATCGACGGCGCCGTTGCTCGGCATGTCGTCGCTTTTTCACCTCCTCATCGATGGAGTGGCGATCCGGGGCCCAAGACTTGTCCGATCGGGGGATCTCGATCCGGTTTGCCCATGGGCGTCACCCGATCCCATCGCCGAAGTTCAAGGTCTACAGCACGGCGCCCGCTGCGCGCGGAGGCAGTGAGGCGCGCTCTTCAGCACCTCAAGGCTCCAGGAGGTTGAACTCGTCCAGGTCGAATTTGAAGATCCCGTAGGAGCCGGCGGGCACGAACAAGTCGCGATCGATCACCGTGAAGCGTTTCGGCCAGCCGTGTGTGGGCAGGAATGCCTGGAAGTAGGGCTCCCGGGGATCTTCGAGGTTCAGTATCAATGCGCCGCCCCGCGCGCTGTACAACGCGCGCCCGGGAAGCGCTTCGCGCAGGGAATAGGACGAGCCGATCTCGGTAGTCGATAGTTCTTCGAGGAATTCGTTTGCGGCCAGCACCGTGAGAAACTCCGGTCTGGGGACCCGGAAGGACCGCCAATCCCCGATCGCCCCGGTCGGGCTCTCAATACCAATGACGGCGCTTTCGACCAGCGTGTCGTGGGTTCGGAACTCGAAGGGCGCACGGTGACTGATCAGGATATGACCCGCACCATCCAACCTCACCTGATCGACCTGTGCATCGCCCAGGGAGTAGGTGGCCTGCTCGTAGGCCCGGCCCTCGATGAGCTCGAGTCGCACGATGGTGTTCTCGACCACCTCATCCTGCCAACGGTAGTCGTGGGTGTAGAGGACGGAACCCTCGACCGCGAGCAGCGTGCCCGGAACGTTGATCGGCGGCCCGAAGACCGGCGCCTGGGGATTCGAGGCGTCCGTCCGCTGGATGTAGAACTTGACGAGGGGGCGAGCGACTTCTCCAGAGCCCGCGACTGCCGCTGCCTCGACCGGCACCCGGTAGGAGAGCCATAGATTCGAAGCGTCGGGAATCAGAGCAATCCCTTCGGCATCGGTTGGAAAAGGAGCGGTCGCCGTGATCTGCGCCGAGTCTGGGTCGCGAAGATCGATCATCTTCAGTTTTATTTCCCACCAGTAGCGTTCGCGGGTGCGGTCGTAACAGTTCTCACGCGTCGGGACGTCGTCGGCATCGACGCCCTCACACGCCGTATTGCTTTCCAGGTCGACGTAGCACTCCTGAATTCGGCCCGAACAGATTGGGTCCTCACCCTCGAGCTCAGTGCAGGTGATCCCGCCGCGGTGATAGGTGCAGTCGGGCACGAGGATGTTTTTGATGAGCGGCTTTCCGTTGACGTCCACCGTTGTCTGCGACCGGCACGCGTTGGTATCCAGCGGGGATTCTCGGCAAACATGTTCGTCACCCACTACCTCTGATCGATACACATGATTCAAGAATGCCAACGCGTTGTCGATCACTGTGGGATCGTACCAATAGCTGTAACGCCCATCGTTGTCTGTTAGGCGAGATGCGCGGCGCAGCGCGAGGGGATTCGACAGGTCGTAGACCTGGATCTCGCGCGCCCCTTGGGTGTATCGATCGACGCTCACCACCTGATCGCCCACCTGGTAGGGCGACGCGTAGAGAGGGAGGTCGATTCCCGCCAGGGCTTCGGCGCCGTCGGGATCCTCGCCGAGGGCGATCACGTCGAGACGCCAGCCTCCAACGTCCCAATACGAGGTTTCGATTCGGGCCCCGTACTCTCCCAGGTCGAAGAAGTTGCTGTAATTCGGCGCAAGGTTCATGCGACCGAGCTCTTCGGGATCGTCGACAGAACTCACGTCCACGAGACTGAGCTCGTTGTGAGAGAGGTTGGCAGTGAGGGCCTCGTCGGCCAGGAAACTGCGCCGCACCGGGGCCTTCTGACGCATGGCGCCGCGCGCTGTGAGGCTGTCCTTTGAAAATGTGAAGATCTGAACTCCTGACCGCCGCTCTGAACCGGACCACCGCGCCGAGAAGGGAAGCAACATGAGCTCGGTCTCCACATCTCCGGCCGGGCTCAGGACATCGACGGTGTTTTCAAGCACTGAGAAGGCGCGATGATCCCAACGCGCTTCCGACCAGCCCCCGCTTTCGTCGATGCGCGTGCGGGCGATGAGCGGATGGGGGTTGGTGAGATCCTCGATGTCGTACAAGCTGACCGCCGCCAGGGTGCGAGACCCCACCTGGTCCGACCCCACGCCAATCAGCCACGTCTGCCCGAAGACGTCCCGGAAGAAGTCGTTCCAGCCCGTCACCTCGTACTCCATCGCCTCGTGAACCTGGCCCTCGGCCGAAATCTCGAAGGCGTGGAAGGGATCGATGCGCAGGAAGGTCACCGCGAAGGCTTTGTTGCCGAGGAAGAGGGTCGCGTAGAGCCGTTGACCCGCACCGAAGTCCAGCGAGTCAATCGGCCGAAGATCGTGAATGTCGCTGGCATCGAAGGTTTGGAGGGTGTTGGACGCGTTGCTTCCCCCGCGAGTGCTGGAGGAGATGACGCGCAGCACGCCCTCGTGGAGGTCCAGGTTGAATTGACTCATCACGTAGCCGTCGATCCCAACGTGACCCCCCTCCAAGATGGCGCCGGTCGGATCGTCGATGTCGACCAGCGTCACGCGCGCCTGCTCTCGGGGCTCATCCAAACTCTCGTTGAGCGCGCGGACCGCGACCAGGATCGCACTCGGTGTCGCCTGGATGTCGCTCACCATACCCTGGATCTCGACCTGGCCGCGTTGCTCTAGAGTCCCATCCGAAATATCGAAGCTGATCACCTCGGCGTACGCGTCCGTCGCTTCGGAACTGAATCCGTAGGTCCAACGGCCGCCCGCTTGCGTCGCCACGTAGAGAGCGGCGCTCTCGTCACCATGAACCATGCGGCTGGTAGCGATTTGGCCGGGTATCTCTGCCCGATCGATGAGCTCGGGTGCAGATGGATCGGAGAGGTCCACCACGACCGCCGAGGCGCCATAGCGCTCCGTCAGCTCCATTTGATGCGGCACGCCATAGAAGCCATGCCAGCGGTTCAGGAGCACGTAGGCGCGATCGCCCAAGACGTAGAGCTCTACGGGTGTTCCGAGAAGGGCGAGGGAGCCGATCATTTCCGGCTTCGACGGATCGCCGAAGTCGATGATCTGCAGTCCGCGATAGGAGTTCAGGTTCAGGATCAACGAGTCCGAGAGCACCCGGTAGATGTCGCCTTCCTCAACGCTGCGCTCGCTTGCGACATCGACACCCGCAGTGCGCGTATCGGCGCTGCTCATGGTCGTGCTGACACTGATATCGGAACGATCGGCCGCGTTCTGCGAAGGCGCTGAGGTGAACTCCGACGGACCCGAGCGGCCACCCCTGGGCGCTGACGAGTTCTCGGACGAACAAGCCGCGAGGGCGAGACTCGTTGCCAGGGCGGTAGCCAAAGTGGTCAGGCGGCGAAAAGCGAAATTCGACTGGTGAAGAACGACGTGGCTGGCTGTGCCGCACATAGAAATCGATTCCCTCATTTCTCCAGCGGCGATATTGCCCGCTGCAAGGGAACAGCGCTCTGGCCTGCCCCTGGGAAGGTCCCGCGCCCCAAGGGACTTCAACGCCTTCCTACAGACTGTCTGTGTATCGAACCGCGGATTCGTGACCGCAAATCACTCCCCGGCTGCGGTCGACCACTCGAGTCGCCGAATCACCGCGGGCGGACGAATGTCGAGAACTGGCAGGGTGACTGCCTCGGGCCAGGTAGATGGGAGTCCTCTGACAGCTGGACTTCGGATGAGGCCATTGGCCACGGCCTGGGGAGGGATCGGGGCCGACCGCCCCCTATTCGATCACCCGAGCCGCATGAAAGCCGCTCCAGATTGCGTTGAGGATCTTGCCCACCTTCACGCTGTCGCCGATGGCAACACAATCTGCGACACGGCTCTCGACAGCGTCGCGCAGGGTGGCATCGGGAACGTAACCCGTCGCCATAACGATGGCGTCGCCGGCGATGGCTTCGCTCTTGCCGTCCCTCTCGGCGATGATCCCCTCCCGGGTAATCTCCATCACCTTGGTGTCGACGCGAATGTCGACCTGCCCCTGGGCGAGCAGCGAGCGGATCCCCATCAGGGTCGGGATGTTCGTTCCCTCGGGCACGACCTCGCCAGCCATCTCGACCAGGGTCACCTTCTTGCCGTCGGTCACCGCCAGCTCGGCAGCCACTTCACTCCCGCACAGACCCGCACCGATCACGATCACGTGCCCCCCCGTTTCCGGCTTGTCCGACAAGAACTGTGCGCTGCTGTAGACGTTGTCCAGGTCGACACCGGGAATCGGCGGAGGAGAGAACCTGGAGCCCGTCGCGAGGATCACCCGATCGGCACCAAATGCCTCGATCGCGTCGGGTGTCGCGACGCGCCCCAACTCGACCTTGACACCAGCTTGCTCGAGACCGTGCTTCATGTAGGCGAGCAACGGAATGATGTCCTGCTTGAAGCTGGGCGCTGCGGCGGGCAGCAGCTTGCCACCGAGCTCTGCACCCTGCTCCCACAAGGTGACGTCGAGGCCGCGCTCGGCCGCCACGCGCGCCGCCTCCATGCCGCCGGGACCGCCGCCGACCACCAGCACCTTCTTCTTCGACGTGGCGGGGAAGACCTCGTAGGTGCGCTCCATGCCGGTCAGTGGGTTGACGGTGCAACCGAGGTACTTCATCTCGTAGCCGCGCCCGATGCACGCGTCGTTGCAGGCGATGCAGGGCTTGATCTGTGACTCCAGACCCGCCCTCACCTTGTTGGGCCACTCGGGATCCGCGAGAACTGGACGCCCGAGACAAACATAGTCGGCGATTCCCTCATCGATGACGCTCTGGGCCAGCTTCGGGTTGCCGAGCTTACCGTGTCCGATCACGGGAACCGTCGCGATCTCCTTGATCGCCTTCACGAGTTCGAGCTGTGAGCCCGGCTTCTCGTACATGCTCGGGATGACGCGGTCCCACGCCTCGTAACAGCCCGCATCGACGTGCAGGGCATCGACGCCGGCAGCCTCCAACCGCCGCGCGATTTCGAGGCCTTCTTCGAGCGTGCGCCCGCCTTCGATGAAGTGGTCGGGCGTAAACTTGAAGATGATCGGCATGTCGCCCACGGCGGCGCGGGTTGCGCCCAGGATCTCCATCGCGAAGCGCATGCGGCCGTCGAGATCGCCGCCGTACTCATCGTCGCGCCTGTTCCACAGCGCACTCATGAACTGGTCGATTATGTACCCGCCATAACCCTGGATACTGATGGCGTCCACACCTGCGATCTTCGCCATCCCCGCCGAAGTGGCATAGGAAACGACCAGCTGCTGGATCTCGTCTGTCGTGAGCGCACGCGTCGTTACGGTCGGGTCGAGAAAGCAGACATTCTCCGAAGCAGAAACCGGAGGGATCGGGTTGTTCTCGACGAAGTTCACGCGGCCAAAGCCTGCGGTGAGCTGCAGCACGAGCTTGCAATCGTGGTTGTGCACCGCATCGGCCAGCTCTGAGAGGCGGCCCATATAGGCAGGGCTGTCGATGCGCGGAAGAAGATGAGCGATCCCGCCTTCGATCTCAGTGTTGGTGATGGCCGCACCCGTCATCACCATGCCGAGCCCACCGCGGGCGCGGGCCTCGTAGAATTCGATCAACCGGCGCCCGTAGCCGCAATCGATGTCCGTTAGTCCATTGGTCCCCATGGGAGCCATGGCCAGCCGATTGCGGAGGCTCATCGTCCCGATCTGCGATCGCTCGAACATCTTCATGATCCACACCCTTCCGAACAGAATTGAGCTGGACAGGATAGGGATTTCCAGTTGTGTTTAGGGCCCGCAACCGAGAAAGGTCTCAGGACGAAGCGAGCGGGCTGCTTGAGACATCTTGCCTCGCAGCGTTCGACTTACCGGCCCAGGCGCAGCGGCAGGGAAGAGATCAAGCGGATGTTGAAATGGGGCGAGAATTCCGGCTCGCCGGTCTGCTCGATCTCCGGGAAGCGGCGGATCAGCTGGCCGATCATCTCCCGGGCCTCGCCGCGGGCCAGCGAGGCGCCCAGGCAGAAATGGGTTCCGGCACCGAAGGTGAGGGTCGGCCCGATGGGCCGCGCGATGTCGAAGCGGTCCGGCTCGTCGAAGACCCGGGGATCTCGATTGGCTGCACCCGGCGAAGCGAAGACCAGCTCACCCGCGGCGATCCTCTGCCCCCCGATCTCGATGTCCTCGAGCGGGTAGCGGGTGACGAATTTCGTCGGGAATTCGAAGCGTCCGAGCTCCTCGATCGCCGTCGACATCAGCTCGGGCTCCGCCCGCAGTCGCGCGAGCTGATCCGGGTGTCGCAGCAGCGCGAGCATGCCGTGGTTGACGAAGGCACCCGTCGATTCGGCACCGGCCATGATGATCGAGGTGGCGAGCCCGATCACGGCGGTGCGGTCGAGGCGCCCCTCTCCCGCATCGTGGTGTACGAGCGCGCTGATGAGATCGTTGCCGGGATGCAGCTGCGCGCGAGCGATCAGCTCGCCGATCATCTCCAGGAAGCCCGCCGCGCCCAGGTCCGCCTCGCGTCGTGCGGTCTCGTCGCTCAGCGGATTGATGGCGTTCTGGAGCCGGACCGCGTCGCGGCAGAAATCTGCCTCCATCTCCGGGCTGACACCCATGAGAATTCCGAGAACCCGGATCGGCACGCGGGACGAGAGGTCGTGCGCGAGGTCGAAGTCGCCGCCGGCATCCTCCGCCTGGTCGAGCGCCGTCTCGACCAGCTCGCGAATCCGCGAGGAAAGTCGCTCGACGGCGCCCCGGGTGAATGTACGGCTTACGTATTTTCGAAGGCGGGTATGCTCCTTGCCCTCCTTGAACGTGATCGTCTCCGCTCGCAGCCGATCCCAGGGCGAACCCCCGGTCGCCGGGTCTGCGGGTGCGTCGCGCCAATGATGCTCGCTGGTTCCGACCGGCGCGCGCTTGAATAGCCAGTCGACGTCCGCGTGATGGGTCAGGACCCGCGCGTTCAGCTCCGCCCAGTCGTAGACGCGATGCGACTCGCGGAGGTGGGCCAGGGTCGGATGGGGGTTGCGATCGTACTCGACGCAGAAGGGGTCGAAGCTGCACGTGTCGTCGCAGGGCATGGCGGGCGGACCTCCCTCCGTCGGCGCGCATCGAATGGATCGCCGGGCAAGCGCGCGTGGATCCTCACCGGCCATCCCGAGTATCTCGGCAATCTACACCGGGGCGCTGAAGGTGCGAGTACCGAGTTCGCGATCGAGCAGAAACAGGCCTCCGGGGGCATCGGCGACCATCTTCAACTGTTGGATGATGTCCGAGACGCTGGCCTCTTCCTCGACCTGTTCGGTGACGAACCATTGCAGGAAGGTGACAGTGGCGTGGTCTCTCTCTTCCATGGCGAGCTCCACGAGGCCGTTGATGCGCTGGGTGACCTGTTCCTCGTGGGCCAGGGTTGCCTCGAAAACCGCAAGGGGGGATTCCCATTCGGTGGGGGACCCTGGACGGTTTGGAGTTCGACCCGGCAGTTGCGATCGTTGAGAAATTGGATCGTCTTGGCCACGTGGGTGAGCTCTTCTTGAACCTGGGCGCGCATCCAATTTGAAAAGCCGTTGAGGTTCTGCGCGGTGAAGAAAACTTCCATCGACAGGTACAGGTACGACGAGTAGATCTCGGCGTTGATCTGTTCGTTGATGGCGCCCCCGATTTTTCCACTGATCATTATGGTCTTCCTTCGTTAACCTTCGTTAATCTTCGTTAAAAGGGTGTTCGAGGAGTGTTCGCGCTGACCAGGGCGCCGATGGGCTCGCCGAGGGCGGCCCGTTCGAGGCAGCCCGGCTCGGTCATAGCGTACACTCGAAGTTCGATCGCGTTTCCCATGCGCAACGTGGCCGCCGCGAGGTCGAGCACGCCGAGTTCGAGGCGGAGTTTCTATTCGATCTCCAGGGTAGCGAACTGCGGGACGTCCAGGTTCTCGGCTGGATCTTCGTCTTGTGCGCCATCGGCCCTGGTCGTGGGTTCACAATTCCGCCGTCTGCGCGCCCTCCGGCGCTGTCTGGCGTGTGCCACCACTAGCCCGGGGCGGGGGGGGGGGGGGGGAACCCCGGGTCTTCCCTGTTGGGGGGGGGGGTGGGGTGGTTGGTTGGGGGGTGGGGT
>PVBE012170764.1_pt1 | contig 22230 bp, 10 predicted proteins | sample 1631181 | NCBI WGS metagenome assembly PVBE01 (sample SAMN08397723, study PRJNA350692) | Marine metagenome, whole genome shotgun sequencing project. | isolation source: water | place: Pacific Ocean | collected 2012-04 | reverse complement strand
CTGATGCCCAGACCCCATATTCAGCTTGCTCAACGCGCTGTATCGGATACAATCACCGTGAAAGCCCCGCGATGGTCGCGGGCGCAATGCTATCTGGGAAATCCCGGATAAAGGGAGAACTCCACGCCGGGTTCTGGTATGATGACGGTTTACGTACACCCGCCAGAGGCGGTTTTATCTGACTTCAGGAGAAACGAGACTATGACCAAGCGATTACTCTGTCTTTCGGTTGTTTTGTTGGCCGCGGTTTCAGCCCGAGCGGGCGTTGTCGAACAGGCCAAATCGTCCGGCGTCAAGGGCGGACTGATCGTCCATCTCGACTGCGGCGACGCCAAAGAGACCGCAAAACTGCTGCTGGGCGACAAATACCTGGTCCACGGACTGGCCGCAGACGATGCGAAAGTAGCGGCCGGGCGAAAGAACATCCATGCGGCCAAACTCTACGGTAAAGTTTCGATCGCCAGATACAATTCCACCCGCCTTCCGTACGTTGACAACCTGGTTAACCTGCTGATTGATTCGAGTGGCGGAAAGGTCGCCAAAGACGAGATTGTGCGTGTGCTCGTCCCCGGCGGCGTGGCGTTCATCGGCGACGAGAAGGTGACCAAGCCCTGGCCCAAAGATATCGATCAATGGACCCATTACCTCCACGGGCCGGACAACAACGCGGTCGCCAAAGACAAGAAAGCCGACATGCCGCGTTCGATGCAGTGGGTTTGCGAGCCGCGCTGGGGCAGAACCCACGAAGAGATGGCCTCGATGTCGGCGGCGGTGACTGCCGACGGGCGGATATTCTACATCGTCGACGAAGCTCCGCTGGCTTCGATCCGCTTTTCGAGCTCCTGGAAACTCGTCGCACGCGACGCCTTCAACGGCACGCTGCTCTGGAAGAAGCCTGTTACGCAGTGGAACGATCACCTGCGACACTTCCGCTCGGGCCCGGCTCACCTGCCCCGCAGGCTGGTTGCCGTCGGCGACAAGGTGTACGTGACCGCAGGCCTGGCCAGCCCGGTGACTATGCTGGACGCCGCCAGCGGCGAGACGCTGAAGGTTTACAAGGGAACCGAGCACACTGAAGAAATCATCATTGACGGCGGCGTGATGTACCTTGCGGTAGGCACCTCGGAGAAGAATCGCCACGGCGGCGGACTGGCCGAGCGAAACGAGCCCAAACCGACCGAATTCCGATACATTACGGCGATTAATACCGAGACGGGCAAACAGCTCTGGAAGAAGGATTTCGCCAAGGGGATGGCGCTGCTTCCTCTGAGCCTGACCGTTTGCGGAACGAAAGTTTACTACCAGGACACGTACGGCGTGGGGTGCCTGGACGCCAAGAGCGGCAAAGAGAATTGGAAGATCGCTCGCCCGACTGTCGGCAAACGCATGGGTTTCTCGGGTCCGACGATCGTCGCCACTGACGATATCCTGCTCTGTGCCGATCAGGATCCCGGAAAGGCTGGTGTCGCCACAGACAAAGGCATCGAATGGGGCGTGCACGGATGGAGCATCGGCGGATTTGCTCGCGGAGCGAAATCCACGCTGATCGCCTACTCTACCGTCAACGGCGAAGAACTCTGGAAGGCCCCGTGCAAGGAAGGCTACAACTCGCCGGTCGACTTGTTCGTGATCGACGGAATGGTCTGGACCGGGCTGGGCTATCAAGGGCTGGACATCAAGACCGGAAAGGTCGCCAAGTCGATAAATGTAAAAGGCGATCGCGTTGGAATGGCCCACCCGCGATGCTATCGCAACAAGGCTTCGGAGCGGTTCATTTTCCTCGGCCGATCGGGCATCGAACTGCTGAGCCTCGAAGACGGATGGCAGGGCAACAACAGTTGGATTCGCGGGACATGCCAGTACGGGATCATCCCGGCCAACGGCATGCTCTACGCTCCGCCGGACGCCTGTGCGTGCTTCCTTACCGTAAAATCGCCGGGGTTCTTCGCCGCGGCGCCCAAGCGGGACAAACTGGCCAGCATGCCGGTCGACGACACGCTGGCCCTTGAGAAGGGTCAGGCCTACGGGAAGGTTCCCGCGTCGCCGGCTCCGCAGTCCGGCGACTGGCCGATGTATCGCGCCGATGCGGCCCGCAGCGGCGGCGTCGTGACGGATCTGCCTGACAAGCTCAGCAAGAAATGGTCGGTCTCTCTCGGCGGGAAGATCACCCAGCCGGTGATCGCAGGCGGGAAGGTGTTTGTGGCGACTATCGACACCCACACCGTTTACGCACTGGGCGCAGACGGCGGCAAGGAGATCTGGAGCTACACCGCAGGCGGAAGGATTGACAGTTCGCCGACGATCTACAAATCGACAGTTCTGTTCGGCTGCGCCGACGGGTGGATTTACTGCCTGGCAGCCGCGGACGGCAAGCTCGTATGGCGTTTCCGTGCGGCGCCAACCGAGCGGTTCGTAACTGCCTACGGACAGTTGGAGTCGCTCTGGCCGGTGCACGGAGCGGTCCTCGTGCAGAACGACGTCATTTACGCCACCGCAGGACGATCGACGTACCTCGACGGCGGGATCGTGCTGTATCGCATTGATCCGACCAGCGGCAAGCAGTTGTCCAGGACGATGCTGTACCACCTCGATCCCAAGACGGGCAAGCAGCTTACCAAAGAAGGCGGCTTCAATATGGACGGGACCACTTCCGACGTGCTTGTCGGCGACGGAGAGCTGGTCTACCTGAAGTACTTCGCGTTCGATCGCAAGGGCGCCCCAACCAAGGAGATTAGCGATCACCTGTTCGCCATCGCCGGACTCATGGGCGAAGACTGGTTCGTTCGCAGCTACTGGGTCATGGGCAAAGGACGCCCCGGAGCCGGATGGGGCGGATGGGCCAACGCCGCTAAGTCTAACGTCGCCGGGCGGATATTGAGCTTCAACAAGGACAAAATTTTCGGCTACGGGCGTAAAACCGTCTCCGGCGGAGCCGTCGGACACAAGGCCGACGCTTACTTCCTGTTCAGTAGAAGCAGGAAGGTTCCGGCCGTCGCTGCGGCCCCCGCGCCGAAGAAACCGGCGCCTAACGCCAAGAAGAAGCCCGTCGCAAAGGGCAAGAAATCTACCAAGAGACGCCGTAAGCCTCGGCCCAGGCCCCGGCCCAAGGCGCCGCCGATCTGGTCGGATGACGCATCACTAATAGTACGATCGATGGCCCTTGCTGGCGACAAGCTCGCCATCGCCGGCCCGCTCGATCTGGGAAAGAAGAAGAGCGGAATATTGGCTTTTGAGAACGAGGCTGAAGCGCTCGCCGGATTCAGGGGCTCCAAGGGCGTTTACCTTCGCGTGGTCTCGGCCGCCGACGGCAAGAAAGTGGCCGAGGTGAAGCTGCCCGCGATGCCTGCGTTTGACGGGATGTCTGTCGCCGGCGGAAATATCTATTTGGTCCTCAGGGACGGGTCGGTCGCATGCTTCGGTAAGTAGGTCCAACGAATAGTTTCAAGGAAAGAATAATGATGCGAAAATTGATCTGCCTGGCGATGGTGTTGTCGGTTTCTCTGTGCGCAAGGGCCGGCCTGGTCGAACAGGCCAAATCTTCCGGCGTAACCGGCGGACTTGTCGTGCACGTGGGGTGCGGCGACGGGAAGATAACGACCCTGCTGCGGGCCAACGCCAGCTTTCTCGTCGAGGGCATAGACACCGACCCGGCCAACGCCGCCAAGACACGAGCCGCGGCAAAGGCGCTCGGTCTGACAGGCAAAGTGCAGGCCGCCGCGTTCGACGGCAAGGCGCTTCCGTACACCGACAATCTCGTGAACCTCCTGGTAGTCAGCAACGCGTACCAGATCACCAAAGCCGAAATGCTGCGGGCGCTGGCGCCCGGCGGCGTGGCGATTGTCGGCGGCGAGAAGATCACCAAGCCGCGCAAGAATATCGACGAATGGACCCACTACCTGCACGATCCGGGCAATAACGCCGTGGCCAACGACACCGTAGTCGGCCCGCCGCGGCACATGCAGTGGCTCGGCGGACCGCGATGGACTCGAACGCACCACGGGCTGAACAGCATCTCGGCGGTAGTCACCGCAAAGGGCAGGCTGTTCTATATTGTTGACGAATCGACCTCCGCCAGCAGCGCCGTGCCCGGCAAGTGGACTATCGTCGCGCGGGACGCGTTCAGCGGCGTGCAACTCTGGAAGAGCAAGATCAAGAACTGGGCCTCTCACAAGGCTCGCTTCCGGTCCGGTCCGGCCCAAGTCACCAGGCTGCTGGTTGCGCGGGGCGATCGGGTTTACGCACCGTTGGGGCTTAGTGCTGCGGTTTCGGAACTCGATGCGATCAGCGGCAAGACGCTTCGCACGTTCGAGAACACCACTGGCGCCGAGGAGATCGTGCTTGTCGGCGATACGCTGCTGGTTCTCAAAGGCGCACCGGTCGCCGCACATGCCGTGGGGCATCCGGATTTCAAGTCCAGGTTCAAGTTCCCCAATGACAAGACGATCGTCGCGATTAACGTTCCCGACGGAAAGGAACTCTGGTCCCTGACGCAACAGGACGTGATGACCGAGACGCTTGGGTCTGACGGCGCCAACGCGTATGTCCAGGCCGGAGCCGACGGCGTAATCGCGCTGGATCTGAAGTCCGGAAAGCAGGCCTGGGCTTACGGGACAGTTCCGCGGGCCAATCCTCCCAAGCCGGTCAAGAAAGCCGTGCCGGCAAAGAAAGGCAAGAAGCCCAAGCCCCGCCGCAGACGCCGAGGCGGCGGAGCGGGATACGGCAAGTACGTGCTGGTCGTTTCTGACGGCGTGGTGCTGTGCAATCTGGCCAAGGGGCTTACCGCGATTTCCGCCAAGACCGGCAAACGCCTCTGGGGATACAAGAAGGGCGCCGGTTTCCATGCACCCATGGACGTGTTCGTGATCGACGGGCTGGTCTGGACCGGCTCGCACCCGCGCGATTCAGTCGCGCCGCCGCCGGTCGACGACTTCAGCGTCGCACTCGATCTGCACACAGGCGAAGTGAAGAAGAAAAATACGATCATGGTCGATCTCCAGACTTCCGGGCACCATCATCGCTGCTATCGCGAGAAGGCTACGTCAAACTACATCATCGCAGGCAAACGCGGCTTCGAGATGATGAACGTTACCGGCGAGGAACACTCGCGAAACAACTGGGTCCGCGGCACGTGCCAGTACGGAATGCTGCCGGCAAACGGGCTCACGTACGCCCCGAGCCACTCCTGCGGCTGCTATATGGAATCGAAACTCTGGGGCTTCTGGGCGCTGGCTCCGGCTCGCCCGGCGGTAGTCGCGCGGAAATTATCCGACAACAAGAGGCTCCAAAAGGGTCCGGCGTTCGGCTCGGCCTCAGGTGCGGCCAGCGGCGGTGAAGACTGGCCGCAGTACAGGCATGATGATCTTCGCAGCGGTATCGCCAAAACGCTTGTTCCGACTGCACTGAACGGCGCATGGAAAGCCAAACTCGGCGGGAAGCTCACCCAGCCGGTCGTCGCCTCGGGCAAAGTGCTGACCGCTTCGGTCGACGCCGGCACGATATACGCTCTGGACGAGAAGACCGGCAAGGTCCTCTGGCGATACGCCGCGGCCGGTCGGGTTGATTCACCGCCGGCGATCTACAAGTCCATGGCGATCTTCGGCAGCGCCGACGGTTGGGTCTACTGCCTGCACCTAAGCGACGGAGCCCTGGTCTGGCGCTTCCAGGCCGCACGGGCCGACGTCAAGAGCATCGCCATGGAGCAGGTCGAATCGCTCTGGCCGGTGCATGGCAGCGTGCTGATCTTCAAAGACATTGCCTACTGTGCGGCTGGGCGGTCGACGTGGCTCGATTCGGGTATCGATCTGTACGGGCTGGACCCGGCGACAGGGCGGATCGTCTGCAAGTCGCACTTCGAAAGCGCCCACCCGAAAATCGGAGAGGGCAAGGACAGCGCCAAACCGGAGCACAACTCGCGAGTCTCGCAGAATACGACTGACTACAAGACCTACGGCGCCTCGGATAAGAGCGATTCGTTTTCGATGGCCGGCGGCTGTGTTCGCGACGTGCTCTGCAGCGACGGGATGAACGTCTTCATGCACCACGTGAAATTCGATTCGCAACTGGTCAAGCAGGACGATATGACGCGACACCTGTTCTCGACTTCCGGTATGCTCGACGGAACCGAGAATCACAGATCGCACTTCGTTCTAGGAACGGGCGACTTCAGCAAGGTCGGCGTGGCGTATTCGTGGGTCGTTAACGGCAACCGCCGTGAGAAGTCCGGCGTTCCGTTCGCACTGATGATGGTCTACGACGATTACGGCGTTTGGGGCGTCAAGCGGCAGGGCGGCGGGGGGAAATACAACGTGTTTCAGAAGCCCAACACGCCGTTTTCCGAGAACGAAAAGCCCAAGCCCGATTTCGGCGTGGCCAGCAAGGGAAAGCCCGCGCCAAAGGGCCCGTCGTGGAACGCCGGTCTGTCTGTTCGTCCGCGTGCGATGGTGAAGTCCGGCGACAACCTGTTCCTGGGCACGATGCCGATCAACACACTTCCGGGCGATCCGTACGCTGCGTTTGAAGGGCGAATGGGCGGAATGATAACCGTGGTGTCCGCCAAAGACGGAAAGCAGCAGGGCCAGTACAAGCTGGATTCGCCGACGGTCTGGGACGGCATGTCGGCGGCCAACGGCAAGCTCTTCGTCTGTACGGAAAAAGGCGTTGTGCGGTGTTTCGGTAAAAAATAGGTATCACGAGCAGTTATTCGGGTAGCCGATGGGTCAGGACGGTTCAACTGATGTCAAAGTCGACAGCGCCGCCAGAACGGCGTGCCACAAGTGCAAGACCGTCGTAGACACTTCGGTCTTGACGGCATTCTCGACGGCAACGTGCCCCAACTGCGGCGCCACGTTCACCACGCCGGGCAGGCTGGGTCCGTACGTGCTGCTGAAGGAACTCGGTCTGGGACTGATGGGGGCCACTTACAAAGGCTTTGAAAAGGCGTTGGGGCGATACGTCACGATCAAGATCATGTCAGCGTCTCTCGGGCGGGATACAAAACGCATTAAAGCGTTTCTCGCCGAAGGCAGGGCCCTGGCTCGCCTGGACCATCCAAATGCGGTGCGGGTGTTCTCGATAGGGGAGGAGAAACACCAGCCGTACATCGTGATGGAACTGGTCAACGGTCAGTCTATGGGCCGGATGCTCGCGTCTGGAGAGCCGCTGGAAGAAACGCTCGTGCTGGAAATCGCCACCGGCGTCGCACGAGCCCTGCGAGCGGCGGGCAAAGTCGGTCTGATCCACGGCGATGTAAAGCCTGACAATATCGTGCTGGATGAAAGAGGAAGGGTGAAGCTCGTGGACTTCCGCATCGCCAGATTCGGCAGTGCGAAGGTCCAGGCCGACGCGGCGGTCGACATGCCGTATTACGCAGCTCCTGAGCAGATCGGCTCGACTTCGCAGGACTTCCGCTCGGACATCTACTCTCTGGGCGCAACGTTGTTCCACGGATTGGCCGGCGTGCCTCCGTTCAGCGGCGGCACGGATGCCGATGTGCTCAGAGCACGCCTTGAGAAACCGGCCCCAAATCTAATATCCATGCGTCGGGGTTTGGAGCCCTATACGATACAGATAGTCGCCAAAATGCTGGAGAGGGATCCCGCCAGCCGATATCAGAGCTACGACGAACTGCTGGGCGATCTCGGCAAGGCGTGTCTGGCCGCCGGTGTGGAATCGGCTCTGGAGGCCGACGCGGATCGCCCGCCGGAGCGACGTCCCCCGCGTCGTGCTTCACCCGGCAAGATCCTCGCCGTCGCCGCAGCGATTTTGATTGTGGGCTTTGTGGTCTGGGCGATTTTTCTCCAGGGCGGACCGCAGACCGAGTCAGTGGTCCAGGTCCCCGGGACGGCGGGTGCGGTCCGGTCCCCGGCTCCGCCTGGAAGTACGCCTAAGAGTACGCCGCGGCGGCAACTGGCCAGCCCGACGTTTCCCTCTCGACGCCGGACCAGCAACGGTGAAATAGAAATTGTCATTTCCTGCCCCGCACGCAACGCGGACATCCACTATACGACCGACGGCAGCGAGCCGACCCGGAAGTCCTGGAAATGGAACGGACGGCTCGTGGTCAAGCCCGGGGCCACGCTCCGCGCTCGATCGTTTCTTGACGGATGGCGGCCCAGCGGAATTGCCAAGGCCGTCATCAAGCCGCTGCCGCCGCCAGCGGCCGTCGCTATCCGTAAATCACACAAAGTCGACCCGCGCGACATCAAAGAGCACCGGGGCTTCATCATGACCTGGGTCGTGGCGGGCCCTTACTCCGGCCAGCCCGGTCCGGGGTTGTTTAACGTTGCTTTCGGCCCCGAGAAGAATGACAAGAGCGTCGTTTGGAGGCCGCTGGCGCATCGTGCGGATCACTGGGCGCTCGATCTCAACGCTACGGTTTCCAAGGCCGATAATTGTGCGGTCTACGTGCGAACCCGCGTGCATTCTCCGATAGCCCAGGCGGTTCGGCTGGAACTGGGCAGCGATGATGCGGTTAAGGTGTGGCTAAACCGCAGGCTCGTTCACGGGATGAACAAGGCTCGAGGTCTGACGGCGGGGAACGACATCGTCAGGGTCAACCTGTCGGCCGGATGGAACGTTCTGATGCTCAAAGTGATCGACCACAGCGGCGATTGGGGCTTCTGCTGCCGCATCCGCAAACCCGACGGTAAACCATTAAGAGGACTCAAGATAGAAGCTAAATAAAGATGGCGAGTAGAAAATCGCCCCGAGAGCCTATAGAATCGCCCGACAGGCAAGGGGGTGGAACGGAAATGTATCATGAGAAGCACGCAAGTGATAGTTGTCCTGGCGATCGTTATCGCAGCCGTACAGGCCTCCGCCCCGGCCGCAAAAACCGCATCCGCTTCCGGGAAGCTGCCTGACGGGTCGGTGATTGTCGACGCCGGGCAGTTCTCAATAAGCGGTTCGAACTACTATCTGGATCGCGGCAAGTGGCTGGCGATTAACCCCGAGCGGCACAAATCCGCCCAGGCCCGAGCGAAACTTTCCATCCCGCCCGGTCTATACCACGTGACCCTGTATGCGGTTGGGGAAAATGACGGTAAGAGTCGCTTTGAACTGCTGGTCGACGGAAAGAGCCTGGGGACTTTTACCTGTCCGCTGGCTGGCGGAACATACGCCGAAGGGCCGAAGTTCACCAGGACCTGGCCGAAGGTTAAAGTGGGACCGAACGCTACGGTGGAGGTCCGCTCTCAGATCGCTTCAACCGACGGCAAGGAATTCAGCCGCGCTCGCGTGGCGAAAGTTACGTTCGTTCCGTCGAGCTCCAGGAATCCGGGAGCTCTGACGTTCGCCAGCACTGTGGCGAGCAAGGCTCCGGCGAAACCTGAACCTGTTTCGGGAGCCCCGCTGGTTCTTCCCCGCAAGCCCGACGGTTCCGGCGAGGTTAAGGTCTCCGGCGAATTGAAGCAGTGGCACAAGGTCACGCTGACGCTTGACGGACCGTTCGCACACGAGCGGGACAACGCGCCGAATCCGTTCCTTGATTATCGTATGACAGTCGCATTCAAGCACGAATCGGGCTCGCCGTCGTACAGAGTGCCGGGCTACTTCGCCGCCGACGGAAACGCGGCCGACAGTTCGGCGGACTTCGGCGTCAAGTGGCGGGCTCATCTGTCTCCGGACAAATCGGACAAGTGGTCCTATGTCGTCTCGTTCGTCAAGGGCAAGCAGGTCGCCGTCAGCGACGCAGCCGGGACCACGATCAAAGGATTCGACGCCAAGAGCGGGTCGTTCGTTGTCAAGGCCAGCGACAAGACCGGCCGCGATCTCCGCGGCAAGGGGCGCCTGCAGTACGTTGGCAAGCATCATCTGCGGTTCGCCGGAAGCGGCGAGTATTTCCTCAAGTGCGGCGCTGACGCACCGGAAAACTTCCTGGCTTACCAAGACTTTGACGGTTCGTTCAAGAATGACGGCCAGAAGGATAACCTGGTCAAGTCGTGGAATCCGCACGTGAAGAACTGGCGAAAGGGCGATCCGACCTGGCAGGGGGGCAAGGGCAAGGGAATCATCGGGGCGATTAACTACCTGGCCTCGGAGGGGCTCAATGCGTTTTCGTTCATCACCATGAATATCGGCGGGGACGACCGCAATGTGTTCCCCTACACAACGTACCGCGATCGCACTCACCTGGACTGCTCGCGCCTTGACCAGTGGGAAATGGTCTTTGCTCACGGCGAGCGGATGGGCATGTACCTGCACTTCAAGACCATGGAGACCGAGAATGAGCTCCTACTGGACCGCGGCGATCTGGGCCCACTACGGACGCTCTACTACCGCGAGTTGATCGCGCGGTTCGCTCATCACATGGCGTTGAACTGGAATCTTGGCGAGGAGATCAACAACGCCTCGCACGCCCAGAAGGTCGCGTGGGCGAACTATTTCCGGACACATGATCCGTACCGGCACAATATTGTTATCCACAACATGGGCGATCCTCACTACGATCTCCTGGGCAAAGCTTCGGCGCTGACTGGTTTCTCGCTGCAGACCAACAGGCCCGACTTCAGCCAGGTGCACAAACGCACTCTGGATTACATCAAGCGGTCGGCTGCCGCGGGCAAACCGTGGGTCGTAGCCTGCGACGAACCGGGCGACGCCACCCACTCGCTGCGCCCCGACAACGACGCCGGAGCCAGCCACACCGATGGTCGTAAGAACGCCCTATGGGGACACATAATGGCCGGCGGGGCGGGGCTGGAATTCTACTTTGGATACAAACACGCCCACTCAGATCTGACCTGCCAGGACTACCGTAGCCGCGACAAGTTCTGGGACTACTGCCGCTTCGCACTGGAGTTCTTCAAGGACAACAAGGTCCCGTTCTGGGAGATGACCAGCGCTGACGATCTGTTGGATTCCGGGAAAAAAGGGTCAGCCCGCCACTGTCTGGCCCAAACCGGGAAACTGTACCTTGTTTACCTTCCGTCGGGCGGACCTGTGAAACTGGACCTGAGCAAGGCCAAAGGTCCCTTCACCGTGCAGTGGTTCAACCCTCGCAAGGGCGGCAAGCTCCAGACAGGATCGGTGCGACAGGTGACCGGCGGTAAGAAGGTTGATATAGGTCGACCTCCGGCGGACAAGAATGAAGATTGGCTGGCGGTGATCCGGCGAAGTTAAGAACTGGCGATTGGCGAACGGTCGTATTTGCGCTAGATTCCGGCTTTCACGAATTGCAGGGCCGAGCGGATTGTCTCCGTGCTGTCAGGCTCCTCTTCGTTCCACATTTCTATGACGCACGGAACCGTGCAGTTCATCTCCCTCAGGACGGCGAACGCCTTGTCGAAATCGACGGTTCCCTCCCCGGGCTTTACTTTGCGAAACGTCTTGGGCCTGGTGTCTTTTATGTGCAGTCCGATTATATGCCCACGTGCTCGGGGCAGATCAGTGAGATAGTCCACGCCCATAGCGATGAGGTTCCCGAAGTCCGGGTACAGCTCCAGGCGGGGGGAGTCGATCGCACTTATAATGCCCATACAATGCTCGATTGATTTCGACATCTCTGTGTCGACGTTCTCCAGGCCGAGCATCACGTCGTGCTCTTCGGCCAGCGAGGCGATCGTTCGCAAACCTCGCCTGAATCTCGCGTATGTTTCCGGTGACGACTCCTCGTAGAATACGTCGTACCCCGCGATCTGTAGAACTTTCAGCCCGGTGTTGTCGGCGAAATCGAGCGCCTTTTTCGTAAGTTCTATACCGGCGGCTACGATCGTGTCGTCCATGCTGCCCAGAGGGAACTTCCGATGCGCGCTTAGGCACAGCGAGTGCATCGTCAGCCCGTTGTCCCGGGCGATTGCGGTAAGCTCTCCGGCTTTCTGTGCGGGCAGATCCAGGCGGGCGATTCTTTCGGGATTTTCGTCAATGCATAACTCCACGAAGTCGAAGCCGGCGGCCTTGGCGGACTTTGTCTTCCGATCCCAGTCCATCGACGCGGACAGGGCCTTTTCGTAAATTCCGAACAGTCTTCGGCCCGCCGGGTCGCTCATCAGTTTGCTTCCTGCATTCTCGACAGTCTGGCGTACGCTCCGTTTTTGTCCAGGGCGTCGTAGATGTCCACGTATATCCCGTACAGTTCTTCGTAAATCTTCACGTTGTCCGGGATCGGCTCGTATCGTTTGTCGAACTTCACCAGGTCGTCGGCGGCTTCTCTGACATCCTTATACCACCCCACGCCGACCGCGGCGCACATCGCCGAGCCGAGTGATCCGGCGTCTTTGACCTTCAGCGTTTCAGTCGGCATGTCGTACGCGTCGGCCTGGATCTGGTTCCATATCTCCGACTTTGTGGCGCCGCCGATTATCCGGACCTTGTCGACTTTTATGTCGTTCACCTTGATACTGTGGATGATGTCTTTCTGCTCCAGTGCGATCCCTTCCATGCACGCCTTGGCCATGTTGGCTTTCCCGTGCGAGAAGGTCAGGCCGACGAACATTCCGCGAGCGTCGAGATTCCATCTCGGCGAAGCGGCCGCGGCCAGGTAAGGCATGCACAACAGCCCGCCGGATCCGACGGGAACGTCGGCGATCATCTCGTTGAGCTTGGCGTAGACGTCCGTCCCGTCGGCCTCGGCCTGGACTTTTTCGAGCGTGGCGACTTCGTCGCGGAACCATCGGAACACGCCGGCCGCTCCGTTTTGAAGGCCTTCGAACTGCCAGCTTCCGTGCAGTGCGTGATTGCATATTATTGTCTGGCCTTCGGGGTCGCGGTACTTCTGGTCCAGGAACGCCACCGCCATCCCACCCGTGCCCAGGGAGACCGACAACATGCCCGGATAGACCACTCCGGCTCCGATCGCGGCGCTGTTCTGGTCGCCTATGCCCATGCAGATCGGCGTGCCTTCGAGGAACCCGCTACGCTCGGAGGCCTGTTTGGATATCCCGCCGACGTGCGTGCCAGAGGGCAGCACCTTGGCCAGCATGTCCCGATCTATGCCGAACGTGTCGATGATCTTGTCGCTCCAGCAGAGGTTGTCGGTGTCCCAACAACCTGAAAGCGCGATTCCGGATTCGTCGGTGTAGTAGTCGTCGGCGCCCATCGCCTTGAGAATCACGTCCTGGAGTTGCACGTGCTTCTTGGTCTTGTCCCAGAGCTCCGGCTCTTTGTTCCTGACGTACAGGATCTTCGGCAGCAGCCATGTCGGCGTGTTGGGCATGCCTGTGATCCGGTAATACTCGTCGCTTCCGAGCTTCTCGTCGATTTCCGCCACTTCGTCGGACGTTCGGTTATCCTGCCAGGAGATCATCTTCAGCGGTTTGTCGTCGTGTCCGACAAACACGCAGCAGCCTCTCTGTGAAGACGCCGCAATAGACGCGATTTCCGAGGGGTCTATCCCGCCTTTGGCAAGGGCCTGGCGGTTGGTCTCGAACACCGCTTCGATCAACTCTTCGGCGTCCTGCTCGACCCAGTTGGGTTGCGGGTAGTGGCACGTGTACTCGGTGTATCCGACGCTGACTATCTGTCCCTGTGCGTCAAATATGATAGTCTTGGCGCCTGTAGTTCCCACGTCAATCCCGACAAGATACTTGCCTGCCATAATCGCTCCTTAGATTCCTTCGCCGCATCCGTCGTTGGCGGTATTAGCCACGGGTAAACACCGATTGCACGTATGCTACGGCAAAGGCAAAGGAAAAGGCAACGGCATTTAATCAGGGATCTCGCCGACCGGCCTGTCGGCAGGCGGGATTCCCGTCGATACTGCTTGTGCAAACGGTAGGAGCTTTGGCGTAAGATAAAGGCGTATTCGTCTTGTAGGCGTCTTGGCGTCGTTATAGGATTGCCGACACGACCCGCGTCGATTTACGGGCGGCTGTCTTGAGAGAACTGTTTTAGATAGGAGTCTGAGATGAGAAAGATAGCGATCTGCCTGTTTACCGTCATACTGTCGCACCAGGCCGCATACGCAGAGCTTAGTGTGGCCAATGTATTCAGCCAGGACATGGTCCTGCAGCAGGGCAAGCCCATACGCATCTGGGGCCTCGCCGACGCCGGAGCCAGGGTCGACGTGGCGTTGGGTGAGTCTCGCAAGAGCGTCTCGGCGGGGGCTGACGGAGCCTGGGCGGTCGAACTGGCGCCGAAGAAGGCGAGCTTCGACCCGCTGGATCTGAGCGTTCGTAGCGGCGAGAAGACCGTGAAGTACAGCGGTATACTTATCGGCGAGGTATGGGTATGCGGCGGTCAGAGCAACATGGCGCCCGGCGGGCACCACAACCAGGATATAGAGTGGCCCAGCGCCGACAGCCCGTCAGTTCGCTACACGCGCGTCGAGGGCAAGATAGCCCACGAGCCCCAGACCGATCTTCCCGCCCGCGACGGATGGAAGCCGCTGGTCCACGACAAAATGGAACTCCGTCGCATCGCGCCGGTCGCCTATTACTTTGGCGTTCGGCTCGGCCGGTTCCTCAAGACGCCTGTCGGCATCATCAACACGTCCATCGGCGGCACGACCGCCGAGGTCTGGGCCTCACGCGAGTCGATGGCCAAACACCCGCAGCTCAAGGGCATTCTCAAGGAGCGCGGCAAGGACGCCGGCGCATTTTACAACGGTACGATCGTGCCGATCTCGCGTCTGTCAATCAGCGGCTTCCTGTTCTACCAGGGAGAGAACAACACGTTTGACGCCTACGAGGGTTATCGCTACAGCTTCCCCTGCGTGATCGCCGATTGGCGTAAAGCGTTCGGCGATCCGAAATTACCCTTCGGAATCATCACGCTGGCGGGCAACAAGGCCATGGCGCGTCTGCCGGAGCCCGAGGCGGAAATGACCCACAGACACAGCTACACGCACATCCGAGACGTACACTTCCGCACATTCCGCAGCACGCCCGGGGCTGGGCTTATCTCAATTCACGATCTCGGCGAAGACAACATGCACCCCGGCCGCAAACGCGACGTTGGCGAGCGAGCCGCTCGCTGGGCCATCGCGACGGCCTACGGATACGGCGCCAAGCCGCGCGGCAAGGGAGGCGTTTACCACACCGCGCCGATCTACCGGGAGATGAAGGTCGACGAAGACAAGGCGCTGCTGTACTTTGACTACGACCCGATCGTCAAGGACCGCCGGGCGGGAAAGTGGTACAAGCGATTGCCCCTGCCGGATCGTGCGCGGGAGTATCGCGGTTTCCTGATCGCCGGGGCCGATCGCCGCTTCTTCCCGGCCCAGGTCAAGGTCCGATCGGTAAAGAACGACAACGATATCGCTAAAGAGTGCCTGGAGGTCTGGAGTCCGGACGTTCCCAAACCCCTGGCCGTGCGCTACGCGTGGGCCAGTCAGCCCAACGCCAACGCCTACGGTTTGTGCGGCCTGCCCGTGGCGCCGTTCCGCACCGACGACTGGGCCTTCATTCGCGCCGAGTCCAAATGGTCTCCGGACATCAAGCAGCGCCAAGCGGACAACGAGAAGATAAGAAAACAGAGCGATCAATGGCGCCGCGACCGCCGTATCCGGGAACTCAAGCGGGAACTGAAATCGCTCGGCGTCGAACTGCCCGCCGCCGCGGGCAGTTCCAAATAAGCGGCTCCGGGAGAATTCGGACATATCCTATAGGATGACCGCTGTGTCGCGACGGCGGCCTATTCGTCCTTGATCCAGATCATCGAGGTCTTGGATCGACCTTTGGGCGCCTTGGCGTTGCGGTTGTTCCGCGCGTAGTACGGGATCGCCGTGAATCGTTTGCCGTCGCGCCACCAGCCCTTCATGATCATCACTCCGCCCAGCAAGTCGCCTTTCCACTCGAGAGTGAGCGGCGTATTGGGGCTTATCGTGCCCTTGATGTCCTGGTCGACGCCTTCGGCCGCGTACATCAGCGGGCCATAGCGAAGGGCGATCTGTCCCCTAGTGGCCGCGATCTTGTCGCTGCCCTTCACTCGCTGGACCTTCATCGGCAGCACCAGGTCGATCTTGTCGCCTTTCTTCCAGGTCCGCGTAATGACCGCGTAGCCTTTTTCGATCTTCGGCTTGATCTTCGCCCCGTTGACCCTGATGGAAGTTATGCCGTCGGCTTTCGGCGTGGCGCTGTACAGTTCGCTGACGTCTCGCTTCGGCAGGCGCACTCGCACGCTGAACTCTTTGCTCTTTGCCGGATTGACCGTGATCGCGACTTCACCGCTCCATGGATAGTCCGTGGCCTGGACCATCTCGACTTCCATTTCGCCGAACTCTTCGATCTTGACCGTGCTGCCTATGAACGTGTTTACGTATATGCTATCTGCGTTCTTGGCGTACATCCAGGTCGGCAGCATCAGCAGTACTCGCGGGATATTGCCGATGCAGCACGGGCAGCCGTGCCACGGATAGCGGTCGTTGTTCTGGGTCAGCGGGTTCTGATAATAAAAATTCTTGCCTGGCAGGTCGATCGAGCCGAGTAGTGCGTTGTAGAGCGTTTCCTCGTACAGGTCAGCGTATTTCGAGTCGTGATACGCCAGGTGCAGTTTGTGCTGGAAGAATATCTCGCCGCAGCTCGAGCACGATTCGCAGTAGGCGTTGTGCCGCAGCGAATAGTCCGGCCCGAACCCTTCGGATGTTTCGCCGCTGCCGATGCCGCCTGTCACGTAGTATTTCCGGTTGACTATGTTGTCCCAGATCGACATTACCGCCGACTGGTAGTCCACGTCGCCGGTCTCCATCGCCACGTCGGACATTCCGGCGTACGAGTACGACGCACGCACGGCGTGGCCGACGGCTTCATACTGCTGGGTTACCGGGACATGGCTCTGATCGTACTTATGCCCGCCCTGGCGAGCGTCCAGCAGGTACTTGCCCAGCTTGATATAGCGATCGCCCTTGGGCTTGCCTTCGATCTTGTTGACGAATCGCCCGAATCGCACGAGCCCCATCTCCATGGCCTGGTGTCCGCAGTACCACGGTTTCTTCGGCGCCGGGCCCACGTTGCGATCCCAGCAGTCGGCCAATCGCTTGGCTGCGTTGTAGAGTCGGGCGTCTTTGCGGTCGGTCATCATGTAATGCCCGACGGCGGCTTCCAGGAAGTAGCCGGCGACGTATCCTTCGTGTGCGCTTCGGAGTTTGGGGTCCCAGTGTTTGTGATCGTTTAGCGTGTAGAATGTCTGGATATATCCGTCCTTTTCCTGGGCGGCCAGCACTTTGGGGATCCAATCCTCCAGCGTCTTTTTCATCGCTTTTTGTGCTGCGATGATCTCCTTGTCGCCAGCGGGGTCCACCATCATCGCAAGGCAGATCGACTCGATCGTGTTGTAGATCCACGCGTTGGAGAATACGTAGCCGCGATGCTTCTTGTGAGGCTTGCCGGCCAGTTTGTTCGCCGCGTCGAGGAAGTTGTTGATTCCGCCCTGTTTCAGGTCCGGATCGTCGATCATCTTGATGCAGTGAGGGATCCAGTTGACGATCAGCGCCTTGGCCCTGCCGGACCACAGCGGGCTGTCGATCTTGTAGCTCTTGGTGTCGATCAGCGTTAACTGATCGGCCGGCGGGGGCGTTACGGCTCTGACCGTGAGCGTTGACGTGTCGGTCAGCTTGCCCTTGGTTCCGGTAAGTTTGAGCGTGTATACGCCCGGCGCTGAGAAGGTGGCGGTTGTCTCCAGCTTACCGGCGTCGGCGAATTTCACCTCGCCGGGTCCAGAGCCCTTGGACCATACGGATTTAGCGGCGTCCTTTCCGCCGATGGCTTGCATCTTGCCCGACAGATAAGTCTTCCCGCCGCACATCACTACGCGATCGACTCCGGCGATAACGGCCGGCGGGAAGTCGGGCATCGGGCCGACGTTGTAGGCCTTCCATTCGAGAATGCCTGTGGAATAGCTCCCGTTTCCGTCGATCTCCAGGCGGAGCTTGGATGTCTTGACCTCGTCGAACGTCGTCGTGTTGAGTTTATCTTTCTCCACGCCGAGGCCCTTGGGATTGCTTACCGGCGTGAATTTTCCTCCGTCCCAGTAGAGAACTCGGCAGGCCTTGGGCAGTCGCACGCCGCGATGATCGTCCCACCAGAAGACGTCTATTTTCTTGACGCGGACCGGGCACGTCCAGTCGTACTGCACCCACTGGGTTCGCTTGTGAGGCCAGTTGCCGTAGGAGCCCTTGCCGCGAACGTGCGAGGTCTTTGGGAAGCTCTCATCCCGCAGCGCTTCCAGCGAGCAGTCGCCCGACACGTGGGAGGTTGACGCCTTTGCGATCGGGGCCAGATTGGCGCCGGTGTCGTCGGCCGTCGCGACGAGGCACGAGAACAATACTGCTGCTGTCAGGCACGATAGTTGCGATGCTTTCATTGCAAATCTCCGTAAGGGTCAGGTTGTCGCCGGATGCTACGCTATCTCAGTTCGGACGGCAACAGCCTATTGACGAATTTACAGCTCGCGAGTGCAATGGCGCCGAGCGTCGATTATAATCCGTTCGAACAACTCGTCCGATCAGAACAGGAGCCCAGCTATGCTATCGAGAAGAGAATTCCTGGCCGGTACTGTCGCCGGAACCGCGGCCGCGATATCGGCGCCCGTTTTTGCAGCCAAACCGGCGGCGTCATCGAAGAAGGCCCGGCCGAACATTGTATGGCTGATGTCGGAGGACAACTCCAAGCATTACATGAAGCTCTTCGACGAAAACGGCGCCGAAACGCCCCGAATCGCAGAGATGGCCAAAAGCGGCGTGCTGTTTATGCGAGCGTTTTCCAACTGTCCGGTATGCTCGGCGGCCCGCTCGGTCCTGGCTACCGGCTGCTACGGTTCGCGCATCGGCACGCAGTTCCATCGCAAGTTCAAGACTGTTCCGATGCCCCAGGGGCTGGCGCCGATTCCCGCCCTGATGAAACAGGCCGGTTACTACACGTCTAACAAAACGAAAACCGACTACAACTTCTCCTACAAGGGCGCGACCTGGGATTCCCGGAAAGACTGGCGGGGGCGCAAACCCGGGCAACCGTTCTTCCACAAGCAGCAGTTCGGCGTTACGCATGAAAGCGGACTGCACCGAGCCAACAAGGGCGGGACCGACGAGAAGATTTTCGTCGCGCCATGCCACCCCGACACGCCGCTGTTCCGACAGGCCAATAAGGCCTACAAGGAACTACACGCCAAGATGGACGCCCAGATCGGCTCCGTGGTCGATGCGCTGAAGAAAGATGGAGTGCTCGAAGACACGTTCGTGTTCTACTTTGGCGATCACGGCGGCGTGCTGCCGGGGTCAAAGGGATACGTTTACGAGACCGGCCTGCACGTGCCGCTGGTGGTCCGCATTCCGGAGAATTTCAAGCACCTCGTTGACCTCAAGCCCGACAGTTCAGTCGGTGGGTTCGTGAGCTTTATCGACTTCGCCCCGACAGCCCTCAACCTTGTCGGAGCCGAAGTCCCCAAACAGATGGACGGCAAACCGTTCATGGGTCCCGGCGTGGCGCTCGACGAGGTCAACAAACGCGATGAAACCTTCGGGATGGCCGACCGCTTCGACGAGAAGTACGACTTCGTAAGAACGCTCCGCAAGGGCAAGTACAAGTACATGCGAAGCTATCAGCCGTTCAACTTCGACGGGCTCTGGAACAACTATCGATACATAATGCAGTCGTACAAGGAGTGGTGGAAACTCTACAAGGAAGGCAAGCTGACGAAGGAAGCTGCTCTGTTCTTCGAGCCGCGAGCGCCTGAAGCCCTCTACGATATCGACAAGGACCCCTACGAGGTCAACAACATCGCGGCCGACCCGGCCAACGTGAAAACTCTGGCCGATATGCGCTCGCGCCTGCAGTCGCGCGTAAAAGGCATGCCGGACCTGAGCTTCTTCCCGGAGAGTGAACTGGCCAAAAAGGCGTGGGGCAATCCGGTCAAGTTCGGACAGGACAACAAGGCCCGCATCGCAGAACTCATCGACATCGCCGATCTGTCGCTTATCCCGCTGGCCAGCGCCAAAGACAAGATCGCCGCGGCGTTGGAATCGAAAGACCCCTGGGCCCGCTACTGGGGCCTGATCGTCTGCAGTTGCTTCGGCAAGCAGGCCGAATCGTTCGTCGCAAGCGCCAAAAAACTCGCCGCAGCCGACGCCGAACCGCTGGTGCGCGTGCGTGCGGCCGAGTTCCTGGCCCTGATCGGCGCCGCCGAGCCGCAGAAGGTGATCATGGACGTACTGGCCACGGCCGGGCATCCCCTCGAGGCGTTGCTGACACTCAACACAGTAGTCCTCCTCCGCGACGGCAAACCGGGCTACAAATTCGAGATCAAGGCCGATGACATAAAAGCCACATGCCGCGACGTATCATGGCGCCTGGCATACCTCAACGGAAAAGCCGGCAAGCCCAAGAAGAAGCGAAAGAAGAAGTAGCAGCGTTCGGTGTTTTCGCGCACGTCGCGAACTACTCTAATCGTCCCAAACACCGCGGGACACCGCAAGCGGAGTCACGGGAAACCGCTTGCGGTGTCCCGCGCCTTTTCCTTTCCTGACCCCTTTTCCTCCGTCGAGGACAATTGAACTGACCGGATTCAGGTTGCCCAACGCGCCGCATCGGATACAATCACAGTAGAATCCCATCTTGGAGAATTGAACATGGATCGACGAACATTTCTAGCCGGTATCGTGGCCGCTGCCGGCACGGCCGCGGGCGTGCTGAGCGCGGCTCAGAGGACGGCGAGCAAGAAGCCGAACATTCTGTTTTTCCTCGCCGACGATCAGCGGAACGACACGCTCGGATGTGCGGGACACCTGTTTGTCAAGACGCCGAACATTGATCGCCTCGCGGCCGACGGAGTGTGTTTCGAGAACGCTTTTGTCATCACGTCGATCTGCATGATCAGCCGAGCTAACATCCTGACCGGTACGGCCGGGCGCACGCATTGCGTCCTGACACGAGCCCCGGAGGTCAAGCCCGATGCGTTGCGGAACACCTACCCGCTGGAACTGCGCAAGGCGGGCTACCGAACGGGCTACGTCGGCAAGTGGCACGTGCGGGCCGCCGGGTTCAAGCCGGCCGACCAATTCGACGTCTATCACCAGATCTTCCGCCGCCCCTACCTGAAGCCCCAGCCCGACGGAACGAAACGCCACACGGCCGAGCTGATCGGCGACCGCGCCGTCGAGTTCCTCCAGTCGCAACCGACCGACAAACCGTTTTGCCTGTCGATCGGATTCAACACCGCCCACGCCGAAGACAGCGACAAACGCCCCGGAATCGGTCACTTCCCCTGGCCTAAGGCCGTCGATGGGCTGTACGAGGACAGGAAGATGCCCCTCCCGCGCCTCGGCGAGGCGAAGATCTACGACAGTCAGCCCGACTTCCTCAAGAAATCGATCAATCGCGAGCGGTACTTCTGGCGATGGGACACGCCGGAGAAGTACCAGACGAATATGCGAGCGTACTTTCGCATGCTCACGGGCATGGACGGAGTGATCGGTCGCGTGCTTGAGGCGCTCAAGAAGAGCGGGCTTGCGGACAATACGATCGTGGTCTACACCGCCGACAACGGATACTACATGGGCGACCGCGGTTTCGCGGGCAAGTGGTCGCACTACGAGCAGTCGCTCCGCGTGCCGATGATCATCCACGACCCGCGCCAACCGAAAGCCCAACGAGGCCGCGTGGTCGATCCCATGGCCCTGAACATCGATCTGCCCAGCACATTCCTCGACTGGGCCGGAGTGAAGCCCCCCGCCAGCTACCAGGGACGCAGCCTCGCTCCGATCGTTAACGGACAGAAGCCCGAGTGGCGCGACGACTTCTTCTGCGAACACCTCCAACAGCACCCGACCATCACGTGGGAGGGCGTGCGTAACAAGCGATACATCTACGCCCGCTACTTCGACCAGGAGCCCGCCTACGAATTCCTCCACGACCTGACCAAAGACCCCGACCAGCTCACGAACTTCGCCGGCGACGCCAGGTACGCCGACATCCTGTCAAAGATGCGGCGCCGCTGCGCCGAACTGGTCAAACAACACGGTGGCCCGATGCCTCCCATGGACCAGCGAACCCGAAAACGAAAAAAGAAACGAAAACCAAAGCCCGCCCGAAAAAAGTAGATCCTGTACAGTCGTAAGGCCCCAAGCGATTCACGGCCCCTGCCTGAGGGACAAAACAGGGGGCGGAACTATTCTGTAGAAAAGCTCCATATCTCTTGTCGTTAGGTTCAGGCCCGTCAGGGCCGTATTCATGGTAGCCACGGGCGCGAGGGCGTGTTGCCCAAATCCGGGGGTTGACACGTATGGTATGATACACGGGTTCTGGCAGGGAGGCCACGATATGATGGGACCGAAACAGCAGGCCGAGCCGAAACTCTTCTACACCG
>PVBE011826888.1_pt1 | contig 22231 bp, 19 predicted proteins | sample 1631181 | NCBI WGS metagenome assembly PVBE01 (sample SAMN08397723, study PRJNA350692) | Marine metagenome, whole genome shotgun sequencing project. | isolation source: water | place: Pacific Ocean | collected 2012-04 | reverse complement strand
GTTCCTGCGCATTCACGCTGGCAAGGCCAACGATCATGAATGCACCCATCAATCCCGCAGCAATATAACGGCGGGCCTCAATTAGTTGTTTAATCATAACGATTGTTTGTAGTTTGGGGTTTATTGCTTATTTAACTTGCTTTTAGTTCGTAAAAAAACGGTTTGCTAAAATGTCTCCAAAAGAAGACCATCGTGCGAGATATCCATTCTCGCCGACTTATAATCGGTTACTGCGGAGGGGAGAAAACCCAAAATCAAAAAAGATAGCAACATTTATTTTCACTTTTTTTGAATTATTTTTTGAAAATGAAAAACAGCCTTTTCTCGTATTCCTTCGCCTGACAAGGCTTCCATCACCCTTCCTGTTGTGGATTTCCATGTCTTCGCCCGTCACTCAACCGGTAGTGTACAGGTACGTCACCGTATCCTGCGCCGCGCCCAGCGAAATCAAGAAACGGGCCAAGTCGGCGAAACTGCACTGGAGCGACCGGAGGGTAATCCCCGGCAATCGCTAAAACCCGTCGTAACCTGTCCACCGAAGCAGTTCTGCCAACAAATGGGGGGATCAGGTGGCACGGCAAAGAGAAAATTTTCGGTTTTGTTTGACTGTACTAAGGATTGGTCGCCCGATTTCATCGACGTGCAAGGTTCTCATTTGAAGTGACGATTACAGCTGCTCCCCCTGCCAAGCCGCTCAGACTGAGAGAACACCTAAACCGAGGCCTGAAAAATTTTAAACCACAAAGAGCACAAATAAAGGCACGAAATCACAACTTAGCCAAGACGAGCCGAAAGCCGACGTAGTTGATACTCATGAGCGGTTCCATCACAAAACGGGAGGTACTCCGCGAAAATTTAGCCTCGTGATACCAACTCCCGCCTTTGAACATTTTTCGCTCGCCGTTGGGCGGGCCGGCGGGATCAACCAGTTGCCCAACGGCGGGGTGCGGTGCAAACCAGTCGGTGCACCATTCCCAAACGTTACCGTGCATGTCGTGCAGCCCCCAGGCATTGGGTTTCTTTTGCCCGACAGGTTGCGTCTTGTCCTCGGCTGTCTCAGTCGTCCAGGCATGATCTTCGGCTGCCTCTGGCGAGTCTCCAAAGGAAAAGGCTGTATCGGCCCCGGCGAGGCAGGCGTATTCCCACTCGGCCTCAGTGGGCAAGCGATAGGCCATGTCGGCGGGGATGCGCCCAGCCTTGCGATCACTTGCGGTGATGGCGTGACAATAGGCCAGTGCCTGCAGGTAGCTAACCTTCTCGACCGGCAGGTTGGGGCCCTTGAAAAAACTCGGGTTGGACCCCATGACAGACTCGTACTCCAGCTGGGTAACCTCATTGACGCCGATCCAAAAGCCACGTGTGATGGCGACCTGTTGACGGCGACTGGTCACACGCTCGAACTGGCCGGGCTTGATGGGTTTCAACCTGACCGATGGAGTGAATGTTTCGGACTTCGAGGGATCGGCTGGAGGATTTGGCCTGACCGATGTTTGGCCGGAATCGCATCCAACCAACAATCCGAAGCAAAAGATCAACAGGGGGATGTCACTTAATGAAGACATGAGAGATCAGTAGAGACGGCGACGTTCATCACGTCGATGTAATTGGCCGCGTACAGGTCGAGATCGCCGTCCACATCGGAGACAGCCACGCCGGCGCCGTCATGAGCCACGGTGTTGGTGAGGAACATCTCGCCGAACAGGCGGTTGGTGAAAGTCAACCCGGTGAGCGCCGGGGGCACTCGCTCAAAACCGGTATCGCGCGTTCCCTCGATCCGGAGCAACGTGCTCCAGTGGCCAGGGCCATCCGCCCAAACCGACCCGGCAGCCAAGCGGCCAAGCGGCCACAACACCAGACAGACAACTGCTGTCAGGCTCGTAGCAGCACAGATAAGCTTGGCCAAGCGTGACCACGGAAAAAACATCGCGCCCCATCAAGCCTCAAAGAAGTGCTGCCGCCAACGCAAAACACGATTGTGCTCAGGGTTGGTTAGATCTGGCAACAAGGCCGGCACTGGAGTGGGCGTCCACGGCGGCAAAGAAATCCGCGACGTGAAACTCGCGGGCAACAGAATCGAGGGCTTCAAAACGTCAGTAATCCGGGGACCAGTGGAGTAAGGCGCGCAGCCCCTCAGCGCTCGATATTAACTACTCCTTCGACAGGCCTTCGAGCTCATAGAGATCCACCTGACTCCCCTGCGCCTCCCAGAGTTGGTTTGGATGACCGGGGACAAACCCGAAGCCCTCCAAGTGCGACTTGGTTTCCTGAATCGGCCACACGCGCGTGGGTTGGTTGATGGCATCGGTAAATTTGGTGGGAATGTCGAACTCGAATAGGCCATCCATCGAACCAAACGTATGGATGGAGTAAAGTTTTCGGCCGACAATCCGAATCCCCTGCGAAAAGTGCATCTCTTTCGGGTAACGGAACACTCCGTCACGCGTCAATTTACCTTCGTCGAGACGGTATCGGTGCAGGCCAAGATCGCTGAGGTCACCCACCCAAACATGAGTGCCGTCAAAGCAAACGGGATCAATCCACGTGACATCCGCCGTGATGTCCCACGTCTGCTCAATCTCGAAATCGCTCGCCTGAATCTTGGCGATGATGGAGCGGTTTTGTTCCGGGTCGTGCTTGCCGTCGAGCTGTGCATGGTTGAGGAAACCGCACCAAATATAGCCATCCCGATAATGAATTGCACCGAGATGATTCACCCCCTTTACCGTGATGGTTTTCTGTTCAATGAAATTCCAGTTTTTGTCATAGCGGCAAAGCTCCGAGGCACTGGAGGCGAAATAATGATCTCTGCCCAACGCCAATCCCTGCGATGCTGAACCCTTTACCAGTGTTTGTTTTTTCGACAGAACCGCCTTCTCCTGTTTCGGTGCTGCCGACGCTCCTGCCGCACCGGCCTGCATCGCATCCAACTCACTCAACTTCAGGCGCACGCTGACGATATATGGCGACTCGCCCTTGGACCAGTGGCCATAGGTCGTCGTGACAATCGTGTCATCGGGCAGAACCTCCACCGGCGGATAGGCACAGTCGGCGCCCTTGGTGTTGTCCATGAGGCGCACACGGTATTGACCTTCGCGTCCGCTGACGATGTCGTCATACGTGCCAACCCACGCCACCCAGTCGCCGGGCGTTGGGCTCTCGTGCGTGCGGTCGCGAAACGAAATGAACAGACGGCCATCCGCCGTGTATCTCCCGGTGTGCCGATCGCCGGTGAGCGCCGCCGGCAACTCACGCGGTTCACTCCACGATTGACCCTCATCACCCGAGAAAATGACAAACGAATTTCGGCGACGGGCATTTTCTCGCAGCAAGACGCAAATCTGTTCTCCATCCGGCGAGCGAATCAGACCCGGTTCGCACAGGTGCACATCCGACCTCGCGAAAAGGCTCTCCGGTTGCGACCACGTTAGCCCGCCGTTATTCGAAAAAGTTTTGTACAGGTTGAATACCGGTGGATTGCCGAGCTTGCCATCCTTGGTGAAAAACCGGCCATCGTCGTGGAACATCGCCACGTAATGGCCCCTGCCTGAACTGAGCGGTTCGAGGCAACCCATCACCACGATGCCGCCCCAGTCGCCGACCGGCTTGAGCTCACTCCAGTTTTCGCCGTCATCCTCGCTCACAGCCAGGCGCGCGGGGTACAGGCCACTCCACATGATCAGTCGCTTTTTGCCGTTGGCATCCACTACGCGATGAATTGTCGGCACCTCGCGGCTCGTCGCCCAACTCGCCGGTGTGGGTAACCTCTCACCCCAGGTTTTGCCACCGTCGGTGCTGCGCTTGTAAACAATCCCGCCCTTCCCGTGACCTTTCGGGTAAACGATCAGCAATGTTTGGCCATCCTCAAGCAAAACCGTCGTCGGGTGGCCAAGGTATTGTCCCTTCTCACGGTCGACGACAACTTGGCGGTGCGTTTGCCGTGCCAAGTCGATCGTCGGGATGGTGTAACCTCGCGGCAAGGTTTTGTTCGCTGCCATGGCCCCTTGGCCAAGCAATCCGGCGGCCAAGCCAAGTGCGATTCCGAATAATGTGTAAGCGCCAAACATTTTCATCGTTCCTGAACCGAACGGCAGACAGACTTGTCTTATAACCCCAAAAACCAAAGCATCAAATTAAATATCCACTGTTTGGCCAAGCACAATGATATTTGGGTGGATGAAGAATTGATACCCCCCACCCTTTTCAACTACTCTCCCCCTCCGGGAACATGTCCAACCTTCACACAATGAAGCGTTTCACTTCATTCACCACTTCCGTTGTCTTTGCCGCTTTACTGCTCGTGACTGGCCAAGGCACAGCCTACGCCAGCGACAACACCCCCCGGGCCGCTCTGAGACTGCTGCCCGGCGAGGGCAATCCGCGCAACAGCGAGGGTGATTTTATCCAGTTGAAGGACGGGCGAGTAATGTTTCTGTACACACATTTCACTGACGGCTCCGGCGATCACTCCAAGGCCTATCTGGCAGCACGCTTCTCGACCGACCATGGCCGAACCTGGTCCGCCAGCGACGAGATCATCCTTCGCAACGAAGGCAACTGGAATATCATGTCCGTCTCGCTGCTGCGCTTGCAGGACGGGAGCATCGCGCTGTTTTACCTGCGCAAAAACTCCCTGAAAGATTGCCGCCCGCTGCTGCGCCGTTCAACAGACGACGGGAAAACTTGGACTCAACCAACCGAAGTCATCCGATCGCCGATCGGCTATTACGTGATGAACAACGACCGCGTGGTGCAATTGAATAAAAGCGGCCGCCTCATCGCTCCGGTTGCACTGCACAATCTTGCCGAACAGCGAAAGCCCGACTGGGCGGGGATTCTCATGTGCTATCTATCCGACGACAACGGCAAGAGTTGGCGGCGCAGCAGGACCACACTGAAGACCTTCGCCAAAGACGGCAAACGCGTCACCACCCAGGAACCGGGCGTTGTGGAGTTGAAAGGAGGACGACTCATGATGTTCAGTCGAACGGACGGCGGCAGTCAGTTCGTTTCGTATTCTGAGGACGGCGGCGACACATGGTCGCCGCAAAGGGCATCAAGCATCATCTCGCCCGTTTCGCCAGCAACCATCGAGCGCATCCCATCCACCGGCGATCTGCTTATCGCGTGGAACGACCACTCTGAAATCACCCCGGAGTACCGCGGTAAACGCACCCCGTTCAACGTGGCCGTCTCACGGGACGACGGCAAAAGCTGGAGCAAGTCCCGCACGCTCGAGAGCAATCCCCACGGCCATTACTGCTACACGGCGATGATGTTTGCGGGTAAAAACGTGCTCCTTGGGCACTGCGCCGGCGACCGGCGCAAAGGTGGATTGAACACCTCGCAAGTAACCGTCTTCCCGGTCGAGTGGCTGTACAAAAACTGAGAATGGCAAACCCATTTCGCCCCCATGCCCAACGAACTACCCCAACTCAATCTCGACCTTTGTCGACAGCGGCAACATCGTCTGCTGAACCTGCTGGAAACGGCCAAGGCCGAGCGGGCAATTCTGATGCGCCCGGAACAGGTGCAGTACTTTACCGGCTTCCGGCCGCACCACCTGATGGCCGCCGCTGTCTGCGTGGATGCCGACGGTTGCCTGCTGATCGCGCCCAACGAAGAGCCTGCCCGACACGCAGCCAGGCGGGTGGCTACCTTTGAGGCACAGTGGCTTTGCACATTGCGGCAGGATCAGGAACGCGGCTTGGCCAAGTCGCTGAAGGACGCCTTGGCCAAGCCGTCGACGCACCTGGCTATCGAAGGCTCGGCGGGTGGCTTGGTTGTTTGCGAGGCACTGGGTGTTACCGACTTGTCTGCGGTAACTGACATCGAGCCGGAGATTCTCGAACTGCGTCGGCGCAAGGACCCCGACGAACTCGCCATGATCCGCCACGCCATTGGTGGCACGGAAGCCATGTACGTCCGCGCCCGGGAGATCATCGAACCGGGCATCACGGAATTGCGGGTGTTCAACGAACTGCAGGCCGCAGCCGTGGAGACCATCGGCGAATCGCTCACCGGCACCGGCAATGACTACCAGTGCAACTCCCCCGGTGGCCCGCCGCGCAATCGTGCCGCGCGTGACGGTGAATTGTTCGTGCTCGACCTAGGCCCTGCGTACCGCGGATACTACGCGGACAACTGCCGCACCTTCGCCGTAAACGCTCGGCCAAGCGACGATCAGTTGCGCGCGCACAAAGCCGTCGTCTCGGTATTGGATCACGTGGCGGCAACGGTCAAGCCGGGCGTGTCGTGCGCTGCGTTGTTCACCGAGGCCAAGGCAATGCTGGACGAATACCAGCAGGACTCTTTCTGCCACCACCTCGGCCACGGCATTGGGCTTTACCCGCATGAGACCCCGCACCTCAACCCGTCATGGGACGATACATTTCAGGAAGGCGACATCTTCACCGCCGAGCCGGGGCTGTACAGCGAGACACTGCGCGCGGGCATCCGGATAGAGGAAAACTATCTCGTGACGGCAAACGGTGTGGAACAACTGACGCAGTTCCCTACGGAGTTATAGGCTCACACAATCTCGCCCACGCCGATCAACGGGCAGTCATCGGTGGCGTTCATTTTTTTCACCGATTCGGCATCCTTGAACCCACTGCCTGTGACCAAACATATGATGGTGACCTCCTGGTCAACTTCGCGCCTGGCCACGGCGTTTAACGCGCCGGCCAGGGCGACCGCACCAGCGGGTTCGCAGAATATGCCCTCCTCCTTGGCCAAGCGCTGTTGGGCAACCCACACCGACTCGTCCGTGACCAGATGACCCGTGCCACCCGTGGCACGACAGGCGCGGATGACCTCGTTACCGTCAATGACGCTGGCCACTTGCAACCCACTAACCGCCGTTGTGCAGGCCACGTCCCGGCCAGCTTCATCCCCATCTCGCAACGCACCGGCGATGGTGTCGTTGCCCTCTGGTTGAACGCAGTGCACAGCTGAGTTGCGCTTGGCTTTTGCAAGCCCCCGAGTCACAGCCAACGTCAAGCCGCCGCCGCCGGCCGGACAGAACACATGCCCCGGTTCACCCTCACACTGTTCCGCCAGTTCGTAAGCCAACGTTTCCACGCCCTCCATGCCAAGAGGGCTGTATTTGAAGGCGCTGATCTGCAGCGCATGGCCGGGTTGCTGCCCCAACGATTCAAGCGCAGCGATGACTTGAGCGGTGATGGATGCATCGGCACCAAAACCTTTCACACGAAAAATCTCCGCGCCGTACGCCATCATCTGCTGCAGCTTGGCGTCGGGAGCGGTTTCCACGATGGCGATTCGGCAACGAACGTTGGCCGCCGCACAATACGCCGCCAAGGCCGATCCGGTGTTGCCGCTGGATGACGCAACGCAGTCATGCTGCCCTCTCGCCACCATGTGAGAGATGGCTGCAGCTGCAAAACGATCCTTGTACGATCCGGTTGGGTTGCCTGATTCCAGCTTAAAAAAAAGATTCCGCAAACCCGCCGCCGGGCCGATGGCGCAGGAACGAATCAACGGCGTATCCCCCTCACCCAGAGTGATGCGAGTCGTGTCGGGTACGGACTCAAGCTGCTCAGACCATCGCCAGATGCTCACGCTTCGTGTCCCCTTTCAGCAATGACACCGATACTTGCGCCCTTGTTGACTCGCGGAAACCGGCGCAACACAACCACCCTGCCGCTCTGTTGTGCTGTGATTTCCTTTGCGACAGCATCACCCACGCCCGTCACGACACCCAGTATCGTTCCGCGCTCAACATTCTGGCCAAGCTCAACTGCAGGCTGAAAAAAACCGGTTAGCGGAGAGGGATTGCAAACCTGCATGTGACCAGACTCTGGACGGCAATCCTCAACAATCTCCTGAACCGCCGGGGTCGACAGTTGCCGTTCAATGAAACCGAGGTGAGCCATCACGTTCAGGCAGCCATCGACGCACTTTGCCTGCCCCCCCACGCACTCATCACTGCCTCCGAGATACTCAACATAAATCGCCGACACATTGGCATCGCGTGCAACCGACAGGGATCGACCAGCCAACTCCGCCGAAGTACCCCAGACAAACGGAAGATTAAATGCCCGGGCCATGGCACGTTGTTTCTCGAGAACCGCTCGGTCCCGGTGAAGAACGTAACCGGCGAGCGGAAACACACTTAACTCTGTTCCGCCGGTGTGCAGATCGATGTAAAAATCGGTTTGCCGTATCAGTTCGCTCAATTCAAATGCGACACGCTCAGTCACCGATCCGTCCGGACAACCTGGGCAGGTGCGGGCTAGATCCAGTCCATCCTGCCCGCAGCGGTGACCCCTGACAAACGCCGACTCGTTGACAACCGGCACAAGTGTGACACTCCCACGCATGGCTTGGCACAGGGCAGCATCGTCGCTGAACAAGCGTGTCAAACGCTGCACCGCCAGCATTGAGGCAAACTCATCGCCATGCACCCCGGCGGTCACCAGCAGGCGAGGCCCCTCTCGCCCGCCTTGGAAGCTTTTGGGGCGAAACAATTGGGTATCGTCCATGGCCTAATCCGAGCTGTCGTGCTGCACCAATTCCTCCGGCAGACAGTCCCGAAACCGTATCCCGCCATCAACCGGCAACACCACCCCGGTGATATAATCAGCACTGTCCGAACAGAGGAAAACGGCGGCCTTACCAATCTCATCCGCTTTACCAAGGCGTCCCCACGGCACTTTCTGCCAGCCATCAGACATGACTTTTTCGGAATATGTTTCGTGCTCCCCGGGCGTGTCGATCCAGCCCGGGGAAACGACATTGACGTTGATCTGGTGCGGCATCAACTCGACAGCCATCGAGCGGGCCAAGTGATTCAATCCGGCCTTGGACGCGTTGTAGGCATTCGCCTGGGCCAATGGCATTTCGCTGTGCACGCTTGAAATAAAAACGATCTTCCCTCCACCTCCCCTCTCGGCCATGTGTCGGGCAACAAGTTGACCCATGTGAAATCCGCCAGCGAGCGTCCCCTGCATCGTTTTCTCGAACGCCTCCGCACTGAACTCCAAAAACCCCCCCCTCCGATTGAAGGCGGGATTGCTGACAAGGATGTCGATGCGCCCGGTTGCCTCAAGCGCGGCTTCAACCAATCTCTCGCAACTGTCACGCGAAAAGACATCTGCCTCGATGGGGGTGCATTGCCGGCCAAGAGCGCGGATCTCCCCGGAGGTCGATGCCAGATCAGGGCTGCCAGGACGGTCGTTGAGTATCACGTCGACTCCGGCGCGGGCCAACTCCAGCGCACACCCCCTTCCGATGCCCCGCCCGGCGCCGGTGACCAATGCAATTTTACCTGATAAATCCATCGTTTAGTCGAGATCGTCAAACAGATCCTTGTTGCCAGCCAACTCCGACGACCAACCGGAGAATTCGCTGCTGTTGACGAGTAGTTGAGCGCCCATGCCATGGCGTTTCTGCATTTCGTCAAGGCCCATGGTTGGGCCACCAAATGCCTTCCCGTGCTTTTTGCATGCGGTGGCAACAATTTCCCATGCTTCGTCCAAAGTCATCTCGCCACTTTGGCGCAAGCGCAAACCCAAGTCGGCCGGGCCAACAAAAAGTAAGTCCACACCTACCACCGCTGCGATCGCTTCTGCGTTATGCACCGCCTCGGGGGTCTCAATCTGAACCGCGAGAAAGGTTTCCCGATTCGCCCACGCGACGTAGTCGTCGGGATCGTGAACCAGAAAATCGGCATCCAAGCTGGCGTTGTCTATACCACGATCGCCGATGGGGGGAAACTTGGTTGCATCGACAAGCATTCGCACCTTCTGCGGCGTGGACACGTGCGGGATCAAAATTCCGGCAGCACCATCCTCAAGACAGCGGCAAAGTCTGGACTTCTCCAATGTCGGCGGACGCAACATGACATCAATGTCGTACAGGTGCGAAAACGCCAGCAACGCCTGAACCTCCCTTGTCGTCATGGCGCGATGCTCGAGATCGAGCCAGATGCAGTCGTATCCGGTCCGTGCCGCATGACAAACATAAGCCGGAATATAATGCCCAAGACAGCAGGTACGTACTGGTTCGTTATTTCGAATACGGGCGAGTGTCTTGCTTTTTCTCATGCGCAGGGAATGTGCTCCTTTTAGCGCGCCAGCACCAGCAACGATTGCGCGGCACGAATGCGAACATCGAGCGTTTCATCTTCGAGCAACCTGATGAGCTGCGGTTTTACTGAAGTCATCCGAGCGTCACCCGCAAAAACTGCGGCGTAAACACGGATCGAAGGATTGCCCGACTCAAGATTTCGCGAAAGTGCCATCTGCCCATCGCGATTCCCCAGCGCCGCCAAGGCATGTTGCAGATACGCCTTGCCCAAGGGATCCGGAACATCAGCCAAGCGCGAACGGATCAAGGTGCAATCCACGCTTCCACCGATTCGCCCCAGCACCCAGGCGACGATCGTGAATGCTTTCGGATCTTTCGCACTGCGCATTTGCTCGCGCAAAAAAGCCAGCGCCTTGGCGTCGCCCGCTTGACCAAGCGCAGCCGCTGCCATCAGTTGAAGGTTCGCGTTTTTAGTCTGAGCAAACGCTGCCCGCACCGGCTTGGCCTTGGTGGCGCCACCCACCTTGTACAGGCTCTCCGCAGCGTGAACGTGCCCGTGATCATCCTCCCCCCGCAGGATATCAAGCATGACCTTGCGCTTTTTTTCGTCTCCAGCGCGAACCAATTCCCGAGCTAAACCGCAACGACGCTGATCGTCCTTTTCAGTCTCCAGCCTCGCCGCAAAAGCCACCCGAACCTCGCCGCCATGACCTCCCAGAGTCAATCCCTCCGCCGCGTGCATGGAAGGCCAAAACTCATCCGATAACAAGCCGGCCCGAAGCACCTCGAGACAGCGCGCCCTGGTGGGTTCATCAAGATCGATCCGATCCGCCGCACGGATGACAATCACAAACAAAAAAAGGAGCAATATGCTAATTCGGTTTAGTTTCATGAGTTATCTTTTCTTGAGAACAGCTTACACCCCAACAATCCAAGCGCCACGCCGACAACCAAGGCGGCCGGGGAAATCCATTGAAAACTGACAGGGTCAATCAACTTTCCTCCCGGCCCGGGAGTTTGACCGAAGATTTGGCCACAGAAAGCAATCATCACGGCCACAGCCACGCTTGCAATCGTCCCGAGCCAAACACCCGCTGTGTTGGCTGATGGAACGAACAGGGCAAAAAAGAAAAGCAAAAAAATCGGCACCGTCAGCAGGTTGACTGTCTTTTGAGTGATCGCCAAAAAACCGCCGGGAACCTGCCCAACAACCGAACTCATACCCAGAACGATGAGCCCGATCACCACTGCCATCCAGCGGGCAAACCGGATGTGTTTACTGTCGGTGTCCGGCTTTCGGCCAAAGCGCTCTAGAAAATCGCTCATCACTACTGCGGTGATCGAATTGACACCCGAGTCGATGCTGGACATCGCAGCAGCAAACAAACCGGACACCACCAAACCTGTAACCACCGGCGGCAGATGATGGGCTATGAAATGGGGGAACAATTTGTCCGCATTCTCCTGCAACGTGACACCGGCCGGAAGCAGATCGGGATTAGCCTGAAAATAACCGAGCAACGCAAACCCGACCAACCCAAGAGTTACTCCCACAATGCAACTAACGGTCAACCAAGTCGCCATAGCCCGTCGCGCAGTCGCAGCATTCTTGGTAGCCATGTAGCGCTGCACCGACACTTGGTCACCCGCCGAGGTGCAAACCATCCAGAGAAATACCGACAGCAGGGTTCCCAGCAACGTCACGCGCGTTGACGGATCAAAGCTAATAATTGGCTGTGAATCCCAGATATCACTCTGCCACTCGGTCGGAAACCATCCGAAGCCTTCCATCTTCCACGTCACCGTGCCGATAACCAGCAGTGCGCCTCCGTAGAGAAGCACAGTCTGCATGAAATCCGTAATGACTACAGCACGCAGGCCTCCGAGCGAAGTGTACGTCACTGCAAACACACCTGTGATAGCAACGATCAATGGCACCCATTTTTCATCCACGCCCACCATTATCGCGATGGCCTTGGCGGTCATGAACACCAAAAGCGACATCCAAACCAAGCGCAGCATGAGGAACATAATCGCACCAAGCAAACGTACACTTAGCCCAAGTTTTTTCTCCAGCAGTTCGTAGGCACTCGTCACCTTTGACTGCCGCATATAAACGGGGAGAACACCGTGCGACAAGGCGATGTAAACCAGCGGATAAACAAAATAACTGGCGAGATAAACAGGCCCCTTGCCGACTGTTTCGCCGGGCAACGACAAATAACTGATCGTGCTCAACAGTGTAGCAAAAAGCGACACGCCGATCAGGATTGGGTTCATCGCCCCCGTGCCAATGAAATATTCCTTGGCACTGTTTTGCCGACGTCCCAAGTACCAACCCAACCCAATCGTTGAGATGGCATAAAGGAATAAGATAATCCAATCAATGACGGCCATATGTTTCGGTGAATGCTGGGTACAAAAATGAGTGCGACTAGAGGAATCCCCGAAGTGCTGTCACGCGGGGGGCGTGGCGGTTACAGCCTCAGTATAGGCGGCTTTAAGTTTTTGATTTGTGCGTATGTGTGTTCCCGCGAATACGAACAACAGGCCAAGGCGTGGTTGATCTGTCTTATTGACGCCTGAGTGGTGAATCGTGTTGCAGTGGTGAACCGTGGCATCGCCTGGTTCTAAAGTGGCTCGAAATTGGTGCTCTAACGTCACTGTTGGAGGCTCTGCCATCCCTATGGAGTTACCTTTCACCCCTGATGGTCGGGTAGGTAGCATACCCTGCTGATGCGAACCTTTAATGAAATAAATAGGTCCGTTCGCCACCGTTACCTCATCAATAGCCACCCACAGTGTGAACATATCTGGTGGCTCAGCGCAGAAATAAGCATTGTCTTGGTGATACGGCACTGCCGAACCAACGCAAGCTGGCTTGTTAAAAGTCTCTATAGCCCGCAGCACCGGTTCGCCACCCACCAAGCTGGAGGCCAAAGCCATGATTCCTGGCTTATTAGCCAGTGATCTTAAATAATCGTTGTACTGCTCCAATCGCCAAAGATTGCGGATGGTTTTCCCGTCATCCTCAACCGTCCGAGCATCGGCAGGGTTGAAGGCAAGGTCGTTGCGTATATATCTATCAATCTCGGCTCGAACTTCGGCCACGCGCTCTACTGAAAAAAAATTACGCAACAGGGCTACGCCATCCCTCTTGTAATCCATCACCACTTGATCATTCATCGTTCTGCAGTCTCTACCCCTTCCTCAACATCTGGAAGCCGTATTCATCGAACACATCGATCGCTTCGCGTTAGTATTGTTACAGCACACAGTCACCTACATGTTTTGTGCTGTATCAAGTTGCTGATAGCCCGTAGCTATGTTGAAAATGCCTCTGCCGTCAATCACTATGAAATATATTTGATACGTCCAATATTAATGCACAAGTTCAATGCACAAGTTCAATGGGTGAACAAACAAGTCTCGCAGCGTCAGTCCGTCAACCGCTTAAACATCGTATGCTTCGGTTGATGGCTTATGCGCTCCAATATGTCTCCACGCTCAATGGCCTCACGGATCTCATCAAACACGCCTGCAGCGGCGGCTAGATACTGGATTACATGGCGCAAATTATGGGCCATGGTTGCATTGAAACCACCAGCCGCCAAAAAACCGTGGCCAAGCATGCGGATGGTAAACAACGTCATTAGTGCGTTGGTCTCCGGATGATCGAAACCAATGAGCGCCATTTCAGGGCGACCGCCGATCGTGACCGGCACAGCCCTCTCCCCTCCCAGTTGCTGCCACCCCGACTGCAGCGCTTGGCCAATTTCAGCGATATGCGCCGGCACATCGAGTCGCCGCATCTTTTCAATAGCAGCCAAGGCCGCTGCCGGGCCAACGCCCTCAGTCCAGTATGCGCTGGAAATGAAAGAACTCTCTGCAGCCGACATGGTTTCCGCATTGCCAATCACAGCACCCATGGCAAAACCGTTGCTGATGGCCTTGGCAAACATCGCGATATCAGGTGAAACGCCATATTTCAAATGCGCGCCGCCTAGGCACAGGCGCCAGCCGATGGAGATCTCGTCGAAGATGAGCTTGGCCCCGGCGCGAGTCGCGCGTTCGCGTACCCCCTCCAAAAAGCCCGGCTCCGGGTCGGTGTGGCGAGTGGGCTCCATCACGATCGCCGCGAGATCTTTACCGTGTTGCGCAATGATCGCATCAAGTTCGTCGAGTCGGTTGTAGTTAAAGGGAATCGTTGTGCCCTTGAGCGAGGCAGGCACGCCCACCGGATCCAGCCCTGGCAATAGGTGGAGCTGCAGCGAGTCCGGGCCAGCGTCGCCCAAGTTGGCCGCGAGATACCAATCGTGCCACCCGTGGTAGCCACAGATGGCGATCTTCTCCCGGCCCGTGGCAGCGCGCGCGATTCGCACGGCCACAGCTGCCGCCTCACCACCGGTGCGCGTAAACCGCGCCATTTGCGCCCACGGATGAATCTCCAGCAACCGCTTGGCCAAGCGCACCTCGTCGTGAGTCTGCTGCGTGGCCATAGAGCCAAGGTGGACGCGCCGAATGACAGCTGCGTTCACGTCCGGGTCTGCGTAGCCAAGTATGCAGGCAAGTATGCCGCCAAGCGACATGTCGATGTACCGGCGTCCTGATGTATCCACCACCTCGCAACCAATGGCTTGCTCGTAGTATGCCGGCCATTGGCCGGGCGCGAACAATTCCGGCCGCTTTGACAATAGCTGTGTGCCGCCCGGGATGATTTCCTTTGCCTCACGGTACTGTTCCTGCACCAGCGTGCCGGGTGTGGCGGAGTCGATGCCGAGCAACTGCCGCGCATTGCGACCAAAGATGCGATCCAGATCGCCGTCGTTCAGAGCCATCGTGAGGCTGGCCTGTTTCAAGGCCAACAACGACTCTATGCCGACGAGCGTTGGCTCTGCGTGAGGCCATGCTTCCCAGTTCAGGCTATGGCTGTACAACCAAAAAAAACCACCGCCCACCGACAAAGCCGTTCCTCTCAACTCGGATACGGGAAAGTCACTCCCATACATCAGGCGCGTAGTGCCCGTGGCTCGAATGATCGCCTCTAAAGCTGCCGGTTCGCAAATGGCAGAAGTATCAAAAAAAACGTTATCAACACCGCGCAATCGGTCGACAGCATCGACTGTATGCCCAGCATTAAACCCACGCCCGGCATGTGCGAGAACGAACCGCGCGTTGGGATACCGGCGGCATTGCGTCTGAACAAACTCAAGGTTGCGCGGATCGCTTAACGCCTTGGGCAGCACCATGTGCATCGTAATCCAAAGTCCGTGTCGGTGCGCCAGTTCCCACGCCCATTCGGGCAGGAACTCACCCTGCTCCGCGTTAAAGGTATCCCTGCGGTCGGCGAACACATGGTATACCTTGAAGCCGGAAAAGCCGTCCCGCAACAGAGTGGCCTCAGTTTCAGCAGGATTATCGTCAGGCCGGATAAGCATCAACCCTCTGCAACCCGGATGCGCCTTAAATTCGCCAGCGACAAATTCGTTCTCGGCAGCACAGTCGATCCCCGGAACGGGATAACCAAAATAGAGACCCTCATCCATCGCCTGCTCGCCCATCCATCGCCGCATACTCGCAAGCATTGCCTCGCGGCCAATCTCCGATCGATCGGCCTTCACCTGCAAATGTCGCAGATCGTAACAGTGCGCATGCGCATCGAAAGCGTTAGACGGCATAAAGTCGGCTAACTCTGTTTCGAACAAATCCCGATCGGCAGGAGTGATTTCAAACTGCGCGGGATCCGTGAAATCACTTAAGCTCGGCGTGTTCACATTCGTCTCATCGCCGCGCCCCTGTGATTCATTGAACCCAAAAGCGCAATCAAGGCAATCACAACCAACAAATCAATCATTGTTGATCCATTTCGGCTTCCTTCGCATTCTTTCATATGCCAGTCATCTTTGTGTTTCGGATGACTGCTCCTCTATGATGCCGGCTTGTCAAAATCAAGAAAATTAATCCCGCCTCTCAATTGCCTGTAGGGCAAGCGATCAAGTTGACTGCTACACGGTCCGGGGGTGTCCACTCGAAAACTCCGCGCGGTGATCGGATCGTAGGCGCGCCGATGAGCCACGGCCGCCTTGACGACGATCACGTTAAGCTCTTCTGGGGCGATTCCCTGGCTGCGCCACTGACCAAGGTCGAAAGGGGCTGTCTTGTTACTCGTCAACAACAGCGTCACCCCGGCGTGACGAACGAGGGCACAATCACCCATGCTGGCATAATCGCCAACCATCGAAGCCAAGTGACTTTGTTTGTCCTCCAACTCAAACCGACCATCACTGCGAGCGATCAATTCAACTTCAAGTTCCAGCGGCCCCGGATCGAGCCGGCTACCTTTGCCGCCTATGATCAACCGGGTTCCTCCTCCGACTCGAACCTTGGCCAAACGCGCCACAGCCTCAGGGTCGTTGATACAAACAGCAGCCTTTTCGATCCGCTGCTCAACGAGCGCCCGTAGGCACCCTGTACCGTCACCGGGCGCTCCGCCGCCGATGTTATCGGACGGCTCGACCAACACGGTAAGACCCTCTACAGGCTTACGAAGGCGAGGCATGACCGATTCGATCGATTCCTCATCGTTAAAACAGCTGCCTTTCAAAGACTTGGCCAAGCGCTCGAGCTTAGCCAACTGCTTCCCCGCCCTCTCGGGCAAGCCGGTTGTGACGACTTGAAAACTCAGTCCCGAGTCCGGTGTGTCGGCAAACGCAAATCCGGCAGCAACGTTGACGGCCCAAACATCGCTACCCTCCATCGAGCGCGCCATTGCCCCGAGCGCACACATCGGTTCATCCGCCGTTCCAGTTGCCGTCGGCGGAAGAAGAATGTTCACCTGTCGCAAGTGTATGCACGGCCGAACGCCGCCGAGGCACTTGGTCAGCAATTTGGCGGCTCGAATCGCCGCTTCACGCGCATCGGAATGGGGATTTTCGCGGTAAGCCACGAGACAGTCGGCGTTGGCCGCCATCGCTGGCGAAAAGTTGGCATGCAAATCGTAAACGCCGAAAATCGGCTTGGCGTTGCCGACCAGTACGCGAATACGCCGGAGAAGCTCACCTTCAACATCGAGAATAGTTTCTGAAACCATCGCGCCATGAAGAATCAGATAAATGGCATCGCATGCGGGGTGCCAAGCACCCTCAAACTCCCTCCACCACATCTCGAACACCTCGTCCTTCACGGGACCACTGGGAGTCGCACGATAATCGATCGCCGGCATCACTTCCCAAGCCTCCCCGTCTGCGTACTCGAGCACTCCTCCCAACGGCGAGGCATCCCCGGCGCAGGCCAACATCTCCGCTCCACGGCGAATGTCGAAATCACTCAGAACCGTCGAGTCCTCCACGAACGAATGAGTCTCGTGAAACAGTCCGGCGATGAGGATTCTGCGACTCACAATATGCCGTGCTTCTCGAATACATCGCACACCGGCACACCGGCGGCAAGTTCATCGCGCACCGTGTTTTCGCCGTTCACTTTGTGCTGGGCCTGCAACAGCGTTTCATCGGCCACCTCCTGCGGAATGATCACAACACCGTCCTCATCGCCGATTAGGAGATCCCCGTTTCTTGCCGTGACCCCGTCGATGGTGACTGCTTGTCCAAGCGACACCACATCAATACGACCTTTGCTGTCTGCAGGCGTGCAACCGATGCCGAACACGGGAAAGGCCATGTCCTTGAGGGCCCAGATGTCGCGCGAACAACCGCTCATCACCACGCCGCGAACGCCCTTGACCAAACAGGCTGTGGAGAGCAGTTCGCCCCAAAAGGCACACTGCCGGTTGTGCCCGGCATCCACTAGCAATACGTCGCCCGCCTGCATCGTGTCGATCGCCTGCAACTCCAGTTTGTACGGCTCTGCTGGCACATGATCCACCACCTCCGCCTTCGCCGTAAAGACACGGCCACAAACCCGGCGCACCGGAGTGAGCGCCGCAATCTCTGCGCCGAGTGCCTGCTGCCGGTGGCCAAGCCCATCTAGCACATCGGCCAGCACTGCAGTGTAAAGCTGCTCCAAAACTTGCACATTATCACTCATAAGAAGCGAAACTGTGTCGCGGTAGAGCAGGCAAGAGCAAACGTTTTCTTTTTGATTTAACGCATAAATCTGCCAGTTTGCCCGGCAGAAACATGAGACAACTCAATCCGAGGCTAAACAGCTATTCAGCGGGACGGACAAAAGCGTTCACCCTCATCGAACTCTTGGTGGTCATTGCCATCATTGCCATACTTGCCGGCATGCTCTTGCCTGCACTTTCGAAAGCACAGGACAACGGCAGGAAAATATCATGCCTCAACAACATGCGCCAAGTTGGCCTGTCCATGATGATGTACAATGATGACAAAGGAAAACTGCCTCCGAAAACTCAGGCTGTGTTCAACTTTGCGGACAAATCTGCTCCGGACAATGTGCTCAAACTGCTGATTCCTTACATGGGCAAAGTCGGCGGTGAAACCAGATTCTACACCTGCCCGTCGCTGAAACCGAATCCCTCTCACTCCTACAAGCCAACGCGATCCAATAGCACTAGTTTTCTAGCCAACGCGGTTGTGCTAGGAAGGAAATTGGGGCAGGTGCCGAACCCATCGGGCACCATCGTCATTCAGGAAGGGTGGTCGATCTCCAATCATATGTGGGTGCAACCGGAACCCACCATCCGCACCCCCGAAACACTAAGCGGCAAACAGCCCACGCCCTACCGTGAATGGCACATGTACGCCAACAGAGGGATGCACAGCTCCTTCATCAGTGCGCGTCTGCGCGAGCACTGCTCGAATGCACACAGTGAAGGTGGCAATCACATCTACACGGACGGCCACGCCAGTTACAGAAAATTCAAGGAACTGTGGAGCAGCGATTTCGGACTGGTGAACTCCGCCGGCGAAGCCGAGAAATATGAGGGCTCAATTATACAATCCGCCAGGACATACAGGGCTGCCTTTTAATTCCCTTTGGCCAAGCCGACCAAACAGAGCCCTTCGTCAACGCAGGAGGCACCATCACCTAACCGCCAGCCTCCCTTCGGTAATCATTGATCAGTCCGGCCCGCCTCGCTGTCAACCCGCTTGGCTTGCGTCGCTGCAAGTGGCTTGAGGTGAGTGTCCATCCAACCATACATCAATTCACGCGACTCGTGTTTCACAGAGTGACCTCGGCCGTGCACGTAAAAAGCGAAGTTCCCGGGCGCTTTTTCCAGCTCGTAAACGTCCATGATTTTCAGGTTCATCAGCACGCGCTGCCGCTGGGTAAGCGGGTCGCCATCATTCAGTGCGGAGAGGTCAAGAAAGGCCCGTGGCGCGATGAGCGAGATGATTTCGTGAAAGTCAATCTCTGGCAACTCACCGCGAAGCAGGCCCGCCCGGATCGGCTTGAAGTACACATACCAATGATCACGCGACCAAGCCTCGACCTTGCTGTTGTGGCGGAAAAAGGAGGCGCTGCAATTGCTGGCCGCCGCCTTGATGCGCGAGTCGTACGCCGCCAGGAAAAACGTGCCGTGCCCGCCCAGTGAATGGCCAAGCGCGCCGATACGCTCGACGTCCACGACGTCGAGCGACTGCAGGACATCCACTGCGATGCTGTGCTCGTAGGTGAACTTGCCCACGGCTGTCCAGTTGGGGTGCTTGGCATGAAAACGCCCGGTCTCGTACGGCCCTTCGGGCGGGATGCGGTGTCCGGCCACGAAATGATCCGGCGCGATGATGACGTATCCGCGCTTGGCCAAGTGGTCGAGATAGGCCTTCTCCGGGTTGTCCACCAAGCCGGCGGCCCGCTCTTTTCCCTGCTTGAACGTGCCGTGCAAGACCACCACCGCCGGTAGTTTGCCGGTATGTTTCAACGGCACGGCGAGGTAAGCGTGGGCGCGCTCGTCCGTCTCGACCCGGTAGCTGACGAGCCGCCGTTCGTAAACGCCACCCACCACGACGCGCTCGTGCACTCGCAGGTCGAGCGGCGGCTTGGCCGGCTTGAATTCATCGCGCAGCAACCGGAGGTAGCGCTGCCGCAAACCCGCCTTGCGTTGTTTCCAATCACCCGGCGGCTTCACGCCGTCGAGCAAATCATCCCACGAGGATCGGATGACCGGCGGGTCGCTCCGTCTGCGGACATTAGCCGCCGGTTCCTCACCCAGCACGCTGGGCAAAATGGCGTTCAGGAAAACGCAGACCACCAGTAGTTGTGTCCTTATCGCCATTTCAACGGGGGCAGGGATTCAAGGTCGATCAAAGCTACTGTCTCGTGGGTGTGGCCGGTGTGAAACTGAACATAGCGCCCCAGCCGATCAAAGGAGGCGTGGGCGTGAATCTTTACCTTATCCCGCAAACCGGTGGCCAGCAGGCGGGTGTTGCCGGTGGCCCGTTCCATCAGCCAAAGGCGCCCCTCAAAATCGTCCAGCACCAGGTATTTCCCATCGGGTCGTGCCGCCGCATGCCAGTAGTGGCCTTCTTGAATCATTTGAGATTTGCCATCCTTGCTGAGCACCATGACACCCTGTCGGTCATTGATCATGGTCATCTCGCCAGTGTCCTTGATCCACGCCTCATGGGTGACCCATTCCTTGAGCGGCGTAAACCAGGAGTCGGGTTTTGTGCGGACATAAAAAGGCCGGTTGCCGGTGCCGTCGGTATTGACCAACCAGCTTCGCTGCGGTGCGTAGCCACCTGTTTCCCAGACGTAAAAAATGACCGGATCGGTCGGGCTGTGCTGAACATGACCAATTTGAAATCCCTGCGTGATCACCGTTTTGTATTTCCCGGTCTTCAGATCAAGCAGACCGATTTCCCAGTTTGCAGCATCCCGTTGCTTTGCGAGAGCCATCCATCGCCCATCGCCGCTAACGGTGGGTTGATGGTAGCCGCCTATCCTTGGTGGGGGGATTTCCCCAACCTTGGTGGTTGTGAAATCGATGATATCCAAGGCAAACACATCCGGTCCGCGAAGGTGATATATTCGTCGTGCCACGTTGGGATCTGGGCAAGCACTCCTGCTGTTGATTCCGTCTCCCTCGGTCAACTGAAACAGCCGTCCGGCATCCACATCGGCGCGGAAAATCTGGGTGCTTCCCGGGAGGTTACAGACGAAAATCAGGTGGCGATTGTCAGCGGTGAAATTCGAAAAATGATAATACAGATTGTCGCTGATCGCGGGAGACCTGGTCAGTTCCCTAATTTCCACCCCAGTGACAGGGTCGCTGTACACCCTGGTTTGGGTTTTCCAGTCACGACCCACCTGCCCTGTGGCGGTTGCCCACCCTAATGTGATGAAAACGAGACCACCCGCAGCTCTTGCAAGAATAATTCGGCACATAATCGCGGTCAGAATCCAACAAACTACCAGTCTGTCAATTCATTGCTGACTCGGTGAGGTCACCTTTTGTGCCTTGATTAGCCTTCGTGCGTGAAATAAATCAGCTCAATCGCAAGCAATTCGTCGGCATCATCCCTACATTCTTGATAGCGTCAAACGGATCGGCCTCGCCTTAACTTACTTAGTCAACCACAACACCCAATCCTGTTGGTCCGGTGGAGTAAAATGAACAATTGAACCGCCTGCAACTGAACGGTTATGAGCATTGATGAGATTTCCTGTCCGTGGGTCAAACCACTTGGCGCTGAATGCCATAGCGGTGGCAGAAAGATCGAGTTGAATCGAGCTGCCCTCAATTGTGTAGACCAAATAATCACTTTCGGGATTGGCAAGACACCATACTAGCCTGTCCGATTTAACCAACTCGTCGTGGGTCGACATTTGTGACAGAGTTCCCCCCAAATTCTTGCGGAGAAAATCATATGTAGGTTGGATCTCGCGACATCGCTCCGGCGAGATATAATCGATTGGGTCTTTCTTTTCCGGATAAGGTAATTGGCCAACAAGCATCGATACGCCGCCGGTGAGTGCGGCCCAGACATGCCGAAGGGTTCCCGGGTCGCCGTGGATAATCGCTTTTCCGGGATACTTCGCACGGCACTTCACCACTTGACGGTGAATCTGTGAGGGCGTTGTGCGACTGATTTCGTAAGTGTACCGGCCCGCAACATCGCGGCCACCGGGCGGAGCCATCAAACTTCCATTCGGCTTGTACCACCAGTAGCGCAAATCAATTGTTGATATTCTTTTCGCTTGCATCGTGTCGGACAGTATAGCGTCCATCACGTCCCTTGTAGCTCCCAATCCAACG
>PVBE011469684.1_pt1 | contig 22231 bp, 29 predicted proteins | sample 1631181 | NCBI WGS metagenome assembly PVBE01 (sample SAMN08397723, study PRJNA350692) | Marine metagenome, whole genome shotgun sequencing project. | isolation source: water | place: Pacific Ocean | collected 2012-04 | reverse complement strand
ATATAGTAGGTACATCAGTAGATAATAGAGCAAACGCAGAAGAAACTATAAGAGAAATGAAACACTCACGTGATGAAGCGTTACTTAATCCTGGGGTTCCTCAATCTCCATTTACGGAAGAGGCAAATGTCTATGTTCCAAATGATACTGAATCTGATTCAGAATCTGAATCAAATTATGCATCACTTCATACTAGTATATATCCTAATTGGAGTAGTTATAAGATTAATGGTCAATATGTTAGTGGCACTGCTTATAAAGATTATAAAAAATTTCTGAACAATGAGATGACCGTCGCCGAAGAGACCAAATTTCGTAACAATGATTTCAAGATACCAAAAAAAGACGGAAGTTTTATAGATTTACCTATTACTGCCGCTGTATTTACAGACGCAAAATCTGAATGGATACCTAAACAAAAGGCGTACTTACAATCGTCAGGCACTCTGGCGAATGATTTATGGATAAAGTATGCATGTGGAATTTTTGAAGGCGAGAAGACACCATTAAGGAATAGATTTTTAGAGTTACACACTGAATTGAGCAGAAATAGGAAAGTGGTGAAGAAACTACTAAGCAGGAATTTCAATAGAAATTTTAGATATTGGACCAAAGATGGTAATATTGACCAATACTCAGAAGATAAAGTGAAAGAACGTTGGAATAAAACAGTAAATCCAGATTTACAACGCAAATATGACTTAGCAATTAAGAATCTAAATGAAACTAAAACTGCGTGGGAAAACTTCCCGCAAGTAGATAACAGACCAAACTGTACAGGTTCGGCAGAGGGTACATCTTCTGATATATCTGACTTTACGTAAATAATTTAAATAAAATAGTATAGTATTGACACTCAAGTCTAATAATGTTATACTATAATACATGTTAAACAACCAACAAAGCCTGATAAATACTATAAATTATAGTTATAATCTATTGGGAGACTTATCGTGAAGGTCAACGAAATCATAAAATCAATTGAAGAAGGAGTATATGATCCACATATCTTTAAAGCGGTATTTCTGGCTGGTGGGCCTGGTTCGGGTAAGAGTTATGTTGCAACATCAAATTTATTAAAAGGTACTGGTTTAAAAATAGTAAATTCAGATGATATATTTGAGCATAAAATGGATAAATTAGGTTTGGATTATGAAGATTCAGATGTAATTTATAGTGATAAAGGCCAAGCAACCAGAAATAAAGCAAAAGAACTAACTACAAAAAAAGAACAAATGTATCTTGACGGTAGATTGGGATTAATTATAGATGGTACTGGAAGAGATTTAAACAAAATAACACAGGCTAAAGAGAAATTAGTTCAGATGGGTTATTCCTGTATGATGTTATTCGTTAATACAAGTTTAGATATAGCACAACAAAGAAACATAGACAGACCGGGGAGAACTCTTAAATCCGTAGAAGTTGAAAAAATGTGGAGAGCAGTTCAAGATAATATGATGAAATTTCAACAATTATTTGGTGCAGATAAATTTCAAGTTGTTGATAACAGTGGCAGTCTTGAAGATCCAGATAGAGCAGAAAATTTTAAGGTAGTTACAAAGAACATTGATGCTTTTGTAAATAGACCACCTAAAAATCGTCATGCAAAAGCCTGGATAAAAGACCAAAAAAATAAGAAAAATACATTGAGTCAGCAAAAGTAATGGAATCAATAGTAGATAATTTATCTAAATTCAGAAAAGAAATAGATTTAGATTTCATCAAAAAGACTCACGTTCATTATTGTACACCATGTTACGCAGGTCAAATTTCTGAACCATATTTTAGGTCATGGACAAAGGGTCATATGATGTTTACGAAATATCAAATTCCGTATACATTAACAACATCAGCAAATGAGAGTTTAGTTTCTAGAGCAAGATGTCATATGGTGGCATATTTTATGTCTAATCCAGAAGCAACCCACATGATGTTTATTGATGCTGATATAAATTTTGATGCAGTAGATATATTACATATGTTACAACATGATAAGGATGTCATAGTTGGAGCATATCCAAAAAAAGAATTAGACTGGACATCTATAAAAGATGCGGTCAATAGAGGATTAGATGAAGGCTCAATCAAAGATACTGCGGCAAATTACGCAATGAATCCTGATTGGGGATATAATGAAGAAACAGATACACGCAATTTACAAATTGAAGATGGATTAATAAAACTTAAAGATGCTGGTACTGGATTTATGCTTATTAAACGAAGTGTTATTGAAAAAATGATAGAAAGTTATCCAGAATTGTATTTCAATAATGATTTGCATCTTGAAGAAGAATTTTCAAAGTGGACATATTTGTTTTTTGATTGTATGCACGAAGAAGATACAAAGAGATATCTTAGTGAAGATTATGCTTTTTGTCGAAGATGGCAAAAACTGGGTGGTGATATATGGTTAGATCCATTAGTAAAACTAGACCATATAGGCCATTATTCATTTAATGGAAATATAGGAAAGATGTTCTATTCATCTTCTAACAGTAAAATTATATAACTACTGTATATAAGACAATATTTTAATAAATATTATTAATTAATGAGAGAGGATTTAAAATGGGTTTAATTAAAAATTTTGAAAAATCATATGCTAACAAAGAACACGAGGAGATGTCACTTACTGATTATCTTAAATTGTGTAAGAAAAATAAGTTAGTTTATGCATCGGCCGCTGAAAGACTATTAGATGCGATTGGAAAACCAGATTTAGTTGATACTAGTACGGATGCTCGATTAAGCCGTATCTTTTTAAATCGCACGATTAAAGTTTATCCAGCATTTGCAGATTTTTATGGCATGGAAGAAGCAATCGAAAGATTGGTTGCATATTTCAGACAATCTGCTCAAGGTCTTGAAGAAAAGAAACAAGTATTATATCTACTAGGACCAGTTGGTGGTGGTAAATCATCATTAGCAGAACGTCTTAAAGAATTAATGGAAAAACATCCAGTTTATGTGTTGAAAGCAGGTGATGAAATTTCACCAGTATTTGAATCACCACTAGGATTGTTTGAACCTAAAGAATTCGGCAAAGATGCTAAAAAAGAATTTGGTATTCCAGCACGATATCTTACTGGTTTATTGTCACCATGGGCAGTTAAACGACTAGATGAATTTGAAGGCGACATTACACAATTTAGTGTTGTGAAGATGTATCCATCTAAGTTAAAGCAAATTGCTATTATGAAAACCGAGCCAGGTGACGACAACAACCAAGATATATCAGCACTAGTTGGTAAGACTGATATTCGTAAATTAGAATACTTTTCACAAAATGACCCAGATTCATACGCATTCTCGGGTGCGTTATGTCGTGGTAATCAAGGTGTTATGGAATTCGTAGAGATGTTTAAAGCACCAATCAAAGTATTACATCCATTATTAACAGCAACACAAGAAGGTAACTATATGGGAACTGAAGGTATTTCAGCAATTCCATTTAATGGTATCGTAGTTGCTCACTCAAATGAGAGTGAATGGGAAACATTTAGAAACAACAAGAACAACGAAGCATTCTTGGACAGAGTATATATCGTTAAAGTTCCATATTGCTTACGTGCCACAGAAGAAACATTTATCTATCAGAAAATGTTAGATTCATCAGGACTAGATAGCAGTAACTGTGCGCCACATACACTTGACTTATTAGCACAGTTCTCAGTACTTTCAAGATTGAAAGAACATAAGAACTCTAATCTAGCGGCTAAAATGAGAGTATATGATGGTGAGAACTTACATGATATAGATCCTAAAGCAAAATCAATGCAGGAATATAGAGATGTTGCGGGAGTAGATGAAGGAATGAACGGAATGAGTACTCGTTTCGCATTTAAGATTCTATCTCAAACATTCAACTTTGACCCAGAAGAAATTGCGGCAGACCCAGTACATCTAATGTATGTATTAGAAACGGCAATTAAACGTGAACAATTTCCAGAAGAGACAGAAAATGAACTACTTGGTTTCATTAAAGACCATTTAAGTGTCAAATATAGTGAAGAAGTAGGAAAAGAAATTCAAAAAGCATATTTAGAGAGTTATAATGAGTACGGACAAAATCTATTTGACCGATACTTAGATTATGCTGACCACTGGATTCAAAATATCGATTATAAAGATGCTGATACTGGTAACTTGTTTGACCGTTCTATTCTTAATGAAGAACTTGAGAAGATTGAAAAGCCTGCAGGTATTGCCAATCCAAAAGACTTTAGAAATGAAGTTGTGAATTGGGTATTACGAGCAAGAAGTAATTATGAAGGCAAGAATCCACCTTGGACTTCTTATGAAAAGATGAGAGAAGTAATAGAATATAAGATGTTCGCAGGAACAGAAGAATTGCTTCCAGTTATTTCATTTGGTAGTAAGAAGAGCAAAGAGGACCAATCAAAACATGACGATTTCATAGATAGAATGGTGAAGAAAGGATATACAAACCGACAAGTTAAACGATTAGTAGAATGGTATATGCGAGTTCAGAAGTCTAACTAGAGGAAGACTTTATGGCAAACAATATTATTGACCGAAGAAAGAATGGTGACATGAGAAATCCTGGCACGAAATCTTCGGGCAATCGTCAAAAATTTATCAAAAGAACCAAAAAAGAGATACGTAAAAGTATACATGATTCTTTAGGCGACAGAAGTATTAAAGGTTCTGGCGATTCACAAGATGTTGTAATCAATCGAAAAGGCATTGACGAGCCACAATTCACTCATAATCCAAAAACAGGGTCACGTGATATTATTCTTCCTGGCAATAAAGATTTTGTCGAGGGAGACCAATTAGAGAAACCAAAAGGTGGACCAGGGCAAGGAAGTGGTGGTGATAAAGCAAGTAATGAAGGCACTGGTGAAGATGAATTTGGTTTTGCGTTAAGTAATGACGAATTTGTCAATATTTTGTTTGAAGACTTAGAATTGCCTCACATGATTTCCAAAGAAAATAAAGCAGTTCAACGATATGAGATATCTCGTAGCGGATATACAACTGTCGGCACTCCAACACAAATGAATTTAGAGAAAAGCATGGTCAATTCTCTTGGTCGTAAGATTGCTTTAAAAACTCCAAAACTAAAAAAGATTAAAGAACTAGAAGAAGAACTTGACAATCTTAAAAAATTCTTTTATAAAACAACACAAGAACAAAAAGACGGCACAGAAGAATGGGCACGATATCAAGAAATCGAAGAAGAAATTCGTAAGTTGCGTATCAGAGCAAATGCTGTTTCATTCGTTGACCCAGTTGATTTACGATATAATAATTTTACTAAGAAACCAGCACCAATATCACAAGCAGTCGTATTCTTTATTATGGATGTCAGTGCAAGTATGACTGAACAACATAAAGACTTAGCAAAACGCTTTTTTATGTTGCTTAATTTGTTTGTATCTCGTAAGTATAAAAAAGTAGAGTGTGTTTTTATCAGACATCATATTCAAGCAATAGAATCTTCTGAAGATGAATTCTTTAATAGTAGAGATAATGGTGGCACAATAGTTTCAAGTGCATTTAAACTTTCAAAAGAAATTCTTGCTGACCGTTATTCACCAAATGAATGGAACATATACTTTGCTCAAGCAAGTGACGGTGATAACTGGGACCAGGATAACGAAGAACTTCTGAATATTCTTTCTGAAGACATTTTACCTGTAACTCAATATTTTAGTTATATTCAAGTTGGAACAAAACGCCATGGTTATTATAATAGTGGTAATTTGTTACAAGAGTATGTAAAATTAGAAGCAAATCATAAAAATATTATAACTAAACACATAGAAGATACATATGATATATATCCTGTGTTTAGAGAAATATTCAAAATTAGAGGTAAAAATGAGTAATTTAATATACACAGGCTCTAGTTGGAATTTCGATAAACTATATCGTATGATGGATGCGTGTGAAGAAATAGCAATTAATGATATGGGACTAGATTGCTTTCCGAATCAGTTAGAAATTATTACTGTTGAACAAATGCTTGATGCGTATTCTAGTGTAGGAATGCCATTGATGTATAATCATTGGAGTTTCGGTAAAAGTTTCATTCAGAATAAACAGAATTACAGTGTAGGAAGAATGGGATTAGCATATGAATTAGTTATTAACTCTAATCCTTGTATAAATTATCTCATGGAAGAAAATTCCATGACAACTCAAGGACTTGTAATTGCCCATGCGGCATTTGGACATAATCATTTCTTTAAGAACAACTATTTGTTTCAACAGTGGACATCACCTGATGCTATCGTAGATTATCTATTATTCGCAAAAAAATATGTAAGAGAATGTGAAGAAAGATACGGAACAGACGCAGTTGAGGAAACATTAGATGCGTGTCATGCCATTCAATATCAAAGTATTAACAAGTATAAGAGACCTAATAAGATATCAGCACGTGAAGAAATAGAACAACAACGTACCAGAAGTGAATATCTTCAATCACAAGTAAACGATTTGTGGCGTACATTACCAAACTCTAAGAAAAAAGAAGATAAAAATCTACTTGAAAAGGGATGGCCAGCAGAGCCAGAAGAAAATCTATTATATTTCTTAGAAAAGCATTCACCAATTTTAACTTCATGGCAACGTGAAATGTGTAGAATTGTTAGACGAGTCGCACAGTATTTTTATCCCCAATATCAGACAAAAGTGATGAATGAGGGATTTGCAAGTTTTACACATCATCATATCTTTAATGAACTTTACAATCAAGGCAAAGTTGATGATGGAGCAATGCTTGAATTCTTTAAATTACATAGTTCAGTATTATATCAACCATCGTTTGATTCACCAAATTATAATGGTTTTAATCCATACGCATTAGGTTTTGCTATATTGAAAGATATTCAAAGAGTATGTACAGAGCCAGACGAAGAAGATAAGCAATGGTTCCCTCATCTAGCAGATACAGATTGGCGTATCGCAATTAAAGATATCGCCGCGAATTATAGAGATGAGAGTGCTATTCTGCAATTTTTAGGACCGAAAGTTATTCGTGACCAAGGAATGTTTAATCTACACGATGAAATTCATTATGATAATTATCTAGTTACATCAATACACAATGAACGTGGATATAAGAAGATTCGTAAGAATTTGGCTGCTAGTTATGAAACAGCCGCTATGATACCAGATATTCAAATAACAAATGCTGATATCACTAACACACGTGATTTGACACTTTTACACGAAAGTTATAAGGGAAAGAGATTAGATAAGAAAACAGCAGACCAAGTGCTATCACACGTACAAAAGTTATGGGGATATAAAGTAAAATTATATACAATGAATGACAATACCTTATTAGATGTTTATGAATGTAAACAACTATCAAATAGCAAAGTGGGTACATCGCCTTTAGATGACCATGGTGACCAATGGAATTAGATTTATGATTTAAGTGTTGCATATTGATACCAGATATGTTATACTTGTAGAGTGATTACTATGGAGAACAGTAAATGAGTACAGTTTTGTGTGTCAAATACGGCAAGGAGTTACCTGCACTTTCAACAGCACCATTTCCGGGTGAAGCAGGCGAAAAAATCTTAAAAAACATATCAGCACAAGCATGGGACGAATGGCTTGAGATGCAGACTATGTTTATCAACGAAAATCAACTAAACATGAGGGATAGTCATGCTAGAACATTCTTATCAGAACGAAGAGATGAGTTTCTTTTCGAAGGTGGTGAAAAACTTGACCCACCGGAGCCTGTTTAGATGCAAACAAACGGCAAAGTATTAGTAACTGGCGGAACAGGCTTTATAGGAACTGAAGTCGTAAAACAGTTACATAAAAAAGGTTATGAAATAACTATCTTAGATAGAAAAGATAAGCCTGAAGGATTAGACCATGTCAAGTATATAAAAGGAAACTTATCTAATCCAGCAAAATGCGTATTTGCGTGTGCAGGTCAAGACTATGTTATTCATTTGGCTGCCAAAGCACGAATTCCAGAGAGTTTTATTAATCCTGATGAATACTTTGATAGTAATGTAACAGGCACAAGAAACATATTAACGGCCGCAAGTGCGGTAGGTATCAGAAAATTTGTATATGCAGGTTCTAGTTCAGTATATGGGAACAACACACCACCCAATAAACCAACTCATAAACCAGACCCACTCAATTATTACGCAATGTCAAAATTATTTGGCGAACATCTATGTAAGCAATACAAGATTATGTTTAATCTCAACTACAACATATTAAGATTCTTTACAGTATATTCTGAGAATCAACCAACTTCTTTATTGTTTGGAAAGTTTGCTCAAATGGTCAAAGATGGCAAGCCAGTGACTATTCACGGTGATGGTGAATATAAAAGAGATTATATTCATGTGTCTGATGTTGCAACAGCATGTATTGCCAGTATGGAAAGCAAAGTTAAGAATGATACATTTAATGTAGGCACAGGAACTAGTATATCAGTTAATACAGTTGTTGAGGTATTAAAGAAACACGCACCAGAATTTACAGCAATAAATGTAGACAAACCAAGAGGATATGCACCAGAGACATTAGCAGATATTAGTAAAACTAAAAATCTATTAAATTGGTCTCCTAAAATCAAAATTGATGAAGGTTTAGCAGATATGTTTGACGCAATATTTAAAAAGTAATATGAGAGATAAATATTACTATATTAATAAGGAACAATGCGATGAAATTAGTAGATAAAGATGATAAGATATTAAAGACAAAGTGTGATGACCATACTCTTTCAGCAGATTCTGAAATATTAGCCTATGATATGATTGTGACTATGCAAGAACATGATGCTCTCGGTCTTGCGGCACCACAAGTTGGTGAAAACACAAGGTTAATGGTAATAGGTCATAAAGATACTGGATTCGTTGTGTGTATAAATCCAGAATGGAAAATAGCAGAAAATAGTGAAGAAGAAGAATTCTTAGAAGGATGTTTAAGTTTTCCTGATTTAGAGTTAACAATAACAAGACCTAATAGTATTATAGGAACTTTCACAAATCTAAAAGGAGATAGAAAGTCATCAACTTTTGTTGGAGTCTGGGCACAAGCATTTCAACACGAATGCGACCATCTCGATGGCATAACATTTGATACTCTCTAATGAACCTTTCAAAATATACTCTAGTTAGTTTCGGAGATAGTTTCACATTTGGACAAGATATAGTTCAAGAGCCTCCATTAAATTTAGATCCTGATAGTAGATTTATTAAAGAAAAGTTATATAAAGAAGAATGTAATGATAAGGCTTATACTCAAGTAGTTGCTGATAGACTTGGATTTAAAGATTCTATAAACTTTGGAGTATTGGCTGGTTCTAATGACCGGTCAATAGCGAATCTAGAATCTTTTTTACGTAATAATCCAAAAAAGAAAGTATTTGTTTTATTCAATTTTACTGTTACTTCCAGATATATACAATTTTTTAAGATAGATGGTGAGGATAAATATGAACTAGTAAATATATCTAATGGATTTTTCAGTAAGGTTGTTAATACCCTTACAGAATCAAAGAAATCTGACTCTTTCGGTTGGAAATACACAGGTATAAATCAAAAAAGTCTTGCTCAGAATTGGACTTATTTTAGAAATAATATACAAGATGTGTATAATCATATCAAACAAAGAAGAGCAGTATATTATATCTTATCTAGTTACAATGTACCATATGTAACATTTGATGTACTTAATGATATGGATTACCGAATATTACGAGATAATCCATTACAATATATAAGTAACAGCAATATAGATGGATGTTATAGTTATTTGTTGTATAATGACGATGAAAATTATGTTTTTAAAGAAATGGATTTTTTAAAAGCATACTACCAAGAGTTAGTTGATAAATCTCCATTACTTACACACATAACAATAGATAAATTGAATAAACGATCCTGCGTTAATGGGTATATAATCAATAAAGGAAAAAAATTACATAATGACGAGAAATATTATATGTCAGACAATCATGGTCCTGAGACTGGTCACTGGAATAGTGAGGGTCACATTGAAGTAGCAAAATTAATAGAAAAATTTATAAATGAGAGATACAAATAGAAAGGAGTAAAATTATGGAATACTTAACAAGCAGAATGAAAGAAAAAGCATCTCATGGTGGACTTGGTTTAGTCGCTGTTGGATTTATTATTCTCTTTTTAGGCAGTTGGGTTAATATTGCCGCTTATGCCGCAATAGCCTATGGTGCGTATCAAATATTAAGTGAAGGATAATAACTATAAATCTTGACAAAAACGCTGGTTTGTATTATAATATATGTACTGGCGTTTGAATCAGGATAAAGTTATGAAAAAGAAAAGTAGAAAGAATAAAAGAAAATTAAAAATTAATAGAAGAAATCCCGTTGCAAAAGCGGTTCGTACTCCTAGATTCAGAAGTCGAGTTGAATTAGACCGAAAAAAGGAAATGAAAAAGACAGGTAAATATAAAGAAGAGGAATAGATGGCATATGTAGTTACCCAAGATTGTATTAAGTGCAAATACACAGATTGTGTAGAGGTTTGTCCGGTAGATTGTTTTTATGAAGGACCAGATTTTTTAGTAATCAACCCGATTGAATGTATTGATTGTGGGGTTTGTGAACCAGAATGTCCAGCAGATGCCATTATAGCCGACAATCATCCAAAATTCACAAAAAGACTGTTAGATATAAACACAAAAATGTCTAAAATATGGCCAGTGATTGTAGAACAAATAGATGCACCAGCAGACGCAGATGATTGGAACCCTAAAAAGGATTACGACAAGGATAAAACCCCATTATTAGACAAATATGACAAAAATTAAGAGAATTATGGGCAAAAATGTGATATTTTTATCAAAAACTTGACAAAACTGATATTTATGTTATAATAAATAAGAATCATAAACTAATTATAACATATAGGAGATAAAAATGAAATATTTTGCAATAATTACTTTGACATTAAGTTTGTTTGCTACAAATGTGTCAGCAAATACGAGTGTTTCAATAGATGGCAGAGTTATATCAAGTACTTCAATTATACAAGATGTAATAAGAGAAGTTCCAGAACAATCTTGTTCTATCACTGATGTTCCAGTATATGGCACTACTGAAGGAACAGCCGCAGATGCAATCGCTGGTGCAATTATCGGTGGTGTTCTTGGTAATCAAGTAGGTAAGGGTGATGGCAAAGATGCCGCTACTATCTTTGGTGCTATTCTAGGTGCTAAAGTAGGGGAAGAGCAAGGTGGTAAGAAACAAATAATCGGCTATAAACAAGTAGAAAAATGTGAAACAAGATATGTGCGAAGACAAGTCACAACAGTAGTCGGATATTCAACAACTGTTTCAATAGCATTAGGTGATGGATTTGATGATTTTACCCCAACCTTTAGAACTAGTAGACAATATTCTGTCGGGACTATTGTTCCAGTAAGAATGTCATTATCATTGGATTAAGTACATACTTATTATAACTGATAACACAATTATGCTATAATATCTCATAAATACAGTGTGAGAGAAATAAAAGCCTCTTTTAAGAGGCTTTTTATTGGATTATAGAGGAGGTATTATTATGTTATTTCCAATAATTACGTTTATAACCGCTATTGTCATCGCGGCTATTGCCGCCTGGTTTTCAATTTATGGACTTATGGCAATTTTTACTGCGTCAGCAGTTGCCGTTGCCATCATGGCATTTGCTCTAGAAGTTGGTAAACTTGTATCAGCATCGTGGGTATATAGAAACTGGCAAAGGGCACCGTTTCTTTTAAAATCTTATCTTACTATTGCCGTAATAATCTTAATGCTTATTACCTCAATGGGTATCTTTGGTTTTCTATCAAAAGCACATTTAGAACAAGCGGCTGACAGTGAAGAAAACTCGGCTCGTATTGAACGCATTGTACAGGATATTAGTCGATATGAAGTCTCAACAGATAGATTTGAAGGCAAGATTCTAAAATTAGACAACGAGAATGAAGTAGATACCTCAAAAATACAAGAACAAATCGATACAGAAGAAAACAGAATGGACAATGTTATGGTCCGAATTCAACCTGCTATTGATGAACAGAATTTAATCATTACTACTGACTTAGAAAAAGATAACGAGAAAGTTGCTCCTTATTTGAATCAAATGGACAACTTAGATAACGAACTTGTTAAACTTGAAGAACAGGCTAAGAAGTATGAGAATGATATCACTAACGTTGGTAAAGATACAACAAGTTACGATTACGCAGTCCAACCATTCCAGGACCAGATTGATAAAATCAAATCAGACATAGCAACATTTAAAGAGATGTCAAAATCTGGGACACAAGAAGACCTTAAGAAAGCACAACAAGTAGTTGGTATTCCTTGGGGATATTGGAGAAATTCAGAAGTTATTGCCGAGTGGAACGAAGCACAGGCATTAAAATTAACTGAACTAGGAACAAAGATTGCAGAAGTTCGTAAAGACTTCGAAAGACAATACAAACAAGAACGTATTAGACTTAGCAATATGGTAACTAGGTTAAGAGGTGAAGACACACAGGCTGTTAATGAACGTAAGATGGAATTGCTATTAAAAATTGAAGAAGCAAGAGGAGTTGAATCTTCTGTAATATCTTCGGCTAGAGATGAAATCAAAAGACTACGTGAAAAAGCAGACAGAGAAGTCGCAGGCTCTTTAATCATACTTGACCGACTAAGAAATGAATTACTCAACATATCAGAAATTGATAATTCAGTAGCAATTGACGAACTACAAGTAAAAATTAATAATAATGAAATTTCTATTGATGGATTGATAGACCAAAAGTTTGAATTAGAACGAGAGATTAGACAAATTGAAACAGAGATTGGACCTATTAAGTATATCGCAGAGATGGTATATGGTAACACAGAAAGAGATACGATTGACCAAGCAGTTGGTGGCTTATCATTGTGTTCATTTTTGTATTTGACCCATTAGCAGTATTACTTCTACTTGCCGCCAACTACAGTTTCACCCACAGAGATTCGGGTGGTAGACAAGCAGAAATAGTTGAAAAAATTATTTCTAAAAAAAAAGTAACAAAACCACTTGACATTTCACCAAAAATAAGAGATAATATTACTAAGGAAGAAATAGTAGATATTCCTAGGTCTGTTGAAAATACAGAACACGAAGAAATCGAAGATGAAATCGAAGACGAAGTTGAAGAAATCGAAGAAGAATTAACTCCGGAAGAGATTAAAGAAGTTAAGAAAGAGATTCAGAGAGAGATAAATACTCAAGCAATCAGGCGTGAAGGCTGGTTAGATGATGTGGATGATGTAAATAATAATAAGTAAAGGTGCAGATTGGCAGAAAATAAAGAATTCAATTGTTCGTTTTGTGGGAAACCAAAAAATGAAATTAAAACACTTATAGCAGGACCAAACAATTATATTTGTAACGAATGTATAGATTTGTGTCATAACATTATTCATGAAGTAAAATCAAAAGAAGAAGTTGATTATAAATCTATATCTACTACTCCAGAAGAAATCAAAGAATACTTAGACAAACACGTCATCGGACAAAACGAGGCAAAAGAAGTTGTTTCTGTCGCAGTATATAATCATTATAAACGCATTAATACTACCGATACTGATATTGAATTAGATAAATCTAATATCTTAGTTTTCGGACCAAGTGGCACGGGTAAAACTTTAATAGGTAAAACTATTGCTAAGTTTCTTGATGTGCCATTTGCTCAAATTGATGCGACTACATTAACTGAAAGTGGTTATGTTGGTGAAGACGTTGAGAACGTAGTTCAAAGATTACTTATTCAATCAGATTTCGATATAAAGAAAGCAGAACGTGGTATTGTCTATATTGATGAAATTGATAAGAAAGCAAAGAAAGGCGAAAACTTATCGATTACAAAAGACGTTTCTGGCGAAGGTGTTCAACAAGCATTACTTAAAATCGTAGAAGGAACAGTTGTTCGTGTTCCACCAGGTGGTGGTCGTAAGCATCCTAATCAAGAGATGATTGAAGTAGACACTAGAAAGATTCTATTCATTGTTGGTGGTGCTTTTGTAGGCATTGATAAGATTGTAGAAAATAGAGTCAATACAAATCCTGGAATTGGTTTTGGTGCTTCACCAAAGACAGATGCTATTAATAGTTGTTGTACTAGAAAACATATCAGAACACAAGACCTTCTCAAATATGGATTGATTCCAGAATTTATGGGTAGATTTCCAATCATAGTTGGACTTGATAAATTAACTGAAGAAGAATTAGTTAGAATTCTAATTGAACCGAAAAATAACATAATTTCACAATTTAAGAAATTATTCTCACTAGATGGCGTAGAGTTAGAAGTCGGCGATGAGGCTTTATGTGCGATAGCCAAAGTGGCAAACGAAGATACTACAGGTGCGAGAGGACTACGAAGTGTAATAGAGAAGTCATTACTAAAGGTACAGTTTACACTTCCAAAATTGGCAAACAAAGGTCTTATAAAGGTTATTATTACTAAAGAATTTATTTTAGGTGATATAATCGACCCAATTTTAGTATATGCCGAAGACAAAAAGGAGACAGAACAAAGTATAAATGAGTAAATTTTATAATAAAGGAAAACAAACAAAGAGTAATTTTATATATAATCATCAAATAAAATTTGATACCTTGCGAGTTGTAGACAGAAATAAAACTCCGCTAGGAATAATGAAGAAGGAAGATGCCCTATCACTTGCTAAAGAACAAAATTTAGACTTAATATTGATTGTAAAACAGGCTAAACCGCCAGTTGCTAAAATTATTGAGTTAAATAAAGATATCTAGGAGCAACAAAAGAACGAAAAAGAAATGGCTAAAAAAGCCAGAGCGGCAAGAATAGATACAAAAGAAGTGAAGTTTAAACCTAATATTTGTGAACATGATTTGCTTATAAAATTAAAACACGCACAAGAGTTTTTAGATAACGGAGCAAAAGTGAAAATAACAATACAAATGCGAGGAAGAGAAAACTCTAATAGTTCAGAAGTGTTTAATCACTTCAAAGAAGCAATTGAGACACATTTGATTAATTTTAAATATGATTCACGATTGGCATTAAATGGAAATAGAATAATAGGAGTTTTATTTAAAGATGGCTAAACGTCCATACAAACAAAAGAAACCAAAGTTTGATCCTAGGTCTAGAGGCACAACAGTTGAAGTAGAATACGACAACTTTGAGAGAGCCTTACGACTCTGGAAGAGAAAATGCTCAGATGCAGGAACAGTGCAAGAGGTCCGTGAACGCCAGGCTTATACAAAACCTACTGAAAAAAGAAAAAAGATGAAGGCTGCCGCCAAACAACGCACAAAACGTGAGATGGCAAAGAATAAAATACATAAGAAAAGATTATACTAAAACACTTGACTTTGTGTCTGAAATTTGTTATAATAGAGATAATAATGTGATGGATATTGAAATCCTAGATAAATTAGATGTGAGAACCATGCAAAAAGAGTGTGCTAGAGCATTACTCACTATGGATGGAACAAGTCACGGAATAGCCCGTTTTAATAAACAGGCACGACATAACTCTCAAAATTGGTACAAAGCAGTACTACGAGAGTATATAGAAGAACATGGTGGACTACCAAAAGATGTTGGTCCAGCAAAGAATTTAGTGTTATTTTCAGAAAAATTGGGGTTATAACCCCAAAAAAGTGAAAATATGCTAAATAAAACGTACTAAGAAATAGTTCTTAGTATATTACAGAGATGCTGAAAGGGTCTCGAAATTTAACTTGCTTAATATAAGGAGAATAGCATGAAAACAATCAATAATAACTTTAACGTAAACACTCTAATCGATACTATCCAAAACGCCAAGCGTGACTGGATTAACACGGTTTTTACAGACGAAACTCAATCTAAGGCAGCCGTTGCTGTACTAGAAGCAGAGACATCATTCGCAAAATCACTTACAGAAACAACTCAAAAGTATTTTGACGCAATTACTGATGCCGTGTCTGTAAAATAATTTTAACAATTTAAAATAAGGAGAAAGTTTATGAACAGAGTAACTACATTAACCCTGCCCGACTTTCACAAAACATTGTTAGGATTTGACCGTTTGGTTGAAGACTTTCAATCTTTCAATAATGCCGGGTATCCACCATACAACGTAGAAAAAAGCGGTGACGATAAGTATCAAATTACAATCGCACTCGCTGGATTCGTGCGTGAAGATTTAACAATTGATGTACAGGAAGGAACACTTACTGTCTCAGGCGAGAAAGCCGAGGCAGAAACTGACGAGATTGAATATCTTCACAGAGGTATTGCCAATCGCAGTTTCACAAGAAACTGGGCATTAGCAGAATATGTTGAGGTAGTGGAAGCCAAAATGGAAAATGGTATGCTTTATGTTTCTTTAGAACGAATCGTTCCAGAGGAAAAGAAGCCAAAAACTATTAAAATTAAATAAGGAGAAAAGTTATGAATATCCGAAAGAAGATATTTACTTTTCTTGAACAATTGGGATATTCTAAAGCAATCAGAAAAGCAAATCGTCAGAGGCGCTATTCACTTGCGGAGGCTTTATCTAGAGAAAGGTTTTAATAGACGATTGACTTTAATTACAGAGTCTGTTATAATTAAAGAGAGGTACACATTGTGTGTCTCTCTTTTTTAATTATTTTTGCATAAATACATAGTATATAAGGATATGAGGGAGACTGATATAATGATTGAAAGTAAAGAAGACCAAAAAACACAATCTGCTGGACATTCGTTACTAACAATAGGCGAACCTAAACAGTATTATGTTGTAATGCATAATGACGATAAAACGCCGTTCGATTTTGTTATTGACATACTTATGGCTTTGTTTGGTCACGACAAGGGCACTTCGGCTGATTTGGCACACAAAATTCATTCAGATGATAAGGCAATTGTTGGTATGTATAATTTAGAAATAGCAGAACAAAAAGTTGAAGAAACGGTCAAAGCAAGTAGAGTTGCAAATTATCCTTTATCGGTATCGTTAGAACCAACGACATAATTCACCATGCGTTACAGCATATTACAATATAATACCGATGATTTTAATCATGGAAGTGATTATTTTGCTAAAGTAACTGCGAATGTAGATTACGCATTATTACAAAGATTACCAATAAAAAATGAACTATCTTTAATAAAGGAAATTCATTTAGAAAGAAGTATACCTGGCTTGCCAGATTCTTTATATGTTGGTGTAGCCAGATTATCTAAAAAAGCATCACCATTCAATTCAGGTGTATCGTATGATTTGCCAAGTGATAAGATAGTTAGAAAAACTAATCATAAGTTTCAAGGCTCTAAAGCAATATGTACTGGAGTTGATAGAATTGTACTTTGTAGTGTATTACCATGTTATCCTAATGCAAATAATCTAAGTAAGGAAAATAATTCTCTTATAAAAAGAAAAGATACATTAGAAGATGTTAGACACTTATTGAATAAACTTAAATATACAAAATGCATAATAGCAGGCGACTTTCATCATAGACCTGGCGATTTTAAACAATTAGATGACCTAATTAAAGATTATGGTTTCACATCATATCTTGATGGCCATGTTACATTTGTTCACCAAGACGGCAATAAATTTAACTTAGATAGAATGATATCAAACATACCAGGTTTGACTGTTGACAATATTAAAGTTCATCAACCCGACACCCCCGACCGACATCTAGCAATAACATACGAGGTACAGTACTCATAGATAAATAACTTTATGAGTGGATTAAGCAAACTAAATAATTTACATCATTTTGCATGGAAGTGTGCAGATGTAGAAGAAACAGTTGCATTTTATGAAGGCATATTAGATTTACCTTATGTCCATACAATAGAAAAAGACCACGTACCAAGCACCGGACAATACGCACCGTACAAACATATCTTCTTTCAAATGACAGACGAAAGTTATATTGCTTTTTTTGATGTGGGCGATAATAAAGGTACAATTACAGATTGTGACGATTGGATTGTTCATTTTGCGTTTGAAGTCGATTCTAAAGAAGATGTTGATGCGTGGTATACAAAATTAACTGATAAAGGTATTGATGTAATAGGTCCAACTAATCACAATGATTGGATTTATAGCATTTACTTTTTCGACCCAAATGGGTTACGATTAGAAATTACAACAAGATTATCATGAGTATAGATAAAGCAAAAAAATTAGAGAAAAATGTAAAAGATTTGTTACATTATTATGAAATCTTTTTAAAAGACGGCAAATGTCGAGCAGTCAAATCTAGAAAACTATTAGAAGAATCAGCAGAGTTAATCAATGAAATTGAAAACGATGTATGGGATAAATTAGTAGAATTAGAATATGATGATGAGGCACGTGAGTTGCGTCCTTTTAGACCAATAAAATGATAAAAACAAAAGAACTAAACATAACACAATTTTGCGATGGAAGTGCGTATCTTGACCACATGTCAAGAATTCGAGCGGCCCGAGGTGCTACAATGCCTGATAGTTTTAAAGTAGACCCATTGATGTATCAAGGGGCAAGTGACAAGTTTTTGTTATGGAACGAAGACATACACCCGTTTCCATATGAATATGGAGTTGATTTTGAAGCAGAAGTGGGAGTAATTGTTGATAAAGTTCCATTGGGAGTATCTGTTGAAGATGCTGAAAGTTATATCAAGTATGTAACAATTATCAATGATATAAGTCTACGCAAGTTAATACCAGGAGAACTAGCAAAAGGATTCGGGTTCTTTCAAAGCAAACCTCACAGTTCATTGGGCAGATGTAGTATTCCACCTAATCAATGGCCAAGATATACGAGTTCATGGAAAGATTCACGACTACACGGAAATATGATTATTGAATTAAATGATGAACGAATTGGTAAAATTGATACTGCTACTGGAATGACTTTTAGTTTTGCTGAACTAATATCATATGCCGCTAAAACAAGAGAGTTAAGTGAAGGTACATTAATTGGCTCTGGAACAGTTGCATCTTCAGAGATATCTGATGGCTTTGGTTGTTTAATGGAACGAAACGCAGTGTTAGACGAACCTGAAATCTATATGAAGCCAGGCGATAAAATTACAATGTATATCGAGGGTTTAGAAAACGAATTAGTAGTAAGTCAAAAAGTTCATGAAATTAACTAAATAGTTATAGTACACAAAGGGGGAGAGAGATTATGTCGAGTGACTTTGATTCTTTTGTAGAAAGAATAAAAAACGAAATATTTACACATTCAGTTATTACTGACAATTCATATTGTAAGTGGTTTGCTGACGCAGAATTAACTAAATCTAACGTAGTTGATTTTACTAAACAATTTTCAGTCTTTTCAAATCAATTCACAATAGCACAACTTAACAAAGTTATCAACGCTGGCTCAATAGAAGAAATGCATGACGCAAAAGAAATTTTGTTGAATGAACTTGGTGTAGCCTTTAAAAAAGATAAAAAAGAATTAGAAAATAATCAATATGGTGGTATTGAGGGCACAATAGAGAATAGTAAATTTAGATTTCAATTTGCTCATTTTGAATGGTTGCTTACATTCGCAGAACCTTTGGACTTAGGTTTTAATGCTATGGGTAGAAGGTCACACGGGTCAAAATCTACATTGTTCTTCTGTGATGAACTAATTCGTTTATATGGTTCTGAAGATAACATAGTAGGAGCAGGTGCCAGTTTCGCAGTAGAAAATTGGGCAGCCGCAGGATTTTGGAAAGAACTAATTCAAGGTTTACAAAACTTTAATGAATATAATAAAACCAAAAATAACGGAACACATATTTCTCCAGATATAGCAAACGCATATAAACGTTTACGCACATATCCAGCACCATTAAAATTATCGTTCTTTCTTTGGCATGATAAAATTGAAGACCAACACGCAAGTCATACATGGCATGAATTAGAAGAGTTGTATCATAATAGTAACTTTGACGAAGACACATTTATCGCATCTGGAATTGAGATGCTAGATGGAGTTAAAGTATTTTGGGATGGTTTAAATTCAAAGAGGATTGCAGAATATTATGAATGTCAAGGCGTTTAGTTTCTTACAATGGGCAGCAGAATCCCACTCATATTATGATGATTTGTTTCTTAGTCTAGGTCTCACTAAAGTAGGAACAAACTATAATAAAGATGTTATTTGGAACGCAAATAATATATACTTTTTTGTTACTACACAACGACACGATTTTATAACAAAACATGGACCTGGTGTATCAGGTATAGGACTACATTTTGATGATGCCAAAGCGGCATATCAAGAAAGTATTGAGAATGGTATGGTTCCAGCACAAATGATGGGATATACTGGTCAAGGTATAGATGGAGTTATTTTACATTTTACTGATTCATTAGTATGTGACATATTGAACTTTTCTAACGCACCAACAGTCATAGACCATATAACACATAATTGTCATATAGGCAATGTTGATGTGTGGGCAAAAAACTATTCTGATTGGTTTGGAATGTATCAAAATATGTATTTTGACATTGATGGTCAAGAAACTGGTTTAATAAGCAGAGCAATGATGTCAAATAATGGAAACATAGCAATTCCTTTAAATGAAGATAAGAACGAAAAAGGACAAATAGCACAGTTTCTTAGAGATTTCAATGGTGAAGGAGTTCAACATATAGCATTAGAGACAAATGACATTTACACAACAGTTAGACAGTTAAAAGAAAAGGGAATAGAATTTTTAGATACTCCAGATACATATTATGATATGATTGACGACAGAATTGACTACCATGAAGAAAATATTGATGATTTACGTGAGTTAGGCATTTTAATTGATGGTAGTAAAAAAGATGGTATATTGTTACAAGTCTTTACTAAAGAAATAGTAGGACCAGTATTTTTTGAGATTATACAACGAAAAGGCAACGCAGGTTTCGGTCATGGAAATTTTCAAGCATTATTTGAATCTATTGAACGAGCCCAATTAAATATAACATAAGTATTGCATAACATCATTGTTTGTGTTATACTAATATATAATTAAAGAAATCTAAATAATATGAATCTAAAAATCTTAACTGAACTAGACAGAATCCTTAAAAACAACCCCGCCTTAAAAACTGACAAACATGCTTTTTGTCAAGTGATTAATGGTATTTTTGATATTAATTTAAAAGACATTGATTATAATAGTAATGGTCATGGTAGTATACCTGATTTAGGCGAACAGATAGATAGAGCCTGTCTTCGCCACTATTTTAGTAAAATATGGCAACCAGAAACAAAGAAATTCAAATATAGTGGTCTTGCAATCATTGACGAAGTAAATAAAATGAATCCTGATAATGTAATTGATGTTGGGTGTGGTTATAATGAGTTCAGAGGAAAGATTAAAAATCTAGTTGGCATAGACCCATATAATGACAAAGCAGACATTATGACTCATATACTAGATTATAAATCTGATGTCAAATTTGATGTGGCTATCTGTCTAGGTAGTATCAATTTCGGTAGCAGTGATAAGATATTATCTGAACTTCAAGCAGTAGTAAACATGGTCAAAAGTTCTGGCCTTCTATATTTCAGAGTTAATCCAGGTATTCAGCATACTAAGAAAGAAGCAAAGTGGATTAATTTCTATGACTGGGACCCAGTCTTCATTTCTAATACGGCTAATTATCTCAATTGTGAAGTAATAGTCTTAAAACAAGACGACCACAATAGACTCTATTTCGTATTACGCAAAAAATAAAAAAAAGATAAATAAAACTAGTACAGAACTGTACTTCAATCATGTATAGCAGAGTTGCTAAGACATGTCTTAAATATTTAATAAATTTTAAAGGACATTGGCTTGGACGCAATTCTCACATTACTTGCAGGAACATTTTACGGATTAATAATAGGACTTATACCTAGTGCTGGAGCCACAACAGGACTCGTAGCATTATTTGGTTTCATAAGTTACTTTGGTTTTGACCCATATTTGGGTGTAATATTCTGTATGGCCGTAGTAGCATCAAGCACTACAGGAGATACTTACGCAGGAATACTATTAGGTATCCCAGGCGCAAACTCAGCCGCGGCAACAATGGTCGATGGATATCCACTAGCACAACAAGGCAGAGCCACAGAGGCTTTAACGGCCGCAATCACAACAAGCACAATCAATGGATTATTTTGGGGTACATTAACTTTTGCTCTATTGCCTCAGTATGTGAAACTTATTATGTATTTTGGTATACCAGAACT
>PVBE012900616.1_pt1 | contig 22235 bp, 34 predicted proteins | sample 1631181 | NCBI WGS metagenome assembly PVBE01 (sample SAMN08397723, study PRJNA350692) | Marine metagenome, whole genome shotgun sequencing project. | isolation source: water | place: Pacific Ocean | collected 2012-04 | reverse complement strand
TGTCCACTTTCCTATCTGGCACCAAGAAATCAGAGACATCCTTGTCCTCAAAAACAACAAAGGAACAGAAGACAACCGAGTCAGAAAACTAGATTACAGCATCCAGTTAAGTAAGTTATTCTATGAACGTTTTATCCAAGATAAGGAAATCTCGTTATTTTCCCCTCATAGTGTTCCTAACCTTTATGAGAGTTTTGGGACCGATGATTTTGATAGCTTATACTGCCAGTACGAAGATGATGAGTCCATCCCCAGAACTACCATTGGAGCTCAAGAACTCATCCTTGACTTATTAAAGGAAAGAGCAGAGACTGGTAGAATCTATATCATGAATATAGATCACTGCAATTCTCATTCTTCCTTTAAAGATAAAGTGAATATGAGTAATCTATGTCAAGAAATTACATTACCAACTGTTCCGATCCAACATATTGATGATCATTTAGGTGAAATCGCTCTATGTATTCTCTCTGCAGTTAATGTAGGTAAGGTTAATTCTGATAGTGAATTGGAAGATCTCTGTGATCTTGCTGTTCGTGCATTGGAAGAACTGATAGACTATCAAGATTACCCCGTAGAGGCGGCCAGAATCGCTACTGAGGGTCGCCGATCTATTGGAGTAGGGTTTATTGGTCTCGCCCATTATTTGGCGAAACTGGGGTTTGATTACGGGTCACAAGAGGCATGGGATGCTGTCCATGGACTCTCGGAATCCTTCCAATATTATCTTCTAAAGACATCCAATGAGGTTGCTAAGGAGAAAGGATGGTGTGAGAACTTTGGAAGGACTAAGTATGCAGATGGTATTTTGCCAATAGATACATATAAGAAAGACGTAGATAACATTTGTTCGCAACCTTTACAACATGACTGGGAATCTCTTAGAGCATCTATCTTGGAACACGGATTACGGCACTCAACATTGTCCGCACAAATGCCTTCGGAGAGCAGTTCCGTTGTGTCAAATGCAACCAATGGAATCGAGCCACCTAGAGACTACTTGTCCATTAAAAAATCAAAGAAGGGACCTCTTAAGCAGATTGTTCCTTCCTATGCCACCTTAAAGAATAATTATACCCTTCTCTGGGAGATGCCAAATAACGAAGGATATATTAATATAGTTGCAGTTATGCAGAAGTTCTTCGATCAAGCAATTTCTGGTAACTGGTCCTATAATCCAGAACATTATCCTGATAATGAAGTACCAGTATCAGTAATGGCAAACGATCTTCTAACTACATATAAGTTAGGCTGGAAGACTTCTTACTATCAGAATACTCATGACATGAAGAGTGATGAGGAACCATCTCATTCAATAGGATGGCATGATAATGTTTCTGAGGTAGGGGTTCAAGGAAAGACTCAGTTACGACAATTGATTAATGAATTAAGTACCGCTGATGAAGGAGAGTGTGAGTCCTGTGCAGTCTAATATTAAAGGAATGACGGTATTTAATACCGATCCTGTCGATACCAAGAAGCAACCAATGTTTTTTGGGAAACCTCTTGGGGTTCAACGTTATGATTCGTATAAGTATCCTGCTTTTGAGAAGTTAACTACTCAACAGTTAGGATATTTTTGGAGACCAGAAGAGGTGTCTCTACAGAAAGATCGGGGTGATTATCAGATGTTGCGTCCAGAACAGAAGCATATCTACACTTCTAACTTGAAGTATCAGATTATGTTAGATTCTGTACAGGGTCGTGCTCCTGGTATGGCTTTTATGCCATTCTGTTCTCTTCCTGAACTAGAGTCTTGTATGGAAGTATGGCAATTTATGGAGATGATCCATAGTCGTTCTTATACTTATATTGTTAAGAATGTATATTCGAATCCTTCTGATGTGTTTGATACCATTCTTTATGATGAGAAAATTTTAGAACGTGCTAAGAGTGTAACAGAATCATATGATGATTTTATTAATGATGCCCATCAGTATGGTCAGAGTAATTTTTGGAAACAAGATTGGAAGGGATCTCCTTCAACGGAATATACTATTAAAGATTTAAAAAGAAAACTTTATCGGGCAATTGCGAATGTTAACATCCTGGAAGGAATACGGTTTTATGTTTCTTTTGCTTGCAGTTTTGCTTTTGGTGAACTTAAATGCATGGAAGGTTCAGCAAAGATTATTTCCCTCATCGCCAGAGACGAGAATCAACATTTGGCGATTACACAAAACATATTAAATAATTGGAGAAAGGGTGATGACCCTGAGATGAAAGAAATAATGAAGGAAGAGGAAGAGTGGACCTATAAAATGTATGATGTATGTGTGAATGAGGAAAAGGCATGGGCAGAATATTTGTTTAAGGACGGGAGTATGGTTGGTTTAAATGAAAAACTTTTACATCAGTATGTTGAGTGGATTGCTAATCGTAGAATAAAAGCAATAGGATTAAAACCCCAGTATGATATTCCCGCAAGTCATAATCCTTTACCATGGACTCAGCATTGGATTTCTTCTAAAGGTCTTCAAGTTGCTCCCCAAGAGACGGAAGTTGAGTCGTATGTAGTTGGTGGTATTAAGCAAGATGTTAAGAAAGATACCTTTTCAGGATTTAAACTTTAGAATTGAAGAGAATTTAAAGAAATAAATACATATAGGAGATAATGTAATTTGGGGTAGAGTAGGTGCCGTTAAAGAAACCTTCGGAATATTTTTCCAATAAAAAACTTGCTGGTTTATCTGGTTTGATAGATCAACAGAGGGAAGACATAGTACCTAAGGTAGCTGTAAAGGCATCTAGTACTATGCTTACAGATACTTTTGATAATTTCAGAAAGAATGTTGATAAGGTAGAGGAATTAAGTTCAACTGTACAGGATATTAGGGAGGATATTAAGGGTCTTCTTTCTCAGGATGATCTTGATTCTGCCATGATGGCACATTTACTTACTGTTGAAGAATCCGTAAAGGGTATTCAAAGTAGAGTAGAAGGGGTAAATGCTAAGACTTTATTGAAAATAAAAGGAGATTTTTCTGATCTTACTGAAACTGTTAATAATTTCGTAGAAGTTGAAGTACCCAAATATAGAAAATTAATTTTAGATTCTAGATCTAATGTTGATGATAAATTTAATTCGCATAAAGAATCTGTTCATCAATGGGAAGAGACTGTTGATGGTAAATTAGTTGAGTTTGATGGGAATATTGATAATAGATTTGTTGAAATGAAGAATACCCTTAAGGGTATTAATAATGGAGATCTATCTCAAGTAAGGCGCGATATTAAAGGCGCTCATATTTCTATAGAGAATGTTCTTAATGATCAATCAGATCATAAGAAATTTATTGGTAATGTTACTCAGTCATTAGAACAAAAAATTGTTGATAGTAATCAAGTAATAGATCAAAAATTTGAGAAAGTTGAAGAGGAGTTTGATAGAGTTGAAAAGGAGTTTGGGGCATACCTAACAGAACATGATAAAGTATATGATGAATGGAATACTAAATGTACTGATTTTATCAAAGAGGAAGTAACAAAATTTGAAGTTGATCTTAATGAAAAGGTTGTTAAATTAGAGTTAGATCTTCTTAAGAGTGATAAAAAATCACAAGAAACTTATTCTGAATTAAATGAACATTATAAAGTTGCTAAGAAAGATATATCAAATGCACTGAAAAATCTTAAAAAAGAATCTAAATCTTCATCAACTCTTCTTAGTACAACTCGTAATCAATTAAATGAAAAAATTGATACCATTCTCCCAACATTAGATAATAAGATTGAGAATCTAGAAAAAACTCTGAAAGAGTTGGTACGCCAGCGTGTTGAAGAAGTTAAGTATGATTTAAATTATTTTAATAAGGAAAAGTCAAAATCAATTAAGGAGAGTACTAATAGGTTAGATAAAAAATTAAATAATAAGATTACTCATTTAGAGAATCTTTTAAATAATTTTAAACCAGAAAAATTTGATGAAGTTTTATCAGAACAAGTAATTAAGGAAGGGGTTAATCTTGGCGGAGATCCAAATACAACTACTAAAGATCCCCTAACTCCATTAAGTAAGAATTTTGTAACTTTAGATCAACTTCAAAGTCATTATAAACTCTTTATTAATAGAATCCAACAACAACTATCAACATTAGGTGGCGGTGGTGAAACTAGATTAGAATTTTTGGATGATATTGATCGTGATACTGCTAAAACAGATGGGTATTTCTTAAAGTATAATTCTTCATCTGGTAAATGGGTAGGTCAGGCTGGGGATTCTGATTGGGATATTGATAGTGTTGGTATTAGTACTACTAAGAAGGTAGGTGTTGGAACAACAGCAAGATCTGATTACTCATTATATGTTGAGGGACATCAATACGTTGATGGAAACATCACTGTTGGTGGAACTATTACATATGAAGATGTTACTAATGTAGATTCAATTGGTATTGTTACTGCAAGAGCAGGTGTACATATACCAACGGATTCGACAAATCTTCAAATAGGTGCTGGTAATGATTTGAAGTTATATCACGATGGAACTAATAGTTATATTGTAAATACTACAGGTACATTAAGAATAGATCCTAAGAGTGGGGAACGAGGTATTATTCTTACTGGTGATGGTTCAGTAGATTTGTACTATGATAATAGTAAGGTTGCTGAAACGGTATCTGGAGGATTTACCGTAACAGGAACTGCTTCAGCAACAGATTTTAATACTACATCTGATGCTAAACTGAAGACTAATATTAAGATTATTGAAGATCCAATAACAAAAATTCTAAAGATTGAAGGTGTTTCCTTTAATTGGAAGTCGGATAATAAACCATCTCTTGGTGTTATTGCTGATCAATTACAGACTGTTCTACCAGAATTGGTAAGTGATGGTGATCCTAAGGCTGTTAATTATAATGGATTAATTGGTTTGTTGATAGAAGTAGTAAAGGATCAACAGAACCAAATTGATGAACTTAAGGACGAGTTTAATAAATATAAAAAAGCCTAGTGTAAACGAAAATGGCAATTAAAATCTCAGGTTCTACTATTATTGATGATAGTAGAAATATTGTTAGTGCCGGTATTATAACTGCTTCTTCATTTAAGTCTTCAGTTGGTGCAGGACTTACTATAGTTGATGGAGGAGTAGTATTTTCGGGGGTTGTAACTTCTACTAGTTTTGATGGATCCTTAGCAGCAAGCAATTTAACAGGAACTATTACTGCAACAGCAATAACATTAGCGGACGAATCATCTGATGCAACTTGCTTCCCAGTTTTTGCAACAGCAGCTACTGGAGATTTAGCACCTAAGACAGGTGATAATTTAACATTCAATTCATCTTCTGGAGCACTAACAGCAACGTCATTTGTTGGTGCAGTAACTGGTAATGTAACTGGTAACGCATCTGGTTCATCTGGATCATGTACTGGAAATTCATCCACAGCAACTACAGCGACTAATGTTACAGTTGCAGATGAAAGTTCTGACACATCATGTAATGTTCTTTTTACAACAGCAGCTACTGGAGACTTAGCGCCTAAGAGTGGTACAAACCTTACTTTTAATTCTTCTTCGGGAGTCCTAACAGCAACTGGATTTGCTGGTCCTCTTACGGGTGCAGTTACTGGTAATGCGGATACTTCTACCACGGCTACAAACGCTAATCATATTAATGTAGCTGATAATGAAGCCACAAACGAGAATAATCTTATTCCCTTTATTGAGGATGCATCTGCTACAGGAAACGTGGGTTTAGAATCCGATGGAGACTTCCATTATAATCCTAGTACGGGTACTGTAACTGCTACGATAGTTGTTACTGGTGCTGGAACTCTTGGATCGAATGGTAATGGAACTAGGACAGTTTCTACTAGTGATCCTAGTAGTGGGGCTAATGGAGATGTTTGGTTTAAGTATGAAGCGTAATAAATATTTTTATGACATTTAAAATTGGAAATTGGAAACCACCACAGAGACCTCAGTGGCTGAAGGCTTATATGAGAACCCCTGGACATATCAGGGTGCAACTTTTACTTCTGACGATATTGACAATTTCTTCGGTTTCGTCTACTGTATTACAAATATCACGAACGGTAGAAAATACATCGGTCGTAAATATTTCTGGAAGTTTAGAACTCCAAGAGGTAAAAAACGTAAAGTAAAATCTGAATCTGATTGGAAAAATTATTATGGGTCCTCTGAAGAACTTAAAGAAGAGATTCGACAACTGGGTAGACATAACTTTAGCAGAGTTATCCTTAGCTTACATCACACAGTTGGCAAAACAAACTTCGAAGAAACAAAACAACTCTTCGTCAATGGAGTCCTTACCGAATCGCTTGACGACGGCACGCCCGCATACTACAATAGTAACATCCTTTCTCGATACTTCAGAAAAGACTACTTCCCCACCACTGAAGGATGAGGATTTGGTAAGAGACATTACCAAATGGGCTAGTAAGAAAATTACTAACCCTAAGTCCAAAGTTGGTGATGTCAATGCTCTTTATAAAGAGTTTGAAGAATGGCTCGAAGTTGAGGATGAAAAGGATTTAGAGATCTTTACTATTGAATGACTATGTTTGGTTTAGCTTGTGCAGCATATGCAACACTTACCCCAGTTGAATATATCGAAATAGCAAAATTAGTTCAAGTAGAGGCAGCAAGAAATACTCCTGATGAATATGGTGTTGCGGCATCTGTAATGAATAGGGTCTTAGATCCCCTTTTTGATGATTCGGTAATTGGAGTAATACATTCTCCTGGACAATATGCAAAACCTGCTTCTACTGTTGATCCCAAGTTACTTGCGAAACTTACGGGTCCTGCAGGTCAGTTGGAAGTTTGTTCGGCTATAAAAGATTTGAAGGGTAGAACAGATTTTAAAGGACAGACGCAATTATATTGGAGAGTACCAGAAGAGGATCCAATGTTCCATAAGAAAGGTAATTTCTATCATTATCATTGGCAACAATAAATAACACATAAGGATGTAACAAATGGCACAAGAGACTATTAAATTTATTATCAAACAGGATGGGACTGTAACGGAAGAAGTTATGGGTGTTGTTGGGCCTAATTGTGAAAAACTTACTGAACGTATTGAAGAGAAACTTGGCGCACTAAATTATAGAGAGGTGAAATCCGAATATTATGATCAAAAACAAACCACCGAGGATCATGTCACACTTCACATGCATCAAGACTAAGATTAAGGAACGGCCTTATTTGGTTGAAGCACTAGAACTCATGGGACATGATGTTCAGGAGAATCAACAGTTGGTTATTAATAATCCATCTCATGCAGAGGGACATCCAGCCTTTGTTGCTGAGGTTGCTATTAGAAATGATATTGGATTTCGTTTGAATAAGAATACAGGTAACTATGAGTTAGTTGCTGAACTGGATACTTGGGATTTAGATGTTCCTGTAGAAAGGTTTATTGAAAAAGTAACCCAACAGTATGCAAGAATGACCATTCACAATACTATGAAGGAAGAAGGATGGCAGGTAGCAGAGGAATGGGAAATGAATGATAATTCTATAGAACTCACGGTTAACCGCTGGGTTACATAAATGAAAATCACGCAAGAAATTATTGACGCATTAGAGAAGGCTTTAGATATGCGTAAGAAGAATGGTGAGGAAATTTGGGAAGACGGAGATGAAATTTCTGTTAATGTTGCGGGTACATTTGCAGCAGATAAGTTTATTACACTAACTAATAAGACTAAGAACCCTGTTGTTTCTTCTAAATCTAATGGATAAAGAATCTAAAAAGGAAGATGGACCTGAAGAAGAAAAGGAAATAGAATGGGATATAGAAGATATGAAAAAGGCGATTATTGATTCTGCAGAACAAAGTTGGGATAAGTATGCAGGAGGATAATTTTCCATAAAAAACGGAGGGGTTTGCCCTCCGTGTGTAATATGTTTTTTACGGTCTATCTTAGAATGTCACTGCAGATTCTCTTGCACACGTGTTGGTTATCGTCACATTCAATTAGACAGTTGTAATAGTCACTGATCAGTTCATTTTGTGTTGCTTCTTCGACAGTTCCTTCTTTTGTTTTCCAGCCGGCTAATTGATTGTAGGAAATTAAATTGTGCATTGGTGAGTCTCCACTAAGTAACTTGAACAATTATAAATTATAACGAAGAAGTTAAGGATGCATCTTCCTCCATATTCTACTACTATATAGGCAACTTGTCAGGGTTTGTTAACATTTCTCAAACGAGTATTTATACTTGAGACGGGTTGCCTACATTGAAAATATCGATTATATTCATAGAGAATATAGAGTATGTATGAAAAGATTACTAACGGTTTTAGTTGCGACTTTAATTTGTACCCCTGCTTTTAGTAGATCTGATCCTAAAGTAAAGGGTTGGAAAACGAATGATGCCATGGGATGTATGATGCTTATGGAATGTAAAGACGGCACCAAACAAGTTAATTCCTGGAAAGATTTGGGTCCAAAGTATATACAGTATAGAACAGAATTGAATAGTATTTTTGATTCTTTTGATAAACTTGGTATTAAAGTATTCGTTGCTGACACTAAATACTTTACTCCTTCTACAAGAGGACTTTATAATGTTACCGGTAATAATCTTTTTATAAACAAGGATACTTTATATAATCCGTTATCTGTTATTCAGACTATTAGACATGAAGGATGGCATGCTGTACAGGATTGTATGGCAGGATCGCTAGATAATACATATACTGGCATTGTATGGGATCAGGAAAAGATTCCTGATTGGGTGAAGCTTGGTATAGAAATAGATTATGCTCATGCTCCCAATGCTCAACCTTATGAAGCAGAAGCGCGATGGGCTGCTCATAAGAAAAATCAAACAGCAAAAGCTTTAAAAGTTTGTGCTGACCCTAATGTAGCGATGTGGGATGTTTATGAACCTACTCCTTTAACGAGGAAGTATTTGGTTCGTAAAGGCTACATTAAAACCGATGGAGGCAATTAGTATGGAAGTAAAACTTTGGTATTCTAAAGACACCAAACAGTGGCGTTGGCATGTTACAGATGTTAATCCTCATAACTATGGGATTGGTGATAATTATAAAGTTGGAGAACATGATAGTTTAAATGATGCATTTGAAGCTATAAAAAATGTTGTAGAATATTTTATGTCCGATGGAACTTAAAGAATTTGTTAAAATATTTAAATTTGATAAGTCCAAAGCTGATGAGATATTAGATGTCTTTGCCAATAAACCAGGTTGGCAAAGACATCATTGGATAAGGTATGAGTCTGAATATAATTTTCCCGAACTTGGGATTGAACCAGAAGTTTATTATACAAATCCAGATGAAGAAGGATCGCCTTTATTGGTTGAACTAATTCAAGATTCTATTGATAAGTATAATAAATTTGTTGAACTTAAGGGATGTACTACATTTCCTGGTCAAACAGTTGTGAATAGATTCAATTTTCCTAGATTTAATAAGTATCAAGAAGGTACGTTAATGCGTAAACATTATGATCATATTAAATTATGGGGAAATGAAACTGATTCTGGCATTCCTATATTAACAATGTTAGTTGGATTGAATGATGATTATGAAGGAGGCGAACTTATACTAGCTGGAGATTCTTACAAATTAAAAGCTGGAGATTTTATGTGCTTCCCTTCATCGTTTTTGTACCCACATGAAGTTAAACCGATAACAAAGGGTACTAGATATAATATGGTAGCTTGGGGATGGTAAAATATCCAATAGTATTTGAAGAAACGTTAAATGAAGATGAATTTGATGATTTGGAACATCAACTTGATTTTCCTGAATGGAGATTAGGTGATTCTCTTTGGTATATTCCTAACCTTTATCTTCATAGACAATCTTTTAAATGTAAAATGCTGGCTCAGAGAGCAATTCAGAAAGAATTGTGTGAGAATGGTTGGTATGTTAAAGGTCAGACTTATGGATTAGAAGGTCGTTTTCATTCAGATGATTGTGATTTTACATTTTATTTGTTTTCATGTGGGTCTTGGAATAAACATTGGGGTGGAGATCTTATTATTGAAAATAAAAGTCGAAGGAATAAATGGGAGAGATATGAATATATGCCCAATAGATCAGTGCTATTTCCAGCACATTGGTTACACTGTAGTTCAGCGCCAAATAGATACTGTCATAAGTTAAGAACTAGTGTAACGTTTAAGTTTTCTTTAAGAGGTTAAGATGGAACGAGAGTACATTTTTAGGTGTAAAGTTTGTAACAAACAATTAGTAAGTGCTCCAAAGATACAAGTTTGTGGGTGTAGTAATAGAATGGAAGTATGTGATAATAAGGTAACAGCTAATGATTTGGATAAAATTGAAATGATTAATGCATATCCAAGAAAGAAAAAGAAAAATGTTTTGGCGAATAATGATTTGCTATGGCAAGAATCTAGAAAGAGGAGGAAGATTAAAAAACTAGATTTTGAAATTAGATGAAACCTATTATTATTGAAAATATTTTACCCAGAGATACCCTATTGCACATACAACAGGAGTTTGATACTGGTTGGCAATTGATTAATTATTCTGATGTTAAGGATGATAAAGTTTTTTGGATAAAGGTTGATGCGAATTATATAAATTATTTTAGAATGATTGCTCATGATGTAATCTTAAAAATTAAAAGATATTATCCGTTTCAAGATCTTGAATTTTTAAGAATGAATATAAATGGCCAAACGTTTGGTCAGGAATCATCTTTTCATATTGACTTTCCAGATGAATCTTATACCACCCTATTGATTTTCACTGAACCTGAGTGGAATCAAGAATGGGGTGGACAGGTTGTCGTTTGTCTGGGCCCAGGGCAGTATGAAACAATTCCATATATACCCAATAGAGGGGTAATTTTTACACCATGTAACGATCATAAGGGGCTTGCCCCCTCACGCCATTGCCCTATCATGCGGACCACGATAGCATTCTTCTATAAACTCCATCCCCAAAACCAATGATTAACTTAGACGAACGATACCAATCATACTTAACTAACCCACAGAAGAGATTGATTATTGATGGGTGCAGAGAAAAAGTTACTGGATATGGATGGCATTGTGATGGTAATGAGGTGAAAGGATATTACGTTACAACAGAAAATTATAAATTATTTTACAACAATAATGAACAATTCTTACGTATGGAGCCGGTTAGAGTATCAGCATGAAAAAAATAACTATTGAAAAATATAAAGATGATCCTGAAGGGATTATTGAGAGAGTAGAAGAAGGAGAAGAAGTCATCGTAACTAATGGGATAGAGGATGGAACATTAGAAGTATCCGATGATGAGTACTATCATATTATGACAGATCATGGCGATGGTCCTTGACTTCCCCATTTGATTCTATTATAATTAGTATGTACTCAATCAGACAAATGACAATTACTTCAAAGTTTAGAAAAGACGTAGACACTCTTCGTGGTGCTGTTTACGGAGATTTTTATCTTGATGCAAAAAATCCAAAACTTTATAAAAAGGTTCGCCGATTTTATGAAAGGGAAGGTGTAGTTTTTTCAGGAGATCCAATGGATGATTATGAGATTCTATTAGATTCTTTGGCCGTAGATCTTCAAACTTCTGGAGTAGTTAATGACTGAAGATGAAAGAGCGCAAATGTTTTTAGACGAATGTTTGCATAATGCGGGTATCATAGATAAATCGCCTTTTGATGAGGATTATAATCCTCCAGAGGCATGTGGACCAGGAGCTCCTCTTTCGGATCAAAGTGTGAAAGGATGATTGATACCTCATGGGGATCTGTGAGGATTGCCTTAATCATGGTAATGGCTGTAATATGGTTTTATCTGTTAAACCAACAACTCAGGAGTGACGATGACGAAGACTAAGGTTCTACTTCAAAGGGGCCCTTTTCGATTCGTTGAGAAAGGGATTATTGAACTCAATGGTAAACCTGATTATCGATTACAGGAACAGGATTACTATAATAATAAATGGTATGATGTTTATCTTTTTGATAATGCTATGCAATGTACTACAGCAATGGAAGACATTGAGTATGCAAAATGGTTAACTGATAAACCTTGTTACATTGGAGACAAAGGACCACAAAATGTTTAACTTCAAGTCACAACTATCTGAAGATTATGGTAAACATCCTTATAGGGTAGTAGCATCTTATCCACCTAGGGATCCGTATCCCAAGTATAAGATGTATAATAATCCTGCGGGATGGCATGTTAATGCTAGTTTATTCTTGGAGTGTAAAACAAAAGGTGATAAATTAGATAACGTAGATATTAAACTTTATGAGATGGATAGTGATAACTGTCATAATCTCAATATTTTTATTAATGAAGAGGGTAATTTACAATGCCGTTTGACACAACAAGTACAAGTTCAAGAGTGATGGGTAAAAAAGAAAAACAAAGGCACCAAGTTAAGTCCAGATTTTATTATCTATTCTGGGGTGCTGCTACTGTATCAGTATTTGTAGGTCAAATGTATGTTGGATCTGGATATCGAAAGATGTCAACAAGTATTGATAGAGTTGTAGATACTATTACATTTGAAGTGAAAAGAATGTCAGATGGCCATGATTCTATGCGGTATTACTAATGGTCAATACGGTTACTTTTCTTTATGCTTATTGGATTGTATGTTACTGCTATAGAATAACTTTAATGGTATGAGAGTAGATAAAGTTGTAATTGTGGGAGGCGGGGCATCTGGATGGATGACTGCCTCTTCTTTAATAAAGACTTTTCCTGATCTTAAAATTACTCTAATTGAAGATCCAAATACTCCTTCTCTTAGTGTGGGAGAATCTACCTTATCGCATTTTAATGAGTTTTTACAATCAATTGGATTAACAAATGATAAGGATTGGATGTCGTATTGTAATGCGACTTATAAAAATGGTGCTTTATTGAAAGGGTTTTCTGAACAGTCTTCAGAACTCTTTTTTCCATTAGGAGCTTTTAATTTACAACAATCTCCTAACTTTCATATATGGTGTGAACTTAATAAAATGTATCCAGATGAAGTGCCTTGCTCACGTGCAGCACACTTCTTCTTACCTAATGCTTTTTTAGTAGATAATAATAAACAAACAGATAATTCAGATGGAACTTTTCTAAATTTTAATTTCTTTTATGATGTAGCATATCATATTGATAGTAATAAGTTTGGTGAATATCTAAAGAATAATGTATGTCAAGATGTTGAAAAGATATATGCTAAAGTATTACGTGTATATGATAAAGAGTTATTTCTTTCTAACGGTCAAGTAATTGATGCTGATCTATTTGTAGATTGTTCGGGATTTAAGGCTGTCTTATCAAGATCTCCATGGACATCTTTTAGTCATATCTTAATGAATGATTCGGCGGTAGTTGGAACAATTCCCTATACAGATAAGGAGAATCAATTAACTAATAAGACAACTGCAACTGCTATCGATAATGGATGGGTATGGGAGATTCCTCTATGGAATAGACTTAGTGTTGGGTATTGTTATTCTAAGAAATTTCGTTTTGCTTCTGATGCTGTTGAAGAGTTTAATATTTTCTGTGAAGAAAAATATAATTGCAAACCTTCTAATGCATATTACATACCTTTTGAAAGTGGGAAAAGACAGGAAGCGTGGATTGGTAATGTTGTTTCTATTGGGTTATCCTATTCGTTTATTGAACCTTTAGAATCTACAGGACTTCTTACAACACATGAATCTATTACAGCTTTGGTTGATGTGTTATCATTTAGAAATAGAGAAATTAATAAGATGGATATTGATGGATTCAATTACGTCTTGGATAAGAAAGTAGATTACTTTGCTGATTTTATTGGATTTCATTATGGATTTTCTACGAGATGTGACAGTCCTTATTGGGATCATGTAACAAATTGTGTAAGATATAATGGAATCGCTGATAATTTTTGGGATAGTTTGATTAGAGATCATGAGTATCATACCAATGGATCTACCTTCTTATTAGCGGTTCAGAATGGGTATAATCCGATTACAGAGCATAATTATTTTCGTATACATAAGAGAGGTTGTTTGAATGATGAGTTACCTAGGATTGAAAATAATGCCAAAGAGTGGTATAATGTTTATAATGCAACTCTAGAACGAGTTAATAAACTTCCCAGTAGTTATGAATTTTTAAGAGGAACAATTTACAATGACCAAACCAGTTAAGAGAGCACTAGTATTGGGTGCTGGTGGATTCATCGGCAGTCACATGGTGAAACGTCTTAAGTCTGAAGGGTATTGGGTACGAGGTGTAGATCTTAAGGAACCCGAATATTCAGAAACTGAAGCAGATGAATTTGTTCAGGGAGATTTGAGGGATTATAGTTTTGTTAAACGGTGTCTTGAATACAAGGGCCCTTATAGTAATTTCTTTAATTCTATTCCTTGGAAATATATTGGATGTTTTGATGAGATTTATCAGTTTGCTGCTGATATGGGTGGAGCAGGTTTCGTTTTCACTGGTGAAAATGATGCCGATATTATGCATAACTCTGCCACCATTAACCTTAATGTGTTAGAAGCACAGAGGGAAATGAATGAGATTCGTGGTGTACATGAGACACGAGGTGGGACAAAGATTTTCTATTCTAGTTCTGCTTGCATGTATCCAGAATATAACCAATTAGACCCCGATAACCCCGATTGCCGTGAAGAATCCGCATACCCAGCTGCACCAGATTCTGAATATGGATGGGAAAAATTATTCTCCGAGAGGTTATATTTCGCTTATAATCGTAATCATAATATTCCTGTTAGGGTTGCTCGCTATCATAACATCTTCGGACCAGAAGGAACCTGGACTGGTGGAAGAGAAAAATCTCCAGCTGCCATCTGTAGAAAAATTACAGAATTAGGTCCTGAAGGTGAGATTGAAGTATGGGGTGACGGTAAACAAACTAGATCTTTCCTTTATGTTGATGAATGTGTTGAAGCAACTTATCGATTAATGCAATCTGACTTTATAGGACCAGTTAATATTGGTTCGGAAGAGATGGTAACCATTGATCAGTTGGTTGATATTGCTGCACATGTTGCATGTAAGAAGGTTTCTAAGAAATATATTGATGGTCCTACGGGTGTTCGTGGACGTAATTCAAACAATGATCTTATTCGTGAGAAACTTGGTTGGGATTATAGTATGACTCTCCAAGAAGGTTTAGCAAAAACGATGAGTTGGATTTGGGAACAGAACCCAGATGCTTATGGTAAGGATGATTGGGAACATACTCCACCACCAACACTTGAAGATTTGATTGAAAAGGGTACTGATGTACCTGATGAGAATTATGTGCCTTTCCATCACCCTGTATAATAATGACTATTAGTTATAATAGACTTGGTGACCGTGGTCGTTTAGGTAATCAGATGTTTCAGTATGCTACTCTTAGGGGTATTGCTAAGAAACATGGATATGATTTTATGATTCCTCCAAGTGATTTCAATGACGAATGGCATGACCATCAACTTTTTGAAGTCTTTGAGTTGGAAGGACTTAAGAATATTGATGTGCAGAATACATCAACGAGAATAGAGGAAAGTTGTTTTCATTTTGATGAAAATTTGTTTGAGAATTGTCCAGATAATGTAGATATTTTTGGATATTTTCAAACAGAAAAATATTTTAAAAATGCTGCGGATGAAGTTAGAAAGGATTTTACTTTTAAGAAAGATATCTTAGGACCATGTGAGAAAATGATGGGCGACGTTGGTCCAAATGCAATTTCATTACATGTTAGAAGAGGTGATTATATAAATCAACCATGGCATCCATGTTCATCTATTGATTATTATAGGCAGGCATTGTTTAGAATGCCTCCTATCGGTCCAGTTATTATTTTTAGTGGTGATACTGATTGGTGTAATCAACAGGAAGAATGGAAGGATGATAGATTTCTTATCTCTGAGAGTGGAAACAATGCAGTTGATTTGTGTTTAATGTCTATGTGTAGTTATCATATTATTGCTAATTCTTCATTCTCTTGGTGGGGTGCTTGGTTAGCAAACAGTGAAGAAGTTATTGCTCCTTCTGTTTGGTTTGGCCCACCATTAAGTGATCAAAATAATACAAAGGATTTATTGCCTTCTCGTTGGAGGAAGATATGAAATATGATTTAAATGATACTACTTTTATTATTCCGTTGAGGATTGATACAGATGATCGTCTTAGAAATATTGTTTTAACGACTTCATTTCTATTAAGTAACTTTGAATGTACGGTTACGGTCTTGGAATCTGATGAAGAAAAGAAGTTTGAACAATGGGCTTTACCTTTAATCCAGCATTATACAGATACAACTGATTTAAATTATGTATTTGAACATAATGAAGATGAACATTTTCATAGAACCAGACTCCTAAATGATATGGTGATGATGTCAGATACTGACATTGTTGTTAATTATGATAGTGATATCATTCTTCCAATTTCATCCTATACGCAAGCTGTTAAGATGCTTAGAGAGGGTGGATTTGATGTTGTTTATCCTTATAAATTTGGGGAAAAAGGCGAACGAAAAGTTGTTTTAAAAACAAGAATTGAAGATGAGGATGACTTAGAAAACTTTTCTAAACAAGATGGAGTAAAGGATTTTATTAAAGAATTTAAACCAGAAGTTTTTGATAGTCATCATTTCTATGCTCAGAATGTAAATGGGCTTGGATGGGCAGAGTATGGTATGGTACAATTCTTTAAGACTTCTGTTTATAAAGAAGGTTATCTTGAGAATGAAGGTTTTATGGCTTATGCTCCCGAAGATGTTGAAAGACATTTTCGTTGGGAGACCCTTGGATATAACATTGGTCGGGTAGATAATCATGCCTACCATTTAGAACATAAGAGAACTCCTAACTCTTGGTTTAATAATCCTTTCATGCAACATAACAATCAACTTTGGGAGAAATTGAAAAACATGGATCGTGATGGTCTAATTGAATATTATGAAAATCAACCGTATGTAAAGGAGAGATTGAAATGAGTTGGAATCTTGTAACATATGCTAACGAGAAATTCGTAGAACAACAGGATTATCTTAATGCTATTGCAGCAACAAATGGTTTTAATACCATCCCATATTCTAGGGAAGATATTGAGAAGACAGAGTTTTATAAGGATAATAAAGAGATCCTAGATTCTGAAATGGGTGATGGATACTGGTTATGGAAACCATATGTCATTCTGGATGCTATGAATAAATTGGATGAAGGTGATGTTATTCTTTATTCAGATTGTGGCGATATGTTTCATCCAGACATTAAAAGATATGTTGATGAAGTGTTTGATGATGACGATCAATGTATGCTTTTAGTTGGTGGATTCCTTAATGGAGAATGGACAAAGAGAGATTGTTTTGTTTATATGGATTGTGATGAAAAGGATTATTGGGAAGTAAAACAACTTGAGACTGGTGTTTGTATTTGGAGGGTAACTGAAGAATCAAAGAAGACTGTTGCTGAATGGTTAAAACATTGTTGTGATCCTCGGATTCTCATTGGGGAATCTAATGAATCGGGTAAACCAGAAATCATGGGATTTAAAGAACACAGACATGATCAAAGTGTTCTAACTAATCTTGCTGTTCGTGATGGTTTAACTGTAGATGATGGGACACTTCGTAATTTTATTGAATGTAATTATGAGTATTGGTATGAGAGAAATGAAGAGACGGGTTATACATTAAATAGACCTATTGATAACTTCTTAATAGAATTAAGAAATGAAGCATAGTATAATTCTTACAGTTCATAATAAAGACTTCTTGATTAGCCAAGTATTAGATGGCATCATGAAGAATACGGTAGGTGATTATGAATTAATAATAGTTATTGATGGTTGTACAGATAGAACTTTTTATTATATTGAAGATTTTTTCTATGGTAAAGAGTTTGATCATTTGATAATAACTGAGAATAATGTATTTGAAACCAAAGCTAATAATGCTGGTCTTAAGTCAGCGACGGGAGAGTATGTTATAATAGTACAAGATGATATGATTATTAATGAGCATGGATGGAATGCACGTATGCAAAAACCTTTCCAGGCTTGGGATGATGTCTTTGCAGTTACTGCTAGGACGGCACACAACTGGGGCTTCAATCCAAACACCCAACATTTGGGAATGAAAGAGGATCTAAATAATTGTTGGTGTGATATATGCATCCATACTGATCATGCAGAGAGAAGAAATATCCCTAGGGATTGCTTCGCTGTAAGGAACTCTGTTAACAGAGGACCTTTAATGATTGATCACTCTGTTCTTAAACAATTGAATTATCTTGACGAAGCTTTTGCTCCACAAGATATGGATGACCACGATCTTTGTCATAGAGCTTATAAAGAGTTTGGAAAGGTTTGTGGTTGCTATTGGATTGATGTTGAATCAAAAGATGAATGGGGTGGAACTAGAGTTGACGGTGAACCCGCAGCTTGGTTGTTACAAGCAAACCATAAAAACATGAAGATATTTTATGAACGACATAAAGATCTTATTCATTCACAAAACCACAACGAGGATAGAAGATTACCATGATTATTACTAAACAACAATGGGAACAATCACAAGCAGGTGAACTAGCAATTACCAGATATGATGATTCGCTGGATCAGGAAAGAGTTAGCAGCATTATTCTTGAATTCTTTAATAAAACTACGAACAGTTTTAAAGGAAAGAAAATTCTAGAAGTTGGTGGAGGACCATTTCCAGCTGTAGGATTTTGTAACGGAACTAAAGCAACTGTTGTAGATCCTCTTTCTGATCAATTCAATACAAAATATAGGGGTGATAATGTTAACTGGGTTTCCGAACAGTTTGAAGATTATTCTGGAGCTACTGTTGATGAAGTTTGGATCTTTAATGTTCTACAACATGTAATTGATCCACAGGCTCTATTAGAAAAAGCTGCTACTGTTGGAAAGGTTGTTAGAGTTTTTGAACCAATTAATACTCCTACAAATAGAGAGAACCCACAGTCATTGGATACGCCTATTTTTAAAGCCGCCTTACCTGGAGTAAAGGTTAATAAGTATGTTGGTGGATCTAGACAAGGATTCCATGGTGCTGACTGTGTGTATTTTGAGTACACTGCACCGAAAGTTGTACTTAGTTTTGATGAGACTCCTGAACCAGTAGTTAGTGAGGAACTAGATACTATTACATTCCCAGTATCATCACCTGATATAAAAATAAAAGATCCTACACCAAAACGAGCAAGAGATGGTAATGGGCTTTATGTTGCTGATGATCCAAGTACTCCAGAAAATGAAGCATGGATTGGCGGCGTACCTAAGAAGTCAAAACGTCGTAGGAAAAGTACTAAGAAATCCTCTACATGATCTAAATTATGACTATGAATTTCGTTGAACATTTCAAAGAGAAATACTATAAAAAGTTATTACAACCGGCTCATCCCAATAATCCAATTAGGGATAGAGCCACTTCTTTTCTTAAAGTATTTGAAGAACTTGAGAAAAAGGAGGATAAAAATTATATCGTCGTAGAAACTGGATGTATGCGTCCAGATCACGGTGAATTTGCCTTTGGTGATGATGGTTGTAGTACATATATTTTTGATGATTTCATCAATTATTATGATGGTTTGTTAAATAGTGTTGATATAGAACCAATTAACGCCGGTTATGCTAATTCTGTAACATCTGACAAAACAACAGTTCATTGTATGGATTCTGTTAAGTTTTTATGGAACATTGGATCGGGTATAAAAATTGATTTTTTATATCTAGATTCGTTTGATATTATAAAAGAGAATCCACATCCATCCCAGATGCATCATCTTAAAGAGTTGTGTGCAGTGACAAAGAATCTTAAGAGAGGTTCTGTTGTTGTAGTCGATGACCATGATGCCTTCTTTACTGAAGGTGAAATTGGAAAGGGTACATATGTTGCTGAATTTATGAAGAATATTGGCGCCAAAGTTCTATTTGAGGAGTATCAAATTGGTTGGGTTCTATGAGTGCCACAAAAAACTGTGTAGTTTATCTACTAAAAGCAACTGACGCAGAAGTTTTTGATTTCTGGGAGTCTTTAATAGGTGTGGTTGGCCACTTAGTGCCGTATTTAAATTCGAGTTATACTTCGGATTTGGATATCGTTATATTTCATGAATCGAATTTAACTAATACTCAGAAGGCGAAGTATGAAGGAACAGATCTACAAGGCGCTACACTTAAATATCATCAGGTCACATTTGATTATGATTTAGGTACAGGTATTCAACATGCAAATAGATTCCTTTCAGGATTGATGTATAAGGAATCTATTATGGATGATTATGAATATTATCTTAAACTAGATTGTAATTCTTTTCTTATGGCTAATACCAATGGATATGGTGATTGGTTTGAATGGATGCAAAGGAATAATTTAGAGTATGGATATTTAAACGATACTCTACGAGATGGTGGCACTCACTTGTACAATGCTTCTGGTCTTGCCATTGCAAATAAAATGTATTATTCTAATTTTGAACTTGGTAAAGTTTCATTTTTCCAGTCAAGTGCCTACCAGAATTTCTGGAAGAGTTTAGACGATCAAGGTGGTTTCTTTAGTAACGATTGGTATCGTGGTCAAGCTACATACTTAGGTGTTCAATCACAAATGAATTCTTCTAAGATAAGGGCCATCACTGGAATTATGTATGAACACAATGCAATTTATGATGATTCGTAGATGGATAAAAACAAATCCGCACACAAGCTTCGTAATTTTGGACCACTTTATATCATCAATTTAGATGGACAGCCAGAACGTTGGGAGTGGATGGAAAATCAACTTAAGTTCTGGGAAGTTACGGATTATGAAAGAATTTCTGCTTATGATGGGAGGGATGATGACCTAAGTGAAATAATATACGGTCAATATCCTATCGTTACATCTGGAGAAATTGGATGTGTAACATCACATCTAAAGGCTATTAAAAAGTTTTATGAGGAGACAGATGCTCCTTATGCAATCATGATGGAAGATGATTGTGATCTGAGTCTTGTAAGAAATTGGCCATTTGATTGGGATACTTTTATTTCAAAATTGCCATATGATTGGGATTGTGTACAGTTAACCGTAATTAATCCACGCAAATTAGTAGCGAATATTCATCCAAGATACATTGATGATTTTTCTACGGCGTGTTATATCATCACAAGACAGCATGCTCAGAAATTGATTAAGTTACATTGTAGAGGTAGAAAATATAAGTTAGATAATGGTGTTAGACCTAGACCAGTTGCAGATGATTTAATTTATAATGCAGGGAGATCCTTTGCCATACCTATATTGTTATATAATTTAAGTTTGGGTTCAACTATTCATCCTGATCATATTGATGTATTTCATCGAGCTCCAAGAGATTCTATTCTTGCTTGGTGGGAGAATGAATCTAATAAGATGGAATTGGATAAGTTTTTCCATTGGGAAACCCACGTTTTGGATGAGACTCATAGTTGACAAATGGTTTGTCTTAAAGTATAGTTAAATTGTCACATCCAAACTGTGACAGTTATATAAATAACTTTACATAACAACGGGCCCGAAATAATCGTAACCCTGCGTAGAATGTAACAAGAACTCTGTCGGGAGTTCTATCATCCGCAGGTTTTTTTAATGCTTGCGAGACACTAAAATAAAAAAATGTTTAAACCTCTAATTGCGGCTTCTCTAGCTGCACCTCTCTTCGCTGGCGCTGCTTTTGCAGGTCCATACGTTAACGTAGAAGCCAATGCTTCTTATGGTGATGGCGATTATACAGACGCAACTACAGATGTTCATGTAGGCTATGAAGGTTCTACCGAAGATGGTAAGCTCGGTTATTATGCTCAGGTTGGACCAGCTATTGTTCATACTGAGTCTACTGATGACTACGAGACTGAAATCTCTGGTAAAGTCGGTGTTAGTTATGCTGCTACCGAATCCGTTGGTGTATACGGCGAGCTCGCTGGTGTAACTAATGGTGAAGCTTCAGATGGTGACGAAATCGTTGACTGGGCCGGTAAGATCGGTGCTAAGTGGACATTCTGATCTCAATCAGATAATATCAAGAGACCCTCTACATTGTAGGGGGTCTTTTTTATGGTATAATTAGTACGTCAAGGCATCGCTACCTAGACTGCGGTATTCCCCTTTGGTAGGTTCAGGAATAGCGGCGATAGGAACCTACCTTCACTTTATACTAACTATGAAATTCGAAGATTATTACAAAGAGTTTTGTGAAGTGTTGGGTCATCCACTATGGATGATGCCAAGGATGTTGATAGG
>PVBE011683767.1_pt1 | contig 22236 bp, 17 predicted proteins | sample 1631181 | NCBI WGS metagenome assembly PVBE01 (sample SAMN08397723, study PRJNA350692) | Marine metagenome, whole genome shotgun sequencing project. | isolation source: water | place: Pacific Ocean | collected 2012-04 | reverse complement strand
TGGCTTTCACCCATGCGGTGCCTCCGGCGATCATTGCTGCGATGCCCGCTGCGATGCTCTGAGGCCAGTTTCTTGGCACCTCTACCGAAAACCTCCCTGCTCATATGGGCAATGCGGGAGTAATACTCCGTGCAGTGCTCGTGGTAGTGTAACGTGGCGTCGTTGATCGTGGTGACATGCAGATTCGCCGCGTCGGTGTCGACGCGCTGGAAGATCCGCACGCTCCGCCCGCAGGCGGAATGCACGACTGTTTCGACCTCGTCAACATGCCTGATGAGCGCTTCCGAACGATCTGCCATGGCTACTCGTCCTTCTTCTGCATTCGACTCGTCTTGTAGTAGACGAGTGCGGGGATCACTAGCAAAATCAGGGCGAGAGCCCCGCAGAGGATCATCTCACCCAGCCCAACTTTCCATCCCAGGAACATGGCTACTCTCCTGTTGGCGGCCTTTACTTTGGCGGGCGGATGCGCGCGGCGACCTTGGCGGGCAGCCCGAAGATCTGGATAAAGCCCTCGGACTGGGTCTGGTCAAACTTGCCACCGGCCTCATACGTCGCGAGACTGAGGTCGTAGAGCGAGTACTCGCTCTCACGCGCAACGGGCGTGGCGGAGCCCTTATATAGCTCCATGGTCACGCTGCCGGTTACGGTTTCTTGAGTCTCGTCGATGAACGCGTCGACGGCGGCGCGCAGTGGCGTGTACCAGAGACCGTAGTAGACGATCTCCGCAAACTTCTGCTCGAGCGTCGGCTTGAAGTGCGCGGTCTCGCGGTCGAGGCACATCCCCTCAATGTCCTTGTGCGCGGCCAGGAGGATCGTGGCGGCAGGCGTCTCGTAAAGCTCGCGGGACTTGATGCCGACGAGCCGATTCTCCATCATGTCGACTCGGCCGACGCCGTTCTTGCCCCCGAGTTCGTTCAGCGTCTGCACGAGCTGAACGCCACCCATCGTCGTGCCGTTCAGGCCGACGGGGATGCCCTTCTCAAACTGGATCGTGATCGTCTCAGGCTCGTCGGGCGCCTCGGTGGGAGAGACCGTCCACGTCCACGCGTCCTCGGGCGGCTTGCTCGTGGCGTCCTCGACCGGGCCGCACTCTATGGAGTGGCCCCAGAGGTTCGTGTCGGTGGAGTACGGATTCTCCTTCGTGACGGGCACGGGGATGCCGTGCTCCTTGGCGTAATCGATCTCCGCGTTGCGGTCGGCGCCAAACTCCCACTCGCGGACGGGCGCGATGACGCTCATCTCGGGGGCGAAGACACCGTACGTCACCTCAAACCGGACCTGATCGTTGCCCTGGCCCGTGCAGCCGTGCGCGAGGACGTTTGCGCCCTCGGCCTGGGCGACCTCAACCTGCTTGCGCGCCAGCAGCGGACGGGCGAGCGCGGTGAACGCCGGGTAGCGCCCCTCATAGAGAAGGTTCGACTTAATCGCGCGGGTGATGAAATCGGAGAAGAACTCTTCCTTGCCGTCGACAACAATGGCCTTGACGGCTCCGGTGTCCTCGGCCTTCTTGCGGATGCCCTCGTAATCGTTCTCTTCGCCGACGTCGATGGCGACGGCGATGACATCGACGCCCTTCTTCTCGGCGAGCCACCGGATGCAGACGGACGTGTCAAGCCCGCCGGAGTATGCCAACACGCACTTTGCCATGATGTTGAGTCCTTTCGCAAACAGCCGGGTCAGCGGGGAAAGCCCCGCGTAAGTGTACTACTGGTTACGGTCGGCCTCAAGACCGGTTTCGTCACGGCGCTTGCAGAGGCCGGGATGAGATATTCGTCGGGCGGAGGGGGCGGGCCTCTGCGACCGTCGTCGGTACCAATGCGAAACGCGCCGGACCCACAGGCCCGGCGCGCTCTTGAGTCAGCGTGGCAATGGGAAACTCCGCGAGTTTCCACTCCCGCCTCGTTGCGGAACCCTCATTCACCCATCGGCTCAAGCGTCAGATCGCCGCTCTCAACCATCGCCTCCAGCGGGTTGTCGTCGATATCGAGCGGGAAGTCGACGCGGCCGCGACGGCGACTCGACTCATACGCGCCGAAGATCAGCTCGGTTACGATCAGCGCGTTCTTCGCGTCGAGCTGGCAGAGCTTGCCCGCCAGGAGGCAGCCGATCACATCGGCGATCGCGCGCTCGATGAAGCCGGGGCCGTGGATGCCCTCGCCGCCCGTGTCGGGCGAGGTCCAGTCAGCATCGCCAAACTTGCGCCAGCGGATGGCGTCATCTGGCCCGTGGCCAAAGCCGACATCGATGATGCCTTCGGTGCCGATGATCCGGTCTTGGCAACCGACGGGACTGTTGTCGCCCACGCCGGACATGACCAGTCCATGCACGCCGTTCTCGTACTCGAAGAGCACCACTTGCTGGTTCTCGCAGTGGCCGCCGAAGACGAGATTCTCCTTGCGGTAATCGACCTGGGCGAGGACCCACTTCGCGGGTACTTCCCCATTGAAGAAACTGAACATGTCGATGAAGTGCGTGCCCGAGTCGTAGATGTTCCCGCAGTCTGACTCGAACCTCACGACCTCACCGATCTCGCCGTCGTCGATGAGCTGCTTGGCGATGGTGAACGGCGCGCCATAGCGGCGCTGGTGGTTGAACGTGAGCTGAACGCCGGCCTCCTCGGCCGCGGCGGCCATGCGCTTGGCCGCGCCCCACGAGTTCGCCATCGGCTTCTCGCAGTGGATCGCCTTCACGCCCGCCTTGCAGGTGTCGAGGACCATCTGTTCGTGCAGGTGCATCCAGGTGCAGATGCTCACGACGTCGAGATTCTCTTTCTCGAGCATCTCGTTGTAGTCGAGGTAGACGCCGGGCACGTCAAACATCTCGGCAAACGCGTCCCCGTTGTCCTCGCTGATGTCAGCGCACGCAACGACCTCGCAGTTGTCCAGCGCCTGGAAGGCAATGGCATGCTCATAGGCCATCGCGTATCCGAAGCGATCGCCGCGTTCTTTCTTATTGCCGGTTCCGATTACTCCAACACGAAGCTTGCTCAAGGCATGTGCCCCTTTCTCACTTTGCACCGTCGGCCCAATATGAGCCCGGACGTGGTTTCCGCCAGGGGGAGGACAGGTCCTTCAGCGAGGGGCTACGCGGGCGCGGCGATTACCGGGAGTTCGCCCCACGTGCGCCCGTCGAGCACCGCCTCTTCGCCACCACGCTTCTTGGGGTAGCCACCGAGTTGCTTGAGGAAGAAGGGCACGCTTGCGTCGGCGCACATGTCGCGGATCTCTCTCGCCCAGCCGATGTCCATGGCGCGCGCCTTTGGGCCGCTCTCGCCGCCGACGATGGCCCAGTCGATGTCGGATAAGTCAAGGCTCGGAAGTGGGCCAAGCAGCGGCTCAAGGGATAGGAACTTCGTATGAGCTGGGGTGGCGCGCAGGTTGTCAGCCCGGTAGGTGCAGTCGTCCGTCTCAATGCTGACGCCCATCCATACGTTATCGGTCCACTCGATCTCCGCGGCGAGTTCGGCCAGTCTCCCGGAGCGCTTCGTGAGGACTTGGAAGCGATGCCAATCGGCGCGCCGCATCGTCTCGAATACCGATTGTATGAATTCGACGGGCACGTCCTCGTGGAAGAGGTCGCTCATTGAGTTGACGAAGATCGCCTGCGGCTTCCGCCACGTCAGCGGCAACTCGACGACGTGCGGATGCAGCGTGAGCTTGAAGCCGCGCCTGTAGTTCCGCTGGCCCATTGCTTTGAGCCGCTTCGCCATGCGTTCAGCGTAGCAGTGCTTGCAGCCCGGCCCGATCTTCGTGCATCCCGTCAGCGGGTTCCACGTTGACTCGGTCCATTCAATGGTCGAGTGGCTAGCCATCGGGTTCCTCATCGGGCGGGAAGTGGATGACGACGTCTTTAGGCAGCGTACCTGGTCTGATGTTCTCCCCGGAGGGACGCGTCGCCTTCACCTTGTTGGCGTGTACCAACTCTAGCACCGCACGTCGGTAGTTGGCCTGGGTGTACCGTGTACGTCCGCGCCGCTCGAACGAGGCGATCACACTCTCGAAGGTCAGAGATTGGCAGGCAAAGGCGGTCAAGAGATCTGTCTTGAGGGTGTCCAGAGGACGCTCGACCTCGAGCAGGGCCATCTGGCGTTCCTCGGCCGGGTTGTGCTCAAGACTTGCCACGCCTTGGGCCGTGCTCGAGCTCTCCTTTGCCATGATCTCCTTCATAATGCGGTGGGCCGTCGGGTTCTTGGTGAGATGGATCAGGAACTGTTTCGCCCGTGTGCCGGTGTCAGTGGTGAACCTAAACGGCAGGAAATATCTGGCACCGTGTGCCCGAAGCGCCAACTCCAGGTGATCCATGACGGCAGACTCCCGATCTGGAGGCGCCGACCCGTTCACTTCGCTCCGCAGGTCGGCCAAGCCGACCTGCCCGAATAGCCCGGTCGCACATGCTCTGAGTTCCTCAGCTGTGAGGAACCGATTCAGCGTCATGTAGTTCAGGAAGAACAGGCAGTCCGAGCCCCGCTCCGCGAGTGCCCATCGCAGAAGATCCAGGTCCACGCCCTTGAATCCAAATGGATCGATGAACGAGAGCTTCGGTAGTGGAGCCACCGCGTCGAGTTCGTGGGTGATGTCCTCGACACGCAAGTTGAGGAACTGGGGCCGGTGCCGCAGAGCGCCTATGCCTGGCAGAGCCGTCACCCTGTCCTGCAAGGTCGCCACCTGGTCGTTGTCGGCATCGTTGAACACGATCTGCAATCGACTATGGAGCTTGGGGTTTGCGATTGCCTCCTCGACTACATACAGTGGCGTCGAGGGCGTTCCATCCTCATATCCGCCCGGTCCGGCGTACAGATCGACATAGGCCATCAGTCCCTGGAAACCAGTTTGGTTCGCGATGATCTGGCTCCATGGCCGGAAGTACTTGGAGACCATGGTCACCTTCACGCGCGACTGCTCCGTCATCTCATCGAAAAACTCGTCCGCCATTCCCAATCCCCCCTTGCGATTCTCCGCGACCAGTATCCTACCAAGCATATATCGAACAATTGTTCTATGTCAACCTCGGCATCCCCTCCACGCACAGGTCCTCCCGCCCCAGCGAAGAAGCGCCCAAGTGACGCCACCGGAGGTCATGACATGAAGCTGCTATCGCTGTGCGGGAGTCCGAGAAAGGGCCGAAACACCGACCAGGTACTCGATCGTGTCGGTCGCGCGTTTGTGGAGGCTGGTGGCGAGGTGGAGAAGCTCTACGTGGCCGATCTTGACATCAATCCATGCACCGGATGCTACGGCTGCATGAAAGACATCGATGGCATCTGCGTGCAGCAGGATGACATGAGCGGCTTGTACCGGAAGCTCATCGACGCGGATGCGCTCGCGTGGGGAACTCCCGTCTACATGTGGTCGCCGACGGCGCAGATGAAGCTCTTCCTCGATCGGCTGTTCCCGTTCGGGGATTACCAATCTACGCGTTGGCGTTGCGCGCTGGACGCTACGCCGGTGGGGCTGATCATGACCTACGCCGATGCGGACCCGATCCACTCGGGCATCTACCACACGCACGCGATCCTCGACATCGTGGCGAAGGCATCCGGCGGCACGGTGATCGGCGCGGCGCATGCAGCGACGAGCGATGATCAGCTCGTGCTTTCCGAGAGCGCGCCTTTGATGAAGAGCGCCGCGAAGCTGGGAGCCGACTTAGCGGAGGCGGCGAAGCTCCGGAGCTAGCCCCGGTTGCGAAGCCACACGTCGATCGGCGCGGGCGCGTCACGGTCGCAGGTCTCCTCATGGACGCAAGGGAGCGTCTGGCCCAGCACTGTCTCGACGCGAGCCCGCTGCATCGACAGGACCTCCGGGTGTTGCCCGGCGATGTCGTGGTGCTCACCCGGATCGGCCTGCAGGTCGAAGAGATGCTCGTTGAGATCCTCGTCGCCGGTTGAGACGCTGTAGTTCCAGAAGTCGTCTCTCGCCGATGCCCGTCCCTTGGCCCGGCCGTCGGCCCAGCCCGACCAGCCGATGACGGCGTGATCGCGGAGTTGCTGCGCGTCGCCCCGCACAATCGGCAGCACCGACGTGCCGTCGGCCGGGGCCTCGATGCCGAGCGCATTGAGAATCGTGGGCATGAGGTCGTGGCTCTGCACGATGGCGGAGGAGTTGCCGCACGGGATTCCGGGGCCGCGCATGAGCCAGAGAATGCGCGTGTCATGGGCATACAGCGGCGGGACGCCCTTGCCGAAGCCGCCGTGGTCGAGGCACTGCGTGCCGTGGTCAGCGGTAATGATGATGAGCGTGTCATCGGCCAAGCCGAGGCTGTCGACCGTCTCCAGCAGCGTCCCCACCCACTTGTCGACGAGGCTGGCCTCGCCCAGGTAGAGGGCCTTCGTGCGCTGGAGTTCGGCCTCGGTGGGGTCGCCGCCGGCGAAGACGCTGTGGGGCATGATGTATTCGATCTCACACGGGTCGGCGTGCTCGTCGGCGTAGTGCTTGGGGGGATCCCACGGCTCGTGAGGATCGAAGCTGTCGATCCAGAGCATGAACGGGCTATTCGTCGCGTTGTCCGTCAGCCACTCGCGAGCCGCGCCAAAGACGCGGGCGCAGAGGTAGTCGTCCTCGGTCTCGCGTCCCTGCATGTTCCAGAGATACTGAATCAGCGTCCCGAAGTGTCTGCGTTTGGCCGGGTTCCGCACGTGGCGGGCGAGTTGGTCTCGCACGGCGTCCAGCGAGCCGCTCTTCCAGTTGTCGGACTCCTGCCCGCGGATGAATTCGTAACTCGCGAAGCCGCGCGTGTAGTTCATCGTGGGCTTGAACATGTGGTACGTGTCCGCGATCAGGCCGGTCCGGTAGCCGCGCCGCAGGAGGATCTCTGCGAGCGTGTCCTGGTGTGGGGGGATCTTGTGCCAACCGGGCGCGTGGTGCCAATGGCCGCGTCGGTCGTAGTTGAAGTTCCAAGGGAACGAGCGCCGGCCCGTGAAGCAGGCGCGCCGAAACTGCAGCGTCGGCTGGCCCTCGCCGAAAGCCCGGTCGAAGCTGAATCCCTGGTCCTTGAACTGGTCAAGTGCCGGCGTCTTGGCCTCGCCGACAGGGCTGTCGGGCTCGAGCAGGTCGGCGCGGAACGTGTCGAGGCAGACGACCATGACATTCATGGGTGTCCCTCCAAGAGCTTCCCGGTGAGGTTCGCGCTGGAGGACGCCCGGTCCTCGGCAGGCGCGGAGACGTCGGCCACGGAATGATGTCGTCAATTCGGGCATCAGGGGTGCGAGCATGCGCGCGACGGTCTGTCTATGGGTAGTGGTGGCCGCGACATCGGGATGCGCGCAGGATGGAGCGTCTCGATCCGTCGAGCTGGGACCCACCAATCGTGAGTCGGGACTGACTGTCGCGAACATGGGCGACGGTACCAACGAGCCCGCGACGGTGGCCGGGCGAGATGGACGACGGGGCACGGCGCAGACTTCGTACATGTACGTCAACATCGACGACGGCTGGCTCATGGATGGCGACTACGATCTGTACGTCACCGTCGAGTTTCACTCAGATGCCCTCGCGGCCATGTCCCTCCAGTATGAGGCCGTCGGCGACGAGCCGACTATTGGGCGACGGTACGCGCCGTCGCCCGATGGCGCGCTCTGCTTCCGAGTGGGAGAGTGGGACCATTTCACCTTCCACCTCCCAAACGCGCGTTGCGCGAACGGCCAGAACTACGGCAACGACTTCCGGTTTTCGCTCCGCCCGAGCATCGTCGTCGGTAAGATCACCGTCTCCACCGTGCGGCCGGATGACTATGATCGCCGACGCGTGCCGACGAAGGAGGACCTCGCGCAGCACCGCGCCGCATCGGTTGAGGGCTTTGAGTTGACCGTCGGCGACAACGGCACGTCACCGGCTGCGGCGGCGCTCTACTCGGTGCTCGGCGTGACGAGCGTGGAGCACTACGCGCACTGGCAGAGCGTTTGCCCCGATGAGCGCGGGCAGTGGGACTGGAGCAAGTGGGATGCTCAGGTTAACATCCTGCGCGAGCGGGGTCTGAAGTGGGTGCCGTTCCTCATCGCCGGGCCGGCGTATGCCACGCCGGATTGGTTCAGGCTCTCAGAGCGCGGTCATGCGTATCGCTGCCTCGAGCATGGCGAGGACAGCTTCGTGCAGTCGCTCTGGAATCCCGAGCTGTTCGCCGAGGTGGACAGTTACCTGGCGGCATTCGCCGAGCACTACCCGGCCGATGTGCTGGAATCGGTGCTACTCGGGGTGACGGGCATCTACGGCGAGTCGATTTACCCCGCGGGACCCGAGAGCGGATGGACGGCCGCGCGAACGGGCGACTACCACAACCATGGGGGCTTCTGGTGCGCGGATGACCTCGCGAAAGCCGACTTTCGTCGGTTCCTGAAGGATCGCTACGCGACACTCGCCGCACTGAACCGGTCTTGGGGCACGAAGTATGCAGACTTCGATGAGGTCGAGCCATTCATGCCGGCTGATCGGCCCAGCGACCGGGCGTATCTCGACCTCCGGGACTGGTACTTCGAGGCGATGACGGAATGGAGCGAGGCGTGGGTGGAAGCCGCGCGCGAACACTTTCCGGAATCGGAAGTGTACCTCTGCACAGGTGGCAACGGCTCGGCGGCCTTGGGCGCGGACTTCTCAGCTCAGGCCAAACAGATCGCCAAACACGATGCGGGGATCCGGATTACCAACGAGGGCAGCGACTACGGGCACAACTTCGCGGTCACGCGAAGCGTGGCTTCGGCCGGCAAGTTGTATGGCGTCTACTATGGGTTCGAGCCGGCCTCGGGCGTCGACCCGAACGGCGTGGTCGCGCGCATCTATAATGCCACCGCGTCGGGGTGTCGGCAGCTCCACTACTACACGAACAACATCACCGGCGAGCAACAGGCGACGGACAACTTCCGCGCGAACATCGAGTACCTCCGGCCTCGGTCGCCACGGGTAGACGTGGCGGTGCTCGTGCCCTCCGAGTGGCTGGCGCTCAACCAAGACCGACTGAATCCCTTCCTGGGCGGCGTGGCGCAGCTCCGCGACCTGGTCGATCTCGACTTCGCGGATACCAACATGATCGCCGATGGATGCCTCGACCGAGCGCGGTTCCTCATCGCGAATGAAGGTCAGCGCTTTGAGGCAGATACCTTGGGGGTGATAGAGAAGTGGATCCGCGGTGGAGCCATTCTCATCGCCACGTCGGATGTTCGCTTGGAGACCATCGAGGGCGATACCTCGGCCCAGCAGCGTCTCTTCGCCCAGCCTGATGCATCGGCGCTGGACAACGCCATGCGGCGGGCTTTGACGGGCGACGTGGGCGAGAGCATCTGCGTGGACGTGGGCGCGGGCTGGGATGGCCCCTTCATCGGCCCGGGCTGGCACAGCCGCGAGCGCGGGATGGAGTGGCCGGAAACTGAGGGCGCGACGAAGCGCTGGTCCGGCCCCAAGGCCATCGCCTACCTGCCGGCTGTCGAGGGCGACGCAACGCTGCACATCGAGGGAATCGTGCCCCAGGCGGCGGTCGGAGACGACCCCGTGCTCGTCAACGGTGTCACGGTTGGCGCGATGGATTCGGCCAGCGGCGTGTGGGACTTCGACGTGCCGGCCGACGCGCTGAGCGGCACGCCCGTGGCGGCCGTCGAACTGAACTGCAATGGGTGGCGGCCGAGCGACCATGGCCAACCCGACGACCGCGTGCTGGGCATTGCGGTGCGGTCGATAACGCTAACGGCCAAGGGCGGCGCTCGCGCGCCCGAAGGCGTGCCGCCGAGCGTGATCGTTACGACGAAAATTGACACTGCGACGGCTCTGGCGCCCTGCGCCAGGCGCATCGGGAAGGGCGCGTCGATCTTCTTGCCCGTGGGGTGGAGCGAGAACCAACCGCTCGCCATGGCGGCGATTGCCGAGGCGATTGAGCGGGCGGATTCCTATCTCCCGGGCGCGCGATGCGTGATGGATCTCGACGGCGACATGGACGGAGTGTACTGGACGATCTGCGAGAACTCGGCGCTTGTCCTGAACTACACCGACGCGGAGATCACCCGCGAGTTCACGGTTCGCGCGCTCGACCTGCGCCCGGCTGCGGCGAAGGTGGGGGAGACGCACTCCACCACTGTCCCGGCGAGGTCGATCGGCGAGGTGCCATGGTGAAGTGTTGCTCCTCGCCTCCGTGCCCGCGTAGCGACGGGCTTCCAGCCCGTCGGATTGGTGCCGGGCGCCTATGCGGAACTCAGTTGCCGCGCCGTGGTCCGAGAGGGCGCGTCCGTTGAGTGAGCGAATAGCCAAGCATCCGCGCACTTGGAGGGACGGAGATGTCTGAGGTGATCCGCAGCATAAAGCGCAGCGAACGAGAGGCCTTCCAGCGATTCCTGGAGCGCTGCTTTGGCTCGGGACGCGGCTCGTGGCAGCGCTGGCAACCCGAGCTCTTCCTCGACGCGGCCGACGCCGATGAATTCCATCTCGTCGCTGAGGTTGACGGCGAGTTCGTCTCACACGTCGGCGGCTATCCGCTGCCGGTGCGCGTCGGCCCCGCGCGCGTGATGACGGCCGGCGTGGGCAATGTAGGCACCCACCCGAACGCCCGTGGCAAGGGGTACATGACGAAGCTGCTGGATGAATCGATCCGGCAGTGGCGCGATCGGAAATGGACGCTATCGGCGCTATGGGGCGACCGGCAGCGGTATGGCGCCTTCGGTTGGGAGTCGTGCGGGATCAAGTATACGGCGCGCCTGAGCGAACGGTCGCTCAGCAGGAGTGGCATTGAGGCGGCTGATGTCGATGAAGTCGATCCGCTCGACCCCGCTGTGGTGACTCGCGTCGCCGAGTTGCACGCAACCATCCCTTGCCGCGTGGAGCGGCCTGAATTCGCAATGAAACTCAGGCGCGACGGGCTCCGCTTGTTCTTGGGGCGGGATGGGTACCTGCTGTCGAGCGGCGACTACGGTGACCTGCGCGTATCCGAGGTCGCTAGCCCTACCGGCCTCGCGCCGGAACTGATCGCCGGGGCGATGGATCGCGCGCGGGCCGGCTCGGCGGACGTGGAGTTTGGCCCCGGCGATATCGGCCGGCTCTCCCGGGTTGTTGACGCCATGTCCGGCTGGCAATGCGGGACGCAAGGGATGCTCCGGATACTCGATTGGCCCGGCCTCGTGCGAGACCTGCAACCGTGGCTCCAGGAACGCGCCGAGGGCATGGCGAGTTTCAAGCAGTCCATCGGATGTCGTTGGCACGATGAGACGGAGTGGGTGACTGTTGGGTGGGATGGCACCGAACTCTCGGTCGCCGACACGCAGGCAACCGGAGGGGTGGAAGTCGACCTGCCTCGACTCACGGGGCTCGTGTTCGGAAGCCCGCTGGCGGGAGCCGAGTCGCTTGGCGCCTTCGCGCAACTGTTGCCCGTGCCGGTGCACATTCCGGGATTGGATCATGTCTAGCGCCTGCACCGCCAGGTCCATGCCCTCAGCCGTCCCGTGCCTGCGGGTCTCCTGACCCGCAAGAATGCTGGATGCCACGATGGCGATGCGGGTCAGGAGACCCGCAGGCACAGGACGGACTCATCAGCCGGATCTGCGCGCAAGCACTAGGAGACAGCGATGACCATCGCGATCATCGGCGCATCCGCCGACCGCCGCAAGTTCGGCAACAAGGCCGTGCGCGCGTGGCTGAGGGCGGGGGAGACGGTCGTGCCAATCAACCCGAAGGGCGGGGAGATCGAGGGCTTGCCGGTCGTGAAGAGCGTGCTGGATTACGAGGGCGAGATCGATACTGCGAGCGTCTACCTGCCACCGCAACTCGCGCTGGCCGTGCTGGATGAATTGGCCGAGAAGAAGATCCCCGAAGTGTTCATCAACCCCGGCGCGGAGAGCGAAGCGCTAATCGAGCGCGCCAAGGAACTCGGCATCAACGCCATGCTCGCGTACAGCATCATCGGCGCGGGGTCCAGACCCGGCGACTTCGGGGATGAATGAGAGGTTGACTGGCGAGGGCGTGTGAGAATCGAACTCACCTCGGACGGCGCTAGCCAGCCCGACGCTGGGTTTGAAGCCCAGGGAGACCACCAGGCCCCATGCGCCCCCGTGTTGTCGTCAGATCACGCGAACCCGACCGGGCTCGCCGTCGGCCAGTTCGCCGACCATGCCGAATGTGCCTTCTGGCAGCGATCCCGCGAGATCATCCAGCAGCGCCGATGCATTTTCCTCAGGTACCGAGATCAGCAACCCGCCCGACGTCTGCGGATCGGCCATGATTTTCGTCGCCTCCTCGGCCGAGTCGGACCACTCGGAGAACTTCCTCGCGTGATCCAGGTTGCGATACAGCCCGCCCGGCGCCATGTCGGCGCGAAGGCACTCCAGCGCCCCCGGCAGGAGCGGCACTGAATCAGCCGCGATGTCCATCGCGCATCCGCTCGCCTCGGCCATCTCATGCCCGTGCACCAACAGGCCGAATCCCGTGATGTCCGTGCAGGCCGTAACGCCATGCCGTTGCATGGCCTCGGCGGCCGAGCGGTTGAGGCTGAGCATCGCGCTCGTGGCCGCGTCCATCCATTCGTCTCGCGCCTCTTCAGCTCGATGTGCCGTGCATACGAGTCCCGTCCCGAGTGGCTTCGTGAGAATCAGCGCGTCGCCCGGGCGGCCGCCGGAATTGCGCACGACCTCGTCTGGGTGGACCTGCCCGATCACGCTAAGACCGTAGATGGGCTCGGGGTTCTCGATGGTGTGGCCGCCGGCAATGGGGATGCCCGCCTCCGCCGCTTTCTCAACACCGCCGAGCAGAATGGCCGACATCACCTCAAGCGGCAGCTTGTCCTTAGGGAAGCCGCCGACCGCCAGCGCCATCAGGGGGGTTGCGCCCATGGCGTAGATGTCGCTCAGCGAGTTGGCCGCCGAGATCGCGCCATACGTGTAGGCGTCGTCGACGATGGGAGTGAAGACGTCGACGGTCGACACCACCGCGAGGTCGTCGCGGACGCGGTAAGCGGCCGCGTCATCAAGCCCCCCGCCGGCGATGAGGTTCTCGTGCTCCATGGCAGGCAGCGCGCGCAGGACCTGCGCGAGGGCATCGGGGCCCAGTTTCGCCGCTCAGCCGGCGCACGTAGCCATGGTCGTCAGCCGGATCTTCTCCGGTGCCATGCGTTTCTCCCAGTTACCGCGAGGCGGCGCTCAGGTGCCGCCCGCCCTGCAGATCGTCCAGCCACAGCGCGGCCGTCTGTGCCATCGGGCTGGCCGGGAAATTCCGGGTGAGGTCCTCCAGGTCCTTCTTGGCGGCCATGTCGTCGCCGGCCATGTACGATGCCCTCGCGGCCCCGAGCAGCGCCTCCGGGGCGAGCAGACTCGAGGAATGATCCGTCACGACAGAGCGATATGACTCGGCGGCGTCGCCGAACTCCCCATGGGCCTCAAGCAGTTGCGCGGCCAGCAACGCGGCATCATCTGCCAGAGGCTCCCCTCCACCTTTCGCCGCCATGTCTCGGAGCGCCAGCAGCGCGTCCTGCCAGCCGTCCGACCGGCCTCGCGTCAGGGCCTGGAGATAGGCCTCGGCGGCAGGGCTCTCAGCCCGGAAATGCGTGACTATGAAGAGTCGACGATCCATCGCATCGTTGGCGTAGATGCTGTCGGGGTAGTTCGTGGCGACATCGACGAACAGCGCCCTGGCTTGGTCGAGATCGTGTTTGCGAAAGGCGCACTCGGCAATCCGCCAGGCGGCATACGCCGGCGTCATGCGCGGGTCGCTCGCCTGCTCGCGGAAGACACCCAGCGCGGGAAATATCCCGGGTGGCATCTGCACGGACATGCCCGGCGGCGCGGGCGGCATTCGGATCTCAGTGGGCTTCGTCTCCTCACGCAGCCTGCGGTATAGCGCCTCCGCCTCATCGAGATCGCCCGCGGCAAACGCGCAGTCGGCCAAACGCCAACGTGACTTGAGCGCGATGTCAGGCGATGCCGACAGCAGCGACCCGAAGATACCCCGCGCGCCATGCAAGTCTTCACCTGATGCAAGCATGAGGTCGGCCATCAGTAGCATCGCGCGATTGTGCAGCGTCGCCGGTCCGCGCCCCGACTCGGTCACCTTCCTGAGCGTCTCCAGGGCGGCGTCGGGGTGGTGGGCCTGTGCGGCGAGTTGAGCGGACCGGAGGCCGATTTCAAGCCGAAGTCCCTCTGATACCTGAGGGTGGTCGACCACCGCCCCATAGACCCGCGAAGCGGCATCGGCATGGTCCGCGTACTCGAGCGCCTCGCCAATGGTCATCAGATCATCCGCGGTCAATCCGGCCGCGACGGCTCGTTCTGCAAAGCCCTCCGAGCGGCCCTGTTCGGCCTCGGCCAGCGCAAGGAGCAGTGCCAATCCAGGCGCGCCGCTGACGGCCAGCCCGTCACGGGCAAGCGTCTCCAGCTCTGGGAGCAACTTGGCTGAGCGCGCCACGTTGATCGCGCTCAGGGCGACGGTGTCGGCGGTGTCGATGCTCTCGGATGAGGCCGCAACGTACTCGCGGATGGCATCGCCTGTCCTGCCTAACGCGGCGAGAACCCGCGCCACATCCGTCGCGAGAGCGCGTGGCTCGCCGGTGGCCTCGCGGTGCTCCTCGTAGACGGCCAGAGCTTGCTCGGGAAGGGAGTTCTGAGTCAGCACGGCGCCCAGGCGTTGGGCGGCGCTGAGATCGCCGAGGCGGAAGCTCGTGCCCTTCTTCCAGGCCTTAACCGCCGCATCGCCGTTCCCGGCGGCCGCGTAGGCGTCGCCCATCATATAGTGGATACTCAAGTCGCCGGGCTGGAGCGCGAGCGCGGCCTGGTAGAACTCGAGCGCTTCGTCGTGACGACCGGCATCCGTCGCGAGCGATCCGGCTCTTTCGAAGACGTTTGCGTCGTCGGGGCGAAGTTCAGTCAGGCGCCGGTAGACTGCCAACGCGCCATCCGCGTCATCGCTCCATTCCGCCATCGCCGCCATCCGCTCGATCAGCGCGTCGTCGTCAGGAGTCTCCTCTAGCTGCGCCTGAAGCTCCGCCGCGAGTTCCCCCGATGTCCCCTGGCGCTCGGCGATCTCATACACGGTCCGCCACGCCACCTGGCTGCTGGGGTCGGCGGTCAGCGCCGCGTCGCACGCAGCGCGAGCCTCGACATCGCGCTCCTGGCCGAAGAGTACGCGCGCGATCCGCACGTACAAACCGGCCTTGACGCGCGCGTCGGCGTTCATCGCCTCGATCGCTTCGTTGGCTGCGTCGAGTTGCCCCAGGCCGATCAGCGATTCGATCAGCAGGTTCGCCGTGTCCTGCTTCTGGTGCTGGCCAATGCCGTCTCGTGGAACGCCAGTGAGAAGCTCGATGGCCCGCTCATATTGCTCGTCTCGCACGAGCAGTCTCGCCGCGGCGATGAGCGCGTCGGCCGCCTCTGGTGGCAGGGCTGAGTTCTTCTCCGCCAAGTCCGCGTAGAGGTCCACCGCCTCGTCGATGCGGTCATCCATCTCAAGGAGAGTCGCGAGTTGGAACATCGCCGCGCGTCTGAATGGGGGCGGAATGTCCAGAGCGACCGCCTCGCGCAGGGCCGCCTCCGCCTTGTCATCCTGGCGAAGCTGTCGGAGCGTCGTCGCGTAGACCGTCAGGGCTTCCGCGCGTTCCTGATCGTTCCCGGAGGCTTCGACCGCCGCGGCGTACTTAGACGAGGCCGCGCGAGCGTTCCCGAGCGACCGATAACGCTGGCCCTCCTGGATAAGCTGGCGAAATGTCTGGGGTGTTTGGGCAGTGGCGAGCGCGCAGTTTAGCCCAAGCAACGCGCACAGCGCCGCCCCGTGGATGCGAGGGCCGGCGCTGGCGTGTCGGTGGTTATTCATAGTTCGGGTCGATTACGGCTGGTCTGCATCGTCATCGGGCGCGGCGTCAGCGTCCGGCTGCTCGACGGGCGCTACGGCGTCATCAACAGCCGGCAGTCCGTCACGACCAACGCGGGGCTTGTCGCCTCGCGCCCGCCGGTCGTCCTGAGCCGCCTTACGGGCGGCAGCGTCGGGCTTCAGCAGATCGCGGAGGTTGATCTTGGCCTCGAGCTTGAGGCCGTCGACCGAGAACTGAATGAGGTATCCGCCGTAGACGAGATACACGTGCTCGCCCTCAACAACCACCGATGTTCCGCTCGCTTGGCGCATCATCTGGGCTTGGGGCGAGATCACCTTTCGCGCGCGCACTCTGACGGGCTCGGCGCCGTCATCCGCGACGACCGGCGCCTTGGCCGGCGGCTGAGCGACAACCGTGCCTACTTGCAGCATTAGGGCGAGGAGCGCGGCGACGACTCCGACTCGGCTGGTCCAGCGATCGAATCTGCGCATTTCTGGCCTCCGTGTTTGTACCGCGCTAGCGAGTCACCTCAGCCAGAGCGCGGAAGTACTCCTTCACGACATCCTCGTAATCCAGCGGGAGCAACGCGTCATCGCCCGACGTCGCGCGCGGCCCGAGCGGCGGATCGTGACGCTGAGTCAGTTCCGGCGGGCTGGGCGGAAGCCGGAACGGCTTCGGCCGTTCGGCGACGCGCCGCCGTCGCTGCTGATCCTTCTTGTAGACAGATCGCTGGGCGTCCAGCATCCGGCGCAATATGTCCTGCTGGCGCTTCGCGGTCTCGTTCCCCAGACGCCCCTCCCGGAGCTGTTGTTCAACATCGCCCATCTCCCCTGGCACGTCTCCGAGCTGGTCGGGCAGGCCGGATTCCTGACCCGCGCGGTCGAGTAGTTTCTGGAGCGCCTCGCGGAGCCTCCCCTGCTCGTCGGCCAGATTGCCTTGCGAGCCCTGCTCCCTCGGGCTCTGTCCCGGTCGGCGTTGGGCGCTCTGCGTTTGCTGGTTGAGGCCGCGCTGCTGCTGCGCCATGTTCTGCAGTTGCTGCATGAGCTGCTGCATCGAGTTGCCCTGCCCGCCCTGCTGGCTATTCTCGGCCATGCGGATCAGTTCGTCGGCAAGTTCGTTCATCCGCCCCATGGCCTCGCGCTGGCTGGCCGCGGCTTGCGGCCCCGCGCCCCCGGACGCCTCCCGCCCCGCGCGAGCCATCACCTCCGCCGCGTCGTCGGCCATCCTCGCCAGAGCTGGATCAAAAGCCGGCGTCTGAGCCGCCAGCGCGCGCATCTTCCGGGCCAGCTCGCCCGCGCCGGCCTGCATGGCGTCTTGCTCGCGACGGACCGCCTCGCGCAAGTCCTTGCCTTGAGCCGCGGAGTTGGCCGTGAGGGCGTCCATTTCGTCCGTCGACTCCATCACCCGCTCTTGCTCGCGAGACAAGAACAGCGCATCCCGAGTCATCTCCGCCATGGCCTGCGCGGCCTGCCGCGCGTCCTCGCCGCTCATCTGCATCTGCAGCTGCTGAAGCGAGTTGGAGGCCTGCTGAAGCTCCGCGAGCGCTTGCTCTTGGGGCTCGGCGGCATCCTGTGGTTGGCCCTGCTCGAGATTCTCGGCAGCCTCCTGCATCGCGTCCTGCGTCCCGGACTGTTCAAGCTTCTGCGCGACCTCCCCGAGGTCGCTGGCCGATGGATCGTTCAGTTCCTGCGCGCGCTCTCGCAGCTCATTGAGTCGTTCCTCGAGGTCCTGCTCCCGCTTCCCGGCGTCGCGCTGCTCCTCGGCCTGGGCTTCCAGTTGGTGGGCCTGCTGCTTCTCGGCCTGCTCGCGCGCCTCGTTCAGCTCGCTCTGCTGTTGCGTAAGCCGGTCAGCTTCGTCGGCGACGCGGGCGATGTCTTGCTCCAGGCGGGCCCGCTTGAGGAGTTCGATGACCTGTTCGAGGCTCATCTCGAACTCCTCCTGTTGCTGTCTCGCACGTTGCAGATTCTGTTGGAGCCTGTCCGGATTCTGGTCCTTGAGGCTCTCCTCGAGCGCCTTCAGGGCCTCGGCCAGCTCCTCATTCATCGCCTCCTGAAGCAGGTCATGGACCTCTTGCAGCTTCTCCAGCACATCCGGCGGCACGTCCTTGTCGGCCTCCATGCGGCGCTCGGATTCGGCGAGCGCCCGGCTGACCCGGTCAGCCTGCTCGGCCACGCGTCGCTGGGCCTCCTGCATCTCCGACGATCGACGCGACTGCTCCTCGGCGGACATGTCGCCTTCCTCGAGGCGCGCGAGCATCTCGTCGAGCTGCCGGCTCAGTTCCTCCGCCTTCCGCTCGAGCGTCTCCATGGCGTCGGCTTCATATTCCGTGGATTCATCGATCCGGCCATCCGCGTCGAGATGGGCCTGCTCGCCACCGACCGATATGGTGTAGATGGCGGTGCTCGCGCGCTTTGGCCCTGAGATCGTGTCGTTGTCGCGGGTGGTCAGCCGATAGCTGATCATCTCGCCATGGCTCAGGCGAAGGGGGCGCAAGTCCCACGTCCACGCGCCGGTCAGGACGCGTCCACCGGCCGGCGCGAGTGATTCGGTAGTCCACGTATCGGCGCCGGGCTCGCGATAGTGGAGCGTCACTCCGCGCAGGCCCCAGTCGTCCTCGGCTCGGTACGCCAGACGGACGGGGCGAGCGGACGGGATGGTAATGCTCTTGCCGGGCTCGGTGAGTCGGATGCGTGGCGACTCGTCGGCCACGGCCCGAATGCGGTGCGTGGGAGTGCTCACCGCCTCGCCCGACAGCGTGCTCGCCGTCAGACGCCACGTCACGTCCTTCCGGACGGTGAACTCCGCTTCGACGCGCTCCTCCGCCTTGATGGCGATATCTTGCGTCGCGTCGTTGACCACGAGCGCGGCGACGGCGCCTTCACCGGCAACGAGAGCCGAGACGGTGACTCGGGTGCCGACCAGCGCCGATATGTCCTCGAACGCGGCGGATCGCGTCTCGGGAGCCTGGCGGGTGTACGCGGGGTACTCCAATACCACGCTCACATCGGCGATGCTAGGCCCCGTCACGGCAGGCACTCGCGGCGCCGACTGGGGAGTGAATGCGGGTGCCGGCAGGCTGGGCGGCGTGGGGTGGAGCATCTCGGCCCATGCCGACGGAAACGCAATGGTCGTTACCGCGATTAGGGCGCATGAAGCGACAGTCCAGATGACTAGATTCCGCGTCTGGCGCGTGTCGATGGCGCGTCGCAGGTCCAGCTCGCGGACGGCGTCACTCGCTTGGTCAGATAGCTCTCTCGCGATCGACGGGGACGTAGCATGCTCGTCGCCCGCGATCTCGACCGCGGTGACAAATCGGTCGCGGAGCTGGGGGAATCGCCGCTCAACGTCGGCCGCGACCTCGCTCGGGCTGGGAGGCTGCAACACCCGCCAGATCCATATCAGCGCGACGGCGCATGCCGCAATCGCTGCGACTGCCGGGAGGACTTGACGCCACGCGGTTGGTGCCGAGAGTCCCGCGGCGACGAGCATCGCCGCCAATCCGACCGCGCAGGTGAGTATGGCCGCTGACGCGCCTCCCAGCAACGTCATCGACTGCTGGTAGCGCACCAACAACGTCGCGCGGCGGAGAACGCTGGTCGTTGTGGCGGTTGCCATGGCTCTTTAATGGTGACGTCGGTCGGTGGGCCCTCACGTAAGGAAACGCCTAGCGAGTTGCCGGGGTTGCCCATATGGCTATTTGTCGACACGGCACCTCTCGACCTGCTCGGCCTGCCAACCGTGCCATACGGCAAACAACTAGTGTCAGACAATAGTTTTACAGCAGTTTAAGGCATCATAGAGACGAATATATCCCTGAATTAATAGGTGTCTGACACTAATAAAATCAGACCTGAGACTTCGGGTTAGGCTGCCCGATTTGGGAACCGTACCATGGGGCAGAATCGTAGAGCGCCCCCGAACTCGGGAGCGCTCTACATGAGACTATCCATCCGACCTCAACCTCTCGCTGTACGGCTTCGTACATCACTAGAGATATTACCCGCCAACGCGACCCGCCAAACGCCGGTAGACGTCGCGCTCCGCCGGAGGCCCGTCGGGATGCGCCAGATCCTTCTCTACCACCACCACGAGTTGGCCGCCGGCGCGCATCGGCGCCTCGGCAGCTTCGTAAGCCGCGTCCAACCAGAGACGGAGGCGCCCGACCGACGCATCATGGACGACGACCCGTATGGTCCGAGCGCCGTTAGCTGCGGCCCACTCCTCAAGCAACCGCAGAACCGGCCCTTCGACTTCGGGGCGAGCCGCGGATGGCACGAGAGCGAATAGGCCTACGGTTATGGCATCCAAGGCGGGGTAACCGACGATGGCATCGATGATGCCCAGGAGTTCGCACGTCTGCGGCCTGCAGATGCCGAGGATGCGCTTGCTCGATGGTTTGGCGCTACGGGGCGTGTTTCGGAAGAGGCGGGCGGCCGCCGTCGGACCGGATGGGCGGCCCGCGGCCGCGGCCGTGGCCGTGGCCAGATGCTCCGCGCATGCGTCAAGGACTGCCTGCACAGCCGGTATGTCCGCGTGGTCAAAGCGTTCAAGCGCGATGAAGCCCATCGGGCCGCCTCCTTCCCGCAAAGTGCCAAGTCATCCATGTAATACGACGCATCCGCCTTCAGGTCACACGTCCGCTGCGGTGAGTGACGGCGTTCTTTCCATCCCGGTCGAACGGGGGTTTACACCTGCGGGCGCGTCTGCTATACTGACGTTGCGCGGTGGAGCAGTCTGGTAGCTCGCAAGGCTCATAACCTTGAGGTCGTGGGTTCGAATCCCACCCGCGCTACCAAAAACCGTAATAACGGCCCTGGGAGACCTCCTGGGGCCGTTTTCTGTTCTGGGCTTCCTCTGGATCGGCTGGCGAAACCCCGTTAGGTTCGCAAGGTTGAACCTGTCCATCTCGCAAGGTTTGGCCGTTGCGGCTGGCCCGGAGGTACGGCCCATGCCCGCCCTCGCCCTCGATCTGCACGACGTGGAACAAGACCTCAGCACGGTGATCGCCACCTTTCTTGATGCGTGTGTTTTGCGCAACCTAAGCCCCAAGACCGTCGAGTGGTATCGTTACTGCCTCGGTCCCTTCGCCGCGTATGTCGGCGAGAAGGGAGGCGGGCCGGTCGCCGCCGTCACGGGGCAGGCTGTCCGGGACTTCTTGACCGATAGGGCGGACCACGTAGGCCCGCGTCGTCTCAACCACTACGTCGAGGCGGTCCGGCGCTTCTTTGACTGGGCTGTCACCGAAGGCTACGCCATGTCCAACCCAACTGACCGAATCGATAAGGTCCGCGAAGGGCGGAAGCTGATCGTCACGTTCAACGAAGCGGAACTCCGTCTGTTGCTGCGTCAGCCCGACCGATCCACCTACCTCGGGCTGAGGGATTACACGTTTATGCTGCTTCTCATAGATACAGGGCTCCGCTTGTCCGAGGCGTTGGGTTTGCAGGTTGGCGACGTTGACCTGAAGAGTGGTGCCGCGAAGGTGACGGGCAAGGGGGACAAGGAGAGGCTGGTAGGCTTCTCCCAGGCTTTCGCCCACGACCTCACGCGGTATTTGCGCGCCCGGAACGCCACGGTCCAGCGAGCGGGGCGGCCCGACTGCACCTGGCTGTTCCCCAACCAAGAGGGCGGGAGGTGGGCTTCGAAGGGCGCTCAAATGCGCCTGAAGCGGTATGGGGAAGAAGCAGAGATCACGCGTGTCCGGGTCAGCCCCCATAGCTTTCGCCACACGTTCGCCCTGTGGTTCGTTCGGAGCGGCGGATCGCCTTTTCATTTGCAGCGTATCCTCGGCCATTCTTCCCTCGCGATGAGTCGGCGATACTGCGAACTCGCCGATATGGATGCCGTGACCAAACAACGCGAACTCAGTCCCCTGGTGACCATGGAGTTGACGCCCGCGCGGGGTCGTCTGCGGTGAGGCGGCGACGCGGCTGGGGCCTGCGCTTGATGCGCCGCTGGCCTCCCGACGCAAGGCCCAGTGACGCAACCGGGCTGAGTTCGCGTTGGCGGCGCATCACGTCCTCGTCCGCCAACTCGCAATACCGTCGAGTCGTGTCGAGACTGCTATGCCCGAGGATCTTCTGAAGTGTAAACGCGTCGCCGCCATTGCGGGCGAAGGTCACCGCGTAAGTATGCCGCAACGTGTGCGGCGATATGCGCACCTTCGCGGGGTCGATGCCAGCCGCTACGCCGTATCGCTTAACCATCTGCTGCACCGTTTTCGAGCAGAGCTTGCCGCCGATGTTGTTCGGAAACAGCCAAGGCGAGCGTTCGCACCCGATCTCCTGCATGGCGTGTTCGCGGAAACGGAGGTACGTGCGAAGCTCGGCGACGAATCATGACCTCCCCCCATTAACGGTACCACTCACAGTCTCATGGATTCGTTGCCTTCAGCCATGTCCGTAAGGCGAGGTATAACCGAGTCTGGAGGACATGGCTGGATCGCCTCAGGAGCCGGCGGCCGGTAGCCCAACGAGC